>JAABUY010000033.1_pt1 | contig 329331 bp, 340 predicted proteins | sample 5560271 | NCBI WGS metagenome assembly JAABUY01 (sample SAMN10711886, study PRJNA513374) | rock metagenome | isolation source: Antarctica rocks | place: Antarctica: Victoria Land, University Valley | reverse complement strand
GCCGCAACCCCCCCCCCACCCCCCCCACCCCCACCCCCCCCCCCACCACCCCCCCCCCCCCATCACCCCCCCCCCCCCCCCCCCCCCCCCCGCTTCCCCGCGTACAAAAACTCCCAGATGCACAGCGCCAGGCTCATATCACCACCCACCCCTCGTAGCATATTACGTGTTGTATGTAATCACAAGCGACTCGACGCTAGCTACTTATCGCTCACGGGAACAAAAACAAGGGTTCACATGGTATCAATCTCATTCGCTGGGTATCTCTCACGCTGGATTTGAACAAATGGTCTCTGAGACGAAAAGCATGGATAGATGAATGGGTCGGCTGCCCAAAATTGAAGTAAAAAGGGTTCCTCGGTCTGGTGCTGCATAATAGTTTTCACTGCTTTGAAAGTAAGTTTTCACTGACTGCTCGTGTGGGTGGTTAGGCCCGACTGGGTTCGGTCTGCATGTTGCCTGTTAGTTCGGCCACTCGGGCCTTGATGCGGGCGACTCTGGATTCGATGGCTACTTCCAGTCAGTAACCGTAAGCTTTGCGGGTAGTTCACAGAATCAACTTACTCTCCTCGCCACTCTCCTCTCCATCCTCGGTCTTGTCTTGGCTAGCTTGCCTTACATGCTGGTTCTGATTGGCCGCACGCTCGGCGGCGTTTTTCCGTATCTGGGCCCATCGGTCCTGCGGTGGGGAAGGCGTCCTCGGTCTCTCCTCTGAAGATACAGAGGGCTCGTACTGGCCACGTCCCATCGGAGGCTCGTAGTGAGCGCCACGGTCCGGCGTTGTCAGACGTGAAGGACTGTCGGTTGAGTCATCTGCTACGAACGATGGACGGCGAGGAGATCCTTCTGTATCCGCGGGTACAAATGCGGGCTGATCTACAGGTCCCTGATTGAAACTTTGGTACTGCCCTTCCGCGTGGCGCGGCTCGTTCGTGTCGACGCGGTTAATGCTGACCTGAGAATCATACTGGTTTTTGAATGGCGCCGGCGAGGCGGGGAGTGGTTCGTCGGCGTCTAGGATGGGTGGGGAGGTAGGAGTGGACGCAGGCGGTGTCTTCCGTCGTCCAATACCGGACAGACGACGGCCCAGTGCGTGGCCTCCGCCAGAGCCTTGGTAGTTGGGCCTCATTGAAGGTCCCTGGTATGCCGCTCGAGCTGCAACAACGGCAAGACTATCTGCAGGCTGTGGTGCGGCTAGCATAGGTGGCCCCTTCTTTTTACCAAAGAGGCCCCTCACGCCTCCACCCTGCTGTTTCTTGAGTCTCTTCCCACCCTTGTTGCTGTCTGGTGATTGCGATGGTGTCAACCCGTTGGTCTGCGAATCTGTCAGTGTTTGCGTCAGAGCCAGCGGCTCGCCTTCTAGGGCTGGTGATGGCTGTTCAGTTGGTTCCATAGGAGTAGTGGCAGGCAATGGGACCTCCGCGGCCTCAGCGGCGACTGCGTTCGCAGGAGCTACCTCCGGTCCCATCGGTAAGGGTGCCGGTGGTGGAGGTTGAGTCAACATCTGGGGTGCTGCTGGTAGGGGTGCCGGTGGAGCACGCAATGGCGGTGGAGGGCCTGCAGGAGCATGCAGAGTCCGCTCACCTGGCGTTGGGGCTGGCAGAGCCGGAAGGTGCCTGTTCGTGTTTATACCAGAATCCTCTCTGGGCATCTCGTGCCTCGGAAACCCATACTCAGATCTTGTTGGCTCAGGTTTGGATTTCTGGGGAACCGCTTGTGGTGTGACAGATCCCTGTGTATCAAGGTTGTTCCCTTGAGGAGCTCCTAGATCTGTGGTAGATCCTTTACCAGCGAAGTTATCACCCAAATAGGCGGCCCGAATGGCTTGCTTGTCGTAACTATGGGCCCATTTCATCGCCGGACCAGCTTCGCTCATGATGACAGGTTGCAGTGTAAAGACACTGTTTGTCTTCGTAGACCGTGTGTCACCGTTGCGGCCTCTCTGAGGGCTGTACCTAGACGTGTCTTGCCCGTTTTCCTGGTGTCTCTGCTTTTGCTGCAGAACTGCTGCAGCGGCTTGTATCCTTGCATGCTGATCCGGGCCGATATTAGTCTTGCTTGGTGGTGAGGGAAGGTTCTCTCGTATGTAGGGCTGGATTCCAGGCGGAGGTGTCTTCCTTCCCATCGCTTTCGTCCCTGACATCTTGCGATTTCTGCTGAATGTAAATCGGCCCTTTTTCTCCGCAATGTACGCACCAACGTCCGGCTCAGGAGCGGCACCCTTCACCATCTCTTCAATGACCAGCCATGTACCACCACCAATACTTGTCTCGATCAAAGCGCATCGCCCAAAAGCGGCCTTGCGTCCTACCGTTTCCTCGCCTGCAAGACTCGTAATCCAAACCCACCAAAAGGCATCGTCTAGATCTACAGCATTGATACTCGCAAGCTCACCTGGTTCAAGGGTCGAGTCATCAGGTGGGCGCTTATGCGACTGTGAGCTCTTCCCTCTTCTATCCAGGTCGATCGGCGGTAATATCTTATCTGGGGGGAGGAATAATGGAGCAGGTGGCGGACTAGTCTTTTCTTCGACGAACCCCGAGGACAGGAAATCAGCCCATGAAGGTGTGGTCGGTCGACCAAGGTCATTCGTTTTTGCATGTGGTGCTGATCTTAAGCCTTGAGGAGGTCTTCGCTTGGTGAAGGCTGAATCGTTTTCCTCATCATCGTAGTCACCAATACCTCCAAACCCCATATCTTCGAAGCGGGACCACGATGAATCTCCCAGAGCAGTGGAGTCCTTTGTGGTCGACGCCGCCGATTGATTCGCTGAGGATATGCTTTTCAGAACCCGTCGGCACTCATCAGTAAGAGCTTGTACAGGGTCTTCGAAATTTGAGAATGCCTGTAATGTCCGATCGTCGTCCCTGTACTGGAAGTGCTTCGCTCGGCGTAGTAGAGAAAAAGGCGTAGGGGAGACTGAATCAACAACCATCACTACCTTGGAAGTAGACTCATACGGAGGATACTCTGGGGGATACTGAGTTTCTTGCACAAGATTTTGTAGCGAGATAGGAAGTGCCGAGATCCCGTTTAGTCCTCGAACAGAGTCCGGCGAAAGTGATCGAAGATAGGCGAAAAACAAGTGACTTGTAGCATCGGCAGCGCTGCAGTTCATCAGCGCCGGTATCAAGAGGCCAAGGATCAACAAACCTCGACCAAGATTTGTAGCCTCCGTCAAACCCGTTACCCGCATCTACCTGCTCGAAGGCCCACCACCCGGCTAGCCTGGATAACTTGCGACCACCCATACCATTCGTCTTGCCATGCGCAGCGATCGCAGCCATGAGATCGAAGAAATCGAAGATGATTTTAGTACGGGCGTCGGACTCGACACTGAGAGGTATGAAGGTAGCAAATGCATCTCGCGCCATATCCGAGTCTAAGTTCGATGTCAGATACGACCCCCACGTCCCACATGGAGGCTCGTGTCTCACCTTGCTCCCCCACACGGAAGAGCTCATATGCCTCCCACGTGACTACGCCGCCAGCCAGTCTGCTCCAACACCACTTCATCACACTGCTGAGGACCTAGACAGATTCAGTGGTGTGCCCATCCTCGGATCACATATCCTATCTCACCATTGGTTCGGTCAACATCAGCTCTTGCTCCAAGCGCTCCCCCTTCATGTCTGCACCCCTGTCCATGCTGAAAAAGTTACGGATGAATGTGCGTGCGGCACTAGGATCTGACGCAGGCCTGAAGGGTAGGAGGAGAAAGGGCATATCGAGAGCTAGATGCGTGACCCAGTCAGCTCGTTCGGCGATCAGGATAGTCTTAGATAGTATGCCCTAAATACCTCTTGATTTCAGCTCCAATGTGCAACCCCTCAGCAGTTCTTGAATTTCTTCCGGCTCGACTTCTTTGCGCGTCCAAGCATCATCCCAGTGTGGTTTGGCTGGTGGGGCAGGTACTGCGCCATTGGTATGGACATTTTTCTTCTTCGATTTGGGCGTTGACTTGGGCGTAGCCTCTACTCCCTCCTTGTCCTTGCTTCTGAATTTTGAGAAGAGACCCATGTCTAGAGTGTGGGATTATGTGTCAAATCCGTTGTTCAGCATGGGCATGATGCCGCTTAAGCCACAAGACGTGTATGTGGTGGGGCTTGATGCAGTGGCGATGAAGCGGGTATGCGGATGGAGAACAAGGTCTTGCCGGCACCGATACACTGTAGAGCTTTGCGTCGTTTCTGTGTTGACCAGAGGATGGGACGTAAACTGAATAAGGGGCCCGATTTTACGATCACCATAGCCTCAAGCAGAAATTCTGACGAAGATCAGGTTGCAATCTATTTTGGGGACGCCAATCGCGAAGACACGTGAACGTGCGCTGTAGATCAATGAGTATATGAACTGGCACCACTACTCGGTTGTATGGGATGGTGATATTATTTGTCGATGTTGTACCAATGTTCAAGAGTAAAGTATCACCATCATCTTAGTTTCTGTAACCCCCAAAGAAAGGAGGGTCTCACCGTCCCAGGAGACGGGGTTAATCTCGACGCGTCTAATTTCGAAACACGGCGCCCAATCGTTCGTCTCGCGCATAGTGGCTGCGGCCGCTAGTCCCATGGCGTATCCAAGTTGGGACGGCTTTCTCTGTAAGGGTTTGGGAACTTTGGTGTTTATGAAATTGCCAGATGTTAAATCACAGACGCCTCTGCTTCGGCCTGCGTGTGCGATGTTCGCTTCCATTGGCTAACCAAGAGCGCCGCCCTGTTGCAAGATCCAGTAGAATACTGTATGTGCCTCGCCGCAAAGCCTGCAGCCACCCGATGAGACCCCACATACTTTACTGCCATCTCAGAGAAGATCCGCAATGCATGAGGCGGGCTTGAAATGCACGGAATTGGCCAAGGGTAAATTGACATGCAGCTGAAATGGGTATAGCAGGGCTATGATTTCTCGACAAATGACGTGCTCACCAATGACTCGTTTGCGTGACTTTCTTGGAGGACCACTGTATGCATTGGAAATAGTAATCGTGGCCGTATTCCTTTCACGAGGCATATGCTTCGATACAAGTAATTGCACCTATGAGTCTTCAGACAAATCTCCGCACTCACCCTTCAACGATCACCAGCGGATGCAGTTGTGCTGTCAATGGCCGTCGTGTTCTTTGGTCCATTGAGGAAAGTCGCAAAGCTATGCCCCCTGAATTCTGCATGATTTCAATCTCAGTCCAAACATCTTCGCTACCTGTCGACGGTATCCCCACCATATAGACCATTTCCTCTAACCGCTCGCGAATAGTTCAAAGGCAACGAGACCATCATTGATTCCGCGAGGTCGGTCCGTGGTCTGCCATTGCTACACCACCGTCACAGTACAGAGATTCCAATGAGCTCGTCAGCACGACAGCTGCAGAGTTGTTAGCGTACTTAAAGGAGAAACAGAGCGAGATTCCGGGCTGTGCTAGATGAATTGGTCCTTGGAAGACGAATAGTCATGAAGGGTGGGTCGTATAGGTGCTAGACCCTAAGTGGGGAACTTATTATGGCCTTCGTAGTGCTCGTAGGACCATCGAGGTTTTGATAAAGAATTCTGAAAAGGATACATGAAAGTACGATGAAGAAGACCTCGAGAAGGGCAGTCAGCTACGCCTTATGACATTGTGTTCCAAAGAAAAGGGCCAAACAGCACACTGCTAGCAAAAGCTATAATTTCTTGAGGCGATGGGGCCATGAAGTGCAGAACGCTTGGTTGCCAGTGCTGAATGACAATTCCTTCCTGTTTCAGACATTCCATTGGAACTCGAATTGTGGAAGTCCGTTCTCATGGATTCAAGTTGTAATCACGGATGATTTTATTTAGCACGTAAGTCAAAGTCATTATTACTAAAAGTTGTCAACAGAATAGATTGTTGCGCCAAACATAGGTGATAGAGACAGACGATATCTGCTGTAGCAACAATGTTCTTCAGACGCCTCGTCTCGGCAGCACAATTAAGGCTCTCATTGACCCAAGTAATCTTTCCTTGGCAAAGATGTGTCGTGTGCCGTGTGCAACATATGGATGAACATGTTCGAGCAGACGTTGAAGAACATCTAAAATCACAGTCCGGGGTCCACAGTGAGATCTGGAGCACCCAGTACAACAATTGTAGTACAGGTATCGAGGCAATCTAGAACATCCGCCCCCTTTTTCAGGATGATCTTCAAAGATGGCGAGAGGGAAATTAGCTAGCGACCAGAGCGGTGGCCAGGAATAGATAGCTCCCGCTGCACTAATGATAGCCCCAGCCCTGTCAGAGCCGCATGAGCATTGTCTCCACGTCTTGGCTCCTATGGAAGGCAGTCCTTCTGAAGTTTCACAGGGTCATAACAGTGGGCGTCCAATGCAGACCTTGTGTAGCCTCACTGTGTAGCATTCCCCCGGATGGCATCCACTCAGGACCATACAAAATGATATGCCATCTGAGAGCAACTGGCGATTGACATGAGGACAGGGGTCTGCGCTTTGTAGGCTGTAGGTGGGCATTCGTTCACAAATGCGTGCCACATATTTCAATCCGAGCTTGGAATTCCAACTGGCATACGGAGTACAATGGCAGAATCCGAAACGGTACGTTACTCAACTTGTTGCTCCAGGATTCACGTGGGACGGATCTTGTAGCACATGGGCTGCAGAATAATGAGCTTCCATGAGTCTTTCAGATATAGGCCTAGGAGACCGGGCCGAGGAGACGATGTATGCTGATCTATTCAGATACTTCACTCGACGACACTCTTGAGGCGAGATGGAGGATCGTGTAACCGAGACGCTACAGCCTGAAGGAGCCTATTAGCCGTCTTTATCAGGTCAACTCAGCCGTTGATTGGCCAGAAGTGCAGATTAAGGCCACTAAGTCCTCAGAAAGTATCTATTAATAATCTTTATATCCATAAACGGTATAGCTTCAAACATGACCTTTTCTCCGCGACAATTCCACAGATGAAGCCATTCTGTCTAATAATAAACCACTCTGCACGTCAACCAACCCACGTCGAGGACAGGCTAGAATCTTTGATATATGTTGGGTACTCGGCGCACTCGATAAAGCGCTTCAATTGCAGCCAAAGAATATCCTCCAGACCCGCTCTACTAGTGGCGTCGCAATCGCAGCCTCGCTCTCCGATTCCGTCGAGGGACAAAGTCCTCGAGCATCAAAGACTGCCACGCTCGCGACGGTCCTCAAGTCTCTCCAGTACCTGTGGATCTCAGATACAGTCGCCGCAATTATGGGCAGGAGAAAGATTGAGATCAAGGCCATCAAGGATGACAGGAACCGCTCTGTGTAAGTCGACGTTTTGTCCCTATTACGCGCAAACCATAGATCTTCCGCATTTGCAACACTGGAGCCCATTCTGATTTGAAACCGGAAACGCGATGATCCTGGAGGCTGACTGAGTGTACAGTACTTTCCTTAAGCGCAAAGGTGGTCTATTCAAGAAGGCTCACGAGCTCTCCGTTCTCTGCTCTGTTGATGTTGCTGTCATAATCTTCGGCCATAACAAGAAACTGTATGAATACTCGTCCGGCGATATAAATGAGACCATCGGAAGGTTCCAATACGTGAGTATCACACGGTGTGAATTAGTACTTCGTCGTTGACGTTCCACAGTATGGCGGGGCACACGAACATAAAGGACCCGCGGATTTCAACGGCGGTGGAATGGATGATGATGACGACGATGATATGGGATCACCTCCTCTCGAGGAAAGTGTTCCACGCGAGCATAGCCTACCACCACACCTGCAAAACCCATCCAGTTACATGAGAACGGGGTCTCCACCAGTGGCCAATGGCCTTCCATATCCTCAAGGTCAAAGGCAGCACACCCCACAAGGGCAGATGATCTCTCGACCAGATTCAAGGAATAGTGGGATTAACAACGTTCGCCGTCCAAGCACAAATCTTGGCCCATCCCAACTCCAGCACGTTAGCCAGGCGCCATCAGGCCAGAATGGCTACTCATATATGAATACTCCGCCACTGCAAAACTACCATGCGGGTCATAGCATGCCCGTTATATCACATCATTCCCAGCAGGCAGCCCCTCGTCCACAATATTTCCCACAACATCCAGCCCAACCCGCAGCCCCACACCCCCAAGTGCAGCAAGCATATATGCAAGATCAAAGGAGACAGTCTTTGCCACCAGCATTTTCCCAGAATGATCGTCAACAACAGCAACAGCAACAGCAACATATGCCTTCTCCACCGCAACCTGATCGGGATCACCAGAGTCAAGATGATCAGTTAAACCGTTTGCAGAAGCCTGCCCCCGCGAAGTCGAGGAGCATCTTCACTCCTATCGACGACAGCAGATCTATGCTAGCCCAACACTGGGGCATTGGAAAATCCACGAATGACCCGAAACCCGATATCAAACGAGAAAGGGACAACCAGCCTGAAGCACCGCCCAACCAAGCTCCGAAACCAACTCCGCCTCCGCCGAAACAACAGAAAGAAACACCTGTACCGCGAAGAACGAATTCTTCCGAATTTCCGCCTCCCTCGCGCTCCAGTACTTCTCAATCAAATGCAAAAAGACCGAGACTTAAAGTCCAGATACCGGAAGAGCAGTCTGACGCTGATAGTGCCACTGCTGAGTCCTCGCCTCAGCAATCAGGCGCTACGCCTGCGAAAGCTAGCACTGAAAACAGTCACTCCTCGGGCACGGGCGTTGTATTGCCACCGCCATCGCCGAGTGCTAGTGCTATTCTAAGTGCAGGTGCTTCCGGTCCGCCCAATCCGTTCGCTCGGCCGCTCAACCCAACTTCGCAGCAGAACAATCAATCTTATAGCAGCAATAACAATATAGATACGCCCATGTCAGCATTGCCATCACGGTTTGTAGCAGATGGCTTACTTCCTTCACCTTCATCCTTTTACCCTGAAGGATGGTTCGGCCGATCAGGTGGAGAGAGCAACATGCTTCCGAGCCCCCTGAACTTCCAGACACCAGTGATTGCTGGACCTAATTTCCGAGACGAGGACGGAGATCGGAAGAGAAAGAGCCCTGAGCAGGATGGCAATGAGATTGCTAAACGGGTGAAGACTTGATGGACGAATACTACCAACAACCTTCTATGCAATCCTGCATCAATCTGGATGAACGCGATGTCAGCATTGTGCATATATCGAGATGTGGTTTATGAATCCACGCCATGCGAGTGGTCAGATACCCAAATTTACGCTCGCTTTGGCGATTTCCTTTCTACTCATGCGTTCCCTTCTATATGTACGACGATTTATATAAGATGTTGGTCGTTATCAACATAGACTTTATCAGTCACAATATATGTATGATCTGCTAGTCTGTTTGTCACACATTCTACGTCGCCATCCGTCTCTGTTCACTGCATCAACCAAAAGTAAAATAGACCTTCAATGTGCCCTATTCCAATTATTGTAGAATATCGGACCATACTCAACTAGTCCGCGCCTGACGCGCTTATGTCTACGTGTCAGGCACAATCACAACGCAATTGGGAGTACTTATCCCTCTCCACCTGGACACCCTACAAGTAATGCAAAGTAGTAGTCCTCAAGGAAACCCGATACAAGATCCTGCGTAGCCCGCCCAAAAGCCAGAAACACAAGTCACCCAAGATGGCACTCAACCCCGCATCACACAACGCAGGTAAGCTCCCCACACATATCCCTCCCATCCAATTTTTATTAAACCCGCACCACCAGCCGGCGTAAAGACCGGCCCAGTGACGGACCCGCCGCCTCAGGCTTCGTCAGAGACGATGGCGGCGATATTGGGCGCTTCGGGAGATGATCCTATGGGTCAGCATGAAGGGGGACAGGGGGGTGGGGAGAAGAAGGCGCAGGATAAGATTGAGGAATTGAAGGGGGGTGAGTTGTTTTTTTGAGGTTGATGCTTTGGGGGGCATATCGTATTGACGGTTTTGGGTAGGTGGGGAGGGTGAGGGTGGGTAGTAGGGGGGGTATGGGATGGGTTATGCGCGGCGTTTGGGGAATTAGGAGCAGCGGCGGGGTTAGGTGGCGGTAAGGGCGGGTTTTATGTCGTAGAATATAAGCATGAAGTGGTGTTGATCACTCATCTTGTGAATTACTGCACTTACTATCATTGCGCTTCGTACATTTTGATACTGTCCCACTGGGCGCATTCTGAGCGCTTTATTTGGGCGGTGAGAGTACGTACTGTCAAGATCATTGATTATGACTCTTTGAAAGCTCCTTTGCACGAGAACTCAATCAAAGGATATTACTTGCCGGCTTGCAAGATACAGTATTTGCTAAGGTATACACATGTCAATGTTTATCATACTGCGTGGATTGAAAATTGTTTAGGAAATCAAAGCCTCGGGAGCTAACCTTTTGAGGTTTAAGGCCCACATCATTTAAGCCTGTAAGGGCTAGTTTGCCCAGAAGTTAAGCCTCCAAAAGTTAGCTCCCGAGGTTGTGACTTCCTGCCGAACGATGGGATATGAAAGTTGTCAGCAACATATGGGTTTGTGAGTCATGTAAAGGCTTTTGGTATACTCCATAGCTCGTACAAGCTAGCGCAGGCGAGTCATCAGTCAAGTTTGGGAATCTGCCGCTGACAATGTGAGATCTTCATTGGAATGACGACATTGGTGATGATCTAGTCGCGGCATCTGCTAAACCCCGATGCCGTCAACAGTCGATGGGCGAGATCTACGGAGTTAGAATAATATGCAATGTCATCCCGACAATATGCGATTTCTACAAAGGTGGTGGGAATTGCACGTTCAAGATTGACTGTGTATCCTTGCTGGCGAACAATAACGACGTCGTGGATCTCGTGCGAAATTAAGTCTCGCCATCATCCCCCACGGTCCAATCGCATCAATTATCATGACTTCGACAGTAAAGGAGCCGTCGCAGGCCGAGCGCCTTGGAGCAATCGTGGATGCGAGTATTGCAGGACCAGGCGCGACAGCCTCCCCTATCGCCGGCGACCCTTTCTCAGAGAAGCCTGTAAATGGGAGCAGTTCGAACTCTTCGGAAGCGGCCGCGGAGCAGAACATAGCTGAGAAGCCGGCAGTAATGCCTGAGGCGCCGCAACGGAGCGCTGGCAAGGTGGCCTTGATCATGGGATCGTTATGTGTGGGTGACCCAGGAATTGTCATTGGAACGGAATATGATACTGACTGGACCCCAGATCGCTGTCTTTCTAGCTGCTCTTGATATTGTGAGATTCAAAGAATATTCGTGTCTAGCCATTGCTGAGTCGTATGCAGACAATCGTTACAACCGCTATCCCTACCATTACCGATCATTTTCACTCCTCCGAAGGCGATTACACTTGGATCGGCTCGGCATACCTTTTGGCTGCGGCTGCATCTACGCCTTCATGGGGAAAATTCAGTGACATCTGGGGCCGAAAACCTATTATATTATTCGCCAATGCCTTATTCTTCGTTGGATCTCTCATCGCTGCTCTGAGTAATAGCATTCAGATGCTACTCGCGGGAAGAGTAATACAAGGAACAGGAGGTGGAGGTCTGATCATCTTGGCCAACATATGCATCAGTGATTTGTTCAGTATGAGGTAAGGCTCGTCTACGCTTAGATTGGGATGCAAACGCTGATTTCACATCACAGAGAACGGGGCAAATATTTCGGCATGATAGGCGGTGTCTGGGGTCTAGCAAGCGCCCTCGGCCCCGTTCTCGGAGGTGTATTCACTCAAAAAGTTTCATGGCGTTGGTGTTTTTACATCAATCGTAAGCACCATATTGCATTATTAGAGTTCTATTGGATTGACTGACTTGGTGTCAGTTCCCTTCGACGCACTGGCTTTCGTCATTATTCTCTTCCTGCTCGATATCGAAACTCCCAAAACTCCGATCGGTGCCGGCCTGAAAGCTATAGATTGGGTTGGTGTCATAACAATCACCGGAGGCACAATAATGCTCCTTCTCGGCCTCGAATACGGCGGGGTCAACTTCCCATGGTCTTCGGCAACGGTGGTATGCCTGATTTTATTTGGCGTCATCACCATCGCCCTGTTCTTCGTCAACGAATGGAAATTCGCAAAGTATCCAATGATACCCCTCAGCATCTTCAGGCATCGCTCAAACGTCGCATCCTTGGCCGTCTGCTTCATCCACGGTTTCGTTTTCATCTCCGGTGCCTACTTCTATCCGCTCTACTTTCAGGCCGTTCTCGGCGCAAATCCGATTCTCTCTGGGGTTTACCTGTTTCCTTTCGTCCTCTCCCTATCCTTCGTGTCTATCCTCGGCGGTGTGTTTATTAAAAAGACAGGACAGTATCTGCCGCCAATCTACCTCGGAGTCCTTTTCATGACCATCGGTTTCGGTCTCTTTATCGCTCTGCCTAACGGCCACGAATGGGGCCGTATCATCCCCTTCCAAATCATCGCCGGCATAGGCGTCGGGCCAAATTTCCAGGCTCCCCTTATAGCACTACAGACCAACATCCAACCGCGAGACATTGCGACCGCCACCGCCACATTCGGCTTCGTCCGAAACCTCGCCACGTCCATCTCCGTCGTCGTCGGCGGTGTCATATTCCAAAACGGCATGATGAAGCGCGAGGGCATCCTTCGCGCCGCACTGGGTCCAAAACTCGCGTCGCAGATCGGCGGTGGAGGCGCCGGTTCCGCGACGGGCATGGTCAAGAACCTCCCCGAGCCGGGGAGACATATCGCCACGGGCGTATACGTCGATAGCCTGCGGACGATGTGGATTTTCTACGTTGCCATTTCGGCGTGCGCGTTAGTTGCGGCCGCTTTCATTGGGAAGAAGAAACTGACGACGACGCATGAGGTGCAGAAGACGGGGTTGGTGGAGGAGGAGAAGAATCGGCAGGCGAGGAAGGCGGAGAATGCGGCTAGTAAGGAGTCGAAGAGGGTGTCGAGACGGAGCTTGGATGCTGAGAAGAGGTTGAGTGGGGGTGCTGGGAGGTCGACTCCGGATCGGCTGACTGAAAAGGTGGTTGGAGATAATAATGTATGATATTGGGCTTTTTGTCCGTGTCCAGCGTCTCTTACGCATTTATCGTTCATTGCATGGGAGGATACCGTTTGTTCGGCATAGACGGCGAGGTAAGCATAGCGGTGGTTTTTCTGCATAGAATATGCATGGGATGCTGCGTTGACGGTTGGCTAACCAAATTATATTACCGCTCTGCTCCACTTCTTCAACGAATAGTAGAGATATACAGATGATATACCATTCGTAGATAATATATGTTGTATATGACTTCAATCCCTAGCTCCTCAGCTATTTCACACCTGAAGACGTTGCTTCGATAACTTACGTAGCGATTGTTACAGGGGCCCTTCGCCATCTATACGGCATCTATCCTAAAGGAAGAACACCAGAACCCCTATTCTACAGTTTAGATTCCGCCAAACGTCGCTTAATTCACCATTTTTAAATGACAGTCCGGCGGTAGGCAACTAATCGATATCATTGAATTTTAATATCTATCTAACATCAAACATCCACGCTCATGCTGCGAGCGTACTGGGAAGTACCTTGAACAGAGGAGGTATGTAATAGGAGGGTTTTGGAATTAATAAACTCAGCTCTACTTTTTTCTTAGTGAGTCAATTTTATAAGGATTATGTTGGACCTTTGCCGGGATGATAGATTCTGCGAGGCTTGAATGCGATTCCCTTTTTTCAAGTATCAGTCACTTCAAGCTCGTTGTTAATGGGTTCCGAGGAAGGGGGCGGTTGGAGGTGCAAAACGACATACTTGCGTCCTAATAACCCGAGGCCGTATCTTGTTACCACACTGGCTATGACAGCCGTCTAAGATCATATCAACTATCTCTTTGCCTAGGCTAGGCGTCAATATCGAATCTTGTGCGTCTCCTAACTGTCCGCCGTCAAGTCGATACTTTGCGTTCCTGCATTGTTGGTGGAAAGTACGGTCAATCTACACTCCGTACTACATACGGAGCTAGGTAAACGCCAGATCAGGCGTTTTCATTTCATGCGCAGAGCTTTCCTATCAGCTCTGTCTCCTCCTCTCCTCGCCTCCGACATTACTCGCATGAGCCAATAAGAACTTGCAACATGTGAGCGTGAATTTGCATGCTCGCGTCCAAGCCTCATCCTGACTGACACCGAGCTTGATGCTGGAATCTCCAATCTTGTCTTTTCTAATCGCGTAGGGTAGCTTGAGGCCATGGGTACCGCTCGCGGGCGACTCTCGACCTGTCGGTTTGGGAGAAGGTTGGGCGGGCGAGGTCGGATGAGGCGCAGGTCCGTTGGCCGAGCTCGCCTCGACAAATTCACCCAGTTGACGCAAGCATTCGAGGAAGGCGACCATGCCTGCGTCAAGGCGTCGGTGGAGGAGCATTCGGCCCAGAGGAAGATCACCCGATGAGAAGAGGTCTAATGGTGTTACTTTGGGTTGTTGCTGTCTTTGTTGTGTGGTAGAGTCTAATGGTGCGTTGCCAGAAGGTAGCTGCCGTGAGGCTGAGGGTGGATACTCTATCTTCTCAATTTTAGAGGTGCTGCCCATGGGTCTTATCTTGTAGCCTCGGAATGTAAATCGCAGCTTGTCAGCCACTGTTGCAAGTAACAGGGCAGCTGTGCCCCATGCAGCGTTGATCTCTGGCCAGTCTACATTCTGCGGAGGCGGCAAACGACCAAGACGAAGGCCATTGATTGTAGCAAAGGAGCCGTCGTGGCCAATGCAGAATACGTCATTGTAGACATTGGAACGCTGTAGACGTTCAAGCTGTTGAGCATCGTGATCGTAGGCGGCATTGACTGCGTCACGCTCGTTTTGAAGCGAGTTTAGCGTGAGTGCGAATGCATTACGAGAGCGCCAAAACGCTTGCTCTTCATCGTCAAGCGCGAGAGACTCGGCTTCAAGAGTCGCGACTTCATCATCCAAGGCAGCTCTTTCTTCCTCCAGCGCAAGAAGCTCTGCGAAGGCGTTGGCTTCGGCGGCTTTGCTTGCGGCTAGAGAGGACTGAGCTTTCGAAATTTCGGCTTGAGTGGGTGTAGTATTGTTGAGGGTCTTGAGGAAGGTGATATATGCGTCTCTTTCTTTGGTCGTGGCGGCCAGTCGACTCTGAAGCTGGGATAGGAGGAGTTCAGTGCACTCGACACATATTGGGTGGTCAACGTCGGATCGTGAAGAGAGAATCTCAAACAGTCGAGCCGTAGACTCGAGCTGATGAGAATGGGGTTGTCTTGGATCGCTAGCTGTATCATAATTTGTATCAAATGCCTGTTTCGAACCTTCTTTTGATCGAGCTTCTTGGTGGTCATCCGACGTGTTCTGAGGTTGCACAACTTGGGAGTCCGTAAGCATCACAAAAGACATTGCTGGGTTGTCCTTCAATCCGGCCTTTGTCGAGGCGGCCATAGCAGACTGAGGTCCAATACCCTGGCGCGCAGTGGGGATGACCCTCTTGAATATTGGGGTCCCGGCATCTCGAGACGCCTGGTGATAGAGCTCTTTACGTTCTTGAGGATATGGTACACGGGAGGTTCTGTCACTGGTAGTCTGGCCAACGGAATGACTAGATGAGCCTGCGATTGATTAGGCTCCACGTAAAGCACATACAGGCATGGTTTCCATACCTACTAACAAATCGAAAGCAGCGGGGTTGAGATCCTGGAGGGTGTCATCTAATCTCAAGGGTGTTCTGCACTTCTGGCAATTCATGATTCTGGAGATATATTGAGCAGCTGTGCGGGGCACGGGATTTTTCACGCACATCTGTAAACGCGTTCACTACAACATCACGCGACAGCCTTGTGTCCCACTATATCCGGATGATAAGACACAACGATGAATGTTCGGCAACAGTAGTCGCATACGACTGAGAGAATGGGGCCACCACGAAAGAGGCAACGCCTCTCTCAAAAAAGCGTCCCAGACGCCGACCTTCAGAAGCGAAGGGCACAGAACGACAACCGGTTGAAATCAATATTCGAATCGATATTCGATAAATACGGCAAGAACTTCGATGGCATTGGTGATGAGATAGATCTACGGACGGGGGAGATTGTGGTCAACAATGGTCATTTACTTGGTATGACGAATGAGAGGGATGCTGGTCATGTGGAGAATTCACTTGAAGAACTTGAGAGCGAATACTCCTCATCCGAGGAGGGTAATGGAGGACGATACCATGATGAGGGAGATGCTGCCCTATTCTCAGAGTCAGAGACGAGTCCTCGGAAACTCTACAGTGTGGAACATCTCATGCAAGACGCAGAAACTGAACCTTTAGCAACAACTTTCGACAGGAGCCTCCACGATCAGATAATTGACCATGGATCAGATGAAGATGAACTCGCAGACGGTGCAATAGAATGGGTGACTCCTCGGGAAGCTCGAGCGATTGCACATCAGAAATGGCAACTCCCGGATGATGGGCTGGCAATTTCCCACGAATCGATCGTCGAAGAAGCATGGCGCGTGCCGTCGCTATCGAAAAGCATGGCTCCATGCTCGAGTAGGCAAAAGGTAGCGCCAATTGTGGATCATGTTCCAGAGTCCATGGATCCTGAGGAGCCTGGTACCTCGCTGTGGGGCTCCACAGGGAGGAGGCGTCGACGTTCAAGACCTGCTAAAGTACCTCCATTGCACATACTGACTCCACATGCACCCGTTTCAATTTGTCCTGAACAAAGGCACCACGATACCAGTCATTCCAGAGATGACAGGAAATATGTGCCGTGGACCGAGGAAGAAGAGGATCTTCTACGCTATCTCAAGAGTGAAACGAAACTGAGCTATAGGCAGATGGACAATTATTTTCCGAAACGACCTTGGAAGGCTGTTGCTTCCAAATGGACTCAGATGGTCAATTGCGGCAAGGCAAGTCAACCTATTGGCGCAAAGGTCCGACGAGAGCCAAGACCAATATCTCCTACAGCTCCATGTCATGCATGGCCGACCTGTAAGAATGACTATGAAAAGGACGAGCAATGTCTTCCCCAGCGACAGCAAGGTTCTGAGACTGACGTCTCCTGTGATCACCCGACCAAGACGCTTGCTTCCGAATTGAGTAGCCTCCTCCCAAGTTCCGTCGACAACTACTTAGAACCCCAGCTCCAGAATGAAGACACATCTTGGCTATCAGAGCTTAATAGCAAAGTCGACCAAAGTTTGAGTGGGGAGTTTCCGCCCACCATATCAAATGCTCAATACCTCATAGAGGAATTGCAGCGCGGATTTCGTGTTCAATATCCCTCGGATGGCCATAGTGACGAAATTGAGGAAATTGTTCATGCCAACCACAATTCGGTACCGGTCGATTTAACTGACTACAGTCCTGGCCATACGGAGACGGGCGTATACGTCCAAGGAAATCGGTATCCGGCCAGTCCAAAGGAATCCCAACTTCATCATGCAACATCTCCTCGGCCTAGGTGTTCACACGTGGTTGAGGATGATGCAGCTACGCGCAGAAGAGTATGCGCTGATCAGATCGCTAACTACGCAGACGTCGTCGCCTCACAAGGGCTGGATGATGCAGCTATGCGCAGAAGAGTATGCGTCGATCAACTTGCTAAGTACGCACATGTCGTCGCCCCGCAAGGGGTCGAGGATGATGTAGCTATGCGCGATCGAGTATACGTCGACCATATCGCCACTTGTGATCATCTCAGCGACCCAAGAGATGGCCCTCTGTTGCGAGCTGCGTCTGGAGGACAACGCACCGAACAGGAGCCCGTTCTGAATAGTGTGTCTGATGTCTTTCCCGTTCTCAATACTTCAGATTCCTTTGCGCCACAGGTAACGATGCTACTGCCTCCACATTTGAAAGAAAAGCTTCCTGCTGCTCCTGCATTAGTTCAGCAAGGGAAGTCATTCTCAATTGCTTCATCAATGCCTACGCAAGAGGTTTCGAATACGCTCTCCAGTCCTGTGGACCTAGGCACCGCGACAAAGCCGGACTTTGTTCCACTCGCTACGCTGTCGTGTGTGGAACATGCCGTGCGAGTCCTCATACCCCGGCCTAAGTTTCACGAGGTCTGCGGAACCAGTTCAGCCATATCAGGTCTTGCGGAGAAGACTCTGGTCTTACCCACGATTGAAGTTGCGCAAACCCAGCGAGAAATGGTCATGTCAGTCTTGTGCGGGCCTGGTGGAGGCTCTAATCTACCTGGCGAAGCGCCCCCCAATAGCGACGCAGTGCACGATGTTGAGATCCCGGATTCGCAGCCCGACTTCTCGTCGCCACCCGGCGTAGATAATATGAATGCCGATCCCATTGTGGCCGATCCCCGATCTTTGAGCAAGACACCACTTTTGACTCATCAAAGCTCGGTCCAGCCTAACAATCAACTATCTACCAATATTAATATTCTGGGATCTGAATTCGACGACGAGCTCTCTGTAGTGACTTTACGACCAAAGAGACAAGTTGGAGCATCAGCCACTATCCCTATAAATACCCCACGGCGTGCGAATGCCGTCACACCGCTTACTCGCCAGGCTCGCAAGAAACGGGATCCCAAAATCGCCAATGCTACCGTAGAAAATTCCTTGCGCTCACTCCCCATTGAAATGGTCGACTGCAGCGAAGACGAGCTATCGTTCAGGTAGTATGTTTGGTATGCAAAAGAAATGACATATGGATTATGTCTCTGGCAATGGCAACATACGCAGTGACAGTACGACAAAGGTGTTGTTTCTGCATTACACTTTGAATGACTCAATTCAGAGCTTCGTGACAAGCGCTGGGTATCACAGCTGGATTATTGTGTTTTGACGAGACTGTCGGTACCGGTCGGCAAGTCCAGAACGTAGAATTGTACTTCTGGGCTCGTTGCAATGGTTGAGCCTGTGGTCCCTGTGCATCCAGCAGTCGTGTTGCGCCAATAACGTTCCTCACAGACTTTTGGCACATGAACAATGCTAATGTGTGATTCGAAAGCAATCTCTTGACATCGGTCCTCGTCTATCGCGACCTTTATTTCGCACTGGCCATACTCACGACTAAGGGACAATCCTGATCAAGAGTTATTGGACGCCGACCTGATGCGGTCATGCAAGGCCTCGTGGAAGGAAAGCGCTCGAATCATGTTGGGTATTCCGGTAGGTATGATAAATTTGGAGCAACTGATGAGATAGGTACGAGATGCCTAGTCTCAGTGACTGCCGTCAACCTTAGACTATGGCTTGATGATGTCTACCAATTTACTGTCATTCTTATCCCCGATGCTTCCTGCTTTTGTCCAAAATCTTGATAGATGTCTTGTTCCTGAATCGCAGAGAATAGTAACGATCCTGTGGCCTGGTCCGAGCTGCTGTGCAGTTTTGACTGCAGCAACGCCTTTTCCTTGTTAGCTCTCATCACTGTTCGGGTATAGGCTTGGCTGACAATTGACCGCACTGCTACTTCCCACAAAGATTCCGTCCTTTTCCACAAGCCATCTAGCCATTGCAATCGCTTGTTCATCTCCAACTTTGATTGCATCGTTTATCAGTTCTCTTCCAGCCTCAAAGTTTGCAGTAACCCTATTGATTCCGATCCCTTCAACTATTGTGTCAATTTGCGATCTCCTCCTCGTTCCTTCCTTCTCCATCGTATCAAACATCACACCATACTTGATACGATTATACAGTCCACTCCCTTGAGGATCGGACAACAGGATCTTGACGTTCGGTAGTCGAGGTTTCAGATATCGAGCAACACCACTGATGGTTCCACCGGTTCCAGCACCAGCAACGAATGCGTCCACCTTTCCCCCACATTGACGGAAGATCTCGGGGCCGGTGCCATCATAGTGCGCCTGCCAATTCGCTTCGTTCTCGAATTGATCTGCGAAGTAGCCCCGACCTGGACGGTCAGGGTCCGCGGTGTGATCTGCAGCGAGATTTCGGGCACGGTTGACGAAGTGCATTGGGTCGACGATTGGCGCTGGTGACACACGTTCGACAAATGCACCAAGCTTGGCGAGGAGATCGGACTTTTCCGTGGCTTGATCAGATGGCATACAGCTGGGTATGAGTCAACAAGGAACCATTACAAGAGACATGAGCGATCTCGATGAGCAATGCGTTACCTACATGTATGCTAGATACCCCCTGGCTCTACATACTGTAGCGAGAGATATTCCCGTGGAGCCTACGGTGCCTTCATAGATGGTATCTCCTGAGTGTGGTCTTAGCAGGCCCTGCTCTTCTGCCTACAGCCGGTCTCAGAGTTGGCACATGGCAACTCAATGGAATTAGCTTACCAGGTTTATGATACTCAAAGCTACTCTATCTTTGGGACTACCTCCGCCGCCGTTGAGGAACTACGCAAAGAATCAGGCAATCGTTGCGATATCATGAGATATCAAAAGCGTATCACCTCAGCTTTGGCTAATATCTCGCATCCAGTCTCCTCAGACAAAGATTTGATTCGGAACAGTGGGGTATTTCCAATGCATGCCTCTATGCCTTCTGGCACTTCCTTTGCAGTCGTACGGGCGCCAGCATCCTTTTCATGATCCTCTAAATTGATGTGCTCGTCCTCGATGAGGCCGGCGCCTGCGAGCGTCTTGTTCGCATTATGCCTTTTCCAGAACCGGAATTCGAGGTCCGGATAGAAGTCTTTGAAGCCGAGGGTGAGAATAATGCCAGCTAGGAAAGCAGTTGTGGCATAGAGCTTCGGACGGCTTTCCATTACATGCACACAGCCATGTCCAGATGCTACCGAGTCATAACACGGTCTGAGATCATCTACAATGATGATAGACCGAGGTTCGTTGAATCCGAATGCGGCATGAAGCTCCCAAGCTGAAGCGCGGCAAGAACCGCGCTCCTCTCTACCTCAACCCCACAGCAGTGGACTAGTGGTATTGACGAGCACGGCAACTGGCACAATGGACTCACCGCTCATAACTCAAGTCTTTAGGCGTCTGCTTTCCCATCAGACATGCTCCAGGCTGCGCTTCCAATCTCCCTTCCATTGTCGTCCTTCTCCTACTATCTCAACCCGAAGATATTATCGGAGCTCCAACGACGACGCGGAGGATGAGAGCAGCGCAACGAGCGATTGGCAACAGCGGACGGATCTCTTTCCACCCGACAAGCTTCGAGACTATGAAAGATACCAAACGGTCACCGCAGATGCTCTGCGAAGTAGGAGAGAAAGACCTAAAAGAGTGAAGATGCTGGCACGCGACTTTATAGAAGGTGAATGTCGCTTACATTGAGGCCTGGGATTGTACTGAAGCTATCGCAGACAGTCTCTATAATCCTCACTATGGCTACTTCGCAAAACAAGTCGTCATCTTCAGCCCAGGTCAACCTTTCGATTTCAACAGCATGGCCAACGAGCCCGAGTTTCACAAACAATTGGGAGCGCGCTATACCGACTTCGAGGACGCATTAGACGCGGAGGTGCCGAACGAGAGTAGGCAATTGTGGCACACACCTACCGAGCTCTTTCGTCCATACTATGGGGAGGCTATCGCGCGATATCTAGTCACAAACTACAAACTCTCTAACTATCCATTACACGACCTTATAATATACGAATTAGGCGCTGGCAACGGAACCCTGATGTTGAACATGTTGGACTACATCCGCGACTTCGAACCAGACGTCTACGCCCGAACAAAATTCAAAGTCATAGAAATATCCTCCGCGCTCGCCTCCCTCCAAACCTCGCAACTCACCAAGTCCGCCTCCGCACGCGGCCACACAGATCACGTGGAAATCATCAATCGCTCCATATTCACCTGGGACACCTACGTCCCCGCACCCTGCTATGTCCTGGCCCTGGAAGTCTTTGACAATTTCGCCCACGACAGTATCCGCTACGACCCCTTCACCGAAGAGCCCCTCCAAGGCACCGTCCTCATCGACAACGCCGGCGATTTTTACGAATTTTACTCTAAGAAAATCGACCCGGTCGCTTCCCGATTCCTCAGGGTGCGACATGCAGCGTGCTCGAGACCGTTCGACCATCCGCTCCGCGAACCGCGCTTCATTCGGAACTTCAAATATAGACTACCGTTCGCGCCGAATCTGACTGTACCGGAATATATACCCACAAGACTGATGCAGTTCTTCGACATCCTGAGAGACTACTTCCCGCACCATCAATTATTAACCAGTGACTTCCACGCCTTACCCGACGCCGTAAAAGGGTTCAACGCACCCGTGGTCCAAACAAGATATCAACGAAGAACCGTACCCGTCAGCACTCCCCTCGTAAGTCCCACCCCCTAATCACAATCACAATCACAATCCGCCACAACCCGGACATGTCGCTAACGCAAACCCAACTAATTCTCCGAAAAACAGGTCCAACAAGGCTACTTCGACATCCTCTTCCCCACCGATTTCGCCGTCATCGAAGACATCTACCGCGCCATCACCGGCAAATTAACGCGGGTGATGCTGCACGAGGAGTTTTTGAAGCGGTGGGCGTATGTGGAGGATAGCGCGACGAAGAGTGGGGAGAATCCGATGCTGAGCTGGTACAAGAATTCTTCGGTTATGATATCTACGTGAAAGGCGAAGGCGGCCGGGCTATCATTAGTATACTGTAGGCTGAAGGAATACAACAGATAGTCTGACAGGCAAGGTTCCTGTACACGGCCCGAGAGACCACCTATCGTGTGAGGCGATTCGCAATTCAGTCGGTTCTTGTGGGGAGACAACCAAGTACCCATTGCTAGAAAGTTGCCCTTGATCTCAGAATGCCTCCTACATTGAAGATATCCATGTGGCTTTCAAACCCCCGATTCGCGAGTATGATGCTCGCACGGCTTATCAACCTATCGATTTCGTTGCATCATACGGAGTACTGGCATCTGAAATGCATCTCCACAAGTCGCATGTTTGCTACAAGATCGTCCCCCTCATCCGCGCGGAGGACCATCTCTCCGGGTATTCCATCCTTGAAACGCCCAACCTCGACCCTGCTAAATGCTTCAATGACCTCAAATCTGTCACCCTCAACCGCTGAACTTCCAACGTTTCCCGCAGCTCTGACATTCCTTGGGTAACTGTTAGCACCGATCGCATCCGATGAGGAAGTAAGCCTTACGCAGAATGTAGTCATGGGTTCATCGGCGCTTCGGGTTTGAGCCTGTGCAATAGTCAGCATTGATGATAGAGACGCCGATACTAGGACTCACTTGATCGTATGCCACAGTCGGCCTGTTCCTGCATTTAGGATTCGAGCATCGCAACGTGCTCGAAACCGGCCTTTCCTTCATCGGCATCTGCGCATCCTTCATATTCTGCTTCTGCAACTCCGTCACCTCCTTCAGCAACTCCGGACTCTTCAGCTCATCCGCACTCATCACCACGAAGCGCTCCGGCTTGATCTCGCCGTCCAGGACTCTCTCCCTTAGCTGCGCATTGGTTTTGCTCTTGAGGTTCATGAACAGGCTGCGCATCTTCGAGCTGTAGCCCGGATTGGTCTCCGGTCCCAGCTTGGCGAAGCCTGCCGCTTCCACGGCTATCGCCTTCGCTAGGATTTCCGAGGATGATGCTGTAGACATGAAGCAGAGACCGTTGTAGATCAGGCCGATGCAGCCATCACGTGTGGCTTGGTTTGTACGGGCTACGTCCACCTTGTCCTTCTTCCAGTCGCGCTCGGCGGGCGGAACGTTGAGCTTCGGCTTCGTATTCCCGTTTGAGGTGTTGGGTGGGACGGGTGATGCTGTTCCGTTCGGGCTTTTCTTACCAGTGGGACTGCTTCCTTTGGCCTTCTGAACGTCATCGCGCCATTTTTTCACGATGTCGCTGGCAAGCCGGGCGACTGCAGGATCTTTGTGCTGTTTCGAACGGTTCACAATGACACCGATCTTGGTCGAGCGAAGGAGGTCTTCGTCAGGTTTGACTCCTGTCTTAAGTTCGTTGAGGATCCGAATTATGTTCTCCGGTGCAGCTTCTGCTGCTGTTGCTTTCTGAAGCGCTTTGGATTTCTCGATGACAGCTTTTGTGTCCATAATCGCTGTTGGAAAGTGAAGTAAGGGTGATACCTGGGGAGCTGTCGTACAACAAGGTGAATGATACTGCCGACAGGCGAGCGTGTGTTTGTCTGCTATCCCTTCAGTGGATCAAAGCATCCTGCGATCAAGCTTTCCGGGAATGATGCCCATGAGAGCAGGATTATGTTTGTACCAGCTTCATCGGTGCAGTTATGCAGTTGGCTTGGTTTCTGCTGGAAGGTCAGCCTCCAGAAGTGACTGTCCATGCTGACATGCCTACACAAACTGTACGACTGACTCAGGCTTGTTGCTCTGTTCCTGCACATACAAACATCAAGCCCTGTTCTGGAGTAGGTAGGTAGGTACCGTAGGTTAGGTAGGTACCGTAGGTTAGGTAAGGTAGTACCTTATTCATACACGGATCCAGCCCTATAAGGACTATGCCGGAAGTGTCTATGGAGCCCCCTAAAATGCCCTAGCGCTTAGGCTTATTTGCCCCACTTTCCGCCCTCCGAACGACGAGGTATCGCTAGGACACTTTAGGGTAGGGTCTTGAAAACACTCTTACTATAGTATAATGAGATCTTGCTTGAAGATTGCATCAGTCAAGAAAGCGTACTCTTGGGGGATAATACTATCACTTCACCTGACTCCCTTTTTTCTATAATAATACTTCTCTCTATTCTTTTTCTCAATTTTGTTATTAAACGGAGCTTCTCCCAGCCTGATACGCAGATACTTCTATCAACAACTCCATCCCTTTAAAACCCCTCGTACGGAACGAGCAACTCCCCTTATCAGGCGCAGGCAACTCTAGAGATTCAGGTTCATGGGCTCGATGGTTCTACTGTTATCAATCTAGCTCGCGGGGCAGGTTCTAACATTGCCGGTTTGACCAGCGATTCCCCAACCTCTAGAGGCTTCAGTCCCTCTCCCACGAAACCAGTCGCACTGACAAGTCAGGGGATATCCAGTTCGGTCAAATCCTCTTCAATTATTATTCTCAGCACTGGGTACAACGTATCCGCGTTCTCTACACAGCCAGCGATCCCTGCATCAATAGCGAACTCTTTCCAGTCCTTGAATACCAGTGCGCTGCATTTGCCGCCACTGACGTCGTCCACGTCAGCGAATATGGGTGTTATCACGGGCTCAGGAGTACCGTTAAGCCAAGGTCTGTTCGATCCTACCATTGTGTTGATTTTGGGCCCCTATGAATATGAACCAACCCTACACCTACCGGAATTCGATTCCGAGACTCGTCTTGCTTCCTTCGAATCAGGAGATACACGTGCTCTTCACGGCATGTTGATCCCTCTCCGTCTCCAGTGATCCAGGGTTTCTTTTGTTGAGATGGAGACTGCCAGCGAAGAAGTGATCTGCGAGCCCGGCTTTACATTCTGGGACCCTTACTTCAGATGAACGAAATGAGCAGCTCTAAAGGGCATGAACGATCAAGGAGCACACCAATGTCATCATCGTCGACTCGACATGACATATTTCTGACCGGACCTATCGCACATTCTTGATGTCCACCAATACTTTCTGATTTGCTTGCTACCACTCATAAACCCCATCTTTGCACACAAGCTTTCCCACATCCTCATCTCTCTTTCCGTCTAGAATGTTCAGCATAAATTCGCCAGACACACTTGCCGGCCCAGCTTTTCCCCATCCACTCCTCGACTCCTCGCTCGTTCCCCTCAAGTTCGACACCACGAAACCTGGGGAAATCGCAAATACTTTCAATCCTTTCTCCGCAAATTCAATATGCTCTCGCAACGCAATCATGTTCAATGCCGCCTTACTCGCGTGGTAAGCACCCCCATTCAGCGGCTCAGGTGGCTTCTCCCCTTTGGCCTTCAGTCGCTCAATCGCCCTTCCGAATGAGCCGGCACCGCTGGACACAAAGATCGAATAAGGATTTGATGATTTGAGAAGGAGTGGGCGGAAGACATCGGCAATGACGGCGGGGCCAATGACGTTCGTGTCCATGTTCGCTCTGAACCTTGTATAGACATCAGGATCGCTGTTTCCAACGGCGGCATTGTTTATGAGTACGTCAAGGTAGCCGAATTCCTTCTCGACGAAGTCGTGGGCGCGAGTGATGGAGGCACCGTCAGTGACATCGAGTTGCACAGTTGAGAGGCGGGAAGTGCTGTTGGTGTTTTCTACTCCAATCTCTGACTTGGCGGTTTTTGCTTTATAGAGAGAGCGGGCGGCTATGATAACGTGATAATCGGTGGATGCAGAGGTGAGGATTTTGGCGGTGGCTAGACCGACGCCGGAGTTGGCGCCAGTGATGAGGACGACTCTGGGGGACATGGTTGGGAATGTTTGAGTTTAAGACTTGAGATGATTTTTGCCTATATTTGCCAAGAGACCCATCTCAATACTCGGAAGTGCCGTGGGTAGTTGTCAGGCTCAGGCTTGATAGATGCCACGTTACCTTCTACAGGATCATTGTCGTCCGGGCAGCAGAGATAGTAGATATCGTGTGGACCATGAATGGAAGAGGGCTCAAAAGTCCGAACGGGTATTACCCCCATAAAGACCGTAATAGCCGGAAAGGCAAGCTAGTCTTGATTAGAGGGTTGAAAAACAGATTACTACCTACCTTGCACTACGCAGACCCTCGCGGGTGGTATCGACCGCATAGTACGGCTCACCTACTCCTGACCCCAAACCAAATCCAGAACGATGAAGTATCCGTTTCTACCGAGGTATCATTAACCGCTTCGTGCCAGCACATCAGTCTGGAAGCTTGGCAAGCTGTCACTTCATTCCTTCTCGCATTTCTTTTCTTTTCCAGCCTTACAACCTCTCAATAACGTCGATTACAACAAAAGTTCAGTCGAAACCACCATACAACCACACAACTGATCAACTACCCAAGCTCCCAACCATCCAACATGGGTGGTCAAATCAGCCACTGTGCCGGCGAGGGCCGTCGTACGGGAGGATATAAACTCAAGTTCATTCGTAGTATCATCACCAATGACCACGGTCCCGGTGAGTCCTGCCATCCGCCCATCCATCATGAGGAACCATGAATGCTCATGCATATCAAGCATTTCTACCTGTCATGTGTATGGCCTGTGGCTGACCCAGTAGCGCCTTCCTCGGCCTCTCGTTGCCTGAGTTTGTCCTGATCTGCGTGTTTTGCAGGATCGAACACGTATAATGGAAATTCCAGGAATATAGTTCTCTTCAAAATGACAGGCATCCGCACATATAGCTGGGGAGGAAAGGGTATCAAGATGCTCGTACGTTTGCTGTATTCAGCATACGAGTCCCAATGGTTGCCGCTTTCATAGCGTTTCTTAGCTCCCGGTCGTTCCTGCAGCGGAAGACCGGAAACGAACATCAGGAGAATGGTAAGGAAGAAAGGTCCGAGAATCGAAGCGTAGAGGGCACGATATGCTCCACCATGGACATATCCATCTGCTGCTGGCGACACGGCAATCATGTAGATCGCTAGCAATGTCAGCTTAAGATACTTCAGGATGGCACTGTTCAGCCTACAAAATTGGATGATGATCTCCCCAAAGTAGTTCGGGTGTCTTGTCCAGACGAAAAGCCCAACGTCGCATACCTTCCCCTTGTTCTCCGGCTTGCTCCTGAAATTGTATTTCTGTATGTCGGAGAAGCTCTCCATGAAGAATCCGATCGCAAAGAGGATGACGCCTGCAATGTCTCTCCCAGTACCAAACTTCGGCTGTTGATACATTGTGACATTCGGCGAATTGAGTAGCGTTACGGGCAACGAAACAGTCCAAACCCATAACATCTGAAAGACCCAGAAGCCCAAGAAAGGGAAGAATTTGTCGCGTTTATCGTCGAAGCGATCGTCCTTTCCTGTTTTAACAATTCGAAACAGAAGGAACCCTGAGAGCCGAGCTCCCCATACCATGATGAACAACGAGCCGACAATTTGCCGTGCATTGTGATGACCGGAGAAAGCGAGGGTTATGATAGCAAGGACGACGAAATTAGTCCCACCAGCAAAGTCTGGCGTTAAGGAGTTAGCGGAATGTCTTCCATCACCAACAGGTTACTACGCACCTGTAAGCTTATCGAATTTCAAAGAGAAAGCAATGGAAAAGAAGAAGAGCTGGTATGCGATTGTTATGAGGAGTGTAATGGCGAGATAGTAATCGTCTAGAGCGTGTACTTCCGCCATGGTGATGGATGAGGAGCAAGAGACAGCAGTGGGACAAAATGCGGTTGGAGGTTCAAGCTTTATATTATGTGGAAGACATCACCAACATGTCATAGCTCGATAAGCTCTAGGGCACGTCCCGTAGTCTAGTGCGTATTCGTGCTCGTCTCCTCAATCGTCCCGGTTTCAGCCTGGCGGGGAAAGTCGGACCTTTATGACACCGATTCAACCGACTGGATCTGATCTGAACCCTGGATTTAGCGCAATCTGTCAGAATTGCAGATCAGTTTAAGCCTAGTTTATCCCTGTTCGTGCTGTGAATATAATGTGATTTACATACCAATACTAGTTGTAACCCTTTATGGCCGGCGCATACGAATTTCGGCGCACAGATTGGGGACTTATCAGCAGTGGAACACAGCACCTGTTGACACTCCTGCAGAATATATGTAAGTATGTGTATGGTAGATGGTGGTAAGGGATTGTGGTACCTATGCAACATTGTGGCAAGCTCAAGACTTCATCGAGCGATTGCCTGGAATGGGTGCTACTCTCTCTGTCTCTGAAGTGGCCGTTGCGGGAATCAGCGTTTCAGTCCTCGCCTTCTTAGCTTGTCTTTTCTGCTCCCTTTTCGATATCCGTTTGGGCGACGAAGTTTCTCCGGCGAGTTGGTCTTCCATTACGGCGGCCTTTCTCTTCGCATTGACTGGCTGTCCTTTCGCGCTCTTCCCTTCGATGATGGGCATTTCAGGCTTTTCGCCCCCATAGACCACGTCGATTACCCCTCGAAAGCTTCTCCTTCTCATTTCCGCCTGCAGCACCACACTTCTCGCTTCTCTGCAGATGGCTTCCATGCCTCTTTCCTGTCCTAGACCCCAGAGTACAGCCATGTTCACGACGTCAGCCGGGCCTCGACAACCCAGCGCCCTTTGAGCCTCACTACTGATGACAAGCCCCCTTCCTCTTGTGGCGCGTATCAATTGAGTGGCATTGCTTATTAGGTTTCTGCGTGAGGCCCCCCCGTCGCTGTTCAGCAGTCCCGACGCGTAGCAGAGCTCAAACTTGATGCCCTTCTGCAAAGCGCTTGAGAGCATCGTATGCTTGAAATAGAACGGAAAGCGCGTGCTTAAATCGAGAGAAATGAGATCGCATTCCAGAGCTTGGCAGGCTTGGAGGAGAGTCTTCTCAGTGGTGGGGCGAAGGGCGAGTATATCGCATGCTAAGGCAAGAGAAGATAACCGATGATTTTGCGAAGGGTCGGAAAGGTTGAGCGTACAGCGTCGGAGAATATGTAGGCGCGGATCGGTCTTGAATGGAAGTGGTGAAGGTATCTCGACAGGAATCTCCTTTCCAGTGATGCTGACATCTAATGCGACAGTATCATAGCCCACTAGGAGCCATTAGCGTTGGTAATCAGCTTCAGTAAACAACGATGACTGACATTCGGCGAGGAAGGCAAGTGTTCGTTGTAGTTCAGCCTGATTCGCAATGTACGAGACGTTGAGATCATAGTACATGCCTAAGCTCCCAAACCCTCCCTGACTCCCTTATTATCATTGGGGAAAAGTCTTGCACCTGTGTAATCCGACAAGCTTTAAAAACGTTCAACGAATTACAGCCACAGTGAATAGCACAGCCACCAATTAAGCGAGCTAACGCGCGGTTACGATGATATGCTCAGACAGTGAGGCTTCAATCTTGATCAATTCACCATCACACGACCCTCAGCCTGTTGCGCTCGGGTCGTCCCACTCGTAATACATGATGATCAGCATCCTGCGCTAGGAATCCTGTTGCATATCTACCACAGCAGCCCCCACGGTGAGGCGACGCAAGCATGGCTCGCGTGTATGCCGATGTCAATCAGCACATGCCAAAGTCCTACTGGGAGTACGATAGCGTCAATATAACGTGGGGCGTCTTAGAAAACTACGAAGTGGTCAGGAAGATAGGTAAGGATTGGGTTCTTTAGCAAGCGCCCCCATGGAACGAGTACTGACTATGCGCAGGCCGAGGGAAATACTCCGAGGTCTTCGAAGGCATAAACATTGTCAACTATCAAAAGTGCGTTATCAAGGTGCTGAAGCCGGTAAAAAAAAAAAAGATAAAGCGAGAGATCAAGATTCTACAGAACCTGTCTGGAGGACCGAACGTAGTTGCGCTGCTGGATGTTGTGAGAGATAGCCAGAGCAAGACGCCTTCCTTGATTTTCGAGTACGTCAACAATACCGACTTTCGAAGCTTATATCCGAAGTTCGTGGATTACGATGTGCGATACTACATTTATGAGTTGCTCAAGGTAAAAGCATAAGTGTCCTTGCGAGCCGTACATTTAGTTAACGTATGGTATCAGGCATTAGATTTCTGTCACAGCAAAGGCATAATGCACAGGGATGTGAAGCCGCACAATGTCATGATAGACCACGAGAAGCGCAAGGTATGATTTGAAGGTACGGCTCATGAACGCATATTGACCTTAGTAGCTGAGACTCATCGACTGGGGACTCGCGGAATTCTACCATCAGGGCACAGAGTACAACGTAAGGGTAGCATCGAGATACTTCAAGGGTCCGGAACTACTCGTTGACTTTCAAGAATACGATTACTCGCTGGATATGTGGTCACTGGGAGCTATGTTCGCTTCTATGATCTTTCGGAAAGAGCCTTTCTTTCACGGTAATAGCAATTCGGATCAACTCGTCAAGATTGCCAAAGTCTTGGGCACCGATGATTTGTTCGAGTATTTGGATAAGTACGACATCGACCTTGACACCCAGTATGATGATATACTAGGGAGGTTCCCGAAGAAAAGTTGGAATGGCTTTGTAAATGCCGAAAATCAAAGATTTGTTAGCAGCGATGCAATAGACTTCCTTGACCATTTACTCCGATACGATCATCAGGTATGTCTTCCATTGACCTGTGTAATTTGTGAGCGCGCCAAGGTCTGACGATAACTCTTAGGAGCGTTCGACGGCCAAGGAAGCCATGGCCCATCCGTACTTCAGTCCCGTCAGAGCTGCTGCACAGAACCACGCCTCTTCATTATCATAATAGTCCAAACCAGCGAATTCCTACCACGAAATCCGATACTCATCCAATCCCATTATCACACCCACATCACCTTAGTAAGATAGAACTTCTCTGACGTCTGACGACCTTCACTAGTGGGCGTGTCATACGAGAGCTGCAAGATTATATGCAGAACGTACTCATGAGACGTTCTCCCTACGACGTATCATACCATGGCATGACCCTTTTGCACATTCTAGGTATTTTGCTTTCCTACCTTGAGAGCGAGGTGCTGGACTATTGGCTACTTTACTTGATTGTTTGATCAGTGAGGTAACCATTCGTGGTTCGAAAGCATCGTATAGCGCCAACTGAATATATTACCAAGCATACTTCTACCATGAAACTCCTGCAAACAAACCTAAATTGGCCAGAACCAGATAGCCTCTAGAAAGCATGCTTCGCCTAGGACTGCATCTATTGCGTCTTAGGGAGATAACGAACATATTCAGGCGAACTTGTAGATCGGATGAGCGATGTTATAAACAGAGATATTTCGTGGTTCAAGTGTGTGGATTTCGATATTGGTTAGGCATTGCAAAGATTTCTTCCGACTCGTCAAAGGCCGGCATCTTATACACCTTGATGTAAACTTACTAAGTATCATACCCTACACTGAACAACCCATAAGCCTCAACATCCTATGATTCTACTCGTGCCAACCACATATGAGTCCCGACGCTCAATTCTAGCATTTTGGCTGTCCAGTGGATCAGGATTATGCTCTGATTAGTGGCTTCTCCCGGAGCTACTAAGCGAGCGGACTCACTTCTAGAGTTCTCGAGTACAGACAAAGGACTGGGGAATTGGAATTCGTCAAGCCAGCTTCCAAGGTTAACACCGGGCTCTTACCGCCACCATTGAATGTCCTCAGATCATATCCTATCAGATTATAAAGTTCATGTTTGGAGTACTTTAGCTTCAACATCGGGCGCCACTGTGTTGTATATACGCGCTTGAGACGCGCTTAGAACGTTGGGTACTTTACTTTAAAATCAAGGCGTCTATAGGTTTTCTCTCACAAGTCACAGCCTTCTGACAGCCAATGTGATGTGACTTCAAGGACGTTTGCTCAATATTCTCCTCTTTCGGGTTCCTCATTCTACCTCCTACCCTCGTCTCTCCACTTCTTCAAATGCCATTACCTTGTGTGTATTACGACCCCAATTTCGCGGATCTCGAACAATGGCACAGGATACACCCTCCGCTCCCGACCTGAATCTCGAGGCAAGGATGAAGAGCCCGAAAGAGCTCGAGAAAGAGCGGAAGAAGGCTGAAAAGCAAAGGCAATTTGACGAAAAGAAGGCAAAGATGGCCAATGCGCCTGCCGAGTCAAAGACGAAGGAGAAGAAAGCCAAGGTTGCCGCTTCAAAGATAGAAACTTCACCAGATTTCACTTGGGAAATGGGTTCTGGAGAAAAGAAACGCCTTTCACCGCTAGACGATCCAATAAACCAGGCTTACAATCCCACAGCCGTTGAGAGTGGATGGTACGCTTGGTGGGAGAAGGAGGGATTCTTTAAGCCAGAATTTGGACCTGATGGCAACGTAAAGAATGCGGGCTACTTTGTCATCCCTACGCCTCCGCCCAACGTCACAGGCGCTCTACATATAGGTCACGCCCTCACCAACGGTTTGCAGGATACTTTGATAAGATGGAATAGAATGCGAGGGTTGACCACACTCTGGCAAACAGGCTGTGATCACGCTGGTATCTCTACCCAAAGTGTTGTAGAGAAAATGCTGTGGAAGCGGGATAGAAAGACAAGACACGATCTTGGCCGGCCAAAAATGATGGAAACGATCTGGGAATGGAAGGACGAATACCGCATAAAAATCAATAACGCTCAAAGGCGGATGGGGGCATCTTTCGACTGGTCAAGAGAGGCTTTCACTTTGAATCCAACATTCAGTGCTGCCGTCACAGAGACTTTTTGCACTCTTCACGAAGAGGGTTTGATCTATCGATCCAATCGCCTGGTCAATTGGTGCACGCAACTCAACACGTCTATGTCCAATTTAGAAGTAGATAATCTAGAAGTAGCGGGACGAACAAAGCTCGATGTTCCTGGTTATGACAAGAAGATCGAATTCGGTGTCCTGACCCATTTTCAGTACGAGATCGAGGGAACCAGCGAGAGAATTGAGGTTGCCACCACACGCCCTGAGACCATGCTGGGTGATAGTGGCATCGCAGTTCATCCTGAGGACAAGCGGTACACGCACCTCATCGGCAAATACGCAATACATCCCTACGTCAAACGCAGATTACCAATCTTTACGGACGACTATGTTGATAGGGACTTCGGTACTGGTGCGGTAAAAATGACCCCAGCTCACGACGCGAACGACTTTAAAATTGGCCAAGCACATGGCTTAGAATTCATCAACATACTCACAGACACTGGCTTGATGAACCACAACACAGGAGAATTCGAAGGCATGAAGCGGTTCGATGTGCGATACAAGGTCATCGAGGCTCTCAAATCAAAAGGGCTTTATGTTAAGCAAGAACCCAACCCTATGAGTATTCCCTTGTGCTCGAAAACGAAGGATATCATCGAGCCGATCATGAAGCCACAATGGTGGATGAAGATGAAAGGAGGTTTGGCAGATGCCGCTACCAAGGCCGTTAGAGACGGCGAGATCACCATAAAACCAGAGAGGTCAGAAGCCGACTACTTCAGATGGATGGAGAACATCCAAGATTGGTGTCTTTCAAGACAGCTTTGGTGGGGTCACCAGGCTCCAGCCTACTTCATCGAAATCGATGGCGAGCCTGGAGATGATGCAGATGGCGAACGGTGGGTTACTGGGAGGACAGAGGAAGCAGCAATGGAGAAAGCCCAAGCCAAGTATCCTGGAAAACAGTATAAGTTGAGAAGAGATGAAGACGTTTTGGACACTTGGTTTTCCGCTGGGCTTTGGCCGTTCGCGACACTAGGCTGGCCTAACACTAAATCCAGAGACTTTGAAAAGCTCTACCCTACGACTGTCATGGAAACAGGCTGGGATATCTTGTTCTTCTGGGTCGCCCGGATGATCATGCTTGGTATCAAGATGACTGGCCAGATTCCCTTCACGGAAATCTACTGCCATTCGCTTATAAGGGACTCGGAGGGGAGAAAGATGTCCAAGTCGCTGGGTAACGTCATTGACCCACTGGATGTTATGGGAGGCGTCACATTAGAGAAGCTCCAGGAGAAGCTTAAGCAGGGCAACTTAGACCCCAAAGAAATAGCGACAGCAACGAGATTCCAGAAATCCTCTTTCCCTAATGGCATACCTGAGTGTGGAGCTGACGCCTTGAGATTCTCCTTGATTAATTATACGACTGGGGGCGGAGATATAAACTTTGACATTCAGCAGATGTACGGCTACCGTAAATTCTGTAACAAGATCTACCAGGCGACTAAATTTGTCCTCGGGAAATTAGACAAAGATTTCACACCCAAGAAGCAACCCACCAAAACAGGCAATGAGTCCCTTGCCGAACTCTGGATATTACACAAATTCACCACCGCTGCATCAGAAATCAACGCCGCTATCGCCGCCCGCGAATTTTCCACGTCAACAAAGATTGCATACGAGTACTGGTACAGCCATCTATGCGACGTCTACATCGAAAACTCGAAATCAATCATCCAAGACGGAACACCCGCAGAGCAAGAATCCGCCAAGCAAACACTATACACAACGCTGGAAGGCGCCCTCACCATGATCCACCCATTCATGCCCTTCATCAGCGAAGAACTATGGCAACGCCTACCGCGCCGCCCAGAAGACTCCACCCCATCGATCTGCGTGGCCGCGTACCCGCAATACAACGAATCTCTCAACAACCCCGCGGCCGAAAAAGCGTACGAGCTCATCCTTGCCGTCTCGAAAGCCATCCGTTCCCTCGCCGCCCAATACGCCATCCTCGACTCCGCAACCATCTACATCCAACCCTCCAACCCCACCGCTTCCAAGACCTGCGAAGCCCAACTCCCCTCCATCAAGTCCCTAGGTGGCAAAGCCATGACGACGAGCACGATCAAAATCATCAGCTCGGCGGACGAAAAGCCCACCGGCTGCGTCGCGCAATCTGTTGGTGCGTCCGCGGCTGTGTATTTGGTGATCAAGGGACGGATCGACATCGATGCGGAGATTACAAAGACGAAGATGAGATTGGCGAAGGTTGGGGAGGCGGTGGAGAAGCAGAGGGGGATGGTTGAGGGGGCGAATTTTGGGAAGATGGCGAGGGAGGCGCAGGAGGTGGAGAGGAGGAAGTTGGAGGATAAGAGGGCGGAGGAGCAGTTGCTGGTGGCGAGTGTGGAGCAGTTTGAGCGGTTGAGGTTGGAGTAGTAGCGTGAGGGGGGTGAGGAAGGGCGGTGGAGATGACGAGGGTGGAGAGGAGAGGGAGGAAAGAGAGGGCGATGGGTTGGAGTAGAGGGGAATGTATGAGGCGTGAGTGTAGTCTGTTTGCGAATCTTGCAAGAGGAAGAGAGTTTATAGATTTCACATAAACTGTCGTGGCCTACGTATATTGCAAAGCAAGACCATTGACTAGTAAACTCTATTGGTATCTTCGCATATCATTACACCCAAGACGAAACAGCCAACGAAAATCCATAGTCATACACAATTTTCCCCCTCCACCCACCATCACCATCACCACATCCACTTCCTCGAAAATGAACAAAACCTTATCTAGTCATAGCCTTCATCCTCTGTGTTGCATAAGCAGCGCCCACGGCACTCAGCGCGCCAATAAACAAACAAACCGCGATAGCATTCGGTCCATCCGCCGCCTTCGCCACATCCTCTTCGCTCCCATCCTCGTGCAGTTCCGGGCTCTTGCCAGGCTCCAGGATGGAAAACACAATCATGCTGATGAACGTACCGACGAACTGCGGCAGCGTAGTAAAGAGGTTGAGAATGCCCAGATAAATCCCTGCCGTTTCGCCCGTGGAGCTGTCGGCGGAAGGCGAATCGTCCATATCGCGATCGAGGTGGTTGAGACGCAAGAGCGTAGGAGACGGCGAGGGGGAGGAAGCGAAATCGTCGGTCGACGGGTCCGAGAGACGGCGGTAGGAGGAGCCGTTTGCGAGCATGGTGGTGGGAGCGGTGAGGCGGTTGATCTCGATGCCCATGAAGGCGAAGGGGGCCCAGCAGGCGAGGGCCCAGGGGACGCCGCAGACGGAGACGATGACGGCGGCCATTTGCAGGGAGCGGACGAAGGGGGCGAGACACATTGCGCCGGCGAAGATGAGGTGGCTCCATTGCCAGGCGGTGAGGAGGTCGGGCTTGTAGGTGTGCATGGCGTCGAGGAGGGGGGTGAGTTTGGGGGGTCCGCGGGGGGTGAAGCGGCGGCGGTCTTTGGTGGGGGATTGGACGATGAAGGGGAGGAGGACGGAGGAGGCGAAGGTGATGATGGAGAAGACGACGAGGGAGAGGGAGCCGATGCGGCCGACGTCGCCGAGGGTGTCTTTGGATTCTGAGGCTTTGGCTTCGGGGTGGTAGCGGAAGTAGACTGGGAGGAGTGTGGGGTCAGTTCTTTGCTCCCATTCTATTCCGATCTATGATGTGCTGAGGAATTTGAATTGGGGGAACAAGCTTAAAGGATTGCCGGGGTGATATACGTACCTTCGCCAACCCAGGTTGTACTGTAGAAGAGGAAAGGAAACCAGCCTAACTTTATCAGCGAATGCTACCCAAAGCGATGATGTGCCTGTAGATACCAATCCACGCCCAGAATTGAACCCAACAAATAGCTTGTATTCGATCTGGCAGGTGCATGGTCGTTTTCAATATCTTGCTGATCATCTTTATAGCACTTGACTTGGATTCTCCATCTCTGTACAGCATATCAGCAACAGCGTAACAATGGCGATGACTTGTGAAAGAGGCATACCTCGAAGAGATCAAGACTCGTTCCTGCACGGCCCACGAAGTCAGGCATATTGCAAGAATAAAAAATGCAGCGGCGAGTATGGTCAATTGCTTGAATTGGGAGTCGCCCAACGTAGTCCCGAAGACTTTAACCAGGTCGACAGTGCCCATACCATAACCGACAAGATGGCCAATGGCGATCATTCTACTGGCTTAAAAACATCAGCGCCTCGGCCGCATTGGTCAGATTCGTAGCACCTACCCCAGGCAGACCCGAGTTGTTGTTTGGATATGGGAAGGGTATCTACTATCAGACTTCGACAGGAGGATTGGACTGCCTCCAAAGTCAGTCTTCACGTACGATACTGTTAGTTTCGCCATGACCAACCAGCATTTATAGCAAAATCCACCGCGTAGATACTCAGTACAGCCAGTGCAATGGTGCATGATTTGGCCTGCGAACGCCTCGTGAGATAACGGCCACGGTGTCTGATCGTTTTGGTCACCAACCGTGTCCGGTTCCACAACAAAAAGGCCCACAATTTCAGCCGTCCAGCCTAGTACGAGGAGACACAATGCCACGATCACAGCTCCCCCCACCATGAACGGTCTTCGTCTCCCCCATTTCGATCTTGAATTATCTGCGAGGACGCCGACGACGGGCTGCATTATGATACCTGACAGAGGTCCAGCGATCCAAACCAGCGAAGTCCTACTCTTGGTCAGGCCGAGTTGGAGGAGGTAGGGCGTGCAATCTGTAGGTAGATTCAGAAATCAACTACTTGAAGGTATGGAAGGCGCAAAGTGCCCACAAGTCATTTCGATGCCCCAGGTGAACCTGTAGTGAACTTGGTAAGTAGTTGAATGCGACTTTGTATAGCGGGCCACGTACTGCAGACCGATCAAGCTGAAAGTCAACAAAGCCATACGTATGGACTCTGTCGAGCCTTTGATGGAGGGCGTGCCCGCCCATGACGCCGCTTGGGGCATTCTCCTCAAGCTATTTTATATGTCGAGCGCCATGTGTGCAAAGAAAGCTATGATTATGCGCAAATTAGATACTGATGTGCGGTGATAGCATAGATGTGCTGGAGCTCAGGTGTAGGCTGGGGCTCGCCTTGCAGAAGTTGGTGATGTTGTGCGCTTGAAGATAGATTTTCTGATTGGGATTGCGGAGCCGTTGGGGAATGAGGACACGCGACGTCCCGACCATGATGACGGTACTTGTCTACCGTATCATGTCTTCATCGCCGGTTTCTATCAGTCACGAAGTTCACAGGATTTGGAGAGTGGAGGGCATGAATATGTCGTGCCTTAGCATAAGGATAACATTTGCAGCCCGACTAGTTCTACGAATTCCCTGCATGTGCGGTTCCAAGCACTGAAGGACATATGACGATACCAAGACATTAGTCCACCGTTCAAGCTTCGATGCTCCAAAGATTTACACTCCAGCAGAGCCTCCGTGCTCGATACGGAGTCGGACGCACTGGCTGTATCCTGCGATCACGACTCGATAAGTGACAATTAGCATCGCTGACCGATAGCAAGGGTAAAACTGTCCATCCATATGGAGGGAGCGATCTCGAGGCTTGTCTCATCCTTTATTACCCAGACTCGGGGCGACCGCATTCATGCTGATAGCTATTCTACTTGGATCGTCCGTGCTGATGGTGAAAAGCGTCGCAGTTGAACAGCACAACAGATATGGCGAGTCATTGACTTTTATGCAAGACCCTAGCGTTCTTAAGCGATGAGCTTAAAAGTAGCGACACGCTAGTCGGTATCTGCACAAGCGAGACAAGCTTAAGTACTTTACTTACTACATAAGTTGTTTCATACTCCTGCCAAGACACGGGTCGCACCCAGACCACTTCATCCTTTGATCTCGACGACTACTTACCCCTTTTATCTTCGGACCATAGCGGTGGGGACCCCTGGGATTTGACTCTTTGCGGCGAGGACGGAAGCGCGAACTCTTCCAACACTAAAATATGGAGGTATTGATGCATGATTGGCTCGCTGTTCTCAGATGATTCTTGAATTTGGAAATTGCATGCTGTGATAGCACAATTGGCCTCTATCCAATTATCATACGAACAGGCCTCGGAGTATTGCGCCACACAAGCATCAAGCTGCAGGTCGAATCATGCTGCATCTTCGCCTGCGACATTGCACCGGTCACCGACGACGAGACCGACCATGACCTGATCGACCGTTACTTCCAGCCTTCTGAAGCCCTTGCGTGCTGCGTCTAATGTGGGGCTAGAATAAGCGCTGACATGCAGGGAAATGATCATAAATGACCTCTCCCCCTGCTGGATGGAGATTTGAGCGGGGCACAGAGGACGTCCAATTTCTTCCCCCCCTGCTTCCCTGCTGCCACCGATGCAATGTGGGCAAAACTGAGGCTTGCCTCTAGCCTTCATTCGAAGGTACAGGGAATAGCTGTACTTGAGATTGCATTGGCTGTCAAACCGGGAAGTTATATTTGCCCGAACAATCGAAGGGCAATGTTGATATACCCTCTCTACTCCGCATCTCTTCCACTTTCACGGACTACCACTCTTTTGTTGTTCATCCACCTTCTTTTCATTCGTGCCAGTCACGATAGTCGTTCATTAGGGCTCTTGCTCGTTACACTCTTTCACACATTTTTGCGCCCAACATTTCTAGCTCCAGCTCAACAGGTTGCTATTCCCCCTCGAATCTATCACCCGATTTCCACTTCCAGTCGAAATGTTTTTTGTGGTCAACCCAGCTGTCCTTTTGACGCTGAGCGTCGTCCTGTCTCTTGTACAAGCACATGTCACGCGGCATCGCCATTCAAGCCGTCCATCAGTCTGCCATGAGGACAACCAATTGCGTGCTCTAGAGCAATTTCCCACTTACGCAAATCAATTCTGCCCCGAGTTTCTCGCCAATACTGGGAAGTACCCTTCATGGCTGGATCATTGGAACAAGCGGGAAGTCTCCAGCGCGTGTTCATGCTACGAAAAGACTGCAACTTCTGCTGGCCTGTCGACCGCCACCGCCACTGGCACACTGTTTCTGGCCTCCAGTACTGCTCCAGTTCCGGTCTCTCAGGCCTTCGCTACCACTTCCGCGACGGGAGGCATATTTCCATCGATGTCTGCCTCAGGAGGGTACCTGCCATCAGGAACAGTCTCTGGGTCCAGTGGCTCGGCAGTTCCCATGACTGGGTCTGCGTATGGAACCGCACCCGTTGCAACAGGCGCTCTCTATTCATCTGGATCGATTTCAGCTAGCAGTGGCACAGCGCCTGCCAGCAGTTCCAATGCAACCCAACCCCACAATAGAAGCGTTGCGCCAGTATCTTCGGCCAATGCTGCCTACTCCACCATTGCCGCGTCCTTGAGTGCTGCGGCCTCTACCTCCCCAGCTTCTTCGGCGGGAGCGCCTTCTCCAACGCCCGGGTCGACTGGCAATCTCCCAGCAGGGGACAACTACCCACCCCAACCCCCCGGAGCCGGTCCCGGAAAGCGTGGACTTTGCTACGATCACAATACCAAGGACGGCTGGAGTAACCTTTTCGTTGGCAGTCATCTCACCACCTACGGATCGAATTGGGACGTCATCCGCGGCACTCAGCTCAACGAGTCCTTCTCCTACGTCCCAACTATAAAAGTTGACGCGAACCTTGAAAATCACGATTGGAACTTCACTGTGCCCGTATTGATCGAGGGGGGCACCAAGGCCATGTTTGCGTATGTCACCTATCATTGTCATCCCCCACACCCGACCATTCACTAATCCGCGACCCACAGATCGAACGAACCAGACAACGCTAGCCAAGCAAACCTAACACCCGAACAAGCCGCAACGGTCTACAAAAAATACATGCAACCCTACGCCGGCACCGTGCAGCTCGGCACGCCCGCCGTAACCAACGGCGGCGGCCAAACCGGCCTCACCTATCTCGAAAACTTCCTCGGATACTGCCCAAGCTGCACCTTCAACTTCGTAAACGTGCACTACTACTCGCCACGCTCCGAGGTCAACACCACGCAATACGCCTCCGCCCTGAAAGAATACATAAGCACCACCGTGCCCGCCATGCAGGCCAAGCACCCGCAGCTGAAAAACCTCCCTATCTTCATCGGCGAGTGGTGGCTATGGGGCGCTTCGCTGGATGAAGGGAGCGCACTGATGGACGACCTGCTGCCCTTTCTGGACAACACCCCAAGCGTGCTAGGACACCAAGCCTTTGGCGGTCTGTGGGAGGGTAATTTCATCAAAGCCGATGGCTCGGGTCTTACTCCTGCGGGACAGAAGTATAAGAGCTGGACCGCGGCTTCGCCGACTGGCACTTTGATTGATATATTGAATTGATGTGAACAAGATTGGTTCATGTATTTATCTATCCACTTCTCCAGGAAGAGAAGTATAGGGACGCCGAGACACTTTTCTTGGCGATTGTGTGGGGCTCGCGAGGCGAAGCCTATTCTCTTCTCTGTCTATATATACCCTAAATTTACAGAATGAAGATTTCTGTTTCCATTTCATGAACAGAGCAGGGGCCTCAAAGACACGGGCGTATCTGTCCGCTACAACGGCTGGAGCGCATTGGGTTGCTAGCGCTTTGCGGCTTCATGGCGATGAATATGTATGGCAGCTTCTCTGATGCTCAATTTGCGATCGAATTCGCCATGTTTATTTATCGCTCGCAGAGTAGCAGTGGTTAGTGACTGAGAGAGATTTCAAAATTGTTTTTCGAATCACATGAAATTCAGAGCTGAGACTCCTCTACTCTTCAACATTACAAGGACCCAGCAAATCGAAAAGTAAGCCCTCGGACTCTCCCGCTCTCCATCAAGATCGAACATCTCACAACCTCATACTTCTCCGTCTCGTACAGCAGTAAAGCCTCCTCCCGCTCCTTCGTGGTGACTCTGTACGCTGAGCCATCTACGCAAGATGTAGACGGCCCGTCAACAAGGGCATTGTATTTATCCTGCCATATCTCGACCCTACCGCTCGAGATGCTGGCAGGTACCAAGAGAGGATGTTCTGCGTCGGGTAGTGAGAGGAGGCTTGTAAGGAAAGCGCTGTCGGCGAGTGTGCCGTAGAAGAAGTACCATACTGGGTATTCGTCCTGAAGTGGCGAGAAGGATGTTTGCGAGCTGGAAGGGCGGTGCTGTGGGAGCGTCGATTCCTTTCCTAGTGTCGGATGTATCGATGTTGGCGCAAGATCTTTCTTGGCTTTTGAAAGGCGGACGAACGTGGGGCGCAATGTGGACTTCTGTTGATAGAGCCAAGTTTCGATAGCTTGTTTGATGTTGCCATCGATACGGCAGAAGACCGAGTCCCCTGTCTCCGAGGATGCTTGAACGGTCTGAGGCGGTTCTGGCAACTTCGCCGCTGTTTGAAGCTTTTCGGGTGTACCTAACACCCCTTCGAGCAGGACGAGATAGGTGGGACTAGCCTCAGAAGCACGATCCCTGGTTGGGACACGTTGGTCGTGGGAAGCCGTGGGTTTGCCGCCCACCTTGATCTCATGTTCGTATGCATCACGGGAGTATCCTTGAGCCTCTTTCTGTGATTTGACCAAGGCCCAAAGGTCATCTGGCACCTTGCTGCGTAAATAGTCGTTCTTCTGATCCGTGATATGCTTGACGGCTTCGGAATGAGAATAGGCAAACAGTTTTTGCCTTGTGGCGATCTCATTTTCGTCAGGTTCATATTCTCCACCGCACTCATCTGCTACGTTGCTAGCCATATTCTCAAGTTCCATGAATAGATCCATGCCGAGGAGTTGTCGATTAAGTTTAACGGTGGTAGTATTGCGGCGGAAGGAATACCAGGAACTGGACGGAAATTGAAAGAGGATCGTTTACTGGATCGATTTGGGGTATGCGACTAGATGACGGCTGGTAGGTCAGAAGAAAGGTAGTAGCATTCGCAGCTTTAGTGTTATGACTCATACCGGTGCAATGATAAGAAAGCCGTTGAAAAGTTTGTTGAGAATTTGCATGGCTGTGATACCCGTGCTTTGGCCAACACATGTAGCGGCGTAATCCGTATCAAGATTCTCAATTCAGTACCGATCAGGCCCAGACGCGGATACCCCTAATCAAATATTGCCGCAGTGCGTACGAGCACCTCATACCAGGTCTTAGGATAAGGCCTCTCGATACATCGGAAATCAAAATTTCATGGCTGAGCTCAACGCTGATTATGGGAGCGGAGTGATAGAAAATATGAAAAAAGATGTAGTCAAAGCCGCTGAAGAGGAGCTCACACCAGGGTAAGTGATTGCGAACTGAGAGCAACACCCAAAGTAGCACAGAAATCAAGTTCCAATCTCTCACAACGAAGACGAAACGAGCCATTCAGTAGTGCTAGCCATCACTTCTGTTCCCCGTCATCACAGCACGAACAACAAACTTCATCGTCTTTCCTATCCGTCACTTACCACCCCATGCACATTTCACTAGACCGCTCACCTCCCCGAATTTCCCGAATGTCATCTCAATGGGAAAGAGATGATGATGTGGGAGACGGCGAAGCCCTGGGCAACGAACCGTGCGAGCATATGCTTCCCCTTTTGCAAACAGGTGGAAGAGAGTCAAGTCCATGTCAAGCTCAGCCAGCAGCATGCTGTATTTGATCTCGCTCGATCAGTGACACACCAGTGATCTGATTCAGGGAGATCGAGGTCGGATCAAGCTGCTGGCCTCGTAGCTTCATGATGTACTATGTACTATGTACTATGTCCTTCGGTGGTATAGAAGCGGCGGCAGCGGCACCGGCGGTATACGGGCAGATATTGATCCGAGCGCCATTTATACGCTAGCCCCAATCGGGTACGGAACTCGAAAGGCTCAGGCTGGAAAATCACTTCAACTTACTGTTCCTGCTCAAAAGCTGATTCTGTTCCTTCTTCTAATTCACTGATTCACCCAACCGGGAATGATTTAGCCAGATCAATATCTATTGGCTCGTCTGAATGACAGAATAATCTGAAACCACCTAATGAGCAGGATTTAGGTCATGATCAGTATCGCCAATCAAACACATATGAGACTCAGTGCAGTGTAATATCGCCGTTCGTTCTTGATATTGTCATTGCTGATCTGTCTCATCTCATCTCATCCCCCGAAACCTACTCCCTAATGACAGCCCCTGTTGCTACTTTATGCTACGCAACAACAATCGCCTCCACAGGCGAAGTCTTAACGCCGCTAATTTGATGCATGACCCGGTTTCACTTAGAATCCTGGCGTTAAATAAGAGATCACTCCAGCCATACATTGCTCTAGCCGCTGTAATTTCTTGTGTATGGTGCTTGCGAGCTAAGATACTGCTAAGGAGTTAGTGACAGGCACACATACTACTGGGTACCTAACAGCTCCTTAACTATATATATCATAGTCTATATATCAAGAGTTTCATTTTCAATATCAGGAGCAGGACGTTCTACCAACGTGCTGATACGGCGTCACGCCTGAAATCATTTCTATCACATTCAGTATTTCTCATTTCAGTCTCTTTCGCAAATATAATTCCCTCCTTGTATCAGTCACTGTTTGTCTGCAGAGTGCCGCCGTAGGCGAAGGATTGTTCCTGAAACAGCGGACTTGAGTGACACCTCAGTCAAACAGCGCAGCCGCAATCTGGCGTAGTCGCTAAAGGATCGCTTGAGAAATGGTAGGCTTGAGACACAACACTCTCAAACAGCGCAGCCGCAATATGGCGTAGTAAGTGCAGGATCGCTTGAAACGTTGCAGACTTGAGTCTGTACTCCGTCAAACAACCCACAATCAACACCAAGGATACTCATTCGTCGGTCTCCGAGTTGGACATTTGCGTAGGTTCGCCACAGGACTTAGCTAGGTATGGCAAGATGTTGGGTTTCTTCCCATGTCAGGTGGCATAAATATATAAATATAATACTTCATTCTGCCAAAGGACGATATATAGGCAGCGCTCGCTACTCCGCGAATGGCCCCATTACTCAGGTTACCTTTGTTCAGCTCCGCATACTGCTGCTAGCCTCTGGGGAAGTTACCAGCACTGGATAAGCAGCCATTGGGCAATATGGTCCACTGTCGGCTCAGAACTGTTTGTAGCTGCGGCTGCGGCGTGCGTATTTGGTGACACATAGGAAATAGTGTGAAACTGGAAATATGGCCCAGTGTTGCGGTATCTCGCAGGATGACAGAGCCCACCGAGGCACAGAATGTGCGAAGGATCAATAGATGGTTGAGAATGCTGCGCTCCTTTTAGCAGGTGATTGAAATCGAGGGTTGTTGCTGATACAAAAGGGACCTTCTCCCATCTCAAAATTAGATTACCAGAAACATCAGTCGCTGTTTACACTCTTCGGGACTTTCTGGAGCCGTGGCGTCCTACCTCCTTCTAATTGTTTTCCCCAGCCACTGCCCAACCCTTATCAGCTATGAGGATCACGCAGCAGTTGGCTTTGATGCCGCCAGCAGTGATCTTTTCGCTAGCGTTCACAGCACACGGCATACCTTACGAAGAGTCATTGAAGGACGCCCCTGCTCTTTTCGGACGTGGCGACACCGCCGACTATTGTGTATACCCCAAAGACACCCAAAAGGAGGACCAAGCGACGGCGATCTACACTCTTTTGAAAGGCCTAGTTCCCGATCCGAAAAAAAATATTCAATTCCACCACAGACCATGGGACCCAGCATTGGTTCTGGGGTGTCTCGTTGACTGCTGCCAATGCCGAGAAAGTAAAGGCGAATTCAAATGTAAGGATGGGAACTTCATTCCTGTCCAGTGAATAGTGCGCGTATTGATGAGTTCAGATCGCTGGAATCGCTCAGGTGTGCAAATCGAATTGTTATGATCCAACACAAGGGGTTGACACGCCCAGCTCCGTATCAAGCCGCTCCGATGATGGTACCAACTACACAGAAGAGTTTCACCTCGTCAAACGCGACGGGCAGACAGTCAATGCGCACAATGTGGACGAAGAAGTGGCATTCATCTCCGCACCTCTTGGAGAAGCAGTTGGTCGAGATTTCGTATACGACAACACAGCTGGGACTGGTCAAACCGTATACATCGTCGATACGGGCGCCGGATTGGGCAATATTGATGTAAGTTTCCTCATCCAGAAGGCTGTGAAGGTATGGCTAAAGGATCACATAGGAGTTTGGGAGATACGTTATTCCGAACAGAAGATACCTTCAAGCCACAGGTGCAATTCCAAACGATGGCCTGCTAAATGATGTACACCCAGACGACCACGGCACAGGTGTACTTGCAAAAGCTGTTGGCTGGAAACACGGCGTTGCGAAAAGAAGCTCACCTGTCATCGTGCGGGTCTTTGACAGGTATGACCCTGGAGCATGGCTGAACGCGGTACAGGTATGTCATCTCCGAACACGAATATCCCTACCTAGTCGAAGTCTGGCAAGAGTCGCAAGACATCTCTGGAGTGGTTGCCATACCGTGTACCTCTCTCCACGGACATGTGCAATCACTCCTGATATCACTTTGCCTGGCGGTGCTAATCGCGAAACGGCGAACAGCAAGTGTACGATGATTGGCTACCCATCTACAACGTAAACGTACGTGATTATTCCACCACCAATGGGCTAGAAGATCAGCTGAAATTTAGTGAATATAGAAGAGAACCGCGACTGCAATTATGAATTTATCTTGGGGCTTCTCAATCGAGGGGTTGGAGTTCAATGGCTATCGGGGTCCGATCGGTGAAGTTTGGAGGGCAGAACTTGAATTGATGCTCAAGAAGTGTATAGACATTGGTTTGTTGGTAAGCTACTCTCTTGACAACCTTGCATACTAATCTGTCAGGAAAGATACAACTGACCTATGTAGCCTATTGCAGCGTCCGGAAACAGAGCCTACAATCAGGTATGAATCCATTCCATATTTTCCTCTGTTAGTCCTGATCGTCTGGCAGCCAGTAAACCAGTACCCACAACTCTTCGCATATCCATCTAATGGTCAACCTGCTGTTGTGCCAAATATGATGGTTATCGGTGGAGTCACGATACCAAATGGCAATAGATGGGAAAGGAGCGCAGCAGACCCTCCTGGGACAAATCCTCCAGTGATTACAGTCTATGCGCCTGCATTCCATCTTACTCTTCCTTTGGCAGCAGGGGGCTGGAGGAATCCGAACGTGGTCCAGGGTGTCTCGTATGGTAGGCAATGATACTCAGGGCTAAGGCTCCTCCTCGATGCGAATATAGAATATATACTGATATCTGGAACGCTAGCTGCTGGAACAATGTCCGGGCTCGGCACCTATTTCTTGGGACTCTCCAGTCTCTCGGGCAACCTCGGCAATAATGATCCGGTAGAGAGGGTAAAAAATTTGAAGCTGCAGCTTGGCTTAGGCTCCTCTCTAGCTAGGGGAGACGTCAGATCGTTGTATAATCTCGCTGACCCCAAAACATGCCCCCCAGGTACACAACCTCCTGGCTTTCAAGATGGCGATGAGGTGCCTTGCGCAGACACAAGCTCACATTCAAGAAACACAGTCATAGCGATCCCAAATTGTTACATCATGACGTAAGCTGTGCCCCTTTAATCTTCTAATGGGGAACCCTCGTTCTATGAGCCACACTAAACTCTTCCATTTCCAGAGCCCCTGCAATCTCCAGCATAGGTATCAATACGCCTTCCCCCCAATGTTCTTGCAAGGGCGACACTATCGCCGGAATCGGTAGCGGAACAGTCAGCGGGACCACGTACTCGTGGTGTCAAACGGGTGGTCTGCCCTCTGGGGTACCGACCGAGGCGACAGCCCAGCCGAAATCACAGGCGCCAACTCCTGGTCCCAAACAGTCGTGCTCGGTTCGAGTTGAAGGTGGCGTGAGAGGAATGATTCTCGGACATGACTGCATTTGTAATGTCGGTCCTACGCCTACTGCGACTATAATTAACAATTTGTTTGCCTGCCCAACCAAGCCACCCAGTATGAAAAGGGGTTTGGAGAGCTTTTCAGGGTAGAGGTGACAAGGCTTGCGAATAATCGTGGTAGGTCCAGAATGTCAGGAGGAGGCCTTCGCAGTTATCGATTGAGACAGTCCTATACGCCACATTGATACACATAGTTCAGGTCTTGTGGCTTTGACGATAGTTTGGACATGGAATGTTAATAGTGGGGCACGATTATGTACCTTACTATAGCTCAGTTATGCAGATGTTGTTACTCTTGCTCCAATTAGACCACCCTGCGCCTGCTTAGCATCCGGGCAATCTGGCAAGTGAGCGGTTTCGTAGGCTTGGACCCAGTAACGGCATGCCGTTCACTGATGGGAACATCACCACCAGGATAGAGATTTGCTGCAACTTATGCGTACCTTATTCTCGTCATGCTCAGTCACAGCCAAGAGCTTCACGTACCTCCCTCATCAAGCGAGTACGTTGAGCGCTCTCTTCATAAGTGGCCCCTTCCAGAGATATATGAGCGAAAGATCTAAGGGGACTCGTTACGTTCAAGGCGCGAGCCACCACTTCTTTTACTTGGAATTCCGGCACGTCATACCCCGAAAACGACAACGACAACGTGACCCGCTTGACATTCGGCAATAGCTTTACCACAGCCTCAAATACTTGTCTTGTCTTTTCCTCGTTACGGAGGGTGACGGGCATAGGGGCAGAGAACATGCCGAACACGAAGCCTATCTTAGTGATCAAGCTCCTAGTCCAGGGAGTCAAAGTGTCTCGAAGCGTGACGTTGACGAAAGCAGCGTCGACTGTTTGCACAAAGTGGAAGGGATAAGTCGAATAGAAAAGTTCGAGAGCTTCATGTGATATTTGATGGTTCACGAAGAACAGGCGAGTAGATTCCTTTGTTCCCCAGTAGGGTGTCCAGTACGACTTATAAGCTGCCTCGGCTGGCACCTTGCGGTCGAAGTAGCAGATATGGGTAGGTTCGACAGTGGGGCCAGCTCGTGGGCGGAGGAGGGCGTAGTGGTAGATCGAATCGCGGATTTCGCGGGGAAGCTCTAGGAAGGGAAATGGCTGGGACGGGATTGGGGTAGGGGGGTTCGGTGAGACTGTACGTATGAGGTGTTGAGCTCCTCCTTCCTCGAAGATACATGTCATGATCTATGAGATAGGTATCTGATACGATAATAATTTACGTCGTACGGAGTAAAGCACTTGCAGCATGCCAAGCCAGTCAGCGTTTGCAAAACTCCTAGTTCTATTCTAGTTCTATGACTACGAGTCCTTGGAAATGGCGACACGAAAACATCCTCCTTATATACGTGTAAGAGATCTCATTTCATGGCTAGGGAAGCTATAAGTGACGTCCATGTGAACATTCTTAAATGTTGGATTAATCATGGCACTGAAGAGACCCACCGTGTACATATGATGCTTCGTCAAATAAGGTACGTCCAATTTCCAATCATTGATCAGTGGCTATTCCTGACGTCCCAAGGTCTTGTGGCATTACACAGAATCACACAGGTCAACGTCCTAATGAATTATCATTCAAAGTCATGACTTCCCCTCCGAAGCGGCCATGCTATCGGTGACATTCCCAACATAAGATATACGCACCAAGAAGCATGTCGGCAACATGTAACCACGTTCTTTCCCAGCTTCAACTGGGCGCTGAGCTTCATCGCTCATCTCAAAAGGAGACCTTGTCTTAGCATTTTCGTCCTCGATCTCTATAGCAGCGGACAAGGGCCGTTGCTCTTCTGCTGCCGTCTCACCGTGAAGGTCGCTCAGAGTCACCGAGATCTTCGTCGACGCCATGTCCGTACGTTCCCGGAATCATTTATGCTCTACAAACCAAAACGGACTTTCAGAGGCAGATCATGAACCTGATCGCGAATTCTGGGGCTCTGGGCCTCATAGCGATCAGGACTTTCTCAAAGTAGATTGACAAGAGGGCGATTCCTGCGCACAGGGCGACTAGGGTTCCATAAGTATCGGCATGGACCGCGTATTTTTACTTTGGGTTTCCGGTTGCAAACGTTGGAACCTTGTTCCAGCTAAGCGAGAGTGTTCGAGAGTAGCGATGTCCTGATACTCACATCACCCCTCCAATAATTCGATACACTGAGCCAATTGCAACGCTCATCCAAGTACTTCATCCAAAGACTTTCCAAGCCAACAACTGCCATTGAGGAAGTATGAAATTTACTTGTTATTAGATTGCCGAAAATCAACAATGCCTAATCAAGCCGATGCCAATGTCGTTATATTAGGCTCCTACGATACTGAGCTCCCTGAAGAGACCGACGCGCCATAGTATGAGAAGGTTTGAGAAGATTTGCTGTTTAGTGTATACTATCGACATTGTCCATGGTTGTGGTCCAGTCGAATAGTTGCTGCCTGGAAGCTTGGGACTTGCCGGACATATTTTCAACTACAGCCACCAATTAGGACTAATTCCTTCAATAAACATACAAAAGCATGGCAGTGTTCAACGTCCGTCTCAAGAATCCAACTCACTCAGTACAGCAAAGCGAAAAGGACGCTGTCCACCGTCCACCAGAATGGCGAACTCAAATCCCTCTCCCCCAACACACATCGCCGTCCTCCTCTCAGGCGAAGTCCAGCTCCTCGACCTCTCTCCAATCGACCTCTTCGCGATGCTGACGCCAGAATATCTGACCGCATGCCAGCTCCCCGCTCCCTTGATCAACAACGCCGTCCCAATGACCATAACCTACGTTTCCGAAGCCGGCGCAGCGAGTATCTGCGAATTGACCGCCAGTGCCGGTCTCCGCATCACAGCCGGCCTTGACGACCCCACCGTCGCTGCGGGTAAAGTGGATATCTTACTGATACCAGGACCGGATCCGAGAGCGTTGCCTAGCGAGCCGGTGATGCAGTTTGTGAGGGCACATGATGCGAGTGATCGGTGTGTCGTGATGACCGTCTGTACGGGCGTGGTTGTGGCGGGTCATGCGGGGATTCTGAAAGGGCGGACGGCGACGGGGCCGAGGGGTTTGTTGATTACCGGGGAGTTGCAGAAGATGTTTCCGGAGGTGAAGTGGGTGGATAGGCGGTGGGTGCAGGATGGGGATATCTGGTGTAGCGGTACGTTGACTCCTCACCTGTCGATCTATTAATAATTCGAACATGAGGCGGGGCGAAGTTGACTTGCTGCATAGCTGGTATCACCAACGGCCTCGATATGGCAGCTGCGTATATCCGCGATACATGGCCTGGCCCTGCTGCTAATGCCGTGCTGGCTATGGCTGATGTGGGTGGGAGGAACGTGGAGTATGATTATAGTAGGGCGGTCGACGGAGTCTGGTTTGGTTGGCAGGTTCTGAAGGCGCTTGTGATGGGTAAACGGCACTGAGAACTGTCGAGCTCCTATGAAACATCATGGAAGTAGTAGTAGCCGGGCTCGAGGCAGTCAATCTAGTACCACGCCCCCTCTAGTATGAGAATCTAGAGCATGCTCCAACCTTGGTTCTTCCCGTACGTTGAGATAAACAGAGCTTTCCGAAAGACATTGAACTTAATAGCTTTTTCCACCATAGAGCAAGCTATTGAACACCCACAACCATCGTCGAGACGAAGCAGGTAGACCGATCCCCTATCGTCTTTCTTCATCAAGGTTTGCAATGCCCATAGGTGGCGCGTGACACCTATTCAAGGAGTACTCGAAAATTGGATAGAGAGCGAAAATGTACATATTGCGTTTAAAGGGATGTAGGACGAGCTATGATATCGAGCGACCTTTCCCTCCATCATAACGCTGTCCCAAACGCCACTTCTGAAGCTCTTGCTGGCGTAGGTACGTACCTTTAAACCCCGAATTCAGGGTCCATCTCTTGTCGTTTCATGGACATGATAGATGAAATTTCCGGTCCGTACACCCCAGGAAAGTTCTCCCCGGCAATAACAATTCGACTAGATTATAACGTTCGTTTTGGGATTGAGCACTATCAATCCTTCAAGCCTTGTAGTCTTTTGCAAATACGGAGCCCAGAATGTGCGCAGATGTCCAATCTTATACTGCCAAGGTTGTCGAGCTTCACATTATGGGAGTCTCACCGAAAGGTGAATAGGGGTCTCTGCTCCTGCATCAACACAGCGTCTAGAGAAACTCCGAGGAGAGATAGCTTTTAACGGTCTTCATGCGATAGATTAGGGAGGCTTCGCAAGGGTCTGATGCGGCATCAACAGTGCTTGTCATCCGCAAAGTCGTTCTTAGATTGATTTACCCGCTATGGACGGAAGGCAGGCAGATTACACCACGTCTGGTACACGGAGAATCATATCTTAGCCGTTCCAGTGGATGCTGCAGGTAGCGAGCCCGTTGCATACCACACTGCTTGCCTCTACGGTAATAACCAGTGTAAGTCAGCGTCGCCGACTAGTCCCTGGCACCACTAAGAGAATAGGAGACCTTGTCCCGTTGGGATTGGCTCGATATGAGATTGGACTGCCTTCCATGGAAGCTCACTTTGAGCGTTTTCCAATCAGTACCAAGGAAGAGGACCAGGAGGACCGAAGGCTCTGCTGCTATGACTCACAAGTCGTTTGCTTACCTAGTGGTTCGCGCTAGAGCGGCTTCAGACTTCCGACTCCTAGCTACTCAGACGAGTATGATCACCATATGATTAAGCAGGTGTGATCAGGGTCGCGTTTCGACTTGTCCTGGTATCATCCGATATTGCACCGCATTAGAGATTAGTCGGCAGTAGTATTAGATTCTGTAAACCAAAGATGCGCCAGAAGTTCTTCTGCTGATGGTCTTTTCACGGGATCGAATTGTAGTATGGCCCGGAGCAGTTCCTTAATCATGGAAGCGTCCCGGCTGCTCAAATCAGCACCTTTTTCTTGGTCGAGGAATGTTTCAATTGGAGGGAGAATGGGGATGTCTTTGACTTCATCTCCTTCTCTACGTCTGCCAACGTAATGCTTTGTGACATCGCCGCTTTCACTGAAGTATATATGCGACCGGGCGTATCGCGCCAGGAAGGATAGCGGTACGGGTCCCAGGACTTCAGCCATTTGTAGAATATGGTCGTCGTCCGTGTCATCATCTGTGCCGGTAATCAGTCCGTCGTCTTCAGTGTAGGTGCCTTCGTCCTGCGATTCAGCATTCCCATCTCGCAAAGAGGCTCTTTCGCTCTTTTTTTTGTCAATTCCGAGATCCTTTCTGTCGGTGACCGCGAGATGCTCCGAGTGTTCCTCGGGGTCATTTTTGCCTTCATCGTCGTCTTTGGTAAACATGGCATCGGCCCATTCGGCAGGCCAAGGTGGTATAACAGAGAAGAGCATTCTGCCCGTAATAAACTCGAACATGAGACATCCGAAGCTCCAGATGTCCTGGGCCTGGGTTATTGGGTCGCCTAGGATCAGCTCAGGACTGCGCAGACCAAGTGGGGTTGCAAGTTTGATGGGCGGCTCAGTAAGGAAGAAAGCACCTCCAAGATCGGAAATTTTAATCAAAAGCGGAGGATCAAGATTCACATAATTGAATATGGGGTTCTTTGGCAGTAAATAGCATGGAGCGGAAGGGTCGAGCTTGCCGTCAATATACCGCCCAGTGTAATATTCGTCTTGTGCATCCGCGGATTGTGTTACCGGGTGGTTGAATTCGACCTCCCCCTCATCATTCACACTTTTTGTAAAAAGTTTTCCTTGTGGGTCCGTCTGTGCTAGTTCGTTTTCGCTGAGGGTGGAAAAATCTTTCACGGAGAACAAGATGTTACCCGGTTGCAAGTCACCATGCACAATTCCACTCCTGTGCAAGAACTCAATTCCGAGCAGTATCTGTCGTAGAATAGACTTCGCCATCCAGAAAGGGTAACGTCCACGCTCGTGCTCGTCAGAGGCTGTTGCCCCGCTAGGAGGAGGCTTCAACCTTGGAGGAAGACTATCGAACATGGTCGATGAGTTAGGGCCCATAACATCGAAGACAAGACAGCGATGAATGCCGTTTGGACCTTGATGCTCAAAGAAATCGAGAAGCCCCATCACGTGGTTCCGGCCAGGATGCTGGAAAACCTGATGAGACAGATGCTCAAGTACTTTTAATTCGTTATCCGTAACGCTTGACTTGGCCGTCGCGATTTTGAGAGCTACGTATGTACTCAAGCTGACGTAAATGTACACGCATGAGAACAGGTCATTGGTGACACAGAGGACTTCTTACCGTCTATCTTTTGCAAGCCATACAGTCGAAAATGACCCAGCCCCAAGTTTTCGAACGACCTTGTATCGGGAACCACCAAAAAGGTCACCTAAGTGCACTGGATGCAACTTCCCGGGTCCGTAATCATCTGGAGATTCTGCAGTATCGTCCATCAAGACATCATATGGATCAGGCTCATTATAGCCTTCATTATCATTCCGCATATCCATAGGCGGAACAGTCCCCACGGTAAGTGTTACAGAGGATAACTTTCTAAAGCAGAGACTGCTCCTCAGGAAGCCAAAGACATGATTTTGTAGTATATAGCATCGAAAGCACGGTAATAGTATTCTTAAGGAGGTTTATAAAGCGTAGGTCAAACAACGAATCATTCTATAGTAGGCCAACGGGACATAAGCTTGATATTCTGATGCAACAGCGCTTACATTATGTTGTGAAAGAAGTTTTCGCTCTGCTTTCAATACAAGACACTAGAAGGGTTCACTGGGTAACCGTCTACACTCGGTGACCGTCCAGCCTTATAGGGTTAGTACCCTATAAGGCTACCCTAGAGCATTAGACTTTATAAATTTTAACTCTTTATAACCTAGATTTTATAATAATACTATCTATTAATCTATTTAATCTATTTAATATACCCCTACTATCCCTTCCTCTATTATAGGAGGCTAAACTAGGTAGGGAAGATTATATAGAATTAGCTTATACGGCCTAGGTTAAGGCTAGGGGACTAGGTAATAGAATCCTATTAATTATTAAAGTAGCTATATTATATAGTATATTAAAGAGTATACTTACTAATAGAATTAAGGGGAGTATAATAGTTACTACTACTTATAAAAGCTAATAGCGACTTAGTTCTAAAGAAGAAGTAGCTATTCTAGCCTAGGTTCTCTATCTTTACGTATAGGGTTAGCTACTAAGGGTAGAGTAAGTATAGTTTATAATAAATAAAATTCTCCTTATAAGAGATAATAAAACCCTAATTAATTTTAATTAACCTTAGAAATTTATATTATAATATCTAGAGGTAAAGATAGCTTATATTCTACTATTAAATAAAGAAGATATTATATTCTACTATTAAATAAAGAATATATTATAACCTAGGATCTTAAAGTTCTATTAAGCTAATTTAATCTCTACTTATAAATTAAGATAATATATAAGGTAGATAAGAGGGATATTTATAATATAAGTAAGAAAGGCTTTATATAAGGGGCAATTACTAAGCTTAAGGTTATAATATCTAAGTATAAAAAGAAGAAGGCTTATATAACCTAATATAAAAATTATAAATAGTTATCTCTTATTAAGTATATCTTAATAGATAGAAGGTCTCTACCCCCCTAAATTATCTTTAAAGGTAAATTAATCTAGAAGTCTTAGAAAGAAGCTCTTAAAGTAGGTAAAATTATTATTAATAAGAATAATTAGATTAATAATATAATTAGATTTAAATAGCTTTAAAGGGGGTTTAATTAAGAGATATAAGGTTATTAAAAGGGGGAATATTAAATACTATTAATTAATAGCTATACTTTATATATTATAATTATAATAATTTAGTATTATATTAATTATAAAATTATTCTTCTTTACTTACTATTATATATAATATATCTTCTTTAACTATTAGATATTAGTATCTTTTCCCCCTTAGTAATAGCCTATAAATCTTATATCTAGTAAATTATATATCTAGACGGAAGCTACTATATTAATAAGGTAGACTTTCTAGATATTTATTAAATAGCCTAGTATAAAGTAATAATAAGACTATTCCTATTTAGACCTAAATTAATTCTATAATATTTTCCTATAACCTAGCTATTATAATAGTATAATATTAATATTTATCCTATTATACCTCTTAAGGTTATAATTACCTTAATTAGCCCTAGCGGGAGCTTTTATAGTTTTACCTTACCTTAATACTAGCTAATACTTTATATATATAATAAATCCTATAATATATTATATAAATTATAATTAATATATAATAACCTAATCTATTATATACTTTATAGAAGGTAGGTAAAGTAGCTATTTAAGTAATAACTAAGTCTACTATTTAAAGCGTTACTAATATAGAACTTCTAGAGTTAAATAGATAAAAATAATAAAAGTCTTATTACTTAAAGGGAAATTATAGAGCTATTAAATATATAAATAAAGTAGTACTTAAAGAATAATAGATTAATTAGGTTAATAAAATATAAAAGGCTATTATTACCTCTTTAAATAGACTTAATCTAGATATCTTTAATTTAAAGGAAAAGCCTATTCCTAAATTATATCCTACTCTAAAGAAGAAGCTATTACCTCCTATTATTAGACTAGTAATAGTTACCCCTTTTAAGTCGCTTATAACTACGTCTATAATAGTAATACTAAATAAGATAAGAGTACTCCTAATTATAATATAAGAAGTAATATTAAGGAAGGTAGATTATATAATTATTTAAATAATAATTAAGAGACTAAAAAGATTTATTATTAAATTACTAATAAGGGTAATTATAGCTAAGTTAGAATAGGGGCTATAAAGATAAAATAGCTAGGAGGGATAAGAAGGTTAGGTAATTATAAGAATTAGCTAATTATAATAAGGTATATAGACTAGAAAGCCTTATAAAGGATAATATAAATAGTGTTAAATAGTTATTTTATCTTCTTACTATAATAGAATATATGTATTTTCGAATCTTAAAGATCTCCTAGACCCCTTATCTAATAGATTTATCGCTTTATACCCCTATTTAACCGCTTTTAGTTTAACTTACTTTTACGAAGAATATTAAAGTCGTAATATTCTTTATATTCTAGCTTACTATATACTAACCCTTCTTATAATTTTTTTAATTTTTTAAAGGTTTTTAGCCTCTTCTAAGGAACTTAATACTATTAAAATTATATTAATCGGGTTAATAGTTAAGAAGATATATTTAAATAAATAGATTTTCCTACTAAGAATACTATTTCTTAGTATATTTTCTCCGCCCCTACTTTATTAATAATTATTTTCTTACTATTAATATTATCCTCTTTCTTTAACCTACTACTATATAGACTTTACTACGCCCTCTTCTTTACTTTACTACTTATACTACCTATCCCTTACCTTCCGCTACCCTAGTCTTACCCTAACTACGCTAATATAGGATTATTAGCCTCTACCCTACCCCTAACTAACTAATACCCCCTTTCTAATATTAATCCTAATACTATAGGTAATAAACGCCGGCGAGTATATAGGAGTAAGAGCGTAGGCCGTATTAAGTAGTTAAGGAACTCTTTAATACTAGTTATAGCTAATATCATTTATACTCTATATATTATTTTAACCTAATACTAATAAATTTCTTTATAAAACTTCCTACCTCCCCCTCTATTTAACCGCCCCCCTACTATCTAGTAATCTATCCTACCTTCCTATTCTACTATTTAAGTAGTTATTCCCCCTAGGAATTTATAATAACCTACTCCCCCGACTTATAAAGAGGCCTTCTAAGAAATTACTCCTCTACTAGCTCCTAAATATTATTTATATACGCGTTACTAGTACGCCTAGTAGTAGGCTAATAAAGATAATAATACTAAGTACTAACCTCCTATTTAATAAGGCTTATACCGGCGGTAGAATAATATATATTAGGGGCGGACGCTAGGCTAGGGATATTAAGTATATAGGGATCCTTATATAATAAGATATATAGAGCTTTACTAGGTTAATAAATTATTTAATATTACTAGTAATATATATATATATATATATATATATTATAACGTACTATTATAGAAAAGTAAATATAATAGCTTAGGGGGCGGCTAATAGCTATATTATAATAGTAGGAAGAATAACTAGCTATCTCCTAACTAGTTATATAAGCCAGCTGACGTGGACTTATTACTTAAAGGGCTAGGAAAGGAGGCTAAGCTTAGGGTATAATTAATTAATAGCTTACTTAATAATATTAATAATATTATTATTAATAGATAGTCTATATAAAGGAGGACTATATATAGTAAAGAATTTTTAGATAATATTATTAGCTATAATAATTATCTCTCCTTTATTAGCGAGGGTATAACTAATATTAATACCTATATTAGTTAAACTACCTTCTAGATCTAGGGGTCTATATATTATTTAATAGGTCCTCTTATTATTAATAATAGCCTTAGGCTAAAATTCGCCTAAATCTATATACTAGATAGTATATAAGAGTAACTAGACATTTACTATTAATATTTTAATAATTTAAATTAAGATACCCTTACTTCTACTTAGTATACCCTCTAGTCTATTAACCTATATATCTAGGGGTTTAAATCCTATTATAACCGCCTTAAAGAGGATAAATTATAATATCCTATTAATACTATAAGTATTTATATCTAATAGCTAAATCCTAAATAATAGGATAAGGGTACTTATAATCACCCTACCTTTATAGAAGTTACTTATATTATAATAACTCCTAATAACGCTATAAGAGGCCAGATTAAGTAGGATATCTATATTAAAACTATTAAAGGGGGCCTTATATTAATCCTTAATTAGTATCCTTCTTATATAGCCCTCTAATATCCGCTCCTATTTTTATTTAGTAAATAGTTATAGTATAACCGCCTCCTATTAGCTAGCTATTAGCTTCTAGGTAACTATGTATTATATATATCGCGATAGAACTATATTACTAGTATACTTACCTAGTATACCTTAATTAGTAGCGATAATAAGCTAGAGTAGGAAGAGGGTAGCGACCCTAAGTAGGAACTAGACTAGTATATTACCGGTAATTATATACCTTAGGGTTATAGTAGGTCTTAGTAAGTAATAAGATATTAATTTTATATAAAATAGATATAGGTAAGACTATCTAATATATTTTCCTAGTTATTTTCTAGACTTAAATCCGCTTAGTTATAAATAGTTCTAAATTATTTAGATAATAGTTAGGGGATAGTTAATATAATTTAAATAATTAGCTAATTAATATCTAGATCTAGCCCGATTTCTTTAATTATACTATTAATAGCGGATGTCTATTTAGCTACTAAGCTACTAATATCTAGATATTAATAGAGCTTAATAACCTAAATTAGTATTATTAGAATTAATAGACTATTTAAGTAGACTACTACTCCGGCCTAATAGATAGACTTAGTACTAATCTAGATATCTCGCTTAAAGATATTAATAGTAAGGTAACTATCCTCCCGTTAATAATACTAGGAAGCCCACGTGTTATAAAAGCGAGAATATAAGATATTATAATAATAGTCTAAAAAAGGGGTAAATCTAAATTTTTTATTACCTTTATATATAATCTTAAGTAGCCTAATATTTAGAGCTTACTAGAATCTAGTTAGATATTAGAGTACTATTATAATCTAATTACCCGTATCTTTAATTAGAAGCTCTAAGAGCTAATAAGGGACCCCGTTAATAATATATCTTTAGTATTTATATAGGCTACTATTATATTATTAAGTTTTAGAAGTAAGGTCTCTTATATACTTATATTCTCCTAATTATATAAGAAGAGGATTAGATCTAGATAGTTAGTAATATTAATAGTATTATTTAAGTATTTATCCCCCCTTAATAGGATAATAATATACTATAGGAGTTAGTCTTATAGTATATAGTTTATAATTACTATACTAGGGTCCCTAGTAATAGATATTTTAATTAGGAGAAGAATTATTATAATAAGGCTTTTCTAAATAATTTTTACTAAGAGATATCTTTTATATTTAATAGGAGTTATCCTTTCTATAAATATTTAGTCGGCCCCCTTAAACCTAATTCCTCTATTAATAATAGGTAGGTTATCCCTTATAACCCGTACCTATTAAAGAAATATAGTACCTATATTAATATTAAGATCTACGGCTCTATTAAGTCTATTTTCTATCTATATAAATATATTTATAAGGGATCTAATTAGGCTAATATCTCCCTTACTAGGAATTATACGCGTAATAATAATAACCCTACTCCTAATAGCTAGCCGTAATAGTAAGGGAAGTTAGTAGATAAGATTATAGAGTACTAGTCCACTTACTAGATTAGGTCTACTAAGGCTATCTAGAAGATACTCTTATTTAGTATAAGTATTATAAAGCCTTATATTAAGTATTTATAGATCTACCTCCTAGACTAATAGCGTACCCTTTTTAAGCCGGCTAATAACTAGGCTATTAATAAGGCTATTAAATAAAAGTTAATAGATAGTAATAAGCTCTATAAGACTATATTAATAGAGTTTTTTAATATAAACTATCTTACTAAGAAAGCTTATAATAATAGTTAGCTATTACCTTTTATAAAATAGAACGGGAAATATCTAGCTATTATAAGGGATCTACTTAACTATTTATACGCGGATTTTCCTAAGTTCTTTACCTAAAATAAAAGAAATAAATAATAGAAAATATATAAAAAAGGTGAGACTCTTAGGCGTATTAATTTTATTAGTCCTAAAACTAAGGATCTCTACTATTACTAACTACTCCTCTATTACGTTAAGGGGGCTATATTATTTAATAACCTCTAGATAGTAGATAGCTAGTTAATAGGTTAGAAGGAGGCCTATATAGAGCTTGAGTTAATTAAAAATAATAGATATACTAATAAGATCCTTAATAAGGGAAAGGATTTTTAGAGAGGTTATAGGCTACGCAGTCTTTTTATATTAGTATTAATTAAACTCTAACCTACTAACGCCCTTACCTTATAGAATAAGTATAAGGAGTATATCTTAAATAACTATTTATACCTCCTATAATAGGATTTTTTTAATGCTTTAGATCCTAGATAATTATTATAAGTAATAATTATTTACTAAATAGTACGCCCTTTACCTAATTAACGGCTAATTAGAATATTAATTAACCCCTAAATATACTAAGGATCTAGCCTAATATAGCCTACCTATTTTAACTATTCTATTTAATAATTTTAACGATATTCTAAATAGACTTTTACGGGAAGAAATATCTTACTAAATTACCCCTAATAAGGCTAAGGTCTTATAAAATAGGCTAAATACTAATTAACGCTACGCTATTAATTAGATTATTACCGCTATTAACGCTAATACTAATAATAAATTTAGTACTCTAGGTATACTATTCTTCCTTAATAGTACTAGGGGGATTAGTAAGATAATAGTATAAAACACTATTATAGAAAGGCTATATTCCTAGTAAAAGATTACTCTAATAATAGTATCTTCTAGTATTATATTAACGCTACTATAGGGAGGTTAGACTACTTACTTATAGTTTAAGATACCCCTAGACTCTAATACTACCTCCTTATATAGGATTAAGAAGGGGATTAATCTTACTAAGCTAATTAAGCGAGCCTATATTATCTTTTAGGATAAGTCTCCTATATAGAGTTAATATAATATAGAAGCTATTAATTATAGCCTTTAGGATATCTATAATAACGACTAGGCTTATTTTAGGGGTAAGGTAGTCTATTTTTATAGTAACTTCTAATAAATACTCCTATTTATTCTAAGAGGATCTAGTAGCTAGGTTATTAAGACGTATCTTTAAAAGGCCTATTTCTAGAATAAGGTTATATATTTAAATCTTACTATTAATAAGTAACTTAATAATCCCGACCTAATAGACGCTATATATTATAAAATAGGACTATTTATAAATAATCTCCTTACTATTAGTAATAATATTAATATCTAGAAAAGCCCTACTACTAATAAAGAGGTATTATACTAGAAATATAATTATACCCCTAGAAACGCTATTAATAATTTAGTTAAGAATATCTATATTAATATTAGGATAAATATCTCTTAGAGGGTTTATCTATTAGAATAGGCTATTCTTACTATTACTAATAAAGATATTACTAGTATTAATATTAAGATAATATCGCGTATCCCTAGTAATATAATAATATACTAGAGTATTAATTATACTATATTAGAAGAAGATAATAAACTCTTCCCCCCTAAGTACTTTTATAGGTTCTATAAATCCTCCCTACTATCTTATAAGCTATATATTAAGCTAGGCGTACTAGTTATACTATTAAGGAACCTTAATCCGTTATATCTATATAATAGGACCTAACTACGGGTAATAAGATATAGTAAGTATATCTTTAAGGGGGAGATTATAAGTAGTACCTATAATAGCGAGAAGGTAATACTATTTAAAACGCCGTTATAGTCTAAAGAAAATAATTGGTAGATCCTTACCCCCTTTATCTATAAGTAGTACCCTATCTAACTAGTATTTACTATAACTATTAATAAATTATAAGGCTAATTAATAAAGTATATAAGTATTAACTTATAGACTAGGCCTACTTTTAACTATAGTTAATTATATATAGCTCTATCGCGGGTAATAAGATAGGGAAACCTCTATATTATTAGGCCTAAAACTCCTAAATATATATCTAGCCGATTAATAAGAAACGTTATATATAAGTAGGTACTATTAGATAATAGGTAGACTACCCCTAATATATTAGTTATAACTTATTATTAACGCCTAGATCCTATTAATAGCTACTTAGCGGCCTATAAGAATATTAATTATAATATTAGAAGTATAAAAACAGCCTAATATTATACTTAGTTATATAATTTAATCTTTATATTAGACCGTAATATTAGACTTTCTAATAATAAAAATAAGCTATTCTACTATTTAATTTATTAAATACCGCTAGTTAAACTTTAAAGGGCTAGATAAATACTAGGCTATACTAACTTCTATATCTAATAGATTCCTCTATATTAACGCGATAAATCTAGTAGGACTATTAATAATTATTATAAGAGTATAAAAGATATATTATAATATAAGGGATATAATAATTAAAGAATTACGTTAAACGGTCTAGTAGCGTAGAAGTTGTTAGTAGAATAGAATATTATTATACTAGATATCTTATAGTTAGTTAGGTACCTAGTAGATAGTATTAGTCTTTTAATACTTCTATCTTAATAATAATAATATCTTTTCCTAATAATAATTAATATAATAAGTCGTCTAATAATAGTATACTTAGTTATATCCTATTAGTCCTAAATAGTAACGTTATAGTAGAGTTATAATATAAGTAGGCCTAATAACTATTTATTAATACTCTAGTACTAGGTTACTATTATAAATAATCCCTTAGATCTAAAATTAATATTTTTAGTAACGTTTACCCTATATCTCCTATAATACTTAAGGGGGGTCTTAGTATCTATAAGAGTTCGTATAAATATCTATTTTATTTAGACTTAAATTTATCTTATAACTATTATTACTTACTAATAAATAAAAGATGAATATACTTTTAAGTATACTTTTCCTAAGTAAAAATCTTGAATTTTTACAGGCATTTTCTAGTAAATTTATAGTAAGAAATAGACGTTTTGGACTATAATAGGGTAGGCTTATAGGGGACTAGCCCTATAAGGCTGGACGGTCACCGAGTGTAGACGGTTACCTAGTGAACCCTTCTAGCTCTACCTTAGGCGCGTATAAGTACCTTGGCCCTGAAAATAAATATTCCCCCAAAGGCCCCCCCGCTTTATACATGAACCTATAAAACAATCAGGGCCCTCTAATCCTCGGATATACATCCATGTCACTAACAGTGCACTCTTATAATCAATACAGCACCTCGCGATTCAAACTAGAACTCGTGGTCAAGGAGTCGAGTATCAACAATCTTAGATCCTATAAGCCCGCCTACTATTCTAACAATATTACCGCCTGACGATGATCCATGAGAAGAGCAGCCTGGAGTATTTCTAAGTATTCTCCGCAAGACCGGGTATAGCTTCATGCTTGCATTGGTGTATATAGGTGCTGTGGTTCGACACCACAGTTACGGATCGTGACAGCGCACTTGGAATCATGTGACAAACTGGGCTTCTCTTCACTCTATGGGGAGGGTGTAAGCTCTCTCAATATCGGGAAGATGTTTCCGTTGAGCCCGCATACTACTTGGGGGTATCGATTCCCTCTCACACAACCAACACAAACAGCAAACTGCCTCCAAGCACAAATCCCACCCTCCATCTCCTCTCCCCCATCCACAATCGCATCCCACACCCGCCTCTAACAAATCAAGAAACACTCCCACGCTTCTCCCCCTCCTTCTTCCCACCCCCAAACATATGCTCGACCTTTTTCAACACGCCCTCATGCTCTTGTCCCGCGGGCTTATTATCCCTATGCACATTCCCCTCTCCACCCCGGCCCGTATGGAAATTGTCATACTGTCCCCTCTTCAGCGCCATCTCAGGAATCACGTCGGTATCGCCAGGGGCGATGGAGGTCTTCTTCGGCTTGAAGCTGGGGGAGTCGATGTTGCCTGCACCGCCTCGCTATAGTCATGTTTTAGCTTCCAGAGCGAGTGTAGGTTGCGATTTGGAGGCGCTATCATATCAACAGGGGGTTTCTTGAACATTGCTTACACCAGTGCTGTATGCGCCATCGCCCTGGTCGCCAACGGGTCCCTCACGCACAATTTCGCCGTCCGTGTAAATTTGACTGTCCGGCTCGATGTTGCCGGCGCCGCCGCGACCGTGTGAGACGATAGGCTCGTTGGACATGGCGGAAGTGGTATTCGACTTTGGGGCAGGCTTGAGCTTGTCAAAATGCGGCATGATTATCAGCTTTGGAAGTTCAGAACATGTCGAAGAGATAGTGATTTATACCTGGTATGGAAAGTCACGGAGCCTTCAGCAACACATGAACTGAGTTAAAGTTAGGTAACAGCATCGAAGCTTATTGAGTGCAATTTGCGCCCAGAGACTGCCCCAAGACCATGACGTCTGGTGGGGCTTGATAGCCCGGGCTTGGCGCCACTTGGAGTGGTATAAGCGGTCAAGTTGGGGAAAAGGGTCTGGAAAACACAATATCGAAATTCCATATTGTCATAGTAGAGTGTCAGCTTAAATACATTTGATAGAACATGTAGCCGGAGAACAGAGTGGAGCATGCCACGCGCATGATAGGTGTGCACTTATTGGATTAACCCCGCAATCCTTGGCAACGTCCAGCCAAGAGCTTCTCGTCTGGAGATCCTTCAATACATGACCTAGACATTGGCTGTTTATGTCGGTGGCGGTGCAGCTCCTCCTGTGGTCGGAAGGCCCATGAAGATCTTGAAACTGTCATAGATACCCCATTCTGATTCTACTGTCAGCAAAGCAGCGTCGATAAAAACCAGATGACTTACGAAGAGAGGTCAAAGTGCCAATCATGAATATCCTTATGACTAGACCATTCCAGAGACCGGGAAATCCTATATCTTTGTAGATTCGTCCCATCGCTCCTCCAAAGGCTTCTCCTGGTTGACGGTTTGCGTTGAGCTTGCTAACCATAACATCGGCTGGGTGAGACACGATAGCGCAGAGTATACCAGCTAAGAGACATCAGCGACCAGCACATGGCGCTGTGCATCGAGATGCGAGACTTACCAGCATATCCACCAGCGAAGGAGACGGCGGTCTGAGTCCCTCTTCCATACTCAGATTTCGTTTTCGGCATATAACCGTAGATCATCTCCACGATTGTCTCGAAAGATGCGAACTTCATCATGGTGTAAGGGATTTGGCGGCCCCACAGAGGGTACAGGCCTTTGTAGAGACTGATCGTACCAACTAATCATCAGCAATGCGTGACGGTCAGTGAAGCTATCGTACTGACCCAGCGGTACCTTCCTTGCCGGTGATTGTCGATAGGCCGTTGAATGTTCCCGAAGCAAATGGGGGTATCGTCGTTTGCATCCGGACCTTGACGGCTTCGAACGGGCAGAGAGCAAGATCTGCTAAGAATTCGGCAGAGGCACTAGCGGTGAGATAGAGCGATGTCTTGTACCGGTATGCAACATCTTCTCCGGCTAGATCGGAGTAGAACTTCTTAAAGAATTCATAACCACCGTATTTGAACGCGCCTTGGGCCTGGCATTGTCAGTGTACGCCATATCACCATATTCTCGCAAGAACCTACAGAATACCCAAAGAACGTGGGACTCCATCCAGTGAAGATACCGCGAAGACCCTCTGCCCTCCCGATCTTTCCCCAAGCCTCGAAGTTGCCCTTGTACATCTTCGAATCGACCTGGCGACGGCATTTGACCAGATCGAGGGGTGTTACGGCAGTATGGGTGAGACCCTGCCCTCATGCATGAGCTACCAACGCCAATATTGTCTGATAGGTATACCTACACAAGCCATGAGACCCCCGAACGTGCATGCGGCGTAGTATTTGGGCGAGTAAAGCTCTATCTTGCCGGCCTTCTCTTGGGCCTTTGAGCTGGCTTTCGAGAGTTCGGCCTGAGCTTCTTTGCTCAAGGCATTGGCTTTGCTCTTGACGTCTTCGGCGACGTCCCATATCGAGAAATTTGGTTTGGGATGTTTCGAGTCTGATACTGGTTGGTGAAATACATGTCGCGTGGAAAAGGCCTCATTGAGGGCGCTTTGGGAGGGATAGGGAAACAGGACCATGGTTCCTACGAGTGTAAGATACTGTGGCCTATGCTCTATCGCATGCTCACCTCAATGTGATGTTCAATTCTGCCAATGGCAAAGTGATAATCAAAGCTCCTGGGGGAAAGGATACAAAGGACGAGGGGGAGCTTGCCCGATCAACACTTGGCTTGGCGGGACTTCGTCGGATCGACAGCAAGGTTCAGCTCTTTATGGCGGCCAAAGCTCCGTCGGACACAAACATACCGTACTACACACAGCATTCATCAAATTAATATCCGTGACGACCAGAATGTTTGAATACGAATACCATCACTTGCAACGACGTACGTAGAGCTTTCCAAGTCACTCAGACCAACCATCCTCGACAACCAAAAGCAACAATGACCACAACAGCGCAACCCACCAGTCCAACAACTCAACCCCCCAAAACCTCCCCCTGGGCCCACAAGTACCGCGGCGTAAGCTCCTTTCCCCTCTCCTACAGCTTCCCTCCAAAACAAATACCTAACCCCCAAACCCCCCCCAGGCAACAGTAGAAGACCTCGACCCCCCACCCGCCCTATCCTGCCACCCCACCACCCAAATAACCCACGCCCTAACCCAAGCCTACGAGCGCGACTACACCCACCTAACCGTCGTCTCCGCCTCCACCCGCTCCCTCCTCGGCTACCTCTCCATCCCCCGCCTCAAAGACCTGCTCAAATCCCACTCTGTCAAAGATACAGACAACGTGGAGAAAGCGATGCAGAAGTTTCGCAGGAGACGGGGGGATGTGTATCGGGTTATCAGTATGGATACGCCGTTGGAGGCGTTGGAGGCTTTTTTTGATGGGGAGGGGGGTGCGGGGAGGCAGGACTTTGCGGTGGTGACGGATGAGGGGAGGAGGTTTGTGTTGGGGGTGGCGACGAGGGGGGATTTGGAGGAGTTTGTGAAGAGGAGGCCGGAGTGAATGGGGGTTGGTTGGGTGATGGTATGGATGGATTGCATGGGAAGGCGGCGTTGTGAGATTCGGGTTGCATGGAAGGGACTGGAGTGTGGTTGTTTTTTAAATTAATTTCCTGGTACTCCGATTACAATTGGATCTTTCGTTGGAATGCAGAAGCAGGAAAAGCCTGCAGTCACTCCTAATCCGCATACCTACCGCTTGAGGAGTGGAACACCAATACTCCCCGACACGCCTCAAAACAGCGAACAAGACCTCACCATTCACCATCCCGATCCATCATCCAGCCGGCCATCCACCCACCCGTACCCAACAGATACATATGTGGCAGCTAGCAGTGATGACATGTCCATCCCAACTCCTTTACAAGCCTCTGTAGAGCCGGAAAGGCACTGAGTTATTCGTACAAGGTTGATACAAAGCGCTCTCCATCTAATGTTATTGATAAACGTACTGCGAAGCCCCTCTCAAGACAGAAAACGATGCCGCCAATCGATCGCTGAAATGCCAACATAATCATACAACCGTCTATCATATCATACAAGCCTCCTCCACGTGGCCTGCGTGAAGTGACTACGGCCACCATCTCATCCTCTCATAGCTCGTCAGTATCTCCTGAATGCCCTCTTCCGTCAACCTCGGCCTTTCCACCTTCCACCCCAACACATCTCTAGCTTTCTTGCCATCCAGACACAGGCTGTGATCCTTCAGCAACTCCTTCTCCATGAAAGGGGTCAGCGGGCTGCCTTGGCCGCTGTTAAGCCCTTTCTCTTTCAGCATATCCGCCCACGGCTGCAGAATCTCCTCATTGACATCGTCAACGACGCTGTCGAGGTTTAGCTTGGCAAAGTGAGAGACGAGCGAGCCCTGGAATCCCGTCTCGATCTTGAAAATCGAGTGGACAATAGCTGCAAATGTTTCCTGCCTTGTATCGCCAACGTCGACGATGTTGAAGGCTCGGTCTGTCATCGTACTTTGTGCCGTCGTCGGATGTGCGGCGCCCCACACGGCAGCTTTCCATGCGGCGGTACACACGTCGAGGACATGCACAGTATTGATGCGTAATTCTTTGGTCCACAGCCATTTCAATTCTCGACCCAGTCCCTGATACACACGTGCCAGACATAAGCCGCGGGCCAGGAAACCAACGTCGTACTCGCCATAAGCATGTGCCAACCGTAAACAGACGTAGTTAAGGCCCTTTTCCTTCGCTAGCTTCTCCAGCGCCTCCTCTGCCTGTAATTTGGCTTTGGCGATCTTCAGCCAAGGCTTCAGCTGTGCGGTCTCAGAGCAGCCTCCAGAGGATATTGTTGATGAAGACGGAGGCTTGTAAATCATACCATCGCCAAATTCTACCAGCATTGGTGAAGGTCTCATGTGTGTAATGTGTGTAGCAAGGGTGGTAGTGACGGCCGTAGACCGAACGGCGTACACGGAGGGATCTTGCGAGTAACGTGTTTCTCCACCGCAGTTGAAGACGTAGTCGAAATGACGACCTGAGGGCAGAGTGAATATCCTGTCCATGAACTGCTCGCGACTGGCGTCTGCTTGCATGAATTTGTCCTGCGAGCATGCTTCGGCGAATTCTGGGGGTAACCGAGCGAGTTGGGGGAGGACTTTGTCCACGAGACGAACTTCAGATGCGAGATTGTTGCGGTGTATGTGGAGAGCTAAGAAGCGGCCAATGTAGCCTGCCAATGGCCAAGTCAGTCAAGGTTTGTTCAAAGTTGTCTGATATGCTGTTGAGTAGTCGTTGATATTGCGAGAAGAATCCTACCCAAACCACCAACGATCAGAACCGCGGGCTTAGCATCATCTGACATGACCGCTGCTGACGCTGTAGGAGCCTCCTCTTTCTTCGAACTGGTCGCCATTGTTGCTGCGAGAGGCGAGAACGATTAGTTGGTATTTGTATTTGCAAGCTGGCCGAAGGCCGTCCTGCATCCAGAGTTTAGATCTCTTTTCCGCAGAAGTTAGGACGATGAAAGCACACGAGCTCTTCTGTGATGAGAAGGACGAGCAATGGAGATTTAAACATCGAAAAAAGATAGTGCGCTAGACCCTTTTTCTATATCATGCAGGCACGGACTGCGGGAAATATCTAGCTGAGCTGAAGTGCACCATCCCGACTGTACTAAGGACAACACAAGATTATGGACCAGGTCCCCAAGGGAAAGAAGTAATTAGACAGCGGGCATGCCGTATGGGAGTTGCTCTCCAGCAATTGGGGTCCACAAGATGCCTGTGCCGAAAGGGGCAATGGGATTCCAGATTGTGGGGAAGAGATTTTATGATATTGTGGTCACGAGACCTCAGCGCCGTTTCAGATCAATGGACTTGAATTATACGAGTAGCAGGCATTTGGTCGCGGAGGCATTTCAGCATTATGATGGGGGCTGTTTGTCTTCGGTCTGTCACTGGGAAATGAGGACCGGTAGGAATCTTCCAATTTGCATTCTACGTCCCTTCGATGCATCAGCCAAAGCATGACGGACCACGCGTGATAGACCCTGCAGACAGCCCTTGACACGCTCCGAACCAAGGTCGACTTGGGCTTGCAGGGGTTAGGTTGGGGTAAGATTGATTGGGGGGAGCTTATGTAGAGGATCGGCCGGGAAGATGCAGAGATGAAACCCAACAGCCATAACAGCCACAACAGCAGAACAGTCCTCTTCCCTGGGAGCCTGAAAAGTGTTCGAAGAGAGACCAAGCCCTCAATAGGAATACCGATCCATGTATATTGGTCTTCTGAATCAACGATAGACATAAATGCTTGCTAATCTATATACCCGTCTCATGCAGTGTGCAGATACGTTGTTGTAGAAAATGCAGCACTTTCCGTTCCTGCTGGCCCGTCGTCATATGCATCACCCATGTGTGGTCCTTCGCCTTCCGGTGCCTGAAATCGCCGCACTTCCATCCACCAGCAAGCCAAAATGCAGCATCCCGCAACGAGAGGAGCAAAACCCCGAGTCCAAACCATGCAAGCAAACAAAGCAATCGCAGGGTGTTTCAAATGCCTCCCGTCTTCCTAGCAATGCCGCTTTTTAAAATTCCCAGTCTTCCTCCACTGACTTGATGGCCCAATCAAACTTCTCACGCAGAGTCTTCGAGAAGAGCTTCTCGATCGGTACTCCAAATTTCTTGCAGAAAACCACGGTGAGGCGCGGATCAATGTAATTCTGCCGGAACTTGTCAGCAATGCTCCGAGGCGTGAAACACTGCACGAGCACTCACGATCTTCGAAGTGCCCAGGGCCACTTCTTTGTTGTTGTCCTTATCCTTTCGCTGCATGAGCATGTTGTTGATGCGCTGGTCGAGTTTCTCAATATTCGCCTCCATTTTCTCGACTGTAGGCCCCTTGCCTTCTGCTTCCACTTTGCCCTTCTTGTTCTCACCTTTAAATTTCTTGGCCAGTTCATCTGCCACTTCTAGTCGTTCTTCCAACTCCTTGTGCTTCATCTCTTTCTCACCCTCCGCTACCAGTTTTTCGTTCTCCTTGGCGAACTTCTTCTCGATCTTCTGCCGCTGTTCTTCGACAAGATAATTTTGGTGCTCATGTATCCATGTTTCATCAAGATCTTCCTCAAGTTCAAAGAATTCCGGTCCCTTCTTTTTCTTGAGCTTGGGGTCCAGGTCAAGCATCATCTGCTTCACTCGCCATTTCTGGTATCTGAGGCCTTTGATACGATCGTCCATCTTCTCGATCTGTGTGTCGTGCGTCGCAGCAACAGTACGCTTGTGGTTACACAGAATTGCAACTTTACGATTGGCCTCATTGTAGTCCACAACTTTCTCCGCAACGTTGCCTTTCAATTTCATGTCGCGAAGCAAATTCGCCATTGTGAAAGAAGCGTTGTAAGTACGGAACACCTTGGCAGTCAGTCCCACCATGTAGTTTGATAAGTGCTTGTTAAGGGCCGAGGTCGTCAGGCGATCAAAGATCTCGTCCCCGTCGGTTTTGGGAGCCTTCTTGAAAATCTTCAGATTCTTGAATACCTGCGGGGCCACTTCAACTTCGTCGTAGAACCGAATGCTATCCTTCCCAAGGAAGTCGAATATAACTTTGTTTGGGGGCTTCAATGTGACGTGCTCGAATTTGAGCGAACAGCAGCCTACTGTGTCTGCCTCGTCTTCCCCTTTCTCGTTACCTGCCCGAAGAGCAAATTGATCAATGAGGTACACGGCTGTTGCTCGCTGACGATTAGCCATGACTTCGTCTTTCAGCTCAGCCTCGTAATCTTTACGGATATGATCAATGTGTTTCTTGAGCTTCCGTGCCTTTTCGAATTTATTGAAATCGCTTTGGCCTTTGACATCAGAGTTGGCAGCAAGCATGACGTATTTGTATGCACCATTGATGTTTTCCTGCCACATCGCTAACCACGTACCCTCTTGATCATGCTTAATCTCCTTCCAGCGATGACCGTCAGGTGGTGCAGGGGCGGTAGCTTCTTTGCCAATGTTGATGGTAATCTGCTCCGGCTGAGCGCGCTTCTTGACTTTGCCCGTCTTGGGATGGTCACCACGACCACGGAAAAGACCCGGAGGCTCAACACGGAAGTTTCCGACCTTTTGCTTGCGGCCATCCCATACACAGTACATGAATGGAGCTTCTGCGGCGTCCTTTTCTGCCTTGAGAGCCTTCTTCTCGGCAGCTGGGAGAGCCTTCTTTTCGCTACGCTGAGTATCATAATAATCGAAGATAGGCTGGAAGTCACATTTGGCAAATTCCTTGATAGTGACTCTATTGCCGTCTCGGTCTGTTGCTCCGCCAGTCTCCTTTAGCATTTTAGTGAAGTCTTCGAAAAAGTTCTTCTGAAAAGTAGGATTTTCGACGTTATGTGTAGAATTCAACATCGCTCCAAAGAACCCAGCAATTTCCTCAGCCTCTGGGGCCATCCTCACTGGTGTTCCATCGTAGCGCATCTGGACATTCTTCGGCAAAGGCTGATATGGCGGGGGAAAGACGACACCTGCGTGCTCCAAAGTAGTCCACTTCTTGGTGCCATCACCTTTCGTTGGATCTTCCCACCAGCGGTATTCCTCCTCTTCCGCCTCCGCGTCGTCATCTTGCTCGACCTCTTCTCTCTTCAAGGCTTTACCAGCCTTCTTCTTCGGTGTTGGGGCATCAGTATTGGTGGCCCTCTTCTTCTTTGCAGGTGCTTTGTTTGCTAAAGGCACATCATCATCCGACTCCTCCTTCTTGACCCTCTTCGTCTTTTTGGACGCTAAAGGCGAGGTGCCATTCACCTGCTTCTTCGAATTAGCTTCTTTCTCCTCCTTTCGGATAGCCTTCGCTTCTTTCTCGGCGCGTTTCTGTATCGTAGCCTTCTCTTTGGCGAGCTTAGTACCCAATGGGACATCTGAGGATTCGCCCTCGCCTATAGCCGTTTCGGACGCTTTGACGGGCTTTTTTAACAATGTGGGTTTTTTGGTCTTTGAATTCTTGGCCACAAGCGGAGCATCATCAGAGTCAAAGTCGGATTCGCCTTGGGCGTTTGCCTTGGACACACGACGTCGTTTCTTCTATCAAGAGTCAGAATCTTCAAGCTCGGCCACTTAGGCATATTGATTACTATAGGCTCATCGTCTTCCTCGTCCTCCTCGGTTGCTTCTTTGTAGGTCTTGCCATTGCCCGTGCTGCTGCGTGCCTTCCTCTTGCTGCCGGCATGCCCATTCATTACTGGTCCATCGATGTCCATCTCCTCCATAGGCCCATAGCGGATGGATATCCCGGGTGCTCCCCCAGCGGCTGGAGGATTTGACTTGTCCATAGCATCATCAAGGCTCCTGGGAATGATGTCCTTTGACTTGTGGGCGTGGCCTGAAGTACTATCAGCATGTGAAATTTGGGAGGTGAAGCTAGCGTAGCATCAATATGCAGAAAAAGGCTTGCGCTAGCTACGCCCAACCAGTCTTTCCCAAGACCAATTCAATAATAGCAAGAACCACTTACCGTTCATGGTCCCGTTGGATTTAGGAGCCTTGGCCAAAGGCATATCATCGTCTGAAGAACTCATGATTGTGAGAAGTAGGAGTTGAGGTGAGAGAGACGGCCAACGCTCAAGGGGTAGTTTCGACTGTGACTTTTCCCGCTGAAGTAGCCGACGCGACGGTCAGAACGGTCCACGTTGTATTAGTGGTGTGAAAAGTTGTATTTTAACGTGAGAGCATCGTGTTGAAGAAAACAGACGCTTGCCTGCGCCAAATAGTGTCATTGATGTAGACGAATGAGAGAAGAAGATTGAGTGAACAAAAAAAGGAACAGATTGTGAAGTTCCCCTTCCGGCTGTGCTCTAGCAAATACTCGAAGGAAGCGGAACTGAGCCACTAGAGCCAATCTGACTAGCGTCGTTTCTATCAACTTCCCTCCCTCAAGCTGTTGGTTTTGCGAGCTCTCTTATATCCATTGACTTATGCAACTCAATTGAGAGTCAGATTTCACTTCTCGCTATCTTCTGGTGTTGCTACCTCCATCATGCTCTCAAGGGCAGTGAGGCCAGCTTTCCATGCTGGAGCCGCGGTGTCCGTCAGGTACGCTGTTTCCACAGGCATGCAGCGCTAGGTCTTCAAATTGTCATCCACCTATGCCATTCATGGTCGTACGCAATACGATTAGCTATAGCTGACTATGAACCCACTCACAGACCCGTGGCTGCCCAATCCGCCAACTATGCCACTCTTCGCGAAATCGAGCAACGGCTCAAATCCATCAAGAACATCGAGAAGATCACCAAAACCATGAAGATCGTTGCCTCCACCAAGCTTACCCGGGCTCAACGCGCCATGACCGAGTCCCGCAGCTACGGCGAAACATCCAATACAGTCTTCGAAAAAGCGGAAACCAAACCCCTCGAGAATGAAGACAAGAAGAGTCTCGTTGTTGTAGTCAGTTCCGACAAGGGTCTCTGCGGTGGTATCCATTCCGGACTTTCCCGGTATACAAGAAGATTGTTGCAAAATAAACCGAATGTAGATTTGGTCGTGGTGGGGGAGAAGTCCAAGGCACAATTGAGCAGGAGTAACGGGAAGAACATCGTACTGAGCTTTGCCGGCGTGGGAAAAGACGTGCCGACGTTTGCGGATGCCCAGGCGATCGCTGATCAGATCTCACTTCTGCCGACTGAGTATGCCAATGTGCAAATCATCTACAACAAGTTCATCAATGCCACGAGCTATGAAGCCACCCCAATAGAGGCTTTCTCCGAGGAGGCCATTGCCAATTCTCGTAAGTCGTGAACAGTGCGTCAATCACAGCGCTTGCTAATGCGTACATAGCACAATTTGCCCAATTCGAAATCGAAGGTGATGTGCTCGCCAACCTCCGAGAATACGCCCTGGCAAATTCACTCTTCTGGGCACTGGCAGAAGGCCATGCTTGCGAACAGTCAGCCAGACGTAATGCTATGGACGTAAGCTACTCCTTGTCCTCTTCAACGTATCCACTAGACTACTCGACTGATTACTTGTTCTATTAGAATGCCTCAAAGAACGCAGGAGACATGATCAACAAATTTCAGATTCTATATAATCGTACCCGTCAAGCCGTGATCACCGGAGAGTTGGTAGAGATCATTACTGGAGCCTCAGCCTCTGAGGATCAGTAGATGTTGCATGTACAGTAACTGTTAAATATTGAAGCGATGTCGGGTCCAGCGCCCTTGTCTGACAATCTGCCTATGATATACATTTCGCGAGGATACAGGGCTGCACGGCTAAATCTGCCACAGGAATACATGCCTCTGCTATCCCTGCCTCAACATCTTTCCGTTATCCAGTACCTCGTACACGATCAAAGTCTTATAAACGCCAATCATGTATACACCTGAATCGAATCTAAATACCGCACCTCATTTACCGACCGCCCTATAATTGACCTTTCTACCCTACTAATCCTTGCAGCATATCTGCGAACGCCTGGTCGCGAAAACCCTCCAGCCTAAAGACTTGCAACGTACGAAAGTCTTTGACAAGCGTCTTAAGTATCTTCTTCTCCGCTTTCAACTTCGCCTCTGCAATCATACATTTCTGCTCGAATCCTTTCACGTCTTTGCCAGAAATCACAAGCTGCGGATTCGCATCTCTGTCACTCAAAGCTGATTGTCGCGGTTGCAATTGCGTGTCTTTGTACGACAGAATTATGATGAGTTTTCTGAGTGGCAGTTGACCGAGCTGTAGTGCAATCAGAGGAAATTTCTTCCACAGCTCGTTGGCCCATTTTATTTCAAGCTTGACGTTCATAATGAGATGCCGATTCTTGACAGGTATATTGGCAAGATGAGCATCGAAGTCGTAAGATGTCGCTGGCGAAGAAGACGTGATGATGTTCATGCCGTAAAGGAGTGGCATGCCGATATGGTAGAAGAGCCGACAGGCACGGAGGACGGATAGTGAATTGATGTTGCTGTTGTTGTTGTTGTTGTTGTTGTTGTTGTTGTTGTTGTGTCCTTGGTTGGAGGAAGCATTGCGGTCAAGTACCAACGGTTGGGAGAAGATCAAGAGGTAGCTGAGAATATGTGTAATGATCGGCAGAGGGATGGTGCGTGCTTGCAGAGATTTGAGAGCTGCTTCAGGGTCTGAGACCAGGTATGAGGTGCATGCTCGGAATTGCTCTTGGATGCAACGGTGAGCTTCTTCCTTTCCCGAGATCGAACTTGGCCGTGTTGGTACTAAAGGGACAGTATCCTCTGAAGTAGCGCCAATCATGGCAAAGACGTTCGGTTCGCTGACGAAGGATGATTCAAAGGAACATACAGAAGCACCTACACAAGAAGGTGACGGTTTGTCCCTGTCAAGGGAGTGACAACGGCCGTACACCGAGGAAGTAGCACATGGCAGCATCTCATTAATCTTGAACCATCACCGCAGACAGAGCGGTTAGCCATGAGGGAAGGGGCGAAGGTGTACATGGGGTAGAATGAGCAGACGATGTAGGAGTTTGCATATATTGCATATCGAACTAGGCAGGAAGGAGCAATGTTGAGGATGGAGGAGTATATCTTTTCAGTGTACAAATTGTGTATGTTGTTTGCAAAAGCTAGATTATGGATAGAGAGGGACACAGGGCAGTGACTCTGCAGATGGGTGCGAATTGATGAGACTGGGGAGGGGTTGGCAGGATCGGTAATTCGACATGTGTTGATGTCTGTTTGATAAGTCCTGGCAAGGAGTTCTCTTTTTTTCCGTGCCCAGTGTGGGTAATCCTTGCAAGGATGTGGGTTACCTGACAGAAGGAAATATTTTGTTCAAGAGATCTGATACGATGTCAATGACCATAAAGCTTTAGTAAGGATTCTGAGTTCATTGTGTACCCTAGATCCAAGTAAGATTGACGAAAGACATCGATATTGTTCTTCGCGTTGATCTCTGGATATGAGTGAGGGTTGGTGTTCAGCCGTTCTTTGCAAATGCATTTCATCTCGGCCACAGCAATCGATTGTAGTGAGTTATATTCTAGTAATCCTTGGGAGAAACACAAGGATCGATAACAAGCATCAATTCTTGTTAGTTGTTTGCCCTCGCCTTGGTCTTTTATCGGAAGCCGTTGATTGTACAGCCATAATGATTGTATCTTCCTCTGAGTCTCACTTGCACAATCTTTTGGATCCAAGATCAAAGAGATGTTGATGGTAATGGCTGACAAGCATTATCAGGAACCTTAGCGCCATCAAAACAAATATTTTGGATGGCCAAGCAGTGAGAGCTATTGTATAAATCGCATGTTACAGAATCTTACAATGCTAATTATGTGTTGGCATCTCCACATTCGCTTTTGTAGCTACAGCGTCCTCGCTCCTCCACAGACTTGTTACGGTCTTAGTCTGGGTGTAGAAGTTCAATCCGGACTTGCCATAGAACGTGTTCGCACCTCCGCCAGCCACACTCTTCTTGTTCCCGGTGAATGAAAACATAGGTAGCGGCACCGGTATCGGAACATTGATACCAACTTGTCCGGCCTCGATCTCCTTTTGGAATCGTGCAGCCGAACTGCCACTGCGGGTGAATATGGCAACGCCATTACCGTACTCATTCCTGTTGATTAGCTCGATAGCGTCATCCAAGGTCTCGACATTGATACAGACAAGAACAGGACCGAAAATTTCCTCGGTATAGCATTTCATATGAGGCTTCACGTTTGCAATAACCGTTGGTCCGATCCAGTTGCCGTTCGGGTACTTCTCAGGCTTGAACCCTCGTCCATCAAGGAGAATAGTGGCACCCTCTTCCTCGGCGCTGGTGATGAGACTATGGATTCGATCTCTGGCTTGAGGACTGATCAAGGGACCAAGATCAGCACCCTCCTCGAAGCCACCGTTCACATTCAGCTTCCTCGCTCTTTCAGCTATCTCGGACAGCCAGTCCTTCGTATCTCCGACCATGACCAATGCACTCAGGGCCATGCATCGTTGACCTGCAGCACCAAAGGCCGCGCCAGCAATCGCATTTAACGCCTGATTCTTATTACAATCGGGTAACACTGCAGCATGGTTCTTTGCTCCAAGGTTGGCTTGGACTCTTTTTCCCTTCGCTGAGCCACGGGCATATATGTACTCTCCGGCTTTATTACTACCAACGAAGCTGATTGCCTTGATCGCTGGCTCATCGATAATGAAATCTACGGTCTTCGCCGATCCGTGGACGATGTTGATGACTCCATCTGGATAACCAGCTTCTCGAGCAAGTTCGGCCAGTATCATGGCCGCGCCGGGGTCTCGCTCAGATGGCTTCAATATCAGGGTGTTTCCGGTGATTGTAGCAATTGGGATTGACCATAGGGGTATCATAGCTGGAAAGTCTGTGTGCATGTTTCTTCAATGCGTGCTTCATGAACTGCAATCTATTGGGCAATGCTTACTAAAAGGACATATGGCAGCCACCACTCCAAGCGGTTCCCTATAATTCCTTGTTTCCATATCTTTAGCCACCTCCAACACCTCCCCTGTCAATTGCGTAGTGATGCCACATGCTGTCTCTGCGATTTGAAGTCCTCTCAACACATCTCCTTTCGCATCTACAAATGTCTTTCCTTGCTCTAATGTAATACTCGCGGCCAATCTATCCCAATGCTGCCGTATGAGTCCCACGAATTTGAACATGATCTGCTGTTTGTAGAGCAAGCTGGTAACTTTCCATGCCGGAAAGGCCGCCTGTGCGCTCGCGACAGCCGCATTGAGTTCTTCATCTGTAGTTTGGGGGACACGGGTGACTAGATTGTTCGTTGCTGGATCATGGAGATCAATCCATGACGTTGTTTTGGACTCTACGAAGTCGTTGTCAAGAAAATTCTGCGTGTGACCGGGTGATGATATCTGGTCATGGCTTATGGGGTAGACATCTGGAGCTCCTACTGCAGCAGAGGTAGCTTGACGGCGCTCTTTTGATGTGTGAAGCCGCCTTCGAGCTGTTAAAGCCAAGGGAAACAGCGGCCGGGCTTTCGAGCATAGACATAAAGTTGGTCGTACTGTCAAGGTCAGGGCCGTTTTCAAGGCCGCCCGTTGCGTGGCCATACTTGACTCACTTCGCCAATCACTGAGGTATGAGCAATGCCCTCGAAAATTTGAGGGAAGCTATAGCGCGTTTTAAAGTCATGGGTGTGATCTGGAGTAGGGCGGGGAATTTGCGGGGAAGTCGGGGAAATTAGCCACAGAGCGTACTCTATCAAAATAGGATAGTTCTGGCGTTATGCAAGCCACTTGCGAATACTTGGTGTGGCGTATTTCGCTCCCTCGCACGTCGATGAGGATATATTATACATGGCTGATAATTATCTAGAGAGCTGCGACTCTTATGCCGCTGGAACTGCAAGATTCAAGCCAGTATTCGTTGATCTATAAACTGTGGAAGAAATACTTAATTACTAAGGCATAAGTATGTCCCCTGGATACATAGTATCAGTATAACAACATCCAGGCTACGTACTACTAATAAGGACTGTTGCTGAGCTTTGATAGTTATGACATAGAGAGAAATGCGCGTTTGTCCGCGCCAAATATTCGCATGTAGAACACTTTACGCCAATACGCTACTATTGCAATGTGGACACAGCTTCCTAGAGTGATGGTCATCGGAATTGAAGCAATTCGATTGACTTGTCCGAGCTCTGCCAAATATATTCCCCTTGAAGTAATATACAGGCTTTTAGTAAAACAAATTGAAAACACGAATGCTGCCTTCGGCTGACGTGAGTGGTCTCTCTTGACTCTGAGCCTTCCTCTCTTACCGTGCCGATTCATCACCTTCCTCCGGCTTAGAATCATATTTCTGCCTCTAACGGAAGATCATCTTCACTCAGCCAGTCCGGAAGATCTTGTGGTTCTCTTGTTAACCTCAGCCTGAGCGCGGTCAGTGGCCGTGCTGGCGGCGTCGGCGACTTGATCTTTAGTATCCATAGCAGCCTGCTTGGCTTTTTCTGCGGCCTTCTTGACTTGAGGAGGTGGGGAGCCTCCTGTCAGGCCTAACACACCAAGGATCAGAGCGATAATAGTAACAGCGACTACGCCGATGCCACCTGCAACTTCAGGTAGTGTCTTAACAGCTTGGACCGGATCCTTTTTGGCGAGAGTGTAAAAAAGGTCTACCTTCTCGCGAAGGTAGAGAACTGGATTGTCCATGAACTTGAGATCCGTAGGCGACTCTGGTTTGGGTGGAGGGGGAGGCTTAGCGGCATCTTCTTCTGACTTTTCAACGGCTGCCTTGACGTCATAAGTCTCGGCCTTGAGCTTTTCCGCGTCTTCGACGGAGTGACCAATGTAGATGTTGTCAAACAAGATGTCGTTTTGCATTGTCCAGATTTCGAAGCCGATCTAAAGAACGTTAGTATATAGTATTGGTGAAAGTGGCCGGGGATTCTTACACCGCCCATGGGCTCGAATTTAGCGGGAGTCTTGTCCTCAAAGTAGTCGGGGTTGGGGATTTTCTTCGGAGCCCAGATACCCTTGTATGCTGGGTTGTCAATGTACTCTGGAGACCATTTGCCTTTGTATGCAGGGTTCTTCTTGGTTGGTGACTCCCATTTGCCGCAACCAGAGACTTCATCACACTTCGGGTTTGGTACCTGTGGAGGGATCCAGTCGCCATCCTCCTCATCATCCCAATCCTCGGGCTTCTCGGCCTCGGGATCTGGGATCATTGTGGGCTCATCTTCGAGCCAGTCTTCAGGCTTTGTGGCTTCCTCGTCAGTGATTTCGAAGGGAGCGTCTTCATCCCAATCTTCAGGCTTTGTTGCCTCGGGATCGGGGATCCTAGCCTCATCAACCCAGTCCTCTGGCTTGGTATCCTTGGGATCGTCGATCTCTCTCTCCGGGTTCACTGATGGGGTAAAATCATCCAGGAGATTGCCTTTCTTGCTGGATTCTCCATTGATCTTGATCTCGAATTCATTATCCTCGTGAACGATGAGAGTGTAAAGCGTAGTCTTCTTATCAATGTTTGCCGAAGGGGAAGCTTTGAGGTGTTTTTCCTCGTACTCCCCAGTCTTGGGGTTCTTGTGCTTGAAGATAAAATGGACCTGAAGTCTGGATTAGATGTTGAAAGCGAACGCCATGTACGTTGTACTTACTTTGTTGGTAGCTCCACATTTATCAGGACCAAACATGATGACATAAGGTGATGCGTTGGAGAACTCATCAGTGTGTAATTTCTTATTATCCTGGAGAAGCTTCATGTAGGCGCCACCACACTCAAGACCATCTACGTTCTCAATGAGCTCTCTGATCGTGCACGTATAGGAATATTAGCTGAGGGCTTACTCTGTAGCTTGACCTCATACTGAACGACAAGGCTCTTGCCTCGATTGTCAATCTTCTTGGGGAATTTGGCGGAGATGGCATGATGAGCTGCAGGGTTCTTCACAACGAGACCCTTGTCACCTTCAATGCCTTTGAATACATGGGGCTCCTTAACGGCCCACTCGCCGACATACGCCCATTCTTCGTCGGTCTTGGAGTCTTCCTTCTTGGCGTGAGAGGGCTTCCACCGAGATTCCCAATCGTCTGTGAATTGTTCGATGAAATCTGCTTTGATGTTGGTGGATGGCTGTCGTAATTGTCAATATACACCTTTGAGCTTTTCATCCAAGTAGGCTTTCGCGAGCTGTCAGAAAGGAGCTTTACCGTGAATGTGGGCCTCTCGATTGGTGATGTGGTGCTGGTTTCTATTTCGGTAGATGAGGAACCGATCCCTTCATCATCTTCCTGCGCTCCTACCTGACCAAGTAGAGCGGCCGAAGAGTAGAGCGCTGTAGCTAACACTTCGTTCAAACGCATCTTGTCGACTTGGTAGCCGAAGCAGGAAAAGCTTGAGGAGTGTTGACTGGCAGAGTGAAGGGTGGTAGATGGCTCTGTGACTGATACAAAGGAAGGAAGATATTCTCGTGGGAAAGTGGTACTACCAAGGTGCGCCAATAGCAAAAGGACAAGCTGGTCTCTTCCAAAAAGTTCCTTGCCTTCCACTTACAGTTAGACCATCCGCGGCTAGAGCTAGAACCTGCGGCTGAATCTCTAACAGCTGTTTTGCGATTTGGGGAACATCCCGTAGCCTTAAGTGAGCTCCTGAAGCGATTTCATGGTTGATCTATATGGGGAGACGGTGTAAAGACGTCTATTTAAACGTATGTGTTCTTGTCTGACACATTGAGCTCTCCGCTAGCCTTGATCTTGCGCTGTCAGAATTGCGGCCCAAGGCAAAGAACACTCACGGTTCCGGGATTGGTTCTCGAAACGTGTATGTGCCTGCTACTAAGCTCGTGACTGATGGCTACTGCTCAACCTCATTTGGCGGAAGCCGATCATCTTATCCTTTCCAGCGATCCTGATCACCCAGCCAATATCATTTGCACCCTTTGTCGTAATTTTTACAGCTTAGGGTGGGTCGGTGGCACTGGTGGAGGGACCTCCATCAAGCGGGGGGCCCATATCTTCATTGCTCCTTCCGGCGTACAAAAAGAATTGATGCACCCGACTGATATTTTCGTTTTGGATTATGCTACCCGATCATACATACGCACGCCTCCGGTCCTGAAACCATCTGCATGTACACCTCTGTTTCTTGCCGCGTTCGACAGAGGTGCCGGATGCTGTATACATACCCATTCACAGTGGGCGGTGCTGGTAACCTTACTGGTTGAGCAAGAGGCAAGACAGAATGGCAAAGATGCGAAGGGCAAGTGCTTTGAGATTGAGATGATTGAACAGATCAAGGGCATCCCGAAAGGTAGAGGAAAACAGGGGATGCTGGGTTTTTTCGATGTGCTCAGGGTGCCCATCATCGAGAATACGGCTCAGTAAGGATCCTGACAATCTCGTTAATGATATTGACTGAGGTTGGTTTAAGTGAAGAGGACTTGACGCAGAGCCTGGAGGGGGCAATGGAGGAATACCCGGAGTCATACGCAGTTTTAGTGAGGAGACATGGCGTGTGAGTCAAATGACTACGTTTACGGGATGTCATTACTGATTTACACCAGGTATGTATGGGGAGACAACGTACAAAAAGCAAAGACACAAGCGGAAAGGTAGCGCTCTCTTCAGCATTCACCACAATATCATCGCTGATGCTACATAGCCTGGACTATCTGTTTCGCTTGGCTGTTGAAATGAAGAGAATGGGCCTGGCATGGGTGTCTTGAGAAAAGTACGAAGAAGGAAGGGTTAGGAGGAGAACGGCCAGTTAGAGGGAGAGAAGTATGTAGCGGTGATCATGGACCTTGGCCGTCTATCCGAAAAGGAAAGGTGTAGAGAGCTTTATTCATACCATCAGTCATAGTGAGTGATGGCGATACATTACTCAGATATTTCACGTAAGTTAAGCCTAGCGAAGAAAGGGCAAAAGTATCTAAACCAAGAGTTAATGGACTGATAGGACCGACCGTAGATCTTCCCCTCTTGCCTGTTGATGTTCTACCAAGGGTACTGACATGCATTGCCGCAGTAACATCTCCCTCGGGACTCTTAAATAGTATCATAGGTAGGCATGCTTTAGTGACCGTGGTCTGCCTGTTGTTATAAATCAATTTCGTAAGGAGAACCCTTTTATCGAACATAATGTCTCGCTAACGCTCGTGGAGGTGTCTCACTAGCAGTCGTCAAAGAAATTAAGATACCGGAGGATTGATTTGGCCACTATCGCTAATGCTCTTCATAGGCTACATTAGGTCTTACTGTTGGTAGTTCGTTAAAGCGTAGTCGCCGCAATGCGGCTTATCAGAAGCGCTAATATCTATGGGATGAATATCTTGAGACAGCAAAAACCTTTCCGTGGTCATCAATCTCACCTCTGTATGTTGATAGACACGTTGATCCTCCAATACATACGATCACTACTTGTAATCCAGACACGGAACTTAAAAAGCAGTCGGCCGTGTATGAAATCATGTATGCAACGAGTGCAATGCTGTATCTAGAAAAGCTTCCGTGGGCATCGATCGAGTAGAAACTTATGTTGAAGAAACGTACATCGGCTACACTAGGATCGGTGCTAGTGGTGAGGTATAAGAGTCGTCTTGCATACTAAGAGGAAGAGCGAGGGACCTTAGTAGACAAATGGAGGATTGTCCGAGGCCTGGTGCTCTTTGTGGGTCAGTTCCACCAACACTTAATCATCGCGATCTCACATCAAAGTCGATTGTGCTATAGTCAAGCTGTGGTGGCTGATCATATATCATGGAGAAAATACGTCCTTACTCGGGAGGTGGGAGGATCATTTAAACGCGTCTATGGTTACGCGCCTGCGCGTAACCATAGAAAGCTTCAACATAAAGTAAGTAATTACTTTGCACAAGTTTATTGGCCTGCTCAACTTGTCCGGAGATGGAATCCCCTGGGCCTGATGAGTTTGAGGAGCCTGGGGAAATGTCTTCCAATCTTGGACCCTCTTCATCACCTCACCGTCCATCCAAGCGGCGAAAGCTATGTCGGAGTTCCGATGACGACTTCGGCTCGGATGATGAAGAGGACCTCGATACACCGTCACATATCTTGGATCAGGACCAAGTGGATACCCAAGGCGAGGACCAGAAGGGGATAGAACAATCGAAATCGAAATCGAAATACAAAATACATATTCCCAAGAACGCGGAGATCCCCACTGATGCATTCTTCACGCAACCTCCAGAACGGTCGTCGAGTCCCTATCGCATTGACCAATTTCATTGGAAAAAGCCGAGGAACCGGTCACCAACCCCTAAACAGCAGCTTTTCATGCCTCCTGCCGCACCAGAACCAAACCTATCAGCGACCTCAGCTTTCACCGATACATCCGCTCAAATGCAAAACGGTACAGTAGTACACAGCCCAACTTCGCACGATGTGCCATTTGACGACGAATTTTCCATGGATGAAAGCTACGAGAACATACTCGCAGACCTTCCGTCTGATGCTTTTTCCCCACCAGGCACTTCTTCCATACATAGACCATGTGATCCCATTCTCCTCTCATCTCTGCAAGATCGCCCATTACAATCGCCTAGGCCAGTGCGTTTAGCTGCTCCCCTCGCAAACTTGCGTCAGACCACTCTCTTTGGCACCCAGGCTTCTGAAGTCAGTGCTCAGACGCAGTCTGCGAGAAAGCACAATTGGCCACTAGCTAACCGCGAGGAGCCACCGACGCATCACAAATTAGATCAAGATGCATTGAAGACGTGGGTGTACCCAACGAATCTTGGCACCATCCGCGATTATCAATACAGCATCGTCGCTAGAGGTCTGTACCACAACATGCTCGTCGCCCTACCGACGGGTCTAGGGAAGACCTTCATAGCTGCCACAATCATGCTCAATTGGTTTCGATGGACCACTGATGCGCAAATCGTATTCGTGGCTCCTACGAAGCCCCTTGTCTCGCAACAAGTCAAGGCCTGCTTTGAGATAGCGGGAATACCTCGGTCAGCAACTACAATGCTCACTGGTGGCATTTCTCCAGGATTGCGTGCAGAAGAGTGGCACAAAAAGCGGGTCTTTTTTATGACCCCACAAACCATCATGAATGATTTAAAGAGTGGCATATGCGACCCTAAAAAGCTTGTGTTACTTGTGGTTGACGAAGCACATCGAGCGACTGGTGGATACGCGTATGTCGAAGTCGTTAAGTTCTTGAGGCGCTTTAACACGAGCTTCCGTGTGCTGGCATTGACAGCAACGCCAGGAGCGTCTATCGAGGGAGTTCAAGAAGTGATAGACGGCCTCGGAATCTCGAGAATCGAGATCCGAACTGAGGAATCCCTTGACATCCGGCAGTACGTACATTCGAGAAAGAGCGAGACCGTTCTTTTTGACAACTCTGACGAGATGGTAATGGTAATGGACCTGTTCTCAAGGGCGCTGCAGCCCGTTCTTGACAAGTTGAACGGCATGAATGCTTATTGGGCCAAAGATCCAATGACTCTAACCCCGTACGGTCTTAATCAAGCTCGGCAACGGTGGATGGCATCTGACGCTGGTGGGAAGGCTAATTTTGGCATCAAGGGGATGGTGAATACAATTTTCTCACTCCTCGCGAGTCTGTCACATGGCATCGAGCTCCTCAAATTCCACGGCATTGGCCCGTTCTACCACAAGGTCCTTGCTTTTCGCAACGAGATACATTCAAATGGGAAAAAGGGATCTAAATACTCAATGCAAATAAATGAAAGCGAGCCTTTTCAGACTATGATGTCGAGGGTGCAGATCTGGATCAACAATCCTCACTTTATAGGCCACCCAAAGCTCGAGTATTTACAGAGTGTTGTCATGAATCATTTTCTTGACGCGGGCGAGGGACGTGGAGCGTCAGATCCATCAAGCACGAAAGTAATGATTTTCGCTCATTATCGAGACAGTGCAGAAGAAATTGCAAGGGTGCTTCGACGCAGTGACCCTGTGGTCCGGCCTCATGTGTTCGTTGGTCAGGCCAACTCGAAAGGCTCAGAAGGCATGGACCAGAAAAAACAATTGAGCATAATCGAGAAGTTCCAAAGCGGAATCTACAACACACTTGTCGCTACCTCTATCGGTGAAGAGGGTTTGGACATTGGTGAAGTCGATCTGATTATCTGTTACGATGCTTCGGCGTCGCCCATTCGTATGCTGCAGCGCATGGGTAGGACGGGCAGGAAGAGGGCTGGCAACATCGTCGTGACACTAATGAGGGGAAAGGAAGAAAACAATTTCATAAAAGCTAAGGACACCTACGAAAAAATGCAATCCGAGATTGCCATAGGCACTCGATTTAGCTTCCATGATGAGGAATCTAGACGCATAGTACCTAAAGACATTCAACCTGTTGTCGACAAAAGGATAATAGAAATACCTCCCGAAAACACGCAGCCCAACTTGCCAGAGCCTACCAAAAGGGGTCGAGGACCCAAAAAACCCCCGAAGAAGTTTCATATGCCCGACGATGTGCGCACGGGGTTTGTTAAGGCCTCCAGGCTTCGCGATGACCATGAAAGTGGTGAGAGTGAACCGAAAGTACCAAGGCGCAAACCACGAGCCGTGCGTATTGCTAGTCCTGAGCCTGTCCCCTCGTTGGATGATGTTCTTTTGACAGCAAGCGAGGAGAAAGCTTTTGAACGCAAGTATCTTGATATCCAAGGAGATTCCCCGCAGATTGTGGAAGTTCCTCGAAACGACGCATTCCCCAAGCTACAGAGATTCCAACGCCCCACCAGACACCTAGGGCATGGCCGAGCCACACTACTCTTCGTAGACATGCTCAAATCCATGCACAGCAACTTCGACAACTCGAGTGTGCATCACACAAGGAACCTGACGCTTGAGGATAAGAACGCAGGGGCGATGCAGGCAGAGAAAAGGGCATCTTTCTTCCAAAGCCTGCCGCGTGCTATTAAACCGAGCCAGCTTTCCCTTGACAACTCAGCACCTGCCTCTACCTTGTTGCCTTGCTCTAAAGAAGACTACGAACAGTCCAAGACGAGTGTACCCATCGAGATCTCGTCTTCTAACGAAGATGTTCTAGATGGTAATCTCAGTGACCTAATTGACGACGAACAACGCAAGATGGATGCTGTCTCATCCACGTCCACATCACCACCTTTATCGGCGAAAGCTACTCAGCTTCTGTATCATGCTGGAGTCAAGCCACCCATTCTAGACTTGGATGACTCGGAAGATGAATTACCAGACTTCGGGGCACTGGTCCAAAAAATCGGAGCTGAAAAAGCAAATGGACCATCGCAGCCCTCAGAACCACAGGATAATTCGAGGCTGCTTCATCAAAGAGGCTGGCGAAAGATTCTTCGGGACGATAGTGACGAAGACTGACATGTGAAGGAAGGGTCTGATTTATGTGCTTTAGCGAGTTGGAATTTACATGGCCCCAGTGGTCCAATGATATGTTTATTAGCGTCCTTGAATAGATACCCCATATCGCAATCCTGTCTCTGCAAATTCCACTCACCAAGTTTCCTTGCGTCCCATGTTCAATCTTAGACACATGACACAAATGCGGCGGCGACGTTTATACGTGATGATATTGTCTGTAAATCCATAAACCTCGAACTTCAGAACCCGGACCATATTAACAACCTCCTACAATGTCCACCGATCCTTTCGATAGCGCCCTGTAATCCCTCCCCCTCCATGCAGTCATTTCAAACTTCCACTGATTACCTTGCCCACAGCGATCTCCTCCGCCGTCTCCCCCCACATAGCACAACCGCGAATCTGAACCGTATCTGCGCCCTCGCACCGCACCTCACCGAGGATCTGCTTTCAGCCGTCGATCAGCCGCTGGAGATTCGCCGCTGCAAGACATCTGGACGAGATTACTTACTGTGTGACTACAATCGCGACGGAGACAGCTGGCGGAGTCCGTGGAGTAATGAATTTGAACCTGTGCTTGAGGTCGGGGAGGAGGGAGCTAAGCCCAGCGAGAGGGTTAGGAAGATGGAGGTACAGATGGGGGATGCGGTGGATGTTTATCGGGAATTGTAAGTTTTCTGTGTAGATTTTGGAATATTGTGTTGGTACGGTAGGTGGAGAGGGAGGGTGTAAGTGCTATGGGAGATTATCTGGGTGCTTTCAGAAGATTGTGTCGGCTACTGATGTCCTATCCTCTGTAGGTACTACGAAGGCGGCGTAAGTAGCGTATACTTCTGGGACCTGGACGATGGCTTCGCCGGAGTGGTATTACTGAAGAAAAGTAAGCTTCCACCAATCTGTTGAGGTTTCTTGTTTCAAATGATAGTGTGAAGCGCTTGCTACACTGTTGCTGATTCTTATGTAGCTACGCCATCAGGCAAGAGTGAGGGCGGATGGGACTCAATACATGTTTTCGAAGCTATCGACCGGGCGAGAACGTCGCATTACAAGCTCACAAGTACGGTCATACTACGTCTCAGCACTGCAAGCGAGGCATTGGGAGATATGGATCTGAGTGGGAACATGACAAGACAAATCGAGCAGGACATGCCTGTACAGGACGATACGAGTCACATTGTCAATGTTGGCAAATTGGTTGAGGATATGGAATTGAAGATGAGAAATCTGTTGCGTAGGTATAGGATTATGGTACCTAATGATACATACTGATGTCTTCCAGAAGAGGTATATTTCGGCAAAGCGAAGGATGTCGTGGGCGACCTTCGAAGTATTTTCGCCACTCTCCTCTTTGCCCATGTATCTACTAATACTGCCGCAGGTATACCGCCCTTGACCGAAGCAAATAGGGAGAAGGCGTCACATCAAGAGATGATAAACTCGATGAAGAGGTGATGAAGGCTCAAGTTGGCCAAACTAGGATTCCTGACATTAGCAGTAGTGAAAGGTGCTACCTTAAGTAGCAGTATGAGAGCAAATCATCAAGCATCCCGTGATAGTGACAGGCTTTGTTCGATACGTTCACTGCGATCAACGTCTGATCACCTAATCGATGGCTTTTGTGACATGCACTATATGCGTGTGCGTTTTACCAAGCAGGGAACACCTTCAGGTGAGAATGGATCCCCGACCAAATATATTTTTTGACAATTCAGCTCGAGTCTCATCCGGAATAAGAAACTGGATGGGTTGCTCTGCGCTATCCGCGGAGTTTTGCGCTCGTCGCATAATGTATATAGGGTCTTATGTCGGGCCCGGTAGCTCTTGATAGTTATCGTCTGGCAAGTGGGGAAATTCAAGAGGCGAGTGGGCTCAGGACCAGGGCTTATTGCTGCATCGAGCTTAAATTTAGGACATCCTTCACTTCTCGAACGTCGACATACGTGCTGCTGGTGATGGAGGTGATTACACTTAGTGAACGCAAAATCATAATTGAGGTAATAGATGAGGTGTCGTTGGATGGACTAGCCGAGACTAGTGGAAGTCGGTGGCAGGGAAAGGAAGTCTCGAAGAGAGGCCGCCATAAACCATCGTTCATCTTATATCCATATCATATCAACAATTACTACTCTGTTGACGCAATCGGGATGAGAGCCTGCTTCCATCACCTTTTGCACAAAAGATAAATTACGCGTGAGATGAAAGTTGTTGGTGCTTGATATCTAGTACCCCGTATCCCGTAAGCCACCCCAGCGGTGAATACTACATACACCAGAGTATCCAAAAACCAACAGAAGCTGATAAAACCACTCAGGTTGACTATTCTATCCTGTCTCGATGAAATTCGACACCATGCCACGGTGACCGTCTCTACACACTTTTGGCCCCCGTGGTCAGGTTTGATATTGAGATATGTCCACAAAAAAGCCTTTCAGAAAGGGTACGGTGTCCAAAGGCGAACTCGTCTTCGACAAAAACTTCAATCCTCTAGAAGGGAAAAGGGTTTCCAAGACTATCTCTCTGCAGTCATGGATCGCGAATACCCGTCCCAAGGTGCTGGAATATACCAACGGCCAAGGTAATAGAGTTTTAAACGAGAATCTCGAACATAGTCTGAACGATTTTATCTTTTAGGAAATCCTCAGTTCTCTGTTCAACCGAGTCAGCCAACCTTTCCCCAACATGATCATGGATCTCAAATGCCGAGTGTGCCTGGCAAAGAAAGTGTTCATGTTTCTTCCCATGTTGCCATGAATGGAGATGCTCTGTCAGGTAACGGCGATGTGATCTTGTCAGAGCCTCTGCATATCATGCAGGATGAGTTATCTGAAGCGATGGACACAAGCTCTGAAGATGATATTGACGACAGAGACGACTTATCACAAAACATGGACATTAGCTCTGGCTCAGAAGCGTATGACATACCCAATGGAGGTATTCCAAACGACGCAATGGGCGGCACAGCTTCAAGAGCAATAAGCTTGAAGTCTGAGCCTGACGCCGACGATGGCGCTGACAATATTTTCACTAATAAGGCGGCAGGAGAGGCATTTGCAAGAACACTGGTGTTGAACGCTGGAGTAGGTATCGGTGTTGGGTCTGATGCACCTTCGAGCACACCAAGAATGAGTAGTACCCCTTCAGGTGCATCGGGACCATCCTCACACACCTCTACGGGACCATCTAATTTACACGATACTGTCGAGGACAGTCGTCTTTCACTCGAATTAATGAAGGCTGCATATCGTGCTTCAAGTCTCTCTTCGGAATTGTCTCCAGCTAAGTCCACAACTCCTCCAGCATTGAAGCCGTTGAATCATGTTCAAAAACCCATTCAACGTCGGAAAGCGCCTAGAGCAAAAAGACTTCGATTCGCGGATCTCCGACCGAGAACTTCGATACCAGCAAATTTATCACCCACAGTAATAGCTCAGCAAGGTATCCATGCTGCGTACTCATCGCGTCTCAACCCATTCAGTCTGCATCCAAATGAGTATCAACTGCTTCGGGATCACATATGCCATCTTCACGTCTCTGCCTACCTGAATATTCGGAATCGAATACTACGGTTGTGGGTCAGGAATCCTTTAGTCAGCGTTACAGCAGAGGAAGCTGCAGGATGTGCTCTCGCTTCAAGATGGCTAGGTTTGGCAGAAGTTGCATATGAATGGCTTGTGAGAAAAGGTTACATAAATTTCGGTTGTGTCGAAGCACCAGACTCATCAAACGCCTATGTAAAGAAATACAAGTCGAAGAAGTCCAAACGGAAAACCATCGTTGTCATAGGAGCCGGCATGTCAGGCCTTGGATGTGCCAGGCAACTCGAAGGTTTGTTCGAACATTATAGGGAGAGATGGACGTCAATGGGAGAGGAGCCACCAAAGGTCATACTTCTTGAAGGCCGGAATAGAATTGGTGGACGGGTATATTCGCATCCTTTGCGCGACCAGAGGACTAGTGGTATACCTGACCAGAAGAGCACTGCTGATTTGGGCGCTCACATCATCATCGGATTTGATCACGGTAATCCGCTAAACATGATCATACGAGGCCAACTCGCATTGCACTACTACGCTCTCAAAGACAATTCCACCTTGCATGACACCGACGGCCATGTGGTAGACGAAGAGCGAGACTCGATGGTAGAGAAGCTTTATAATGACTGCCTCGACCGAGCTAGCGTCTATCGTCACAGAGCAGTACCACCGAGGACAGTAGAAGGCGCAAAGGAGCTCATCGAGGCAGGACGAGACCCGAGTCGCGAAGGAGGTCGGCCAATCAGCGTCGTGGAGGACGAAAATCCCTACCCGTTGATGAGCCCCGAGAGGGATTTGGTCGAAAACGTTCCAGGTGGCATGGACAAGTTTACAGGAAAAGCACATATGATTACAGGCCCCCGTAAAAAGCAGCCACCAGCCCGTGCCGCTGAGAGCATGGGTTGGAAACTCTCGTCTAACGTGCTAGCATACCACGATCTGAACCTTGATGTCGTTGCGAAAGCGTCCAAGCATCCCACACTTGGCGCAGCCATGGATGAGGCAGTAAAGCAGTATCAATTCCTTCTAGATCTTTCTCCTCAAGATATGAGGCTCCTCAATTGGCATTACGCAAATCTCGAATATGCAAACGCTGCGAACGTGGGCAAGCTCAGTCTTGGTGGTTGGGATCAGGACGCCGGCAACGAATTTGAAGGAGTGCACGCTCAGGTCGTGGGTGGGTATCAGCAGGTACCTCGAGGTATCCTACATTCCCCATCCAAGCTCGATCTTCGGACCCGGAAAGCTGTGAAACACATCAAGTACAACTTCAATAAAACCCTCAAAACAACAGGCACGCGAGTTCTTTGCGAAGATGGAGACATCGTCGAAGCCGATCACATTGTCCTGACCACTCCATTAGGGGTGTTGAAAAGCGATACAATCCGATTCGAACCACCACTCCCTGACTGGAAACTTGGACCTATTCAACGACTGGGATTTGGAATCTTGAACAAAGTCATATTGGTCTTTGATAAGGCGTTTTGGGATGTAGATCAAGATATGTTTGGTCTGCTACGTGAGCCTGAGGTGAAGGACAGTTTGGATCAAGAGGACTACATTGCTAACAGGGGACGCTTCTATTTCTTCTGGAATTGCGTCAAGACGACTGGACGTCCTGTCCTAATTTCGCTCATGGCAGGCGATGCAGCGCACCAAGCTGAAGCCTCAAGCGATGCGGAACTTGTGGCAGAGGCCACACAAGAGCTGTCGAAAGTGTTCAGCCAGCAGAAGGTGCCGGAGCCTTTGGAGACTATTATCACAAGATGGGGCAAAGACCGATTCGCTCAGGGGAGCTATTCTTATGTTGGTGCAACATCGCAACCTGGTGACTATGAGACCTTGGCAGCTCCCGTCGGCACTTTGCACTTTGCTGGCGAAGCGACGTGCGCCACTCATCCGGCTACAGTACATGGTGCCTACATCTCAGGTCTGAGGGCGGCCTCTGAGGTTATTGATGACCTTCTAGGGCCCATCGAAATCCCCAGACCTTTGGTATCATGGCCCACCCAAGGGGATACCGACGTACCCGAGACGCCTCAGAAATCTAAATTGGCTGAACCTGCGCGCAGTGAGCCAACGATCCCAGATGTGCCAACACCCCCAATGGAACCCGAGCTAGTTAAGCAAGCCCGACTGGAGGCTTTCGAAAATGATATACTAGAAGCGATATATGCAGACCTTGGCCTTCGCCCATCCCCACCTGGTAAGCCAGGTTCGAACCCATTTCTCCTATTCACCACAGACGTGTGGCAAGAGACCAAAAAAGCGTGTGATGTTGCCCGTGTAGCAGCATCAGGGAACCCGGAAAAGGTAGCCTCGAGAAATGAAGTCCGTGCGACGATTGGCCAGATGTGGCGAGCGGCACCGGAGGAAACAAAGAGGCCCTATTTCGAGAAGACAGAGAACAATCGGCGCATCAATGAAGAACATGCGGCTACATTCGAGGCAAGATTAGCATCATGGGACGAACAGGCGATGGACGTGCGGAGGAAGTATGTGAGAGAGCATCCGGGCGTACTGTCGGCCAAGGAAGAGGAGAGCATGTGGAAGGCGCTCGGTGTATATAGCGACTTTGGAGATTTGGGCCAAGAGAGGAGGGCGAAGAAGATGAGTGGCTATGCTGATCGCTCCGAATCGGACATGGATGGATGATTCCGATCTTTCCAGTGGTTCTGAGCATTCGCGGATTGCAAGGCGCCATTATGTGTCAGCTCACGGTAGCCTTGAAGTTCTATTGTAGCAATAGCATGCTGAAAGACATCGGGATATTGTCTCACTCCCATCTTTCACATGGTAGGCTCTACACGCCACTAGGTCCCATCAGAATCCCTACTACCATTCAGGAAACAGGAAACAGGACACGATACAGAGCACTTGCGTTCATCTAAGCGAGGCAGAAGTAGAATATTCAAGTACCTGATACAATAACTGGAGTGCGTGAGTGCTCAGCAACTGGTGGCTCGGAGCAGGTTCGGAGCTGGCCGACCGTTGGCGCCCCCCCCGCCGTGTCCTCGGGTCAATGGCCTGCCCCTTTGGGTCTAGCCAGACCCTGGAAATTAATTCCACATGGCTGGTTGCTAGTGCCGGGATGGCCTTTGGTGGGTAGGGCCCAGGCACCCAGGGCTATCGTGGAGGATATCTGGTACATCTCAACATTCAGCATCCTGTACCTAGATCTCCCTGTCGATGAAGCTCTTCTCAGTATTCCGCTCACAGCCTTGACGAATCCTAAGGCTTGATATGAGACTCGATTTCGGAAGTTCTACACTCCCGCATGATCAGCAGCGTCCTCCCGCCCGTTAAAACCCCACTACTGTGAGCGCCGCAGTTCGCCCCAAGACGTAGCACCATCCACCTATCTGCAGACTCGTAGACCTCAGTCCTTCAATAATTCATATCCTTGATCCCTTCTCATCCTCCACTGATGCCGCCTGCACTACCTGCGAGCCGAATTCGACAACACTTGCCACATCTTCCTCAACTTTGGGCACTCGAACTTCGGTCAACCCCGCCGTAGGGGGCTCCTGATTCAGCATCAGCGCCGAACATGTCTGCCTTCTTCAATCGGATGCGCGCAAGTGCTGTCAGTATTACCGTTATCTAGTCTCCAGCTTCACATGGCAACAATATTTTACTTGGAATTCCTGCGTGAAAATCATGCTAATGCGCTGGTTCGATCAACTACGACCGTGGTGCTCACTATCAATAGGGAACCTCCAGCCCATCAGCTGGACTATCACCGGCGAAGAAAGACCCCAATGCCCTGCAAATAACACCACTCGAAAAATATCTGCTTGATGCGCCTCCTGGGCCTTTACGAGAAGATGGTAGTGATAAATTTTGGGGATTAGAGAATGTAAGCTGAGCTTTCCCGTTGGTCTCTCGCGAACATGCTAACATATCAAGTCGCAGTTTGGAAATACCTGGTACCTGAAACCTGCGTGGACATAAGGAGCGAAGATTGACGTGCCGCAGCTACTGCAATTCAATTCTACAATGTTTATATTACTCAGTACCCTTTCGAGAGCAAGTCATCAACTATCCAAACCGGACGCCTCTCGAGTCGGTTCTTACAACATCTACCGGACAAGCAAGGTTCAACCCCGACGCAGTCATCCTCCCCCCAAATCATTCGTCTTTAACGCCCGCTAAGCTCGCGAAGCCGCAGCCGCAGGGTCCCAACTCGGCGCGAAACCCTGGAGTACCACCCACTCCCCAGAAACCCGAAGACAAGGACCATCCAGAATTCAAGAAAAGAGTTGCACAGGCAAGAGGACCTACGATCGCCATGGGTACTGATAATGCTGCTACTTACGGAATGGACGAGTCGCTATTCACATCACTAAAAGACATATTCGAGGCGGTCATAGCACATAAATCGAATGTTGGTGTGGTCAGCCCAACGAAGTTCCTCGAGGTTCTGAAACGCGAAAATGAAACGTTCCGGACAGCGATGCATCAGGACGCCCACGAATTTTTAAATCTGTTGTTAAATGAGGTTGTATTAAATGTTGAGGTACATTCTAAAAGACTAGAGGAGGAAAAGCTGAAAGGCATGAAAGGCATGAATGGCATGAATGGCTCAGCAGATAAAACCGGGTTTGAGCAGGCGCTAGCATCGGCGATGCCCAAAGCCAATAAAACAGGCTGGGTACACGAACTTTTCGAAGGGACTCTGACATCCGAGACGAAATGTTTGACCTGTGAGAACGTGTCCCAGCGAGATGAAGCCTTTCTGGATCTTTCAGTGGATTTGGACGAACACTCTTCGGTGACAGCTTGTTTGCGCAAGTTCTCGGAGGAAGAAATGCTCTGCGAAAGGAATAAGTTTCACTGCGATCGATGTGGGGGCCTGCAGGAAGCAGAGAAACGAATGAAGATAAAGAGATTACCCAAAATACTGGCCTTACATCTGAAGAGGTTCAAATACACCGAGGATCTTCAACGATTACAGAAGCTGTTCCACCGGGTAGTCTATCCGTACCACTTACGCCTTTTCAATACGACAGACGACGCAGAAGATCCTGATCGGCTCTATGAGCTTTACGCCGTTGTGGTACATATCGGAGGCGGCCCATATCATGGTCATTATGTCTCGATAGTGAAGACTGGGGACCGGGGATGGCTATTGTTTGATGATGAGAACGTCGAGCCAGTAGACAAGAGTTATGTGCAGAACTTCTTTGGCGACCGACCAGGACTAGCGTGCGCCTATGTCCTCTTTTACCAAGAAACAACGCTGGAGGCTGTCAAACGAGAGCAGGATGCCGAGAGTCTGGCTGCAGCGTCACAGGCTGCGGCTCAGGTACCAAAGGAGCCTATTGGTCTAGGGCTGAAGACCAATGGTTTCATGAATGGCATTCATCATATGAAGAGCGCCGTCTCACCAGCCGCCGATGACACGAATGGTCCTGAGGGTCTCGACCATGCTGTCGCAGCACCTTCACCTGCTCTACCAGCCAAAAAGTCTCCGACTGAGGTCAATGGTCTCATTCATGTCCCATCCTCCAACCCATTCAACGAGGACCCGAAATCGAAGAAAGAACGCGCCAAACAGGAGAAAGACCGCAAATCCATAGAGCGGATAGCTGCGAGACAAGAGGAAAAGGCCGAGCGTGAGCGGCGGAAGAATATCGAGGTCAAGCGTAAGGAGTTATCGAAGCAGACGGAGGCGAACACGAAGGCCGCAATAGAGGCCAGTAAAACTTCCAAGGCGGATGAGGACCATAGATTTGCCGCCGAAAACGGCCATAGAGAACCCGTTGCCGCTGTCCTTCCTTCAGGCGGACTGAGCAGATTCAAGTCGAGCGGCAAGAGCTTCCGAAGGCCGAAGATGTTCACGAAAGAGGTGACCAGGGAGGAGCCGATTCCGGACGGAGACGAAAACACTGTTCCATCGGTGGCCGATACGAGTGACAAATCGGCCGATAAATCTAAACATCGATTCAGCAGTCTACGGAAGAAGTCGTCGAATATGAAGTTGTTGTAACATTATGAGCATAGAGGGAGAGGAATCGTGGTATTTACACATCACATGTTACACGTTACACGCATCTACGGCATATACATTCGAAATTTCGATCGATCTACGCATTTACAACTCATGATACCACAGGGCGGCGTTTATGTATCTACGAAAGAGAGATTAGATATGGGAAAGCCCCCCAAGACGACGGACACGAAAAAAAGTTGGACAAAGTACTGTCAGATATGTATTCGAGGAACTCGTCGTCCCAGAAAGGAACGTTCGCGATGCCTTTCATTGCCTAGTCACACATCGTCGATAGTAGGTATTTCTAACGCTAGAGCGTGGCATCTTGTACAATTACATACCTTTCTAGAAAAATATTTATCGGTAGAATAGCACGTCGACCATTGCTTTGGACTTTCTCGCTATGGTATTGGTACATAATGTCCATGAAAGTGCACAAGGGCGCTCGGAAACATTGAAGATAGATAATACTGCGCCGATGTGGGTATCTTCTGCTCAAGCTCTCTTCCCCCCATGCTCCCAGTAGCATCCCCCTTCTCTCTATCCTCTCAGCAATATCCCCCTTAAACCCACCCCTCAGCCCAAGACAAGCTCATAGGCAATAACAAGCGTATTGATCACAATGAGCGGTACTAAACCACACACACCAACAAATTAGCCAATCCACTCCTATAACTCCAACCACCCACTCCTCCTATTCCCCTTCCAACACCTCCCTCATCCCCCCCCCCTCCTTTCCTCCCCAATCAACCCCACCCCAAGAAGAAAACACACACACAAAAAACTCACTCCTCATCAGCGTTCTCACACTCCCAATAAAATCCACCATCTTCCCCTTCACGCTCGCCGCATCATTGCCCGCGCCGCCAAACGAAGGTTCGGAGGGCGTGTTGCCCCATCCGACTATACATGATTGTATCCGAATCAGCACCTCCCTACCTCCTTACTTACCTACATAGGTGCTCTCTTTTTCTTCTTCTTTCTGATAAAGGGTGAGGGGGAGGGGGGGACGCACTGCGCGCTAGGAAGCGATCTTCGGAGAGGACGGCGACGGCGTTGACTAGGAGGATTGAGACTGGGGGGAGCGGGGAGGGTTAGTGAAGTGGGGAAGGGGGGAAAAGGGCATGGGAGGGAGGGAGGGAGGGAGGTGAGGGAGGGGGTGAGAGGAACCGTAGAAGAGGTTTCCGAGGCCGAAGAGGATCATTGTTGGGGGTTTGGAGGGAGGGAGGGCTGGATGTTGCGGAGTGAGAGATGGGTGGGTGGTTGGGCGGACTTGGCGCGCTAGGACAGCTATCGTGAGCTGGGTTGTTCGCAACTACCAACCACAGTGTGGGCTGATCTATAAAGTAAATATTCTATAATGAACCATGGGGCAATTGACGGGTAAAACCCCACCGCCTGCATCTAAGACCATACTATCATCCAAGAGAACTGACAACACCCACTCCAGATACCCTCCTCACCCTCCTCCTCCCCACCATAATCCTGCTCCACCTCTTCCTCGCCCCCTATACCAAAGTCGAAGAATCCTTCAATATCCAAGCTACGCATGATATCCTGACTTACGATATTCCGCTATCATGGGAGCATGCGAATCGAGTGTTGAGAGAGCAGTATGATCATCTTTCGTTTCCCGGGTCCGTTCCTAGGACTTTCGTAGGGCCGCTGGCGTTGGCGGGGGCGAGTTGGCCGTGGGCTCGTTGGGGGGTTGGGTGGGGGGGGGAGGGGAGAGAGCAGTTGATTGGTTAGTGTGTGGAGTAGATTCACTTTCGGTTTTCGTTTTGTTTGGGGATTGTTGTTGGGAATTGGAGTGGTGATTTGGGTGTTATCACGATATATTGATCGAGTCTGGCACTGTTTGTATTTCATGCGGTCGGGATATATTGAGATTACTTGAAAGATTGTGTCCGAAGCAGCATCAGTGTTGCACTCGATTGGCGGCAACCTTGCTGTTGAGAGCCACGATGTGCGATCTTGCTTGAAATCGTACCCATCTCGCTGCCACTTTTTCTGAAGACAAGTCTGACGGGAAACATTTTCTCTTGATCGCTGTTCAGCAAAGAGCTGATTCTGTGTTCCCAACAGTCAGAAGCGTATTAGGATTGTACAACGCCTTCTGCATGATTAGTTTTCGAAATGGTGTGGAAAGGACGTTTGGCAGAAACGCCGCCAACTGGTATACGTTGTTCCAAGCAAGCCAATTTCACATGATGTACTACTCTTCACGGACTCTACCAAACTTTCTCGCACTTGGATTGAGTAAGTCGCTCTTTCACCGAAACCTCGTAAAAGTAAAATGCTGACGAGTCCTAGCGACATTGGCGATGCGAAATCTTTTGCCTGACGCTTTTACAAGTCCCACTTCGAAGCCAAGCAGGCGTCGCTACTCGAGAGCTCTTGGGCTGCTTGCTGTTGCCGGAGTTGTCTTTCGCTCCGAGATTGCCGTTCTCCTCGCCTGTCACACGCTCTATCTCTTCGTCCAGCCATACATTCGATTACCACTCCGTACCATCATTCCAGCCGGCCTTGTTGGCACTCTCCTGGGCATCAGCCTTACAGTCCTTATCGATAGCTTTTTCTGGCAACAGTGGCCTCTGTGGCCCGAACTCACAGGCTTCGTCTACAACATCGTGAACAAGCAATCCTCCAACTGGGGCACCCAACCATGGCATTTCTATTTCACGTCTGCCCTTCCTCGCGTCCTTTTCAATCCCCTCATTTATCAGATCTGTCTCCCATTAACGCTTTCGATCCCAATGCTCCGGCGCTCGGCTCTTGATATTCTTCTGCCTAATCTGCTTTTCTTAGCGATCTACAGCTTCCAGCCACACAAAGAATGGCGCTTCATCATCTACGTGGTCCCGCCATTCCTCGCCGCGGCCTCAGCTGGCGCAGCGTGGATCTGGACTCGCCGTGCTAAGTCATTCGTATATCGCTCACTGTCTCTAGTACTCGCTGCATCAACCCTGGCGTCATTCATAGCGAGTTTCGGCATGCTAGCAGTATCTCGACTCAATTACCCAGGCGCCGAGGCATTAAATCGTCTGCATTTGCTTGCCGGTAATGATACTGGAGTGGTGAAAGTCCATATGGATACGCTGGCATGTATGACGGGCGTGACTCGGTTCCTGGAAAAGCCTCCACCTGTGCTGGACGATGAGAGTGCTGCCTTTTGGATCTACGACAAGACTGAAGACGAGATGAAGTTGTTGGATCCGCTATTCTGGGAAGGTTTCGATTATGCGCTGTCTGAGAGACCGGAATTAGTCATCGGAAGGTGGCAGATAATGGAGACAGTGGCAGGCTTTGCCGGCGTGAGCATTGTAAGGCCTGGTGACGATTTGAACGCGGCGACTGTTGAGCTTGGATCTTCCAACGAATCCTGGCAAACAACAATGTTTGCGGGAGGGCGAGTCGAAGCACTCGACCGATTGATGGGAAAGGTATGGAACGGAGGGTTTGAAAACCCGATGAGAAGGTATGTTACGCGAGGCTGGTGGGCAAAGGTGAAGATGGAGCCCAGGATCCGCATTTTGAAAAAAGAGAGAATTCCGTTATGGGCTGAGCTTGATCGGGTTGAGCCTTCTCCTGAGCGGGCGTAATGAGCTTCAAAAGACCTTTCCGAGGAAAGCATCCAAACCAGATCCAACAGGCCGCCTGTTTGCTCCCTGGTGATCCATCACTTCTGACCTCCTCCCTCTCAGAGATGCTCTGGGGTCGTTCCCACATACATGAGTTGGTATAGAGGTGCACGGGAGTGAAAGGGAGTGGAAGGCTTTGCTGGCAAGGATATTATCAGGTCTGGTTAGCGGTCAGCCGCATTTACAATACAGAGGACTGGCTCCATATCTACACACGCGAGGGGGGGGGGGGCTAGCAGGAGTAGGATATGGTGAAGCCTAGCCTATCTTGCGATAAGCAGGGCATCTGTGTGACGGAGGGACTAGTTGGGTTAGAGATTCGGATAGGCATGAAAATGGAGACGAGCCTGAAGATTCTACAAGGAAAGATGTTCGCCGAAAAGGCAGTTGGAGCATGAGGGAAATGAGAGCATGAGTATATTGCAGGGTCTCCAATGTTGTATGTGCCTCTACAGATACATGTATCGACGAAGGCTGCACAACACACATTTCTTGAAGAACATCAGATCTACACAAGGTAATTACAAGCGCCGAAGGCTGCTCCAACATATCCACGAATTACCGTTCCAGAGCGCGCGATCGACTAGCCACGAGCTTCCATCTATGAATGCCTTGTTGTTTTAGCATCGGCTTCCTGAGAAGCGAGTCTAGCTCTACAGTGATATAGAAGAGCCTATGAGTGGGTGGGACAACAAATATCACTATGGGCCCATGTGATTCGCTAGGCGGTAGCAGTAATTTCGATCATGGGACGATGCGAGGAGTGAGCAATTAAGTGTATGATGAGCTTAAAGGGGGGGAGGAGAGGAGAGGAGGGTAGTTGAATGAAGTTAATTCCAATCTTTTTCCCGAGACAGCGGCGATTTTATGAAAGAAGTGTAGGAGAGGTTGAAGGAGGGATATGGGAGAGTGATAGAAGGTAATAGGATGGAGGCTCGCTTATATTGAAGACGCAGAAGTTTGGGAGATACGCTCGAACAGGGCTGGAGTGCGGTCTCTATATTGGGTGCGATTTATATGACTGAATTACAACAGCGAGGAAGGCTCGTCTTGGAACGTGTAAGGAAATCATATCGTGGATAGGGATCAGCTTGATCTTTTCCATGACCGAAAACGACCTCTTCGGAATCAATTCCGCGCCAAGCCTTCCCTCCAGAACAGCTCAACGACAACATCTTGCCTATCCCAAGCTCCAATCCCCAAAACCCCAAATGGCCATCACCAACCCACCTTCTCCCTCCCCACCATCCTAATCACTCCTTCCACCGAACCCCCACCCCACACAATGGCCGACCCGCCACGAGATCCCCGCCCGGGCGATCTGAGCTGGCGCCTGAGCTCCCACCCCATCACCCTCCTCTGCTTCCTCGGTTTCCGCATCTGTAAGTAGCCAGCTCCCTATCACCCTCCCCCCCCTGAGCAAATGGAAGAATAGCTAATGAAAACGTATCCGCAAAGCATCCCTTCTAATCTACCTCTTCGGTCTCTGGCTTTTGACGAGTAGTTTGTACGTACTCTACCAGCTTTCCCCCTTCGCCAATTCATCATCATCATCCTCTACAAAGACAACAAGCAAACAACCAACAAAGCCACCTGGCTAATATACTCCCCGGGGGGCGGGGCGGAAACACAGTGTCCTAATCTTCATAATAACCATGCTCCTCCTCGCCGCCGACTTCTACTACCTGAAAAACATCGCCGGGCGGAGGCTGGTCGGGCTAAGGTGGTGGAACGAGGTCGATACGGGGACGGGGGATAGCCATTGGGTGTTTGAGAGCCAGGATCGGAGCGGGGGCGATGGGGGGGTGGTGCAGAATGCGACTGATAAGAGGTATGTGTGTCGTTTTGTTCTTCTGGGTTGGGGTTTTTGGGGGGTTGGTGGGAAGGGGGGAGGGGGGAGGGGTGTTTGGGATGGAGTGGGAGGGATTGCTGGGTGCGAGAGAAGGCGAGGTAGGAATGGGGCTAACGTGTGGGGTTATAGGTTTTTCTGGTTGGCACTTTATGCTCAGCCGGGGTTGTGGATCGGGTTGGCCATTTTTGCGATTGTGAAGTTTGAATTCACGTGGTTGATTTTAGTGGGTGAGTCGGTCCCCCTTTCTTGCTTTGTTATAATGGGAAAGCACAGCTTTCTGTGAAGAGGGTGGGGGTGCAGCTCTTTTCCGCATCACGCACGAAGGGGAAAGGCAGCCTTTTTGAAGTTTTCATGATATCTGCTGACCACGGTTCATCTTCCCTAGCAATCGCACTAGTCCTCACAATCACCAACACCCTCGCTTTCTCAAGATGCGACAAGTTCAGTCAGGCGTCAACTTTGGCATCGAGCGCCATGTATTCTGGAGGGATAGCGCGGAGTTTGGCCGGAGGTGTTTTTAGCAGGCTGTTTCGGCGCTCATGATGCTCGGGGCTTTATTTAGTGTATAGCTTGAAGGACGTGTAAGATTTCGTGGGAGCTTTGTTTGTGCTGTTGTATTATATCCAACTATGCTATCTTGATGCAAGTCAAGGCCGAAGGGCTGACTAATTTCTGTCGACATCCAACCCTCTGGCTAGCTGTCGTGACATGGCGCAACGATCAGAGTAGTATCCCTGACATACCGAACGCTTGCGCCCCTCGCTTCACTACTCTTGGTGCAATTGTATGGAGACTATCTGATGTTAGCCAGGGTCTTGTAAGGAATATGACGAGGTCGGGACTACTCACCGCTCGAGTACTACTTCCAATAACCAAAACCCCGCCGCATGCTTACGACCTCCGACTACCCATCCACATGAAGCACCATTCCAATCTCGCACTCCTCTTCAAACCTATCCGCTTCCATCTCCCAACCCTTCTGTACCGTATTGCAGAACCGATCCCAGTCATCCTCTCTACCCCGTCGGAGACCATGGCGCCTTTTGTTCCATGAATATGTCGCAGAAATCTGTTTCACCTTCTTGCCCAGCTCGGGACGGAGTCCTTGCTCCCTGATCAACGAGGTGAAGAGCTCTTCGGAGGTCTTCCAAGCGGCAAACGGTACGGTGATTGGAGCTTTACTATCGTTGCTCGCTTCGACGAGCAGGACCGTCTTTGTCCGGTGTGCTACACATAAGGGCTCGCCCTTAGTATTAGCAGGGTCGATCTCCGTCATGAAGCTCGTCTTCTCCTCCGTAGGATTTAGCGTGTTGTCGCCAGTTTTCTGCTTAGGTAGCTCTTTTTCAGGGCTGGAACTCAGGTTAGTGAGAGGTGGAGAAATTAGAGCGGAGAGAGTGGCAGACGGTGCGTGTGGAGCCGTTAATTGCTGGGGCTGGGACCGTCGGCGCTTGTGCAGTCGTGGTGGCTCCGAATCTGACGTATGCTCTTCTGAGGATTCCCTCATAGCAGTACTACCAGCTTCAGGACGCTTCGTGGATTTTACCTTACGGCAAGGTACGACCAAGGAGTGGTGCGAAGCATCGGCCTTTCGCCCCGTCATGGCCTTGTAATCGATGTTCTTGTTGATCCAATTCAGACCATGCCTTATTAGCTTGGACAATCTCAAATTAGTATAGTGCTGGATTTGGTGTAATGGAAGCTTACTAGGTAGCGGAAGCGAGTGTTTGCTTTGTAGTCGAAGAGGTTTCTAAGAGCTGCAAGAAGCCTGGTAAACGTGAGATAGTAACCATAGGATTTCGAGAAGGTGTGGCCAACCTTGACCCTTTCAGGTTCGCGTCTCGTGGGTAAAGATAACCCTTAAAAATATCTGGTTCAGCGAGGTGCTCACGACCAATTCGACCCCAGTAATCCTCGCCATGCTCGACAATAAATTCGGACACCATGACCATGAATGCTGCCTCATTGTCGGTAGATCTCAGGACGATGTAGTTCGAGTTGTCAACATGGGCCTTGAGATGGTCGAGAAGCATCTCACGCTTGAGAAATGTACTGGCAGTAATCTTGAAGCCAAGCCTCTCGAAACATGAGGTGTAGCAGTTGGGGGCACCAGTGTTGGTGGGAGCATAGTCCAGATACGTAGCCATAGGACGCTGATCGTCGATGAGGGGAAGGGTCCGACGACTGGTAGGAGGTTGTTGGTAATCGGGCAGATGATTCACGGTCAGGACTGACGCTGACAGAGGGTGAGACTTATTCAACTCCCTGAGGATGTCACTTGCGACACGAAAGCGGATTACAAGAGACAAGGCCTGAGACCTCAAATATCCCGGCCTAGAACTTTGCGTGATAGGACGTCGGTGCTGAGACATCAAAGTGGGTTGCTTCATGAAGGAGGATTTAATACCATCCTCGTATTTCCGAAAACAAATGTTGAAGCGGCAAATTGTTGTTCGCTGTCTTATGGTAGAAGTCAAATGAAGACAATGGCAGGTTCAAGTAGATATGAGAAAGGTTGTAGCTGTAAGAGTGACATCCACTAGAAGTGAAGCGGTGTTCGAGCTGACCATACCTCGAATGAACCATCACAGTGAAGTAGACCGCCATACCGATGTCCCAGGAGTCTGTAGCTGTTCCGCGTGGTACTATCAGGAGTCGTCATATTCTAGTTACTATTCTGCTTGATGACGAGGTTGCCGAATATCTGTTCTTTCATACGCTGAATCTTGATATTGGTGAGACATGAGCCTGGTATAGGCGCTGTTTCGCTCTATAATTGAACCCTCGTAAAGTCTACTACGCTTGTAATTGGTATCTCATTATCAACTGAATCTCACCTACTGAGCGTCTCCTCTCACCTTTCACAGACCTCTCACCTTGCCCCTAACGACTCTAATGCACCCTGTAGCTCCTTGACTGCCGTGTTTACATCCTCAAAGTTCAAGGCTGAGATAGCCCATCTCGCATGCTTCTGAGCCTTGAGTATGGACTCTTCATCAGCCACGGAGATTGCCTGATTTGAAAGTGGTGGTGGGGCCATTGTACGGATAGGTACAGCTGGCCGGACTGGCGCGCCTGGCGTTGGCAGAGGTGGTTGGACGGGAGTCTGTGGCATTGGCCTAGGAGCAATTCCACTTTGACGAGGATAGGATGGAGTTGAAGCAGATGGAGGTGCAGATTTGTAAGTTTGTACAGGAGCTGCTGGACTTGGAGAAATGTTTGAGCCATCCATACTTGGTGGTGGAAAGGAGTGCAATGAGTCTGTTGGTGGTGGTATTAACGTATGATTACCCGGTATACCTGGTAGGGGAGGCGAAAGAGAAGAGGAATCCTGGAGAAAACCTGCTGGAGGAGAGCCTGGATCCTCTAGATGGGCGTTCGGTGGAGTCGATTCACTTTGTTGATTAATTGAATTGGGCACCGCCGGAAAATATCCCCCGCCATCAGATTTCATTAGATAAGCGCTTGTTGATTCCAGTGGAGATACATCAGGGGGTTGCGCGTTGTGATAGTAATGCTCTCCCAGATCAGGCTGAGGCGGATGATTACCTTGAGAGAGCTGAAAAGGGACAGAGGGCGTTCTAGATGGATGAAGGGATTCATCGTACGACGAGAATTGAGCCAACTGTCCTTGTGATTGATCACCTTCGTCCGATATTTCTGTTACAGATGGTTGACGGTCATTGTTTTGGTGCTCATGTGGATCGCTGAAACCATTCAGCATCTGAACGTCTGGATCGTCTGGGTCGAGCGGCGTTTCCTCAGGTTCCGGCGTTGGGTTGGAGAGGTTCGGATCTTCGCCAGCCTTGATTGCTTTGAGGATTCGTAATGAGTGATACTTCGCAAACTTAACCCTCGAAGCTATCTCGGGCTCTAATGGTCCCCAAATATGATTAAGATCTAGGAAAGTTGCTGCTGCCTGGAACGTATCGGCAGTCTGTCTATCAGGAATCATCAGTCACTCGGAGCTGTTCTGACGAAAGGCTGCGCTACCTTGAGGCCTTGTTGGCCTTCATTGCGTTGTCCGCTCGCTGAAATGTTTCGGAGCCGAAATGCTCTATGTAAGCCTGACCAGCCATGTCGTCCACAATTGCATCGTTCTCGGTGAAATCGGATCTAGTCTAATCAATCTTCAGTGGAGAAGGCAACGATTTTTCCGATTGAGGCACTACCTGCTCAAGCTTGTCCATAAGGTTCATGGTATAGGATTTGCTTTCCTCGTCTGCTTGATGGAGGCCTCTCGCTATGATTTGCTCAACAATATAGTAATTGCCTTCTCCAAGAGTCAGTTTCCGATCATTGTTATCCGAGTATAGTCTTACACCAATACGCTACCACAGGCTTAGCCTTCTCAACCTGACCAGCACGTTGAGCGAAACGTGCAATGTCGGCTGCCTTCAAAGCCGGGGGAATAGCTGCTGCCATCTTGACGTTACACGGTAACCACAAGCAGATCGTTGATGTCTGAAAGTATCACAATGATGTTTGCAGGCACCCCATGGGCAGACCAAGGAAACATTTGGGCCTTAGTGTATTGGAGTCTGCCTACCGTACGTAAAGCTTCTAGGCAATACGCCATAGCACATGGCTAGCTGCGGGAGTCAGACCCCTGTAAGCACTAGACTAGAACTAACCCCGCATAGTTATCCGCAGAGCTTGAAGAGGACAGCTATCAACAATGCCTGGTCAGTATAAGTAGAGCCCATGTAGGCTGGAGCATCTGTTTCTCCTTGTACACTAATCATCATGTTTCCCACAGCTACCCTTGCAACTCTCGTTACCCTCTTCTTGGCGACCACAGTCAACGCAGATGGCCTTTACTCTAAAGGCTCTGCGGTGCTCCAAGTTGATGGGAAGAGCTACAACAAGCTCATCGCAAAATCAAGTCAGGTCTCGGTAAGCTCGAGCATTTGAGCGTATTAGTTGACCATTATAGACACTGACAAAGTGATGTAGATAGTAGAGTAAGTGGTTCTTGCCATCTTCCAGATGCATGTGCTCAGGTCTGGCTCAGATTCTACGCCCCATGGTGTGGACACTGCAAGAATCTCAAACCCGAGTATGAAAAAGCAGCGAAAGGTCTCAAAGATCTTGCTCAGGTGGCAGCAGTCAATTGTGATGATGAAAGCAACAAGTCCTTTTGTGGAAGCATGGGTGTTCAAGGATTCCCAACCTTGAAAATCGTCAAACCTTCGAAGAAACCAGGAAAACCTGTGGTGGAAGATTATCAAGGGGCAAGGTCAGCGAGTGGTATTGTGGATGCGGTAAAAGCTGCTATCCCTAACAATGTCAAGAAGATCTCGGACAAGGGTTTGTCAGCGTTCTTGGAAAGCAGCAACGACACCAGTAAGGCTATCCTATTCAGTGACAAGGGGACGACAAGTGCCCTTATCAAAGTTCTCGCAAGTGAATATCTTGGAAATATGAACTTCGCACAGATTCGGAACAAGGAGACCGCAGCAGTGGAGATGTTCGGCGTGACCGAGTATCCGACCCTCATTGTTTTGCCCGGAGGAACTCGGGAAGCAGTAAAATTCGACGGAGCGTACAAGAAAGACGCAATGAACGAGTTTTTCAGTCGGTATGCCTCCCCTGTGGCCCAGTATTCCGATGAGAAGCAGAAGCCCATGGGTAAGAAGCCGGAGAAGGCATCAAAAGAGAACGCAGCCACGTCGGAAGAACCAGTCTCGTCGTCTTCTTCAACATCATCGTCCCATACCTCCGCCGAAGCATCCGAGGAGGCAGCCGGGGCTACAACCATAACCCTTGAGCCCGAAAGCAATCCTACAGAGTCGCCAGACCCAATGGTGTCCCCTGACGCACCAAAGCCTATAAAAGTACCGGAACAGGCAGAACCTATCCCAGATCTTATCGAGGAGAAGTACCTACAAGAGCGATGTCTTGGCTCAAAGACCTCAACATGCATACTCGCTTTGTTGCCCGAGGTTGGAGACGAGGAGGTATTGCCAGAAGCAGCCAGCGCTGCGCTTTCAAGCCTCGCGGATCTATCTGAAAAGCACGTGAAAAGAGAGACGAAGCTGTTTCCCTTTTTTTCGATTCCCGCTAGAAATGCAGCCTCCGTTACCCTGCGTGACGCTTTGAAGCTTGCAGGTTCCAAAGATTTTGAACTCATAGCAGTAAACGCGCGGAGAGGATGGTGGAGACGGTATGAGGGGGAAAGCTTTGATTTTCAATCGATGGAGAACTGGGTTGACAACATCAGATTTGGTGAAGGGCCAAAATCAAAATTACCGGAAGAATTGCTCAGGCAAGGTGAGGAAGAACCAGCCGTTCCAACACATGGCGAGTTGTAGTGATATGTAGATTGCCCGTAGATATCATGGATATTGCAAATCCCAAAGTCCGGTTGTGTAATCGATGTTTGAATTCTAGACGTGACCCGTTGTTATGGAAGATCACACAGTGTTAACGATTGTTTATCCAAACTCCAAAAATAGACCTAGCTCTTGCCGGATACGGAGTACGTAACAACTCCTATAGTTTCATAATCGCATTCTCAGCACTTGGTCACGAATAGCCACGATCGAATCGTTGTCTTATCCAAGCCCTTCTTCTGACACTGTTGACTGCATACGACCGCTCAACCAAGGCTGATTTGGCGGCCCAGTCGACTCGGTCTCGGGTCGCTCAAAGACCCTCATCCCTGTTACCGCCACAACGACAGTCAAGAGCTATCCTCGTGGGCCACTGCTACAATTGAACGACTCACTACATCCTCAATCATAAATCGAGCCTTGTCAAAGCTGATGACAATGGGTATTGCACTCTTGAGAAGACAGGGCACCAATTATCCTGCAGACGTCAACACCGAGGGAGACAGCTGGGGTTACTCAAATGTATACCGTGACGCTATGATGGTCTGTTGTCTGGCTGACATCAACATAGACCGCCATTGCAATAAAGTGGGCCTTCGTTGCAGCGATCTTGTTGCTATTCCTACTCTGGTTTGTGGGAGGATACTACCACGCTCAACAGAGGATCAAAAAGGGGTTACCTCCATTGAAATACCATCGAGTACGAAAGGCCACAAGTCCAATGACAGGATGATACTGAAGTTGTGCAGTTTCTCCTTCCATATAGGCAGCGCATGCAATACATGCCTCGCCCCAACTATGCGTACTATCCAGAACAGAATAGATATGGTGAAGGCTACCCGATGCAAAACTATGCCCCACCTCCACCCGGTATGTACAGATTGTGACCTTGTCAAAGAGGAGCTGACAGTGAATAGCGTATCACTCTGATCACATTCCACCGCCCGTATATCAACCTCCGGAAAGCGGATCGAAAGTCAATCCCGCTCAAGAATGGGTAGCGCCTCCGCCCGGCCCACCTCCAGGACATGTTGGTGCAGAGGAATCATCGAACACCATGCAGAGTGTACCATTGGACCAGGAGCTGAATGATCAGGGGCAAGCTCTAGACGGACCACCGATGCAAAAGAAGAAGAAGAAGGCTGGCAAGATGTCAAGGTTGAATCCTTTCAAATGAGCTGTTCGTGTTGGCGTTAAGGAAGCGATATCCATCATCAATTACTACGTAGACCAATTACTTGTTCAGCTGGCGGCGGCAATAAGGAAATCACGGGGTTCACAAATCCTGCAATGTGTTTGCGAGCACCTTGGCATGATGGCCGCAGATGACACGTCAAGTTATTATCCATATGTCCAAGCATGTTTGGGAAATCTTGCAAAATTGCATGCATCTGCTTTATCCTAAATCCATCACGTCTCCATCCTCTTCAATGTCTGTAACTTCATGTGCGAAGACGCGACTTGACTCCGGTAATGGGTCCGCTAGGCCACCATTCCCCTCCCCATTTGATTGTGGAACCTCGGCATTATGGATCTGTTTCTCCCTCACACGCGCTCTGCTCTCGATGATGGCCTTCCTGACTTTGTCATGCTCCTCGGGTACCGACAAAGATGCCGGTACGCCATAGAGTACCATTTCAGTTCCAATCGATGGGTAGCTCTCGCCTAGGAGCACTGACTTCGGTATCTCGTTCAGTTTCTTCTCGATGTCCGGTAGAAAGACCAGCCTCTCTTCTTCGGATTCGATATCTGCGAGTTCCTCGTCCAAATTGCGGATATGGACTCGATCCTTCGTCTCGTCTACTTGCATTAATTGGTCATCACTGTTCTGGCTTGCGGATGGTGGCTGAGGGTTTGAGGACTGCTGGACTGGGAGGTAGAGCTTGCCATTGGCTTCTGTGACGCAATGGAAATTAGCGGAGCAGACTTGAATACAGTTGATCGAAGACCCATACCAAGGTTTAGAAGATCAAATCTCTTCGCGAATCTTTGATCATTTTGAAGGTCGTCTTCTGCTCGCCGCTTCTGACCAGTCATGGCCAATTACCTGTTCCCGAGATATCGACCCTGCGAGGGGCGACTTTGCAATACATATCCTGAAGGAAAGGGCACAGTGTCTTTCAATGGCGTTGCGGAAACAATTCAAGTGCTGCGATCAACAATGTGGAAGTGATTAGAGTTTACGCTCGAAAAGTTGTCGATTCGATTACGTAAGCGCACAATCCGCTAGTTTGAATGTGCTCCTGAAGCCGTTCATTGTCAAACATTGTAGCTATAAGCACTTGAGGGTCCCTCCACATCAAGTCCCCTACAATGCCTCCCAAATTCGATCCCAGTGAGGTGAAGGAGATGTACGTGAGGGATCAATGAGAATCCTTTCGCTATTAAGAAGAATCTGCTGATCAAAACCCGCAATAGCACCTTAAGAGCGACCGGTGGTGAAGTCGGTGCTTCCTCTGCTCTTGCGCCCAAGATCGGTCCTCTTGGCCTGTCGCCGAAGAAGGTCGGAGAAGATATCGCGAAAGCGACCGGGGATTGGGTGCGCAAGTACCGGATAAATACCACATGCTCATTTCACTTATAGCTACACAGAAAGGTCTCCGTGTTACCGTCAAGCTCACAATCCAAAATCGTCAAGCCGCCGTCTCAGTCGTCCCCTCAGCGTCCTCCTTCGTTATCAAAGCCCTCAAGGAACCACCGCGGGATCGAAAAAAGGAGAAAAACATAAAGCACTCGAAGTCAATCCCGCTAGATGAAATCATCAGCATTGCCAGGATCATGCAGTTCAAGTCGTTAGCGAAAGATCTGTCAGGTACGGTCAGGGAGGTTCTGGGGACTGCTTTCAGTGTGGGATGCCAAGTGGATGGGCGATCGCCCAAGGACATCAGCGACGACATTATCAGTGGAGCGATTGAAAGTAGGTTTTGGAGAACATGCTACTCGTCTTGGCTAATATCTTGATAGTACCAGAGGAATGAGAGACGAGACTAAGCATACGATACCTGCTCTTGCTATATGAGATAATCCTGCACGTGCAAAATGATACCTCATGAAACGACTCTCACCTATGCTTTTGCGATCTTCTGAACGGAGTCTCTTCTCCGTCATTGCCGTACTTTGCCAACACTCTGGCCCTTACCCCCTTTCCCATGAGGATCGGTTCAATCTATGGTTCGGGCCTATTTTGGTGCAAAGGAGATGATATTTCTCGGAAAGACCTACTACTCACCACGACATCTTGCCCTTCGGGCGTGGATGTGGTGGTCCATCTATCATGGCCTACATTCCGTTTCTATTATGTTCTTTTAATTTCTCCACCTTAGAGCCTCGCAATACCCCCTTCCTCTTGTCGTGACGGCACGCTCGGTGTGCGATTTCTGTCGTTGGGTTCACAGGATAAGGCATGCTGATCGCCTGGGGGTGCTCGCCGGCTTTGAAGCGTCTTTGAATGAGATAGAATGGATCTACGGACGTAAATAGGCTCTCTGTGAATGGTTGCTTTATTATCAGAAATCGAGTATTACGAGTTGAAATTATACTCGTGCCGGTCGGCGATTGTAATGTAACTTATCCAATTGGGTGATAAAGCGGTGAATCGAGATTCAAAGCACCGCGCTGAAGATCTAGCATTGTAGGGAGATCGTTTTGGTTAGAAGACCACGATGTGCTTGTTCTTGAGCCTATAGAAGCCCACATGAGCGACTTCATGAAGCTTAATTTTTCGGGGAGTGGTTGTTTTGACGGGCCTTACAGATAATGCGAGTAGTCACGCTGCGAAATTGTGTACTTCTTGTGACTCACGGGTCTTCTTCGAAGCATTTCTGCAGGACATACAACACACTTTCGTCCAGGATGGCAGACCAATGGAACGCTGTGAAGGTACGAAAAACCTTCATAGACTTCTTCGAGAAGAACGGGCATAAGTTTGGTAGATACATGACACGAGTAGCTTGAGTATTCCTATTTTTGCTAACCTGCCTACAGTTCCCTCGTCCTCAGTCGTACCGCATTCAGACCCTACTCTACTCTTCGCCAATGCTGGCATGAACCAGTATAAACCTATATTCCTTGGTACCGTCGATCCTTCGTCAGACTTTGCCCAACTGAAGCGTGCCGTCAACTCTCAAAAGGTCAGCATGCCAAACAAATAGGATGAGTAGGAACTAAGGGCAGCAGTGTATACGTGCGGGGGGGAAGCACAATGTAAGTCCTACTAGCGTTGGGGGAGGGGGTGACTCATTTGCGTCAAGGACCTCGACGATGTGGGGAAAGATAGTTATCACCACGTAAGTGTCTACCGATGTCGTAGTGGGAGCGTCCAGCTCATAGGTCGTTCTAGACTTTCTTTGAGATGCTGGGCAATTGGAGTTTTGGCGACTATTTCAAGAAAGGAGCAATCGAGTTATCTTGGGAATTACTTACGAAAGTCTATGGACTGGATCCTGATCGGCTTTACGTTACCTATTTCGAGGGGCTTGAGAGCGGAGGTCTGGAACCAGATTTAGAAGCTAAAGAAATATGGAAGTCTGTCGGAGTTGCTGAAGATCATATCTTGCCTGGAGATATGAAAGATAACTTCTGGGAGATGGGCGATCAGGGACCTTGTGGGCCTTGTAGTGAAGTACATTATGATCGGATTGGAGGCAGGAATGCTGCAAATCTAGTGAACCAGGACGATCCCAACGTCCTGGAGATATGGAATAATGTTTTTATTCAATACAATCGAGGACCGGACAAGTCTTTGAAGCCATTGCCAAATCAACATGTCGACACAGGGCTTGGTTATGAACGCTTGGTCTCTGTGCTTCAGAACAAGATGTCGAACTACGATACCGATATCTTCACGCCGCTATTTGCTAGGATACAGGAAATTACTGGAGCGAGAGAATATAGGGGAAAATTTGGAAATGAGGATCACGATGGCATTGACACTGCCTATCGGGTAGTCGCTGACCATATACGGACGCTTACGTTCGCCATCACAGACGGTGCTGTACCGAATAATGAGGGGCGAGGGTACGTGGTTCGAAGAGTTCTGCGGAGAGGTGCCCGCTATGCGCGGAAGTACTTCAATTCGGAAATTGGCAGTTTTTTCTCTAAGATCGTGCCTACACTAGTGCAGCAAATGGCCGATCAATTCCCTGAGATCAAGAAGAAAGAATCAGAGGTCCAAGAAATCCTGAATGAAGAGGAGGAGTCCTTCGCCAAGACACTTGACCGAGGAGAGAAGCAATTTGAGACATACGCACAGCAATCTAAGAGCAAGAATTCGACCAAGCTTCATGGTGCTGATGTTTGGAGGTTGTATGATACTTTTGGTTTTCCTGTAGATCTGACGCGGCTCATGGCCGAAGAAAGAGGCCTAAATATCGACGACAAGGAATTCGAAGATGCTCGGTCGAAGGCAAAGGAGGCTAGCAGAGGAGAAAAGAAAGCCGCATCTGGCTTATTAGGATTAGATGTTCACGATACCAGCAAGTTAAAGATGGACGACATTCAGCCTACGAATGATAGTGCCAAATTCGAGAAAAGCAATATAACTGCTCAGATCCGCGCGGTATATCACTCGAAGCAATTTCTAGAAGGGACAAAGGAGGTCCCAGAAGGCGAGCAAATAGGCTTGATCACTGACCGCACAAACTTCTATGCAGAGCAAGGTGGCCAAGAAAACGACAAAGGGAAGATCATCATCGACGGCGTTGCTGAGCTCGAAGTCGATAATGTGCAGGTCTATGGTGGATACGTGCTACACACTGGCTACATGAAGTACGGTTCTCTCGCTGTCGGAGACCAAGTCATTTGCGAATACGACGAGATCCGCCGCGGGCCGATACGAAATAATCACACCGGCACACACATACTGAACTTCGCCCTTCGCGCAGTCCTCGGCGACGGCGTCGAACAGAAAGGCTCCCTCGTCGCACCGGAAAAGTTGCGTTTCGACTTCTCACACAAGGCAGGTATATCGATCCAAGATCTCGAGAAGATTGAAGATATATCCGAAAAATACATCCGCCAAAATTGCGAGGTCTACTCCAAAGACGTCCCCCTCACCACCGCGCGTGATATCAACGGTCTCCGCGCTGTCTTCGGCGAGACCTATCCCGATCCGGTACGGATAGTCTCCGTCGGCGTGCCCGTCGAGGAACTCCTCTCCAACGTCAAAGACCCGAAATGGCGCGACGTCAGCGTCGAACTCTGCGGCGGGACCCACGTCAAAGATACCGGCCTGATCAAAGAACTCGTCATCATCGAGGAGAGCGGGATCGCAAAGGGCATTCGGCGCATAGTCGCCGTGACGGGCGACGATGCACATACCGTGCAACGTGTCGCTACCGCGTTTGGCGAACGGTTGTCGCGCTTGGAACGCATGCCGCACGGTGCGGAGAAAGAACAGGAGATCAAGACCACGACGACGGATCTTAACCAATTATCTATATCCTGGATAACGAAATCCAAGTTCCGAGATCATTTCGCCAAGATTGTCAAAGCGCAGCTGGAGGAGCAGAAGGTGTTGCAGAGGGCCGATGCGAAAAAAGCGCTGGATGCCATTTCTGATTACTTTGGCGAGAATAAGGAGAAGACGTTGTTCGTTGCCAAGGTGCCTGTGACTGCGAATCCGAAGGCGATCAGCGAGGCGGTCAATCATGTGCAGAAGAAGAGCAAGGACAAGACTGTTTATCTGTTCGCCGTTGTGGACGGGAAGGTTATTCATGGCTGTCATGTTTCTGAGGTAGGTTTATCTCCCAATCCGATCTTCCCCGTTAGTTCTTGTCATTTTACTGACCCTTTTTATAGGGAGCTTCAAAGCAAGGCCTGAGTGCCAGCGAATGGGCGAAAGCCGTCTCTGGCGTTGTCGGAGGCGCGGCGGGAGGCAAAGGGGCGACGAGCGTCGGCAACGGTACCGATCCAGAGAAGCTGGATGAAGGCGTGGAGGCTGCAACGAAGTATCTGGAACAATTCCATCTGTGAACAATATTGTAATATACCCAATAGAGGCCCCAAGAAAGGATCGACTGGATGTTTCTGCCAGGAGCCTGAAACACTTGACCCAAGCGTTTGCTCATCGCAATAACCGTACAAACAATGCTTCTCTGGAAAAAGCCAGTCCCCGTACCCAAAACCAACGCCACGCTACCAATGTCCGCGATTATATATCAGCGGCAAACGCCCACTTTTGCCTCCGTTGTACCATAGATCACATCCCTCCCCAAAAAACATTCATAGCTCAGTTATAAAACTGACTCTTCTGAAAACTCTCCGCCGAAATATCACCCACTTTCCCCTCCACCTTCGGGCCTACTGCTCTAGCTTCGACTTTCAGGCTATTAGCCCTGCTGCCTTCACTGCCACTGCCACTGCCACTGCCACCAACGAGGCTAGTCAACGTATTGACTCTCCCACTATCTTCGATTTCCTTTGGCGGCATCGGCTTTCGCTGTACACCCTCCAAGTATACGCCTGGCAGGTATCCCACACGGCCGTCCCGCGCTCGACATCGCCACCATTCGCTCACGTTGCCCATAGGGTCGGATTTGGATAGAACGGCTACCAGGTCACCTTTCTTGACTGCGAGGTCGATGCCTGCTGTGGGTTGTTGACCTTGGAGAGTGCTTTCGGGCGTGTAATCGTACAGTAGCTTGCAGAAATCAAGTTTTGCAGGGTCGATTGGCAGGCGTGGTTGTTGTTGGTCTGGCAGTGGTTGACCGTCCGGGCTAAGGATCAGTTGATTGTTGGAGTTGTTTTGTTGTTGCTGCTCGTTTTGTCGAGCAAAGGAGCGCACGAGTTTGGTCATGAGGTAGGGCAGTCCGACTACTGCCGCTATGAATATGAGGAATGGTTTCTTTGAGGGAGTAGGCTGGCCGTTTGGTAACAGAGGAGATGAGGACGAAAGACCTTGGAAGGAAGCGAAGGCAGATGGGGTGAGGGATGCCGCGTCGGCTGGCGGTGGACGGCCTGTTATCTTGGCGAGGAGAGTGCGTACGTAGCGAAGCAGAGTGAATATTCCAAGGATGGAACCGATGGTCGTGCGAAGGTTTGAGAATTGCTCGGCGACTGAAACCATGGCTGTTTTCCTTACTGTCAGCACAATTTCTGCGTCAAGATGTCCTTGCAGAGTCTGGTACCGAAGAAGCTCGAATGAGTAGCCATGTATGTGCTTTCCAGCATCTGCGCCATACCACCAAATGCGCCCACCAGACTCTCTATGATTTGAAATGTTGCCTGCGTGCTTTGGCTGAAACTGTTTGTCAGGCTATTTGGATCATTGGGATCCCCTCCCATCATGCCTGGCTGTCCCATGCCCCCGCCATACATGCCTCCCATTCCGCCCATCCCACCATACATGGAGCCATAGCCGCCGCCGCCGCCGTAGCCTCCCATTCCACCATACATTGAGTTGCCCATGCCGCCGAAGCGTGAGTAGGGCGAGGAGTAACCGCCAAGCCCACCACCCATGCCGGAGTACGGAGACGAACCTGCCCCGTAGCGGTTCTGGCCATAAGGAGAGTAATTCGAGGAGTTGCGGTTTACGGCGGTAGTGAGGGAGGAGGGTTTTGACGGGAGTCTGGGGGGCTCTGCGGAAGATGATGATGTTGTTGTCATAGGCGTCGTGTTTGTATGGGGGTTCGTAGCTGGCGATGAGGACACGCCAGGTGTTGAGGAGAGAGCTACGCAAAAAGCGTCTTGTCAGTCTGTTGGTTTTCGAAGCAAGAGATAGTGAAGGATTTTGCTGATGGCTCACCCGGACACCTACCGGCCCCATTTGCCCTCTCCCAAGGCTTTGGCGGTGATACCGCCGCCGCCATCTTGCGCAATATCTTTGAACCCCTGTATGGAGCTATCAATGCTGCTTCGACTAGCTAGGTTGCAGGTCTCCAGCACCGACTGGATTTCTATTGCTCGTCTTTTGTCAAAACCGACGTGTGGGCAGCCAATGCTCTGTAATTATCAAGCTTCTGGATAGAGGAGCACGACTGCAGAGTGGTAAAGCCCTAGAGTTGCTTGTTGGTGACTTTGGTGTTCTGCTCCAATGATGATGCAGCATCGAGTGTAATTCTAGGTATTATTCATCTTGGCGTTCACTTCGATGTTGCCAGGATTTGCAACATCCCCGCCACGCCGGCAAGACACGACCTCGGCACGGGATTGATCGGATTAGGCAAAGCCTGAACGTGGCGGGGAAACATGGAACATCCGTCCTTAACGAATATTCAACACGTCCCCCAAATCAAACGCGAGACCCTCATAACTTGGAAGTCTTTGTTCAGTCTCGTTCTCAACCCATGGTGATTCGAGCGGGTTCAGCTTCCACAGCCATCTTAGTGAAAGTCTACTGTGGTATCCGGCATGACCCCTGTCGCGCTAACATTCAACTACCCCGAATACTAGTACTGTGTATATTTGGCTGCTGGAAGGAGCAGACGCTTTTCTATTTCGATCAAGTGGCTTATCAGGCATGGATCTGTGCTCGACCTCTGGAAGCGCTCGGTTCAACAGACGACATCTAGCGTTGATCGCGTTCGTGGGTATGAGGAGAGCGAAGTTGAGCACATCAGTACTTGCTCGCTTTCGCGACATTAGACGCTGTTGGCGCCTCTCCCTCGATGCTTCTCCATCCCAGTCCATGCAGAAGCCTACCGAGTATTGAGGGTCCTCGGCCATGCCGAACGGTGAGGTAGAGAAGCCTCACTCAGGTAACTCATGGCGTTGGGGGAAGTCTGAGCCCCGAAGCGCCGCACCCATCCCCTGCGGTCCATGTTTCAAGTCAGGATCCTGGCGCTTACAAATTCGTTGATTGGTCGTACTATTTGCGTGTAAGGATGACTAAGGCAAAAGCTGCGAATTGCAAGAAATATTGATTGGAAGGATTGCAACAACTTGCTCTAAAGTTCTTCTTGACGCCGCTAAACATGGAGTAGTGCTGCAGGCCAAGACACTGATCCTGTACCTAGCGATGGCAGGGTTACCTACATTGGGCCTTGAAGGGTGCAATAATAACAGGAGCATGGGAGATGCACTGGGGCCTTTTCTCTTTTGTCATATTCCACGTTTACTTCATGGACTTCGTCCTACAAGAGCCTTTGAAGGTGTACCTCGCCTCGTTGTGCGTGTTACTCTTGGACTGTCGTTTTCCCTGTCTCCTGTAACTATCTGCAAAATAAACAGTCCGACGTTAATGGAATGTCTGTTCCAGTCTTGCCATTCACTCTGTCCTTACTCATATTTTGTTGTACTGTGACATCGCTCCCTAGTCAGTCTTGAGCCTTCTCTACCCTTCACTGTGAATATTGATATTCGCCGGGCTGTCTTAACATTTATCGGACTAATGCTGAAACGCTACTGCGTCCATAGGAAATCAATCTACCACCATCTCTTCAATTCAGGGCACTTCGCCTGTAACCCCTCTAGCCTCGGTAGGATGTCTTTGGTAAGACATATCTCTTACGTAGCTTCTCTAGAGAGCGTTTCGTTGCATACACGTCCTCCATCATGAACCCGTAGCTGGAAGCAGTGCCTGGTATCAAGCCACTATTTACTGACATATTCCTGGTCCCTACCTCTCCTCACAATTCTGACTCGTCGATGCGCTCAGGTTCGTGCTCTCCGAAGTCCCTTATGCTCTGTTGGGAATGTTCTCCGGGTGGCAAGAATCTCGGAAGCCTCGCCTTACGCTCGTGATACACTGTTTTGCCATTGCACTATTCATGGAATGACTACTAAGCCCCAAATCTATGACAGGTCATTCACCGGGTCGAATTCCGACATCCCCATACCGGAAACCGGCTACACCGTAATGGGGGGGTCATATACAGTCCCATGCGATAAGTTTCTAGCGGTCGCACACAGTGCTTCCGAGTCATGGGCATCACTAAGCCAACATTCCGCCAGCCAGCCTTCGTCTGTTTCTTCAACGAGTAGCAGACGATACTCTGGTCCGCCTCGGCCTGTATTCACCGATACCAACCTAGTGGGCTGCTACGCCGGTACAGGGGCATTGTCCACGACTTACACGTTCAGGAGGGGTGATTATTTTCCAAGAGGAACTGCCTCTGACTATCCCGTCGCTAGCAGTGACGAGGTCCGGACGATAGCCTGTTCAGATTTCATGACTCTACCTTACGTCGACCGCACGATTGCACTAAGCTATATGAAGAGTCCCATTTGTACCTCCCAGATCCAATGGGGACTCGAGCATCCTGATGCTCCAACCGGCTACGGTCAAGGTCCCCCTGGTCTATTCAACCATCGACCAGTAGGAGATCCTTTCGAATGTTGCGGCGGGTGTTACTTTCAATTGCCTACTATCAGCATTCTCTATTTCACGACGACCCCAGTAACTCAATGTTCGAGGAGCAATGCTACAGTCACATCTTTAAGCAGCCCTAGCGCTGTGTCAGACAAGCTCGAGAAACGTGCAGCACCACTCCTTGATGCGACCAATAATGTTGTTGTCGACGGGTCAACTTTGTAAGCGTACTGCCATTTTGTGAAACTTCATCTAACGACGATACTCAGGACCTATCCCTCAATATATCTTGTCCTTGAAGGCGCTGTGACGGTCACCGACAAATGTGGGCTTCGCGGCATGGTTCACAACAATCCCACCATCGCAATTCCACCCCACGGTCTAACGGAGCTTTCATTTTCTTATGGTTACCACCCGCAAGGGGGCTACCAAACATTGCCTTATGATCCAGCAGTCCCGGCGAATTGTCGAACATATGGCTTCCGCAATCCTCAGATGACGAGTGGCTGGTATCAGGTTGACGTCAATAGCTCATATATGAAGACATCAACACAATATGCTCCGGGCTACCCTTACCACCCTTTCCTGGTACCGCCTCAGCAGCTAATCGACCTCGATCCAGCCTGGAAGACCTGTCGATATTGGTCAACATTTGGCGATCCGTACGGGCAACTGACTTGTAAGCTCATATCCATATACTGTTAATCTCTCGATCCTGATCACTTTCTGATATGTTCACCTAGATGGAGCATTCGATCGTGAGCTACCACCTATAACACTGACATATCATGAGAGTATTGACAAGAACCAGCACCACGATTGCTCAACTCCGCGACAGCAATGGTACCACAATCCGCGCCAGCAGCGCCTACAACAGAGAGTTTACCAAGCAACACTCCGGATCCAGCCGCCCAACCCGGTGCCAAAAGCTCACCCGAGGCACCCAGAGTCACATCCAGCACCCCAGAAGTTGCAGATCCCGCTGACCACTCTAATTCAATTCGACCAGACGCCGTTGCTAGCATCATGGTGCCAGCTACTGATAGAAACGCCCAGGATAAGTCAGCCGAGACTCCACAGCAATCTGCACCGCTCATGCCTGCTCCTTCGCTCTCTGCACTAAGGTCGCTTCCGGATCAATTGGGTCCGACTTCTGCAATGGATCCAAGGCCTAGCGTACCAGCAATAGACAAACCTCAGCCTGAGGGTCATCCTGATCCAAGTCTCCAAAGTCTGGCTCCTCAAGATGCAGCACTACCTCCAACAAAGGTTCAATTGGGACCCCATTTAGATACAGCCCTCGCTCCAATCCAGCTTCAAACCTACATAAATGGGCAAGACGCTGCATACACTGGTAAGAAGACCGAAAGTCAGGTAAAAGAGCAAGGTCCAGCACCGGTCACCTACCAGATTGGGAATCCTACAGGTGGACCACCAGAGAATCCAGCACTAGGTGGACTAATATACAGTGCGATCGGGAATCTCGGTCCGGCAGCAAGCCCAAATCATGCAGCTGACCTGTCTTTATCTCCTGGGAATATTGTAGCCAAACCTTCAATCGTGACGGCCAACGGACAAGTTCTGACGGTCTTAGATCCATCGGAAGTCCTGATCGCTGGTACAACGCTTACTCCAGGAGGAGACAGACTTACGGTATCTGAAATACCAGTAAATTCAGCACCCCTTGGAAACCTCCTCGTCGGTCACAATGCAGTCTCTCGAACTCTGTCGGTCCTTGCTATCCCTGGGCATACCACCATAGCCAACCCAACCCCTCTCAACGCCGCCGGTGTTCCCATGATAGCTGGAGGGCCTGGCGTGGCTATGTCAACGACAGCCGCTAATTCTGACCATGCGGGTACCCCAGTCATCGGAGGCTCAAACCCCAAAGCTCCACCTGCTGGGATTCAACCTTCCACCCCCAACATGCTTGCCTCTGTTGCACTGCCCCAATCAGTCTTCAACATCGGTGATCAAGCCTTTGCCGCCAACCCATCAGGTTTCTCTATCGCAGGCACCACTATATCGGCAGGAGGACCCGGCGTAACTATCAGCGGCACGCCAGTCTTGCTTGACACCTCCGGATCTCTCATCCTTGGCACCAACAAGATAGCTCTTGCTGGCTCAACGACCGTGCCTGTAAATAGCAATACTGACGATCCAATGCTTAACGCAGATGCAGGAACGGGAGTAGGAGCGGTATCACCGCAGGTAGGGGCATTGAGCGGCAAGTCGACACTCTTCGCGCCTGGGCCTGGGTCAAGTGATTCGGTTGGGGTTGGGGGGTCGATGAATTCTGGATTCGAGAACACGAAGGACACCTTAGCGAATGGGTCAGACAGATCGACCAGTACCGGAGATGCAGGAGGTGGCGCAAATACTTCAATACCTTCTGGTAGCGTGGCGAGTGGGACAAATGCACCGTCCTCTGACATAAGCACGTCGACTTCTACCGGTGGCGTGGTCAGTGGAGCGGATGTACCGATACAAACTGGCAGCAGAGCAAGCGGGACGCGCTCACCAGGCGGAACTTCGAAGGCAAGTGGTGAAGTGCGTTCATCGGGTCTCATCGCAATGTTCGTTGAAATGAGCATGGTAATATCATTCACGTAGAGCAATTAATAGGCATCCATTGTACGTCAGGCTTCCAGGCATCAATATTCTAGCAGTCATATTAATCTACCTCGTCATTGTCCACTTACTCAGGTCAGCCAAATTACCCGCAGTGTCCAGCCAATTTTTGTTCACACTCTCACTCAAGTCCTCAGTAAAGGACCATCCTCGATCAAGCACCCCGTTAGCCGTCAGCTCGGCCAATCATCGCAGCGGCATCAATGTTTCCTCCTGGCGAACGCTGGATTCAGTTCGCTCACACTATCCGCAGGCGCTACGTCCAACATGGGATTGCACTCTAGTTAGCTCGAGTCGCAGCTCCAGTGCTAGCAGCTTTAAACATTGTTGAATCTGGTTTCGTTGGATAAGTACAGTCGGCGTTGAATCTGGTTTCGTCGGATAACTACAGTCAGCACTTACATAACACAGAAGAATTTCCGAGAGCCGGCGAAGCCATCTGGAGTTGGTTGATCAATTCCACTGGGGCCGGCTAGCGGTGATTGACATCGCTGTGACATATGTATGCAAAACCACCCTTTATACAGCTTTAATTTGGACACGAAAACTCATCAACACTATTCTCAATCATAGCATTGTAAAGGAGAGGAATCGTGCTATATCAACGCCCCAACGACCATCAGGCGCAGCGCGACAGCGTCAGGCACCAAACGCAAGCCCTCCAGTCGCAGCCGACAGAGCCATCGACGTGATTCGAAGAAGTGATAGCTTCCGCTAGAATATGGCAGAGTCTGCATTGTGGTATTGTACGCATATTCTGACAGGAAAAGGTCTCGCTGCTCGCGGGTATCCGCTAGCTGGCAGATCAGCAGGTGAAGAAGGCTTGATGGTAAGACTGGGGAGATCTGGACAGTTGTTGATTTAATACTTATATCATGAAAACCCTGACTAAACGAAAAAATCCAGTATACATAACCATACACCTTACATTCCTACCCCATCAACATCCATCCATCTCCCTCCACCAATTTCCTCGCTCAAACAAAAATCCTACTCTGGTAATTGCTTAGATTATACCCAGTAACAATAAGGATGGATGGTGCTTACCACCAAGTTTATCACATACGCGGACTGCCGTCCTATCCTACATCAATAAAAGTAGGTATTACATAGAACTACGAGATTCTTGGAAAAGAAAAACGTGTGCATAGATGAGATGGGATGGGATGGGATGGTATGGGATGGTATGCAAACCGTCGCAGTGGTCGTCCGCTCTGACTATACTTGAATATTGGTGAGATGAAGCTTAAAGACGGTTCAGGGTTGTTGGGCCTCCGTATGGGTTCAGGACTCTGGGTACAGGTATTTTAGCATGCACAACAAACGCGATCACGACTCAACACGATTCCGTTTGTTCACTACAGGACTCCTGGTGCGGGCTGATGATGGATACGTTTTCGGGAGGGCAGTGCTATGCGGAGGACGCATACTGTACGAAGAGGACACATTCAAGACATGTGTTCTAGGCTCGACAATTCACGAGGGGCCAATCAACAATGTCTGTGCGAATTGCGGACAAGTGCATCATCAAGAGCTATGAAACATGCAAAGCAGGATTACTAGTTATTTATTAGATAGACGCACCAAACCACAGCTGTTGGACATTGCAAGAGTTATGCCAGCATAACCAATCTTAACTCTTGATCGTAATTGTTTGTCGGTTCAGATATCCAAAAGCCTCCCCCTGGAAATGACAACGAGGCGACAAATGATATACATATAGATGGCGTGTAATATATCGGAACCTTCCCGGGAGAAGAATCCGTAGCAGAGACTCGCGATGGTGCTCCGGACAAAGTCAAAACCTTGAATCTCGTCAACCGATGATATCTCGTGGTGCAGGGAACAAAAGACCTACTGCCAAATCCACCACTTTACGCCAGCAGCTGCCTCAACTTCAGCCACCCATAGTGACCCTGACGTGTGCCGGCTGGCCTGCGGGAACCGAGAGGTCGCCTCCAGCATCTGTTTGGCTGGCACTGATGAAGCTGTGTGCTTCCTTGCTGCTGCAACCATGGCCGTCGGCGCACACAGTGAGGAGACCAGTATTGCCTGAGCCGCTCGGAATAGAGGAGCGGTCATAGCCGGACCAGCCGTTGTTGGGAATGTTTTTACTACCGAAATCTGCCTCGCCGATAGTGCAGTCAAACGCTCCATCAAGGAGTTTCCGATCACACGTTTGAGAGAATGCAATTTGGGTGTTTTCTTGAACTGCAAAGGCCGCCGACTGGCCCACTGCAAGCTTGAACTTCCAAAATGCGTTTCGGCTTTGCCCGGTCTGTTGACGCTCGGGGATATGGTAATCATCACCAACTTTGTTCCAAATTGCAACGGATATCTCTTTACTGTCGCCGTTGGTGAACGTAATCGAATATGGCTGATCGCTGACTTTGCAGTCGCTCAAGGGAAACATGTTATGGCCATAGGTCGACCCGACATTGCCCCGGTAGGAATCTTTAGTCCCGACGAATGCCGGAGGTGTCGTATTAGTAAAATTGCTGAATGGGGCGCCATGGGCCGAGGTACATCCACCTGGACAATCCGATCCGTCTCCATGATACTTCATGCCGTCTCGACTGCTGTCGCGGGACTTCATGTCCCAGACACTTGCAAGGGAGTTGCAAGATCCAGTACTGCTGCCAGAGGAAGAGTCCGAGGTTGATGGGGCCGGAGAATTTGACGGGCTTGGGGATGCGATCGCGGAGGAAGCTGGCGCAGAAGAACTCACCACAGGAGCAACGACTGGAGAACCCGGCGGGTCCACAACAAGGCGTTCCTCCGGAACAGCTTCATTAGCAGGGCGCTTGCCATTGGGAGAGCAAGCGCCAGGTTCGGCGCATATTTTATTCCAGTCCATTGCCTTGTAATCGACTGACCGCCAGCCGTCATCGCGCTGGTGGAGCACATCCGCAAGGTCTCGCCTGTGCTTGTGCTGGTGACGGTGGGCTGGCTGAGCTAGAGCGCCTTCAAGGCTGAGCGCCAGGACCAAAGCCTGGAATGAGAGGTGCATTGCGAGTGATAGCTGAAGCTATGCGTATTTTGTAAATATATTGAGTATAGATTATAATAGCTGGCTGAGGAATGGCTAGAAGCGTAAATGTCAGTACCGAACAAAGTAATAAACGAGAGTAGTATGAATTAGACAGCGTTGATCAATGCGTGAGACAGTGTTGTGCTGTATGAGGAATTGAGAGGGTATATTGGATGTAGGATTGCTGGTGCATCTCGGGTTCAATTGGAGAACAAAGCAGTCATGAACAATGGCTGGATTCATTGTCCAAGCAGCCACCGCCCGGATGTGGGTAGCTGTAGGAAGTGAATGGCGGGTGTTGAATAATATTACCTGCTATTGTTGCTGAGGCCTGCGCGCGTCGAATTGCTTATCGGTGTAAAGAGTGACTGGGTTGGTTTAAAGATTGTGTTCTTGAGACTGTGGACAGCAGATATCAAGAAAGGAGTGACTTGATATCTGTTTGACGTTTCAAACGACTGTAGATGCGAAAAGAAGACGACGACGTTGACTCTGGTAAAGACGGTGGAGAAGAAGTAGAGGGAGACAGGCACACAGGATAGCAAAGACAGGGGAGTCGCAAGTGAGTGAAGAATGCAATTTCCCGATCGGCTTGACGCTAACAACGCAAGTCGGGGGACTAGCGTGACCACTCGGCCATCAATAGGCTGACAATAGGCCGTTAAAGTACCGTAGTCCGTAGGTAAAGTACTTTAATAAAGTAATGGCTGAAGATTGGATTGCCAAGCTGCCAAGCTGCCAAGCCATCTTGGTAGCTCCGTACGGTAAGTTCATATTCATTTTGATCCGTTGAATACTTTACCTTAGCCTTCTTGTGATCCTGTCCCACTCCTTTTTCTTTTCATAGTTTCTCGTGTGTGAGCCTCAGGCGGATTTGACCGGGCGATTCGTTGTCATCGCCCCAACTCAATTTCACGTGGCATCCATTTTTATTATCGTGGTGCCTGTGAACTTGGAACTTCGGCCCCGGGGTACCTGCAGTCGCCAAGGTGTATCACTCGTCGTTGTGGAATGGTCAACATCTTGAAGCAATGGAGCGCATGGCAATGGGATTTTGCGGAAGTTTAGATGCGGGGAATGCGCACGCTTTCCAACCGTTGCCGACTCATCAGCTCGGATGAAGCCTTTCTGATTCTTCACGAGATTGGCGTTGCTGTCTTGCCGCCACTCGGATGTATTGCAGTGTCATCAACATGCTGCGATACCCAATGGTCCGAAATTGACCACTGTGGTGCCCCAGTAAGCATTGTGCCGCGGCTAGTCAGACCTTGGCTATCGTGAGTCCAGGGACAAGTTGTCTCTGTGGTGTGCGCAAAACAAGGAGTATTTCGAAGCCTTGAGCGAAGATACGCGGAAATGACAGCCTCAGCATCGATACATAAGTACCTAGCTCCCTTGAGTAGCCGCCCTCAACAGATCTACGCCGCACCACCGATCATCCGGGACTTGAGCTGGTCTCGAAAGATTACTCCGAACGTGACTGTACCGCCTGTATGGAGTACCAGGGGTCCCATGGCGACAGACGAGGTGTTCCTCCCACAAAGCTGGGCGCGCCAGTCTTACTGATGCCAAATCCAAAGCTTCGGTGACTGCAAAACCACTGAGACACGTTTGTTCAGAAGGTATGATCTCGAGCATATAATGCGAAGGATGTTTTGCGGCCCAAGACGACCTCGATGGAGATTCAGTTTTAGACTTGGCGACAAGTCGCTGAAGCCTTAATGTTTCGATTCTTCTTGATGCTCTCACGAATCTTCGTCTAACGTGGGGATAGGTCGAACTCATACTGTCGTTCTGGAATCTTCCCAGTAATCTCAAGGAGGTCGTAGTACAGCTAGTCTCGAAAGCGACTCAGGGAGCTTGCCTTTCGTCAACGCTCTGTGTTCTCCTACCTTTTATCCGAGTCCATTAAATGAGCCTTCGCAGATGAAAGCCTGATCCGAACATCCAGCGACAAAAGTTTGGATACCTCGCCATCCGAGCTCGCCGCAATAGAAGTAGCTCGATTCATTTGCTCATTCTCAAAGGCGCCAGACCCTCCCACGATCGGTAGGCTCAACTGGAGGCGACCGCCAGCCTTTCTGGCCTGCATACATCCGCCGCGTACATCTTTGGATCTTCACCTCAACAAACAAGGACATTGTCAGCATACACGTTGTGCCGATATCTAAATCATAGACCATGTTGGACTTTCCGCTGTTGGTGGCTCTTGTCCTATCCTCGATATACGGGGTCGCTTTCGGCACCGAGTGCTTCCGTGCTCGCAGTGCTCTCCCAATACTTCGCGACTGTCAAGATGTGACCGATGCGATCGCCTATCTGTCCAGGCTGCCAAATGAGAACAACGTCAGAGTCTGGGGGAGGCACCTGCCTACCAATCTCCATACGCAGAAACTCCCAAAGATTTATTGGATCGTTGGGCGAGGTCCCACGACTTGTGCTGTTCATGTCGAGTGCGTCCTTTCCGAGCTTACCCTTTCTAACCCTTGCCCAGCATCGCACTCCAAGACATATTTGGGACCACCAAGTCTTTAGAATACTTTGCAGACTATCAGCAATGTCCGAATGGGTAACGCTAACTTCGGGACCGCCTTAGTGTGAACCCGACGAATCCCTTCGCGGTGGATAGCTTCCGGCAGAGAAGCGTTGGTCTGGCTGCTGAAAGGGTCGTCGACCGATGTATCATACGCCAGGGCTTGCTTGGACTGGACTGGCCAAGTCCGGCCGAGCGCGTCTATGCAAAAATAGTCAGGACGGATGCACCTGGGCCTTTGATGTCACTCGGAGCATTGGAAGTGCAGAAGAACGTGTCATTGCCAAACACGACCAGTGTTCTCCAGGTAGCGACTGGGAATATCAACGACTTTGTTGCTGGAAGATTTACGAGTAGTACTGCAAGTCGCCTAGCAGCTGATCAGTAAATAGTTCCTTGTTTATTGTACAAGACTTGGCCATGTCGAGGACTTCCTGAAGCTTGGCTGTAATAAATCTTGAGCCCACAGTAGTATCCAAACACGGCCTCGTCTGACAATCAGTGTAATCTTTACCCGAAACGGGTTTCCCTAGAATCATCACCCAGCACAGTTGTCAAGGCTGCCTGACTTCACTTGAAGTATTTATCCATTAGCACTTCAGTGCTGCGCGCAGGAGTGAGGACACGGTTGGCAAATTTCACGTTACGGCGCAGTGAAACTACGCAGTCATGAGACTGGGCGCTTAACATCAGCATTATCAGATGAACTAAAACATGGCGGTCCAGGATTTGGTCTCAGTTCACGTATGCCATCCCTGCAGAACAAGTCGATCATGCAGTGTGACATCTGTCGCCGCCCAGCAAGCAGTCAGTTGCTGGTTAACTGTACTCTCTGCGCTAGAGACGCCCTCTATCAACCCAGAGTCCAGCTTGCCCAAGCACTGCTGCAAAAGGAGAAGATAGGGAAAGAGGTGGAGGGAATCATCGGGGTTCCATCAAAGTCAAGGGAAGCAACAATTTCGAAGCCTGCTAGGCAATCAGAGCAACAGCCTAGTAGCGCATGGACCACGCAACGTGCAGCGGCGGAGCAAGTCTTTTCAGATGAAGGGAAGAAGTATACTCTGCGCCATGTTCAGATACTGCGCAATGAGATACAACAGACTAGACACGAAATTGCAGAGCGGAAGGCAAGGCTACTGCTGCGACACTCCGAATTTGCCTCAGCGAAGCAAGAGCTTTTACAGAGCCAAGCTACCAGGACTGAGCCGGTGGAGAAATCCATAAGACGCACCGAGCATAGACGAGGTATAATGCACAACAAGACTGCGGAGTCTCGTCTTTATCTATGCAGGGAAGCTGCCCTTCTTTACGGTCTACAGCAACGAAAGCGAAAGAGAGGTGGACTGGGCAGAGACGTATACTTCATAGGAGGGGTTCCTATCGCGGATCTAAGGGACTTGAATAGTATGTACAACTCCAGTGTTTCGTGAGAGCCGTGCTGATATAATAACAAGATGCTTCCCCTACGCAAATCACCACCTCGTCTATCAATCTCGCTCATCTCATCCACTTGATCTCGCACTACCTCTCCCTTCGCCTCCCAGCCGAGATTACCCTCCCGCACCGAGACTATCCGTTGCCTACCATTCTTTCTCCGACGTCCTCTTATTCTAGCCGCGAGGTACCTTTCCCAGGCTCTACGCTCTCCAACTCCTCGAACAACAGCCCGTCCGCTTCCCGCCATACTGATCACGGGGCACTGCCTAAACTACGACCGTTGTATCTTGATAAGAAACTTACAGCGCTCGCCAAGGACGACCAGGTCGCATATGCTTCATTCGTCGAAGGCATAACGTTCCTGGCTTGGGATGTAGCTTGGTTATGTAAGACCCAGGGTCTCAATATCGGTGATAATTCGTGGGAAGATATCTGTGCGATTGGCAAAAACTTGTGGCAGCTCCTCCTAGCACCACTTGCTCGACCACCTCTACCAAGGAATCTATCCAGCAAGAGCTCGCCACAGAAGCCGGTGAAACCCCAAACACCGAGCGCTCCCGCTCAGGCAACAACTACGGAGCTCCGCAAGAACCCTCCATTACCGGGTCATTTTTCTCATGGAACTGCATACGGCTATCTTGCTGCCGCCGAAGGTAGCGAATATATGCGTAACTGGCGGCTACAGTCACCGATCAGAGTCATTGAGAAGGTTAAAGCAATGCTTTTAGCGGAGCGGACGGGTGCTGAATGGGAGATTCTGGAGGGCAACGAATGGGAGGCAGAGGATGCTGACATTGATGCGAAGCGGGAGCCAAACCTTGTGAACAGGCCGCTTGGCATTGAGGAGACGGGCATCCTGGTCAGGCCTGAAGCCAAAGAGGGCAGCGAGGGAGAGAGGGTTGGAAAGAGTGAGAGGGAAGAGGGTGAGGAGAAGGGACGGAGCACCAGTGGTTGGACGAAATTGAAGAGCAGATGAGGTCTTGAATTTAGCGATCATAGACCTCTCACAGCTCAGAAACCATTGAATGGCTTTTCATGTACTACTGTTCTCGTCGCTCGAATAGCTTCAAAACCCAGCCGTAACGACTTCGATACCAGGGGTCGGAAAAGCTAAATATAAGCGCCGCGGCTAAATCATGGAATCTTTCTCAAGTGAAGTGACTTTGTGAGATATGTCCACTGCCCTCACTCCGCTTACCCAAACTCCCATCCCCTTTCTCTTTTCCTCCCTCACCCCCTCCCCGTCCTTCCACCGCAATAGCTCTTCCTATAAAAAGTAAGCACCCCATCCCCCCTTCCCCCTTCCTCCTCCCCCCTCCCCCATCCCATCTCCGATCTCCCCATCCCCCCTCTTATCTCCCTCATTCCCCTCCACCCCTCCCTCTCCCCAACATCCCCCAAAATGATGAAACCCAAACCCCCACAGCTTAGGAAGAGCCGGAAAAGGCATGCAGGTATCTCACGAGATATCTGCGTCGATGCTTAGAATGGGTCTCTGAAATCATACATTTGCATATGGAATGTGTAATGTTTATTTGATTGAGAGTTATAGTATGTGGGGAAAGAGTTTGCTGATTTCTTGGGTGGTTTAGGGTTGGTGTTGGAGAGGGGGTGGAGGGGGGGTTTGGGAGGGGGGAAGGGGAAAGGGAGTGAGGGGATGGATATGGATATGGGGTGTGGGAGGGGGAGGGGGAGGGGGAGGGGGAGGGGGAGATGGTGTGTGGGGTAGAGGGAGGGAAAGGGGATATAATGGTAGGATATGGGTTACCATAGTATTTGGTGCGTTGATGCTCTCGGGAGTGTCTGGGAGCTCAGGCACCGAGGGAGAGGGTTTGGTGCAGGATGCTTTGATTGGGATATCCCTTTCTATTTCTTCTGCTGAATTTGCAATAGGTCCGTTGGAGCAGGCCGATAACGAAGCGTGTGAGTTTCATTCGATGGTTTCATATGATACACGATGTCCACTGCGATGGGAATGCTACCGAAGTCATAGCTCGTCCTTGCTCACGATCTTTCCTTCTTTGACCAAGCCCTGCGCCAGTCTCTCCCTACCAGGCTTCCCATCCATGGGCAACTCGTTCAAGAAGCCCCACTGGCTTTTCTCTTTCCACCCCTTCGCTTTCCAGTCGTTCAATGTTCCGTTGGGAAACCAATCCACGACAGGTATCAGCCCTCCGTCGTGCGCTACGCAGACAAAAACGTTCTCATTGGCGTCGAAGTTTTCCAGCTTGGTGACGCTTTCCTGTGCAGTGGGCGGGTCGACGTACCAAGCGCCAGGCGCTTGTGTCACTTGGTAATAGGGGCTGGTCCGGAAATTCTTGGGATCACGGTGGCTGTCCTGGAAAATGCTACATGGGCAGGGCGTCCGAAAACGAGTGTCCAATGGGACAGAGGTGGGGATGGTCGAGGGCATGGGTGCGTAAACAGTGGGTCGATAAGAGCCGCCGAAATGGCAAACGTCGCCACCCATGAAGACGAAAGTGTCGCGAGTTGTCCGGGCGAAACCGGAGATGTGGCCAACGGCATGACCGGGTACGTCGAGGAGATAGAAGCTGCCGTCTCCGAACAGATCATGGGAGGGAAAGGCACCTACCTTGTTGTTAGGATCGAAGGAAATTTCGTGCACCTTGCGGCCCTTGAAATCGCTCTCGAGCACTGGTGAGTCTTTCTTCGCTGGATAACCTGGCATGAACGCCTCTTTGAAGCCAGGACCGACGTATAGATCTGCGGATTGTGGGAACAACGAGACGTTCCCAGTATGGTCCCCTTGACCGATTCATGGATTAGTAATCTATGTCAAGGTAAGGATCTGAAATGTACGACAACATGGTGAGTGGACTAGCAGCTAACAGAACGGCTTTGCTGTTGAAGAATGGTCTGAAAGGTGCGTACAGTGCCAATGACTCCACACAACGCCTTCAACTTTCTTGTCATCAACCCCACCCTCCTTCAGAATCTCATTGACGTTCTTTGCGATATCTAGGCCGGGTATTCCATTCTTAATTGAATCATAAGAAGCAGGTGCGTGGTTCCACCAGTCTTTCCTGCAGCCAAGGTCGAACATGATGGTTTTACCCAGCTTCTTGTTCTCGATTAAGAACGCAAAGGTGGGCAAATTCATGGTTTCATGGCCCTTTTGCACGGGCTGCACAAACGCTCCTGCTGGGACGACAATGTCGGTAGTCGTGTTAATGATACTGACTTCGACGGTAGCATCGCCTTTGGGGAGATTGAGGGAAGGGGGAAGCTTCGGCTGAATGTCATTGTCTGCCATTATCAGTAGATCTTGGTCCAATTGACTGATCAGATATGCATCTTTGTCGCTGAGACATGAGATTAAGTATATACTGGACTAGCCCCGACCATTTCCCCGCGAAGGTACTGCGGGGATGCAGCACTGCGCTCGTGTGAATCTAGGTACTGGGCGAAAGGAGTGACGTAGATAGCCATTAGGAAAGTCTAGACCACTAGACATGAAGCTCGCACAAAGAGAATTGATGGAAGCTTGCGATGTGTATATCCTTTCTCGGTTGTTGTGTTTATCGCTTATCATCATGAGTAAGTCAGTAGAATATGGAAAGTTAGATAGATAAACCCAAAAGGTATTAGACAACAAGGAGTCAATGCTGCAATAGACACTGGTGTAGGAGCCCATTTGACTAACCTTTATCCGATCGTAAAAAGTCCGATCAATATCAATTGGGTTACATGCGAGAGCTGTACACAAGATGTAGCCCTATGTAAAAAGTGCATAACGATCAGCTATTATAGTATTATCGGTCTATAACGTCTAATTCCGTTATAATTAGAGCTACTCGTAACCCGTAGGCACTTAGTCTTCCCTCTTACGTCATGCCTTATGGTCTGGTTTCTACCTACGAACCATCATTACTTGGTCATTATGTAGATTCACTTCAGTGCCAAAATAACAGAAAGGAACCTGAAACTCAACCTTGCTGATATAGTAGAAGGGTTCACCCCCTTCCGGTCTAAACTTACTTCTGGTTCACGCCCTCGCTTTCTATAACTACGCACTTTATTATTTTATTTCCGCTATAAGAATTATAGAACGCCTAGATATAAATACTCCTTATAGCGGAATTAATTATAAAATAAGCCTAGCTGAGGATCTGTAGAAGCGACAGTATTAAGGCCTAAGAGTACCCTAGAGCACGCCCGGAGCTAGGTGACGGAGTACGGAGTTTTAAAAGCTCTGGGTTACTAACCCCTTAGGGCTGGACCAGAAGTAAGTTTGGACCAGAAGGGTGAACCCTTCTAATCGGCGCCCCACCCCTAGGAGCTGTCGCTCCTAGGGGTGGGGCGCCGATTACCGGTTGTATTGCGGTCGCAACATTAGTCTTCTGCACCCCAACCTCGGGCCGCCGAACTCGCACATCTTCGCGAGAATTTTGACGAGTCGCATTCATTATCACGTCGTGCATAATACAGCGACGTAATTGCTACTGGAGGAGCCTGTCTACGATGCGGTGCAGACTGGTCGGTGATGTCTTCCTGTTTCTACTTGTTCTCTAGCTCAATCTAACTCTTATAGGTCCTGTGGGCTAACTCGTTCCGCCTGTCCAGCAGCCGGCTGCCGAGGAGGAGCATCTACACTCATTTCCGTACTATCTCGACGTCGCCAGATTCCCCCTCACTAGATACGAGCACCATCGCGCGGGCTGGCGCATTATACCAACAAGAGCCGCCTCCTTTCACCACCCCGACTCTTGAAAAGCGGCCGCAGACTCTGACGGAAAAGATTGTACAACGCTATGCCGTCAGTCTTCCCGAGGGAAAGCTCGTCCAGAGCGGTGATTATATCAGTCTGTCGCCAGCGTACTGTATGACTCATGACAACTCATGGCCAGTTGCGCTCAAGTTTATGTCGATGGGAGCGACGCAGGTCCGTAATCCACGTCAGATCGTCTTTACGCTTGACCACGATATCCAGAACACCAGTGATGCCAACCTCAAGAAGTATCAACAAATCGAGACCTTCGCCGAAAAGCATTCAATTGATCATTTTCCACCGGGTCGCGGTATAGGTCACCAGATCATGGTAGAAGAGGGGTATGCATGGCCGGGCACCATGTGTGTGGCCTCTGACAGCCACAGCAACCACTACGGCGGTATAGGATGGTAAGTCGTCAAACTTTCTATGTTCAAACCTACAGTATTCATCTTGAATTCTTTCTAAATCCATTTAAGCCTAGGCTCTCCCCGTGTTCGTACAGATGCCGCATCGATTTGGGCAACATCGCGTACCTGGTGGCAGGTCCCGCCAGTAGCACGAGTGAACTTTGTAGGAACGCTGCCGTCAGGGGTGACCGCAAAAGATGTCGCAGTCGCCCTAAATGTTTGTGAGTATGATAACTTGATTTTACTACACTGTTTGGCTCACACATCCTTCAGTCTTCAAGAGCGACGTGCTGAACCATGCCATTGAGTTCACTGGCTCCGAGGAAACTATGGCAAGTCTGCTCGTGGATAGCAGGTACACTTTGAATTCTAAGCTTGTATAGAATATCAAGACTAACTTCTCTGCGGATTGACGATCGCCAATATGACTACTGAGATGGCTGCTCTGTCAGGTGAGTTTATTGGCTTGTCAATCTACTGGTCTTTCTAGCTGGCACCTGCTAACCAGCTGGCAGGCTTATTCCCGGTGGACAAAACCTTGGAACGCTGGCTTCGAAATAAGGCAACCGAAGCTGCCATACTCGACGACCGTACGACTCGACTACGTATCACGCATGAGAAGGTAGACGAGCTGTTCGCGAACCCCCTCACGGCTGACCGTGATGCTGTGTATGCGAAGCAGTTATATCTGAATCTCGACACACTCGCGCCCTACGTGTCGGGCCCGGACTCTGTCAAAGTCGGGGCCCCTTTGCATGAGCTGGCGCCGCAGCATATCAAGATCAATCGTGCTTACATCGTCTCGTGCACTAACTCACGGGCTTCCGATCTCGCCGCAGCCGCTAAGGTCTTTAAGGATACAGCCAAGGCAAATCCCGACACTCCTCCTAAGATTGCCGAAGGTGTCCAACTCTACATCGCTGCCGCTTCCGCACCCGAGCAGAAGGCCGCAGAAGCTGTAGGTGACTGGCAGACTCTACTCGATGCTGGCGCTCAGGCGCTGCCCGCTGGATGCGGACCCTGTATTGGGCTTGGTATAGGCCTCCTGGAGCCTGGTGAGGTTGGAATAAGGTAATCTACCCCCGGCAGTACAGAGTTGGAATCGAAACTGACCTACTCGTGGCGCCTCAAATCGTAACTATAAAGGCAGGGTCGGACATAGGGACGCGCAAACCTATCTGGCAAGCCCCGAGGTCGTAGCAGCCAGCGCTCTCAAGGGCGTCATTTCCGGTCCGGACACCTACGAGGTTCCTACGAATTGGTCTGGCGTAGAGTACGGGTACGGCATCGGTGCCGAACCGACTACAGAGAACAAGCTTTCAAACGTCCTACAGCAGATGGAGTCGCTCATCGAGCGAGTGGAGTCTATTGAGACTCCTAAGTCCGAAGTCGACATCTTGCAAGGCTTTCCCGAAAAGATCAGTGGTGAAATCATTTTTTGCGACGCCGACAATCTTAACACTGATGGTATTTACCCAGGGAAATATACTTACCAAGACAACCTTTCCAAGGAGGATATGGCACGCGTCTGTATGGAGAATTATGACCCCCAGTTTGACAGCATTACTCGTCCTAATGACATCCTCGTCTCCGGCTCCAACTTCGGCTGTGGATCGTCGAGAGAGCAGGCTGCGACGGCCATCCTAGCGAAGCAGATCCCGCTAGTCGTGGCTGGTAGCCTCGGGAATATCTTCTCCCGAAATAGTTTTAATAACGCACTTATGGGCTTAGAGGTTCCACGCCTCGTTCAGCGCCTACGTACCCATTTCACCTCGCTAAGCAACGACACGAAGCGACAGCTAACACGCCGGACCGGCTGGACGCTGACATGGGACGTTAAGCGTAGCCTTATTGAGGTGCAGGAGGGCGAAGGCGGAGAAACCTGGACAGAGCAAGTCGGCGAGCTATCTAGAAACGTCCAAGAGATTATCGCAGCTGGGGGCCTCGAGGCCTGGGTGAAGGCCGAGATTGGGAAGGCGGCGGCTGCTAATACATAAATGGCGAAATGTGTATATCTCGCTAAAGGCACGAAGAAAATTTTTTAGATTAAAGTACATATTAACCACTGCAATTTTCTCTAGAGTAACCTATACCCTTTCGACATTATATCCGTTTCGGAATTTCGCGTAGTCGCTGTTACGGCCTGGAGCTATACCCCAGGCGTATTAGCGGAGTGTATAGCGAAGAGAGTGGGCGTGTCAGCTAACGCAGCGGCGTGTTAGGTAGGAGGGCAGGGAGTTGAGAGCGCTGTCCGCGCGACGTCCAGGTGTGTCTTGTTATGCCAAGTTTTATCAAGAGTCTTGAATACGCTAAATGCACGCTAGAACTAGTCTTATTTCCGAGGCGCGCGTCCGTTGTCACATTCCACTGGTACAACATAGGACCTTCTCTACAGCAAAATGTCTACCGTTCGAAAGTACGCCGGTCTTCCTGACCTTGTAAGTGCTGATCAGTCAGAGAAGCTTGAAGCTAAGACTGACCTAAACAGGATCCTGCTCCCGATATCTACGAAACTCCTGAACTCACAGACGACAACTCAACACATCTCGTAAGCCAATTACTATCGCTAGATGATCTGTAAACCTACTGAAAGAACTCGAGACCTCTACCACGTTTCGCTCCAACTCTCCCGAGACCGACCAGGATGAAGATGATGCCAAAGGCATAGATCGACACCGACTTGACCCAGAAGAGGCCCGGACGCACTTTATAACTCCACACGAGAGAGATCCCAACCCATCTAGCCGAATCAGCAGCAAACGGAAATCCTATCGATCTTCAAGTAGGAAGCGCAGAAGAGATGGTGTAGAAGTCAATGGCTTGATCAACGGCCTTGACATTTCCAGCGATGAGGAGGAAGAAAGCTTAGAGAGGAGGCTCGCAAGATTACAGAGAGAAATCGCTGAACTTAAGGAAGAGTATGAAAGCAAAGAGAAGCTGCAAGGCAACGCGGCTGAGGATTCGAAAGACGAACATGATACCCTGCGCACATTAAGCAAGGTCTTGGACAACGTCCATTCGTCCTCCTCCGCAGGTCAAGATAGCGCCGCCGTTACTTTGACTAAGCGACTTACATCTGGCTCAAAATCGAACCTATCCGCCGATGGAGCAGTAGCGAAGTGGCCTACACAGCAGTATGCGGATAGCTCCACACACACGGCCTCCTATGCGCCAGCGTACCGCGAAGGCCACAATCTGTCAAAGGTCTCGGAATTCGATTCGCGGTTAGCCCTGATTGAGACTGCGTTGGGAATCGATGCTATCCCACTGCCTAGCCAAGATAGATCAGGGGCCAAAGCCATCATACCGAGCTTGGACTCGCTGGACAAACAGTTGACTACCTTATCTACAGCTACCGATTCTTCTCTCGACGCCATCAGTCGGAGAATGCGACAACTGACTCAAAACGCAGAGAAACTCGAGCAGGCCCGGAAAGCTGCAAGAGTCGCACTCGAGGCATATCAGCTAGAAGCGCTTTGTCCTTCATGTAGCGATGATACCCCCGGAACAGCAAAAGAGGCCCCGAAGTACTCAGAATTCGATGATCCCGAGACTACTGCCAAGATCAATGCTCTATACGGGACGCTGTCGACGATTGAATCGCTCGGTCCCTTACTGCCCTCAGTCCTAGATCGATTACGATCATTGCGAACACTTCATGCGGATGCTGCAACGGCAAGTCAGACCCTGGCAAAGGTGGAGTCGCAGCAAGAGGATATGAAGCAAGAGCTACAGGCTTGGCGTGAAGGGCTGGAAAAGGTGGAAACGGCCATGCAGGAGGGAGAGCAGACGGTGAAGGGGAATACGGAAGTGATTGAAGGCTGGGTCAAGGAGCTCGAGGAACGGATACGGAACGTGGGCTCGTGAAACCTGCCAGGAGCTAGGACAGGCCTGTCCTACCTCGCATCGCTATTTTATTCGCCCCCCATGAGTCCTGTCTTCGTTCGCCACCATCGATCTGTGCCCATTGATAAGGAGGTTTATTCCTACAAGCTAAAGACTACAACTGATAGTGCTCTGGAAATAAACCCCTCTCCCCATGCCGTTCTCCTACGCTCTTGATTCCTGTCCAGGCATGCCCGACCAAAACCCCCATTTATGAAGATCCAAATCCCCATAGTTTTAATGCGAAGGAATTCTCCAAGGACGCTATGGATACATTAATCGATCGGTTTTGAGAAAGGTGGGCTTAGATATTTGTCGGATGATTTGCTATATAGTGACTCTATAGGTTTATTTTAGGTGGTGGAGGGGTTGATGGGGTTGTCGGTCCTTTTGGGGGGAAGGGGGGGGGGGGGGAGGGAGGGAGGGAGGGAAGAGGCTGAGAGATGGTGAGGGTGAGTGTTTGCAGTGGCAGGAGTAATTTGGGATATAGCTGTCGTTTACTAAGTATAGGTATATTTCGAAAGGGGATCGTTTCTGTGGCGTCCCCAATCTCAAGATTGGTCTCGAAATTTTTCATTGGAATATGATTGCCCGATGAAGACATCTGCAATTATTTCCCCTCCTCTTGGCAACTCTATCATGAATGAGTGCCAAACAAAGTTGCCAGGACATGGGATGAGTGGGATGATTAACAGGATGGGGATAACTTTGGGGGTTTTTCACGGATTAAGTGTGAGGAGGGATTTTGGTATACCTTCTCTTTTTTTACTTCTGGATGGTTGGAAGGGTTGAGGGTAGTAAAGAGTAAGTAGGCTTTGGTGTATGGTGGAGGTTGGAAGGGATGGAGAGGGTGAAGGATTTCTGGTAGTTTACTTGCTCTTGACTGAAGTTGATGTTGAGATTGTTGTCAATTAGGTAGGGATAAGCACAACTGTTTTCATAGGCCTCCTTTGTAATCCAGTCATGATCGTGTCAAGGTTGCTCTCGGTTCTTTCTTGAACTCCAAGCAGGATATCCTTGTTCATGACTCTATCAAGGCTTGTGCGCGCCAATCGTAACAATCTCATCATTCATATCGTTACCGTACAAGCCCCTACTCATACGCAAGACCATCGTCCTCTTCTGAAGCCTTGCCGCTACTATGCAGCTGCAATCAGTCGCTGTAGTCCCTAAAGTCGTGGCATCGATGGATGTATCGGGACTTGGGGGGTGTAGACTCACCCGTGGTAGTCGTAGACCAACCTAGCCAATTTCCAATCATCCCCCTTCCTGACCACCACATGTCTCGTATGTCGTCGTTCTTCATTCACCGTCTCAAAGCCCCAGATCTGTATCACAATACCCATCAGATCCGGCACTCCATTCGTCGTATTGTCGCGTGGCAAATAGCAACTCACTTGATTAGCCGTCCACCCGTTATCGTTGCTCTCCACATAAGCCTGCACAAAATCTCCATCCACGTTTTCCCAGCCCGTTTTGAGAAATGCATCATCATCTACATCTTTCAACGCCACCCATCGACTCCTACCCTTTACGCTTCCAAAGATGCCATCTTTATGATCTCGGTACGTCCAATCAAGGGTGCGGTTCTCAGTCGTACCGGAGATGCCGCCGGTCGCTACCTGCTTGATGTCGAAGTGTGTGAAACTCGTTTCGGAATCAATGTACTCGGAGATTGTGAGGGTGATGGTGGCCATGGCGATGGCTTTGCGGAGGAACCAGCCTACGCCTTGCTAGCGGGTAAAAGTGAGAAGCCATATTTTAGGCCGTTATTATAACAGGTATGGGTATGGATGGAGCGGTACCATTTGAAGAATGTAATCAGTGTCATCAGAGAGGGTTTTGTTCTACCGTACTGTCAACGGGAACACGATACGGAGTACAAGGCGGGAAAACTGTGTACCATAATCCATTTCCCATTGAGATCCTTTAGCGTTTTGTCAGCTGGAGCTGCCATTGTTGTGCCGACTGACAGTGAATTAACTATGGAGAATAATGTCGAAAAGAATGAGGTTCATTGAGTAAGGCGCAAGTTGTTTGAAGATGCATCCTCAGGCAAGCGTTGGCGCCCGATCAGTAGGATAGGGCTAAGCAAGGCCCGGCCCGCTGTCAGATCAACCCTAACCACATGCGTGCCATGGAACGAAGCCTTAACCTCACCAACCTAGCCCATCCGATCCCCTCACCTCTGCACGACCCTGCGCACCCCTCCAAAAAGGAATACCATAAATCAATTCAACCTAAAGATCCCCCTTATTTCCACATCCACACAGAAAACCCCCCCCAACCCGATCCTTCCATCTACAGAAGCGCTCAGCTGTAGATACCTAGCTCTCCAACATATAGATCTTGAGATCCAACAATACAAAGAGGAGAAAAAAATCACACCGGTCCTTGTCTTGTTGAAACACGACATTACGGCATAGCACTCTGGAATACTCCTGTTACGGACCACTCCGGGGTTAGTGCCATGGTCTTCAACAAAATCCTTTAGCAATCCGTAGTCGCAACTCATACCCAATCATACACGCTCCAGGATCCGGTATGCTATAAAATATTTCAATTTTGATATGAATGTAGATCACTAGAGCCATCAATACTGGGCTTATGCTTTTACCATGTGGAAGAACAGCTCTGGTTCGAAATTCTCGAAAACCGACGATTTAGAGACGATGCAGTAAAAGACATCTCATCTCGCACCGCATGATGCTGATGGCCAGCAGGAATGTATCTGACACCTTATCATTGTAGGTCAGATGATTTCGTTACAAGATAATCAATCGTCGGTCTTTGGCGCAGCCTTTTTAATGTTGTCCCGCTTCGCATATTCAAAGACCACGATTTCCCAACTCGAAGCGACGTGTGACTCGTCTATCGTACGCATATTCGTCCAGTCATCGGCCAATCTCCGCGTATGTTTGTGCTTGTTGTCCCAATTCTCGATGATGAATGTGCAGCGTTCCAGATTTTTCCGTTGCATACGATCAGCGGTCGTAGATAGCTTGGCTTGTGCCCAACCCGATGCACGGCTTCCTCCCGCGAGATGCGCTCCCCTTTTGACCAAATTCTTTACGGCGTGCACGTTGCCCTTGGAAGCTGCAATATCGAGTGCTGATGCGCCAGGTAGCAGCCCATCCGAGCGGAAGTTGAGTTGCCACGGTTCGGTAGCAAAATTCGTCAATATGGTCAGGAAGACGCCTACAACCTCTAATCTCATGCCGTGCGCACGTGGTAAATCCAAAGTAGAAGCCAGTTGGAGTGCGCTAATTTGCTTCTCTTTGTTGATCAAGAAGGAATCTTGGTGGAATTTCTGCTTTTGTTCGCAGTACTTCATGAGATACTTGATAGCTCCCAGGTTGAGAGAAGTAATGCAAAGGCCAAGGACGTTGTAGCCGGCTTTGTCGGTGGCCAAAGCATTCGCGCCCTTCTTCATCAGCAGATCAGCGAGATCCCACTTTCGTTCAAGAATCGCATGCATCCATGGTGTGATGCCATCTTCGTCCGGAGCATCGATTTCTGCGCCCAGATCCAAAAGACGAGGGGCGAATTCTGTGGCCGCAACGCTGTGGTCTGGAATCTTCGCACAAAGATGAAGTAGACCCTTCTTGCGCTCAAAGAGGATGGATACAGGTGCACCATAATCAAGGAGGGCATCGAATAGCTCCTTGTTGAAGCTCAACACGCTCTCGCGTAGAAGGTCTTTCATGAGACCCGGTTCTATTCCGGTCGACTTGAAAAAGTTGACCTGTACGTCAGTGTTCGTGCGACCATAAGAAGTTCTGAGACCTAATTCGAGCGCCGGTAGCACAAGGCTCCTGAAATCTTTGGCGTCTGGGAAAAGGGCGTTCCAATCCTGCAATAGTTGCAGCGTCTCTGTAGCAGCTGTGGTCCAACGTTTTCCGTGCCTTAAAATCCGAGTAAATCGACTTTCGCCTCCAGCTGCGGCAGTGATGAGACGGCGTAGATGACCACGCACTTGAGATGGGCGCACATTCTCCAGTAACAAACGTAGATGGGCTGTAAGATGTAATTTGGCCGCAAACGAAAGGGCATCATCACCATCGACCGTTGCAGCCAGTGGGTCACCACCAAGTTTAAGCAAGATCTGCGAATGCTCGGCATGATCTCCGTACACAGACCACATGAGCGGAGTACCACCCACCGTAGGGCCACGCTTCGCTTGAGCGTTGACATCTGCGCCAGCCATAATCAATCGACGTCCCAGTCCTTCTGCTTTGCTGAGATTCCAAGACGAGAGGAAATGAATGGGAGAAACGCCATCCTCTGAAGTACTAGGCTTGGCAGAGCTCATCAGCAATGATTCAAGCACATCATATTTGCACTTTTCCGCGGCGTTCAGTAATGTCCAGGTGGTACCAGGGATGGCAGTACCGTCAATTAGGCGTAGTGCTGCGATGCCATCGCCCTCAGTAGCAGGGGTCATTGGACCAGCAAATTCAGATGCCCACGAGGAGCTGAGGGCTGAGTCGGGTCTAGCCCATGGATTGGTGAAATCTAGCGATTGTGCTTGAAACGCCTGGGCTACCTTAGGGAGTGCTTCTTGAGCTTTTTGCGATCCACCATCGGCGGCAACCTGTAGCCATTTCAAGCACTCTCCAGGGGCAAAATGGACCCCGAATCCATTCGCGTAACAGATTGCTAGCTGGTATGCAGCTGCACTTTCTTCTTCCTCCAACTCTACCTCAGAATGTTCAGATTGGCCTTGAGCGCAATCTTGAAAGCCTAGGGCCATGAGGGTCTGTACTACGGGACTGACTCGTTCGAACTCGGAATGCCATTTTTCCATATCAAGTAAATGAGCGTCGACTTCGAGGGGTAGACGTTTAGGGGGAACGGGATGCCTCGCTTCATACCAGTTGTTGGGGGTCATTAGTCTTATGATCCTAGCCATATCGAGCTCTCGATGGGAAGGGTCTTTGACCAAGGTGATGCCAGTTACCTCGCAAAGCATCTCGAGCTGCGGACGGGTGAAATTTTCTGACAATGCTAGAGAGGTGTAGACGTGGTTTACCAAATGATCTCCGTCTTTTAGAGCAGCTACAGCATCATTTCGAGATTGTCGCTTCTCCTTTGGTGTCTTCCCTTCAATGTCTCCCAGAGACTTGAAGGGGTCACCATCGAGGAAGACACGCCACAGTAGCATCCCGAAGCTATAGACGTCCGTTCGCTTTGCGTCTTCTATTTTGAAGTATGCCGTTCTCGAAAACTCTGGGGCTTGCCATGGGCGACTACCGCCAAGCATCATTCCACCATCTTCGAGCCTCAAGACACCGAAATCTGTCAACTTGCCAACTAGCTTAAGATCTGGCCACTGGGTTTAGAAAATCCGCCGCGGCTAGAAAGGGCGTACTTACGTTCGGGATTGGAGACCTTGGAGTCGTCATGCTCCTCAAATATCAAGACATTTTCACATTTGACGTCTCCGTGTACAATGTCTTACAATGTAAACCAATCAGCATAAGGCTCGCGCTTCGAAATTATCACTCGTTTGGAAGAGAATTACGAACAGGGCGGACGAAGGTTCGAATTATCGAAATCATCACAATGAAAGAAATTGGATCAATGGACAACAGAAAAGGATGCAGGCTTCGGTTAACACGATGGGCAGAAAAACTTGAGAACCGGTAATATTAAATAATGCTGACCGCATGCATGTAGTATTTCGAGGCCATGCGCAATATCGAGACACAATGACAACTTCTCTTCAAACTCCAATGGCCTGTCTTCTTTCCTGGCAGTCTCTAATACCTCTGCCAGGTTGCCAAGCTCAGCACATTCTGGTATCAGGACCGGCATTGCCCTCTGATCCTCGCTAGGCCCCTCGGTCTCGAATCCAACCCCTAGAAGCTTGACAATATTTGGGTGTGCACGCAGAGGTGGATGATGCATGGTAAGCAGCTCGTTGAGAATGACATGGATACGACCGGCGATTGGGTCTTTCATCACCGCTTGATTCAAGATGGCACGTTTGAAGGCCACAGTCATGCCTTGAGGAAAGACAGTGCCGGACACGGGATCAACGTAGGTCTCGGGTATCTCGGCGCCATTGACCAGAAAGGAGGCACCCTGGCCGAGAACCGAACGGATATCAGGCTTGGTGACGGGAAGGATGGGGATGTTCTGGGTCTTGATGTAGGAGAGGAAGGAGATCAAGCTATCTTGCAACGTTGTCGACGAAGTTGGATAGATGGCGGAATGGAGGGTTGCGCCAGCTACTATACTCGATTTCCGTCGAGATCGAACGGGGAACACCGTTGAGTATGTGACTGTCTCGATGTCCATATTGGCAGTGATCGGCTTTCGACTGATACTAATGCAAAGACGAAGTAGAGAATCCAAAAGCTTGACTGGAAGCTGTTGTCAGATCAAGTCAGTATCGCGCTGCAGGCGATGTCTTGTATCGGCTTGGGCTATGGCACGCTGCAGCAGGTTCAAGCCCTGCATGACAAGCCGCTGGCCACCTCAGCGGCACGACTGACAGACAGACTGCCTCGCACCGCAGACGGCAAGGCTGTGATTGTGCGTTGCAGAGCCGGCCTTCCATTGCTTTTCACACCATGGAGCATGTGGTTAGGCTGCTGAAGGTGGCTTCGGTCAATTAGTGAGCACGCTGGAGAGCTAAGCCAAGAGGATATTAGCGGGTGCAAGTTGCAACCATCAGAAGCGATCGGTTAGAGTCCTCCCATACAAAAGGGGCGCAATGATAAGGTACCTTAAGTAAATAGACGATAGCTCACCCCGCACTCCCGCATAGCTAAGCCTAGGTACCTTATTCATTCACTGAGACAATTGCATATGTAGTATGCCTTACCCTTTGTAGTACGGACTATCAGCCTCTTCAAATGACTCCCCTTCGCCCTTCCTCAATAACCCCCACTGCCAGCCTCTAGACCATAACCCTCAGACAGCATCGGTCTCGAATGCATTGCTACTGGCATGCCTCTTCGTGTCACACATCCTTGCAGCTCTGCAGGCTTGCCAGGAGTACCCCGGCTGTCCATTCGTACATCGAGTCCTCTCGTAAACACCTTTTCATGTGGCATCAACTCTTCTTGATCTCTAGTCTATCTTGGATCGAAACCGGACTTGATCTGTGTTTTCAGAACAGCAAGGACGGTGTTGCCCTAAATCTTGCGGGCAGAAACCCAAGGTCATCCCAGGACTACCAAGATGACCGACCCGGTTAGCTTGACTCTTGGAATTGCAGGAGTGGTGGGGAGCGTTATTCAAACTTACAATTCAGTCATGGCTGCCTACGACCTATACCTCGAGGTAAAAGACATACCCTCCGAGTACGCAGACTTGCGCATGGGACTATTGCTTGAACATCAAAGACTGGAGCTTTGGGGAAGCCACGTCTTGGCCGAATACTACGATGAACAGAACCGATTCAAGCTATCCCAAAAGCATATAAGCACATGGAGGACAATGGAGTGGATATTCAATAGAATCAAGGAGGCCTTCGTAGAAAACAATCAACTTCTAGATGAATATGGCCAACAGATGGGTCTACCGGCCCAAGGCGACTCCTCAGGTAACTTGAAGCTTTCCCCATAAACACATGCTCAGATGCTTAAGTTGCGTCAGTCTTCGAGTTGATTAGCCGGCTATCACTATCGGCGAAACCCTCAGGGAAGCACGGGCTTTCGAATTATACGAAACGAGTCAAGTTTGTCCTGACACAGCAGAAAAAGATGAAAGAGCTAGTGACGCAACTTTCTCAATGGAACAACGGCCTTGATCAATTGACCTCGCGGTTGGACCAGGATTCCTCGCGTCGCCGACTACGGACCTTCTTCTCGTCTTCCGATACTACGCAACTTTGTCATCTGGAGGCAGCAGCGGACTTGCTTGAGCATCGGGACATTCAACTCATGGCCGCGGCGAGGATAGTAATAGAGCAAGGCTATCTGAGCGAACAGCCAGATTCTCCCCTGGAACCTGCAAGTCCGCCTGCTTATCTGGAAAGACAAGGCCACGGGACACCCCTGTCAACCGGTTTCAGGCTCGAGATGGATCAGCTACAGTGGCAGGAGAAACCATATGCGACGGACCAGGTCCGAGCAATGGCTCGATATGGGGGAGCTAGCGTCATTGTTGATTGGAGGTGCTGCCAGGATGACACTTGGAGGCGAACACATCCCAAGGCATTCCGACGCAGGACGGAGAATCTGACAAGGATCTTGAATAGCGATCTTCGGCCGTTGAACCTTTCCATCCTACACTGTATCGGCTATCTAGATCAGAGCCACAATGTCACAGGCTACGCTTTCCGGCTGCCTGAAGGTGCTCAACCTGGCCAAAAACCGTTCACACTCTCTGATTTGTTAAAGCGCGTGGAGCGTCCTAATCAACCTAAAGATATTCCAGACTTGGGTGAAAGGTTTGAGTTGGCGAAAGCTCTTGTCACAACTGTATTCAATATCCACAACATCGGATGGGTGCACAAGAACATACAACCGAAGAACATCCTGTTCTGGCCCAAAGTGGATGCACGAGATGAACCAGATCTTAGCAAACCTTATCTGATGGGCTTCGACATCTCTAGGCCAAACCAGCCAGGGGAGGTGTCGGAAAAGCCTTTGTCCAACGTTGAGGATGACCTTTACCGGCACCAGAAATACAAAGGCATGTCACCAGACCCATTCAAGCCTTCATTCGACATATATAGTCTAGGAGTGATTCTGTACGAAATCGGCATGTGGCGAAATATCGCCTTTCAACCCGCCTCCAGGAGCAGCAATCCACGACGACCGTCCTTGCCCACCCACAACTCAGATCCGCATCTAGTTGAAAGGTTGGTGGAACTTGGTACAATCATGGCCATGAAGCAGTATACTGGTGCACGATATCGGGATGCTGTCAGGTCCTGTTTGAGCAAGGACTTTGACAATATTTGGGAGACAGGAGCAGGCAATCAGCAGCGGCAGCTGCAGAGGCATCTAGAAAGATTCCAGAATATGATCGTTGACAGATTGGCAGAGTGTAATGCATAGTTTGCGTTGGAGATACCTAGGCACAATCCGAGCAAAAGGAGTTATTCTCAGGCCCATTCCGCCGGCTTCGAGGGCGTGAGGCACAGAAGTCATCAAGAAAGTGCAAAGACCAACACGTTTCTTAGCTAGACTCACGTGTGAGATAACATAAGCTCCCTGGCTGTCAAAGAAGAATGGAAAAGAAATTTCAACCTCCAAGCGCACATACGCAATACTGGCGAAAAGTCCCCGGTGGGCTGTCTCGGCAGGCTATTGCTCGCATGCCAGAGCCAGAGCTCCGCAGAGCCTGGCGAATCATTCCGGAGCCTCTATCTCATCCTTTGGTCGCAAAGACCACAATTTGAACCCTTCATCATACTCGTCCAATACCACTAATTCTGCCTCCGTCTTTGACGAGACCATGCCGAAGATCGCCGAGACTTTGCTCTTCTTGTATCCCCTTGCCAACGAGCGCTTCCAATCTCTAGGATGCTAGGATACTTTTTCGACTGGATTGAACAATAGCTAATGTTCATTCGGAAAAGCCTTTGGGTGGAGATGTTACCTACTCATATAGCGCGTCCATTCCCCTATTGAGCGCCCAACATGAGGAATCCAGATGCAAAGTCTCCAGGATAGGAACACCAGTGGTTGATGGGCACAAGGCGATATCAATGGACGCTGCTCCGTCCCCCCCCAAAGCCAGGTGTGGTCGTTATTCGCCTACCTGCCTCTCATAATGAGCAAACAATATAGGCTCACGTCAGATATAATGGAGGGCAGCAGAGGCGTTAGATTTACTCGACACTCACTTCATGAACATTCCTTCCCTCAAAGAGATTGTTATCAGTTTCGTCAGGATTCAAGCGATGATTTGATGAAGAAGATGCACGACTACGGATGGACTATCAAGGTCACAAAGCTCCCGAAGAAAAACTGGATCTCTCTTGATGATCGAGTTGAATTTGACAATGAAGAAGACTGCCAGGCATATGACAATGAGCAGTTCCTCATTGATGAGCGGGAGAGGCAGCGGGAGGAGGAAGAGCAGTGGTTGGAAGAATATCACAGGAGAAGATGCGATCCCTATTGGAAGAACGATTCAGACTACGATTGATTCCGATTGATAGCATTCTGTGCCTTCCCTGCTAGTGCCAGAGGGGCTTTGAACTCAGACAGAGTACTCAGAGATACACTGAAGCCCCCCCGCTGAAATAACCGTTCCGAAAGCCGATGAGGTGAAGGTGAGGTCTTGTCCGCAAGACTAAATACTGCAATCGCCCGTGACGCCAGTGTCAGTAGAGGCTCTTACGTCGCTGCATAATCTGATCAAACAGGATGCTCATACGCTTGATGAGACGAGCATACAGCGCCTACAAAGACACGTACAGAAGCTTGCCAATGCTGCCCATACGTTCTTCGCCGAACGTGTCCTCCTCAACGATCGAATTCAATTCTTGTCCCACATGAACGACGAAGCGAAACGTCGTCGATCGACCAGAGCTGTCGTATTAGGGAAGGCGAAGGTGATGAGCTATGAGGAACCTATTGCGAAGCGTGCTGAGAGAGATGCGAAAGAGCAAGCCAAAGCGAAAGGGAAAGTAAAACGTGGTCGGAAGAGTTTTGCGCCGGAAGCAGAGGAAATCGTCGCGGGCAAGGAAAACCTTAGTCGAAAACGTAAGAGTATTGCATGAAAGGCAGATACGCCAGACTCAAGCAAAAGCCCAAGTGGCGTAGATGAGCGAAGCGCAAGATCTAGCGGAGAACCCAGTAGAGCGGACGAGCGAAGCGCAAGAGCACGCAAAGGCCCAGATAGCGTGGATAGAGCGAAACGCAAGATAAGACCGCAGCAATCAGAATATAGAAATACTATCGTCTTTCTCAGCTTAGAACTGGAGAGGCAGGCTCGCGCGGGCTTCGCGACCTTTTAATATAACTTACAGTAAGTTAGAGCTTGTCTTCGTCGCACCTTTAACGCAATGGAACAGGAATTGCAACGGCGTTCGCTTAGTGGAAACGTGTAGTTAAGCGGTATTCCATTGACGGAAGCCTCCGGGCCTATTTCACAGCGTCTTGAGTGACATTGCAGACGGCCTCATTCGCTATCCCTCTCGCCTACCAAACCATGTATTAGCCTGCGGTCCTGCGTGCCTTTCTTGTGCTGACAACATCTTGGAACGACGAGTACTCTCGTCCCTGTGTAATCTGTCGGACTTACAGGATATCATTCGCGTGTTTCCCTCCGTCCGCATATTCTCCTCTGTCATTGTCCACTTCAATGATGTTGATCGCGAATACTCCTGATCTGGATCGTCGGCGGGAACGAAGTGGTCAAACGTGACGCTGCAGTGGTCGATATGGCTAAATTGGCAATGGTCAGTTTCAAGGAGCATCAAACATCCGTTCCAGCAACTGCGGTTCCAATGGTCTTCTTCCTTCCATGACCCAGGCCAGGTACTCGTCCCGCACCGTCAGAACACCACCAGCCACGTTAAATCCATCCTGCCCATACAATGTCCGATGTGTAAGGTTTGCGAGCTCCAGCCCTCCCAGCTGTGGGAAAGGCATAATCTTATGCTATGACACGTTCGGAAGAAGCTTTTATATGGACACCAGCGGTCCTTGTCCGAATTCTCAGGGGTTTGTCGGCTGGTGGGAGATGGTGAGGCGGTTTGTGGATGCAACGATGTACCGCAAGAGGACCACTGATCTGACATCGACTCAGGAAGGATGTGTGTTGTAAGCACGGAGATTTGGACTTGCGGTCACGTTAGAACCAGATGAACAGACTCCTCCGGCTGCAACAACCCCAAGGACTGTGTGAAAATATATCGGGAAGAGAATGTTACCGGAAATTGTGGTGACGCAAGATGCAATACACTACCATCCTCGACGTAGATGAACATAGGTCTGATGGCTTGGGTGACGGTCGATCTGGATTGGGAGAGGAGGGTTCTGTCGCCAGTTCATATACATGGCTTATGGCGAGCACAAAGCGACAGCCACCACTGACTTGGTTGGTGGACGACAAATTGCCAGTGTGACATTATTGCTAGTCCGCTAAAGCCCTAGTCCCATACCGCTACAATGGCCCTGCTTGCACCCCTCACATAGATCACTCCTGTGTGGACCATCGCTTCGACCTGAGAAGGGGGGGACCTCCATCTGCACTCCACACCATTTTTTGATACGATAGGCGACCCTTTCTGCATATGAAACATCCAAATATGGTTTACTCGGCATCCCGCAACTCTTGCAGTATTGATGATATACTCTTGCATTATATCGCTCGCCGGGATAGCTTCGAATAGTGATGGCTATTTGCTTGCTTGACCAAGCACGAGCTGAACAAGTGGAATTGCGACAAACAAATCGGCCCATGATGTTCGTGTCATATTCGTTCTCGTAATTCTTGCCATCGTCCTTCTCGTAGAACTGGAAGAAAAGGCTGTGCTCCCGAAGGAGGATGGATACGTCATTGTGGAGTGATGGGTACATAGACCATTTCTTGGTCGACTCCGGGTTTCTCGATGGCTTCGAATGTTTGGAAGGCTTCGGTTTCTTGGGAGGCATGACGAGAATGGTTGGACTTTCGATGTAAAGAATGAGAATGATGCTAAGTAGATGGATGCGAATGATCGCGTAACAGTAGATGAAGTTAGCACGAACATGTGGGGATGCACTCCTTTTAGAAAGTCGACGAGCGGCTCTCGCTCTGGCTAGGCCTCTAGAAGACGGAACACGTAAACATCGATGATTGGGATGAATTTTGCTCTTGGCAAAAGCAATCAAACCCAGAGCTAGAAGAGCAGCCTTTCAAGGCTGTCTGGGAGTTGCACATCCTGAAAATTTAGCTCGTCCCACAGACCACTTTGTGTCACTTTCTTATTGGTGTGCAATGAGATAGAGTGGTCACACAACATGCAATAGTCGACCCACCACCATGCATGCTCTGTCTTTCAAACTTGCGAAGAGGTTTTGGAGCAGCCTCTCCAATAATGCTCTCCACTATAAGGCCATTACTAATATGTGGCTTGCGCTACTGCACCTGGTTGAGGACAGTCGTGGTGTTGGGGAGCAGTATCAAGCGTTAGCGTTAGCGATGGCGAGGGTGTCTTAACCTAGTATCAGAAGGGAAGGATATAGTTCCAGCATAGCGTGTGGCACGATGGGAGGCGATCTGTCTAGCTAGGTTGCTGTGGGGTAGCTACAAACAGACGTAGTGGCGGTCACTGCAGGAGGCGACGTCTGCAAGATTTCGGAGTCAGCGATCCCCTTCTGAGAGCAGCTTTAGAGTGTTATGTGGAGTCTTAAGGGTCTTGCAGATCGAAATTGAAAAGGGAAAGAATGGATTGAAATGATTGCTTACACAGGTACAGATTGGTGTGAAAGGCTGCTCCGCAGGTGAAGGCGCCGTTCCAGCGACGGTCTGAGCCTTGACAAGCACCGGTATAACAGCGCCAGTACTCAGTCCAAACGTTCGATGCCCAAGCACTGAAACGATGGGTCAGCAGAATGTTCTTAACGATAGGATTTGAGTTTAAATACCTCTCAAGAGCGAGGCAATTTCTCCCGAATGACTCGTGATTGAGATATATGTACTGCTGTCCGTCGAGAAGACCTGATCGAGCACTGTGGTCGACCTGATATCCTGATCCGTGTTGGTCTCCCCATGAAGTGCCTCCCAGAGCTCATCGTTCTCAGTGAATCCAGGCTCGATCCTGTAATTCGGGAAACTGTCCTGGATGTACGTCTTGCTGCCGCGGCGATCGCATGTGTGTCCACTGATCCCCTCTCGGAAAAGCTCTTTAACTTCTGGCACGAACGGATGTCTAGCCTGTAGCTTAAGGCCACTGAAGGTCAGGTTCGCAGTTTGCAGACACCGCGTCAACGGGCTCGTGTAGTACATCTGTGGGGTGGGGATCTTCTGCGTCTCGATTTCCGTTGCCCAGAATTCGTTGACAGCCAGTGCTTGGCTCACTCCTAAAGGCGACAGATGAGCGTCAGACCATGTTATCGTAGCATTGCCCTCCAGCACAGAATAGTAACAATTCCAAGCAGGGGTCCCGTAGAAAGCTTGGGCATCGTTGTGATAACCGTCTCCGTGGCGGCCCATGTACAGGACCTTGTACTGGACACCGCGGGGTGCCTGGTGGTTCAGTTCTGCGACCTGATGCTTGAAGCGCTGCCATTGAGTCAAGTTGTGGTGGTGGTGGAGGTTAGTATCACTGGGATAGTTACGGTCGATGAGGCCAAAGTTGGTAGTCATAAAGTTGAAAGTGGTCGCATTAGTGGAAGCTTCATCTTGAAGGAAATAGCCCGTTTCTGTGGTAAATTCTATGTGCGAGTTGGGCGGTGCTGCCAGGCTTGTGGGAAGAAGGCCAGCAGAGAGCGCGGCCCAAAGAGCGAGTGAGATGGCTAAGAACATGGCGATTGCTGTGTACTGCTTGTCGCCCAAGCGACGAATGCAGTTCGTAATTTTTGGCATGGCAAGCCTCTTTATGTTCTGGTACCATCATCTTGTCAGACTTCACCATACCAGCGTTGTTGCAGACATTCGACGCGATCAATGGCGGCTGCCTATGGTTGAGGAACGTGGACAGCATGTGTGGCGTCATGAGGCCCTGAAAGAGTCTGTGTGCCGTCCGGGAACTTTAGTCACACCCGGCCCAGCTGCCTCTTGAGGCTTGATCACCCGCTCTCTAGGACGGCTCGGGTGACCTTTTGGGGGCGGATCATTTAGGCGCGTTATTTCCCGAACGGTGATCTCCCAAGGATGAATAACTCTTGGCACACCGTGGAGTATCAAGCTTTGCATGCAAGATTGAGTATCGATTGGTCTCATTCACAGACCTCCAGCTTGCCTCATGAACCACCCCTTCACAGGCCCTAAGCTATCCACAGCCTTCAATCCCAACCCTCTCAATCCCACCACCAACCCGGTCTTCATCGAGTAAAGCCAATGCAACTTATCCACCGCCCCAAGCATGCGGTTATTGCTCATCCACATGTCACTGTTGTACCTGTGCAGACAGTTGATCTCGCTACCTATATCAGCTCCATGTTCAACTGCGTATCCAATGGCGGAAGCCAAGGATCTCGAATCTCCTAAACCCATATTCAAGCCTTGGCCAGCCAGTGGATGGATAGTGTGAGCTGCGTCGCCGATGAGGGCTATACGGTGGGTTGTGTAAGTTGTTGATTGACGAAGACGTAATGGAAAAGAGGCGACAGAGCCCTCCTGTACAGATCCGATAAGGGGAGGCACCTCTCTATTCTCTACAGCAGCTATGGTAGATGATACGGACTCTCGCCATTGAAATTCTTCCACTTGGCCGGACGGCTGGCTAAGCATATAGTCTAGATCAACGACTTCAAGCCTGAACGCTGCATTGATCATGGCTACGAAGTCCTCCGTGCTTAGGCTCCTCAAGTGGGATGCCTGGGCCGGTGTGGTCGTCCATACTAGTGTTGCGAAGTCGTCTGGTAAAGCTAGTAGAGCGACCGGTCCCGATGGGAGGAATCTTTGATATGCGGTCACTCTTCCAGTGGGGCTTGAATCCTGGCCAGCTATCGGAGCGAGCTTTAGAGTAGCCACTAGACCATACCTATCGTAGTCCCAGCCACGCGTCTGTATACCTGCAAACGTCCGAACAGGGCTGTTGATTCCATCGGCACCAACGAGGAGACGAGCGGCGATAGTTTGCTTGGAAGAGAGCGTAATGTGAGGGTAGGACGAAAGGTTCAAAGAAGGAGATTCTGTAGCTGGTGGGCTAGATGGAGGTCCGAGACGTATGTCCTCTATCGAAGCTCTGTCGAACAGCGATATCGGCGGTAATTCATCTATTCTCCTCACAAGAGCCCGTGTAAGGTTCTGGTTCTCCGTCATGTGCGCCATTGCTGACTCTGAAGATGGACTGTCGAAGGCGATTCGGCCGGTGGAGGATAGACCGTCCCAGACGCGCATATTGTGATAGGGTTGGACGCGAGAACCTTCGATGTGAGGCCATGCTCCAATTTGGGAGAGGTAAGATAGGGACGAGGGTGTCAGAGAGCTGGCGCGATTGGAGTATTGGCCGGGAGGTAGATGCCATTCCCGCGCGCGGTCGATGTGCTGGGACTCGACAAGCCCCAGACGAAGGTGAGACGTCTTCTTTGAAGAGCCTAAAAATGGTTCAGTTCGTGCCTACAGAGGACTAGACGACTCAGAAATACGTAAAGCTGCTAGTAGACTGAGACCTGCTGGTCCGCCTCCTACACAAACCACATCATAAATGTCGGGCGGAGCTGTGGTAGCAAAACTCCTTGATCGCAGCTTCAATGTCCGCGCACAAGATGAACATACGTAAAGTCTAAGGACTTGGAGGTATATACCCATTGTCATTATGGTGACATAAGGCCGTCAAGTCAAGAAGAGGTATATCCACCAGACCAGACCAGGCCAGCCCTAAGACCTAGCCCTAGTTTGGCTTCCTTTAGCCTAGCAGAAGCGAGTATCTACATAGCAAGATAGGTAACCAATGTCAGGGTTCTTGACCAAATTAATGATAATTCATAGGTACATTCCTAACTAGTGATACTGTTCATCGTCTATGCATACCGTGCAGTAAGAAGTCAAGGTGCCCAATAGCGTCAGCGTAAGAGTGGTATCGAGAACTAAGAAATCATAATGACAGGTGGATATCATAGCATAAGGGGGTATGGAGGCAGTGCACGGGACTCAGGCGTAGTGCTTAAACTCAAGGATTCAGGATGCTTTCCTTGCACTCTCCTCGGCAGCTCTCGCCGCTTCTTCTCGTTCGGCCTCTTCCTTAACCTCCCTGACCTTGGCCTTGACAACTTCACGGAAGATTGCTCCTTTGGCGAGACCGCTAAGGCTTCTCTTTTTCCCATCCGATGTGGTAGGAATGCCTTTCTCACTGCCCTTGCTTGCCAGTGCTTGTCCTGCCTGCTCTTTCGTGTCCTCGGGAATATCCGGTTGCCCAAGAGTGCCATCGGCATCCTCAGGATCTTGCATTTTGAGTTGCTCAATACGATTTGCAAGCTTGATGATCTCAACGCCTCTCTTCAATCGTGCCTTGGCCATGTATGCGCGGAACTCAGGCAGCAAGTTGAAGTTCGAGGCAGTCTTCCCTGTCAGCCATACGTCTTGCAAGGCTTCTTCGCTTGTAAGCCTTTTACTTGGATCCGGCTGAAGGAGGCTGACAATAAAATCTTTGGCTTCTGAACTAACGTCTTTCCAATAGCGTCCGTGGAACACAATGCGGCCGCCTTTGCACTCTTCAATCAAGTCCGCTACGTTCTCGCTTCGAAAAGGTGAGTAGCCGCAAAGGAGAGTGTATGTAATGACTCCCAAAGACCACATATCAACAGGCTTCCCGTGTCCTTGTTTGAGCATGATTTCCGGAGCAGCGTAGCCAAAAGAGCCAGCCATTGTATTGAGCATGGCATCTTTGGAATCGAGCATCTTTGCAATACCAAAATCTGCAAGGACAAGGGACGATTGAGGTTCTCTCGTGAGGTACAGCAGGTTCTCTGGTTTCAAGTCTGCGCATCGATCAGTGACAGTCCGGATATGTTTGCGGTCTTCTAACCTCGATGAACTACATTATTGTAGTGAAGATAATCTACGGCCTCAAGGATCTGCCGTATGGTTTGCGAGGCGTCTTTTTCTGTAAACTTTCCATACTCGCAAATGCGATCGAAAAGCTCTCCGCCAGTAGCCAGCTGGGTCACAATGTAGTATTTGTCCTATATATCGGAACGCACAAGTCAGCTTCCGGGAATGATCGCTCTGAATAGATGGGACCACCTTAGACTCGAACCAGTCATGAAACCGAACAATATTGGGGTGCTTCATCCTCTGTAACAACACCATCTCGTCGTATACCATTCTCTCATTGCCTTTCACGTTCTTCTTGAGTATGATCTTTATAGCGAATCGTTCCCCTGCGCATTCAGCTTCTCGCACGATTCCGTACGTTCCTGCGCCTAGGGTTCGGCCGAATCGATACTGTGCTCTGAAGACTGTCGTGAGCAGGCATGCAGAGAGGAAGGGAGACTCTAGGCTCCACAAACTTCTTATCATAGCTGTTTGGCTGACCAGATAGCTTGTTCATCATGTTTGAGACTATGTGAAAGGACATGGTCAGCAGCGCTCCCTGAAGGATAGTCGTGCAGTCGTAGCCTCTTCTGGCTATCACATAAAACTGGTAGACGCAGGTATTGCAAACCATGTCGAGAATTCCTAGACAGTGAGGATTCATCCTCAGCGCGCCTTTTTTGGGGGCTATTCATGAGAGGAATTTCTTCGCTCTTTCACGTTGTAGAAGTGGTTGATTTTGCACATTCCTTGAGACAGCGACGACTAGGAAGGTAGTATGTATGCTTAGGATACAAGTGATTGCAGTACGCGAAAAACTTTCAAGAATACACTCACAAGACATCTTGAGCTCGTCGGATGGGGTTTGGGCCGAAATGGGTTGCGCCTGCCTTCTCTGGCAGATATCACGTACAGATGAATGGAAACAGAAAGTGGGCGTTCAAGAAATAGTCGTGAAAGAGAAAGTTCCGTAAGTCACAGGGTATGATCCAAATATATAAATCTGTAGGATGGAGTTGGACACGCTGCAACGGTCACACGAGGGCGTAGGAATCGTATTAGGAATTGGAAAATGGGACTGTGTCAGAAGCCTTTCGAGAGAAGCCTCCTATTTGACCTGGCTGGCATCTTGGACCACTGGCCGTATAAGTCAACCTTCAGATGGCAACCGTCGTCGAGCACGCGCTTTCATCCACTTCTCGTGCAGGAGGAACTCAGCCTGTGCCACAGCCCCGCGGGTCCTTTAGCGCGGGGCAGGGCGGGGCCTAAGCCAGCCGACAGCCGTAGCTCTAAAAGTACTCCCAAGCTGTTTACTTTCTGTGAACGAGCACAACCCTCCCTTTCGCATGAGCACCGCCTAAAACCCCGCCACGCCCATACTCCCAGGCAGACTCTCGCGTGCTAACGACTGTTCTGGATTTGCAACCTTCGGAACACTACCATGGGCAACGAGCTCCTTCTCATCATCGGATTCACCATCTTCTCCCTCTTCGTCACTGCTGCTTGGGTGGGGGGCTATCTCGACCCCTATCAAAAGATGTTACAAGATCTGGCCTTAGATAAAATGGGAGATAACAGAGCCTCTTACGGAATTAAGAGTAAGAAAGACGCCCCCAGTACACATGAGATTATGGATCGAAAAGCTCATGATCTCTTGCAGGTGCCATATCTGCACCAAAGACGGGAGATAAGAATGTTGACAAGATGCAAGGCGATTTGGGTAACGACGTTGGTGGTCAGATCGGTAAAGGAGGTGTCGGAGAGGGGATCGGCAGTACTCTATCAAAGGGACTATGAACCCTAGTACGCATCAGAGTAACCCTCCATGAGTTGGAGAGTCTGTTGTTTGAAGGCCTGGACATATGAAGATATTTGGATACGCTGTTTCAGCAATGACATTTCCGACTTTACCCAATTTTGAGGACTGGTTGCAAACCTCTCCGATTTCCGATATACACCTACACAACATGCAGTAGGCGCCGACATCCCAATGATTCCAGACGCCGCAACTATAATACCGGCAATCAGATCCCGGTAGCTTCCAAGCGCACAGTGAAATCGAAAACCCTCATCTTCAGTTGGTGTTCTTCCAAAGTATCTGGTCCACAAGACGCGCTGCCTAAGCCATGGTGATCGTCATCAATCCTGAAATTGACGCCTTTGCTACCTTGCAATTCATGCGGATGTTGTGCTTGATCCAGGTCATACGAGGTATACTTCGAGACAGCGAAGTCAAAGCCAGGTCGCCTTGCCGGTCCCTGTACTACTCTGTGGATCATCTCCCAATTCTCGAGCGGCGACGAAGGTTCTTGCGCGACATCTGGATCTCTTGCATAACCCTGGCTAGGATTTCCATTTCCCGCTTTAGACGCCTCTTCGTCCGTCGCGTGGTCTAGAGTTGCCTTGATGCCGATGCCTCTTTCGTCAACGACTTTTACCCACCTCGTCTCTGTTCGATTGCCGTTCTCTTGCGGCATCTCATAATTGACCATCATGTCATCTAGCCCACTTTTCCATATACCAATTTTGCAGGCCTCCTTCATGTCTCGGTAGCTCTGTCCAGGACCGAGACCAAACCATTGAGCGATAGTACGATCTTCCGGCAGCATCATTTCCAAGCCCACCCGAGGCAGGATGCCAGGCACTGATCCTTTCGGATTCGCTTGTACGCGTATCGCTATCTTCCCATCCCCAGAGATTGTGTATGTCGTCGTCGTTTCAAATCCCCAGGCAAGGATGGGGGGCGCAACCCAGCTTTCAACAACGAGCTCGAGTCCACTTGAACCCTGGTGCTCTTTGACTGAACGGACTTGTTGAGTCATCTCATGCAGACCCCACCCTCGCCACACATTTGCAGCGCTGGGCCTATCATTGTCTGTCGGAGCGCGCCAGAACGTCAATTGAGGACCACAGCCTTCGTAAATCAAATCTACCCCTCGGTAATTCCACCTTGAGATCTTAGCTTGGATAGTATCAAATGTCAATGAGTAATTAAGGAAATCGATATTCAGGCATCTACCTTCCCTGTGAATAGCAGAGGCTGAGAGACCTTTGTACAGTGGTATTGTCGAGCTCCTCTCATGTCTGTCAAGTCGAAATTCAGCCCACGCGAATTCATGACCGTAATCAGCCCACGTTTGTTTCGACTTGTACCGAAATGAGATCCTTAACCAGGTCTCCGGCTGGCTGAGATCACACTTCAATTCAGCTTGGTTGAAAGGTCGAAGTGACATCTCCTCTCCGGGCGCTAGCCACCATTTGGAAACCGGCGTTGAGTCCACGGCAAGAGCCATCTCCTGGCCTCCGGAGAATCTCGTAACAGTATACGAGTATAGCGAATCTTCAATTGTGGTGAAGTCAAAACGATTCCGTACCCATACCGAGTCTCCACGCATTGTCATGGTGATGGGCTGATAAACTTTTTTCAGCTCAATCAGTCCAGGTCCAGGTTGATGCTCCGAAGTGCACAAGCCATCCATCACAAAATTGTAGTCGTTTGGTACGTCGCCGAAGTCACCGCCGTAGGCATAGAAGGACTTGCCACTACCGTCCTCAAGCTTCTTCACAAGCCCATGATTGGCCCATTCCCAAATGAAGCCTCCTTGGAGTCTTCGGTACTTGTAGAACGTCTCCTGGTACTCTTTCAATGCTCCAGGCCCATTTCCCATCGCATGGCCGTACTCTTGAAGCAGGATAGGTTTCGTATAGTCATCTCCATCCTGAGTTGCTAGTGTGACCAGATCAGAGATTGAATTGTACATTGAACTACAGATATCAGATGCTGGATACGAGTGATCCCCTTCGTAATGAACTAATCGGGTTGAGTCATAAGCCTTCGCCCATTGATACATTGCAACGTGATTTTGGCCACCAAAAGACTCATTACCCAGACTCCACATGATAACGCTGGGGTTATTCTTGTCTCGATGAACCAGCTGTCGCATCCGATCTAAGTACGCCTCCTTCCATGCAGGATCATCTGATGGAACATTGTTGTAGTCAATTCCCATACCATGACATTCCAAATCTGCTTCGTCCATGACGTAGAGACCTATTTCATTGGCAAAAGAGACAAGCGCAGGATGGTTCGGATAATGCGAACAACGAACAGCGTTGACATTGTGTTGCTTCATCAGTATCAGATCATGCTTTATGAAATCAATGGGAACGGCACGGCCATATCGTGGGTGATGGTCGTGGCGATTGACTCCTCGGAAGTGGATTGGAGAGCCATTGACATGTACCAAACCATCCTTTAGTTCAACTGACCTGAATCCGACTGGCTGCGTGATCTCTTGCAATACATTCCCATCGGCGGACAAGGATATGAGAAGACTATAGAGATTGGGATGCTCACTGGTCCATTTTGATGGACTCGAGACTTCGAGGTTGCCGCTAAGTACTGCCACGTCCTTACTCAGATCCCAGCTACGTGGTTTCACTGTAAGTCTCCCAGATGAATCGTATAGTGTTAGGGTAACCTTTACTGCCGACATTAGATGAACAGAAAGGTTGAAATTGAGTTTCGCATCCTTGTATTTGTCGTCAAGCTCTGTCCGGAGGAAAAAGTCCTCTACATGGCCTTGCTTAGGAAAAGCTAGAAGGAAAACGTCTCTAAATATGCCTGTTCACGAAGGGATTAATATTTGGATCTGAGGAGAAGTTACGAGCTCACCAGACAGCCACCACATGTCCTGATCCTCGATGTAGCTGCCATCTGACCACTGATATACTTTGACCTTCAATCTATTCGGTCCTCCATTGCCTTCCCTAATCAAATCGCTGATGTCGAATTCGGCTGCATTTCGGCTGCCTTGGTTGTATCCAACCTCTTTTCCATTGAGGTATAGATGATATGCACTGTCCACGCCTTCAAATCTAAGCCTGTATGTAAATCCGCTGCTAATATCCCAATGATCTGGGACACTAAAGGTCGTCTCGTACAGGCCTGTTGGATTTTCTGAAGGGACAAATGGTATATTTGTGGGAAAGGGATAATTGAAGTTGGTGTAATGAGGATGACCGTGGCCCTGCAGCTGCCAATGCCCTACACTCCGCAGGTCAGCCAATGCTTTTTTGGATTCAATAGAGGCTTGCGTGCCTGGAACGTCGATTGAAGACCAAGCATCGGGCTCTTCTGATAAGGGTTCGATCTCCAAAGGACTTGAAGCGTAGTGAAACTTCCACTTCCCAGACAAACATTGGGTCTCAGCAGGCAGGAAGTACGCTCGGGGCTGTAGTCTGTTTCGTTGGAAGACCTGCTCGTTCATGTAATCAGGAGAATCTGGATACTGTATACTAGCCCCTCCATCGCCGAGGGAGGTCATCTTAGGCAAAGTGGACACTTCAATTAAATAGCAATCTGTAACAGACAGCTGGTGGAGCCCATCCTACTCGGGCACCGATGTACGGTTCCAGGCACCATCCGTAGCGCCCGGCGGCTAAAGCCGTGCCCCACAGGTAGGATATTCGGGCGGAAGGCTAGTAAAGTATTTGCCTAATAAGGCTTGAAGTGCTTAGCTTACGCCCGAAAACAACGGCAAATCATGCAGGAATGAAACCTAGAGTAGTAGACCGTAATATACTCCAACAACGTAGACGACAGCATACCAAATCTAGAGGAGGGTCTCGGACGTAGTGATCGCGGGTTTAGTAACATTCAACGTATCAATAATGAAAATGCAGCGGTCCTTCAATTTGTTACATCGCTATGTGGGAGAGAACATGCTATATACATGAGTGTGAGCGTCTCATTCGGGATTGAGCCTCGCTGTCAAGCATTGCTGTTGTGGCATCCGCCTAATGACGGTGCTATGAGCCTTTCAGCCTTGTCCGAACGGACGTTACGTGCTCCATAGAACAAGACAGTCCTATAGCCCACCTCCTTCTGCTGTCCTCGAGGCAATCAAGGAGGCGTTTCTTGCTCTCGTGAATCTTCCCTACCAGCTAGGAGCCAGTACAGGGTTCGGCTAATATCGGAATGTATACCTAAACTCGGTTCTAGGCTTGCTTGGTCGCCATCGACTTCTAACCGAGAGCTGAGAGTTCAACAATGCAAATTTATTGTGCTTTATTTCGGTCTCCCGTCGAGCAGCAGCCACTGCATTCGCTCTGCAGACCTGACTCTCGAAGTTTTAGTTCTCGTGAAGTCCGAAGACTTGACCATCCTTGTCAAAACCCCAGTATAGTAGTTTCTTCCGTGTTGGGATGGACATGTCTTCTCGATGTATTTTACCAGTAACTTGGTGTTCTCGTCATTATACAGGTTCTGAACGAGGCTGTCGATATCCTGCCTAAGTTGAAGAGACTCTTTAGCCAAGTGCTTACGTGCTTGCTCGAACTGAGCGAAGGATGCGAAACGAGGAAAATTGCTGCGTTGTTGGAGTAGATGTTCGACAGCCCGCTTGCCCAGCACCTGTACGTCTTCCAGGTGAACTGACGTGGAGTCTGGAATACCCTCGAGCAGCTCTGCAAAACGGCTAAAGTCTTCTATAAGTTGCAAGGCTGGATATCTCGCGTTCAGCAGGTCGATTGGTTGAGAAACAAGTTGCACTCTACGGAAGACTTCGAAAAGGTCATCTTCAGGTTCCTTGATGGGTCGAAACACCTTCATTTCTGGTTTCATGCCAGGCTGTCGCACCACGTAAGGGATCTCTTCTCCGGCTATACGAACGTGACCGTTGAAGATATGTCCATCCCAATCTCGGCTACTGCTTGCTTGGATGTTCTGATAGCATAGTCCACACGCTTGACAGTATATTTGCTCATCGTCATCCTCATTGAATGCTAGGCAGACAGGACAGGTTCTTGGCGGGCAGGCAAAGCGATGGAAGACCATCCTCATGTCAACATTCTGGCCGGCTCGAAAGACCGACTCCCAATTCTGATCTACGTCAATTGGTCGTTTCCGCCGGCTGTCTTGGATTGAAAAGTCTCGATTATCCAATTTAGACAGGCCAGCACGAGTGACTCCGGCATTGCTAAATCGAGCCCTCAGCACAGCCATGAAACATTCCGACGAGTCAATAAAGTCAAGGTGGAAAGGAACAGTCTTCCCCAACGGATCCAGCAAAATGACTGGCTGTTGTAGCAAGACTTGCGGTGGAATTGCAGCCTGAACGTACAGCATCGTTCTCAATTCCTCGATACCTTGCATGAGCTGTTTGTTTTGCTGCATCGTGGCCAAGAAAATCCGGCGTTGGTCGAGCGATAGCCCTCTCAACATCTCGGCAGTGCAGTCGTCTTCGCCCTTGCAGATGGTCAAGCTGTCGCCAGGTCTCCGGGCTTGCAGATTTTCCCTCGCCTGGAAAGTGATGAGTAGCATGTTAATTGAGGAAGTATGCCTTCCAAGTTGCGCCCTAAATCTGGCAACATCCTCTTTCTTACATAAGGCCCATTTGACCTTTACATAGTTGGATTGAAGACCAGACGCTCTAGGGCTTAGATGGGGCTGATACTTCGATATCGATGACAGGAACCCGTCAACGGTCTCCTGACAGGCGTATATGGCGCGTTCTAGGGCGGCATTTTGCTTTTCTGGAAGGCTTTGCTCTGAATGGAGTCCTTCAACTGCCTCCAAGCCGTCTTGAAGGCTGAGAATCTCGGTGACGAGTAAGGCATAGTCTGCTGACGACCCTTTGGCGTCATGGAAAGCTTCAATGGAGTCTTTGATGAGCTTGAGTCCAGCGAACAGATCACTAACGGAGAAACCAAACCCTACAGCCATTCTGCAGTACTGTCATAACTGGAGGGAGACTAGGGACTAGCTGACGATGCGCTATCGATCAAGATTGTTGAAAGTTGATTGCAAGTCCACCATGTCCTCCGCAGCACCAGCTCTGATACAAGAATGTCACAACACATGATGACACATCTGGTGTTTTGAATAGCTACTAATGCAATTATATTGCCATGCAAGCGTGAAGTATAGTATGTAGAAGCAATCCTCAATTTGATGAATGTAGGACGCCATACTAGCGCGTAGCGTGTGAAGTGCTCCTTGGCATTTCGAAGGCCTAAGATCTGCACAGTTTTTTGGCTTTTATATCTTCCGAAACTAGGATTTCTCTTGTGGGCACATCTGCCGAGATTTCCCTTCGTTAGGCATCTGAGAAAAGATGTTATGAATTCATATCACTGACTGCTGCGCAGTTTTTCTTGGGGATTTTGGTGCCAAGGTATTCTAGTGCCAGAGTCTAGCAGACGCTATATATCTTAGCGGCCGATTAGTCATATCTTACCGAGGGTATATGGGCCAATCAACTATCATCAACGTCAACCTTTAAACCATCCACGGAGAGGCATGGACATTCAACATCTATTGATATAGGTATGATGGACGGCCTGCTTGTTCCATTGCAGTCCAAGAGTACGTCCCAGACTGAAAATGATTTGTTGGAAGTCACTACTCCAGAATCACAACACCCCAAGGAGCATCATAGCTCGGTAAACAGCCCGGAAAATGCACTGGAGGCTTTGAAATCCAAGCCTGACCAAAGACTACTCACGAAGACCCTTCGCTGGCTTACGAAAGATCATGAAGATCATGTCTTCTCTCTCAAAAAGCCCAACTCAAAGTCTGTGCAGATTATATATGTCCTGGTCAACGATATCCTTCCTGATTATTGGCAGCTTTTGAACGCAAATGGAACCTCTGGCCATCCCAAGGGAAAGGGTATGTTGGTGACATGTCTTCGTAGTGTAGCTGGTATTGGCGCTGTTCTTGCTTGTCTTCGCCTTCGTATCACTCAGCTTCAGGATCCAAGTCAAACGAAGTTACCATTTGCTGCCAGGGCTCGGCCCATGTGTGATTTGTTAGAGATGCTGGAGGCGATATTGAAAGGCGAAGACTCTATTCTGTCAATATGGAGAGACATTGACGCTTGTATCCAAGTTTCCTCTCAAAAGACTCTGCAATGGAAGGAACTTCTCTCTTTGCTCGCTTCAGGCAGGCTGCTTTCCATAGCTAGCGAAGCCAATAACCTGTTAGATGACCCCAATCTAAACCTTGATGTCAATAGTTGGGTCGGTAATCGTTTTCTATACTCATCATGGCTTGGAAGTAATGTTCAATTCATGAACAAAGAATTACCCTCCGATAATACAGGAGGACGGAAAGCGCTGTCCCAGCTTTTTAGCAAAGCTTTGAATATCGGATACAGAGGTTCGCGCGTTATCTGTATCTTCACGCGCTGGTACTGACTTTTGGGCGCCAGATGAGTTTGTCAAGACCGCATTTTCGGTTCTGCTAGGCGGAGATGAGAACTCATTGAGTGTATGCAAGGCCTTAACCGGCGATTTAGCGGAACACGAGAAGAAGGCCGTCCTATATACCTTATTAGCAGTTCTCTCGAGACGATTACCGGATGTTAGCTATTCGAATGGTAAAGCAGAGACTCAGGTGGACCTCAAAGTATTGAGAGGAGTCTCAGCACTCGTCACAGCCCTCGTCGACCACCATCAAAATCTACAAGCTGGTCTCACAGACTGGCTCATCGGTGTATCCGCCAATTCCACGAGCCAAAGCCACATGATGCACCGAGCAGTCATCGTGGTAGTATCCAATGACAATGGTAGGCAGTCTTATAGGTTCTCTCCTACCTGAGCTAAAAGACAACTTCCAGAGCAGCTTCTAAATGCGTTACAGAAAGGCTTCGAGCTGTTTGGGGATAAGCTGTACATCAAACACTCTCCTATACTACACCAAGAAGGTTTGAACTCGTCCGAATGTGACTTAATCGCAGCTGACACAGTGCAGTCGCTGCTCAGATATTGCTCCTGCTTGCAGGCTATGTATTTAGGAAAGAAGAATCCGCGCTGGTAAGTCTGAGTCGATCCAGCACTTTCCTGAACGCCATATCAAATCGATTGTCCGCCTCCTCATCCAGAGCTCGATTGCTAGGTATGATAGTGGGCACAGCCATTTCTCAGCTTATCGATGCGCAAGACAAGCGGATGAATTTCGGCGCCGAAGAATTGAAAGGCCCAGAAGGAGTATGGTACAATAGCCTCACAGCTGTAAATGATGTCGTTGGTTCCGTTGGAGATCTCAAGGTTTCTCCCATAAACGCAGAAAAGGCTACCAAAAAGGCAACAAAGCTCGAAACTAGTACTGCAGCCTCGACCAAATTGATACGCCGCGCCAACGCTACCTCTAAGATTTTATCTATCGAAGAGATAAATGATAGCTCTGACTCTGATGAGGAGGACCTGCCGATGTACCAGAAGCCTGACTCCGATCCTTCTGATGAAGATGAGGATCCTACTTTAGTGCAACGTGACAAACCCACAGCTCCAGTGTAAGTATTGAAGAGTCATGGGGGAGTATATAGGAGCAATGCTGACAATGGACGATCAGTTATATCCGTGATCTCATAGCTGGCCTCCGCGATACGGAGAACTTCGACCGCCACAGACTCTCACTTATCAATGCAGCAAATCTCATCCGTCGCAAAGCCGCGTTCGGAAGCGAAGTCTCCGACAACATCGAAGAGCTAGCCACTCTTCTTGTTGGGCTCAGTGACAAGTGGGAAATGGAAGAGTTCCAAAAGTCACGTCTGCAAGGCATGATCGCAGTCTTGACTGCCGAACCTTTAAAGATGGGACAATGGTTCTCCAAAACCTTCTACAACGGGGACTACTCCATGGGCCAGCGAGCATCAGTACTCACAACCCTCGGCATCGCCGCTCGCGAACTCGCCGGTCTCGGAGAAGAAGACGCAGCCTTGACCGGCACCAACGAAACCTCCACCACCTTCCCCTCCAAACGCCTCCCAGACAACCTCCACAAGATCTACCACCCTCTCGAAGAAACATCCCCCGTAAACACCCTATCCGCCCAGCTCGAAAAGATCATGATCAAACCCATGGCCGCCACAGCCGCCGACCACCTCACCGGCCCCAACGCCCTAAAAATCCGCACCTTCTCCTCCCGCATGGCCGTCGAGCAAAAACGCCCAAAACCCACCGCGAACGCCCTCGCAAAAATCGTAGCCGAAGCCTTCTTCTACCCCCTCACAGGCCGCTGGCGTACCCACCTCCAAACCCACTCCGAACGCTCCTCCCACACCGAACCCTTCCTCCTCGCCCATCTCTTAAAAACCCTCTCCCTAATCCTCCACGCCTCCGGCCCCTCCACCCTCTCCCTCCCCCAAATGACCGCCGAGTTCTGGGATTTCTTACTCTCGTTGCGTCCGCGCGCGACCGATCCGTTGGTGCTGGAAGCGTTGCTGTTCGCGCTCTTGACGTTGTTGGATGTTAATGAGGGCGGTCATCGACGGTTGGCGGAGGAGCAGGCGAAGGAGTTGTTGGAGACGCAGGGGTGGGTGGGCGATGTGCTTGAGCGGGTGGGGGGTGGGAGCGAGGAGGGGGATCGGATACGGATGTTGGCGGCGGGGGTGCTGGTAAGGACGAGGGAGGTGGTGGAGAGGTATCAGAGGTTGTTGATGGGGGATATGGTGGATTACATGTGATATCTATCGGCGAAAGATAACAATTTTTCGATCCGTTCAATTATACGTTATCGGCGGATCGTGGGTTGTGGATGGGTTGGCTGTACTTTGGTAGAGAGGCAACTGTCGTTCCTTGGTCTATCTTGCATACAAGATTATATTGTTTGCGCAGCAAAGCATCCAATCATCACCATACTTGATCTTCCTGCCGTTCCAAAGTCATACACACTATCAGATCGCTCTCCGAAACACAATATAACCAAAGTCCAAACGCTTGTCTGAGGCATCCAGTGCCTCCATCCATGTGAACTCCATGTTACTCAACCATCAGTATCGTCCAGTATCCGAGAATCACATCACAGCTCCTCCGAAGCACGCTGGCAAAGATCCTGATACCTCTCCGGCCTAAAGCGCTCTGTTCTCCAACCAACCGCCTTCAATTTGACCATCCTAGCCTGCTTATCGGCTTCCTTAGCGGCCTCATCTTCGCCGTAACTTGCAAGTCTCTTTGCAAAGTACCGCATAGTCTGCGCCTCTCGTGTCGTATGGATCAAGATATCGACGGTGGAAATGTGATTGGACAGCATTTCCGTAAAGGCGATGAGGTAGGCATTGTAGCGTTCGCCAGCGCACGTCTGAAGCCTGACGGAAATTGATGGCACGCAGCTGACGGGCGAATAGCGAGAGTGCGGTGGTGTTGATGGATGGTGAATGGTCGGAGGCGTGGACGGAGGCCGACTGAATGCTCGGAAGAATAATTGATTGTCCGGGTTGTTGACGGTGGGTTCGAGTCTTGGTAGGCTTGATTTGCGTATCCGCAATGGCGACGGTTTCATTACCATTGTTTCTTGCGTGGAGTGCTCCGACTCTATGGATGAGGGTGATGAAGAGTCGTCGCAAGGTCTTGATATGTCTGGACTGGATTGGTAGTAATCCAGTATTCCGGTCCCAGCTGAGTGGGAAGACTGAGTAGACCACGCGTCGTCGTTGTCGTACTCCCCATCGAAACCGGAGACTCTGTTTGCCACTGGCAGTGCAGAAGCCGCAGCTTTATAAGATGCCTTTGCTTGTTCAAGAATTTGAAGCTTGACCGTTGATAGCGGATGCGACAAGCGAGCTATAGCTTCGTGAGACAGAGCGCAGTAAAAGTGAAGATACGTTGCGTGTAAAGAGAGTGGCTATAAGAGTGGTCAGTCTGGGTCTAAGACCAAGGCAGATATTATTACAATTATCCTGGCTTCAAGTATCAATTCGTTGCATTGAGTAGCACACTCCTTCCACTGGCCTCGCCAATATAATATTTTCACACGATAGAGTGCTATCTTCCATTGGTGGTATGTGGTCGGTGGTTCGTGGAGTGCGAAGGAAGTGGAAGACGGCAAAGGCTTCTTGCCCTTGTCAGGAATCATAGATGCGGCTAGTAAAGCGGAGAATCAAAGTCGTGTGGAAGCCAGGAAGTGATCGCACGAAAGGTAAAGACTGTAGAGAAGATGAAAATTGGAAGCTGAGGATTGGGTAATAAGTGTTAGGACGATTCTTCCGAGCTGAGTGCTGGAGAACGCCGACAAAGCCGAACCACCTCGATGCGCTCACCGATCTAGTTGGGTTGGCGATTGGTTTGGGGGGTGGATGAGGATGTCGAAGTGGGGATATTCTATGTTGTCCTCCGTCCTTGTTGACATTCGTTGCCTGTAATAATTCACCGAAACCCCTGGTACTTGCAGATTAGGCGACTACCCCAGCATGTTTGAGCAAAATCGTCTCTCATTGTTACAGATCGAAGACCCTTTTATCATACTGGTTGAAAAAGAATAGGATTGTAAAGAAAATCAGATAAAAGAGAACTGCTTTTGAAGAAGGGCCGATGCACGTCCGCACGCATCCTTCGGAACGAGAAAACCTTTGGTGATTGAGCTCTCATTTTACTCTAGAGCGATTCGGTAGTGGGCCGTGTAAGGATCATGTCAGTAAAGCTGAGATGATTGCTGCAAGCCTATATGCAGCAATCCAACAGCTCCAATCGGGAAACAGCCCGATCGACAGAGAAGGAAATTGTAGGCCTGGCGGCCAAAGCGCCCTGATAGTAAATATGATTAGTAGCAAGTCGTACTCCATGGCGACCCTTCCTCGTCGTCTTCTTGTCGATAATGGGAAAAAATACCGATGAGGTTGCAGGTTGTAGAGCATCATCGAGTGTTGGCGCGCACTTAGGTTATAGCTTGCCGCTAAGCTTCTTCTGGACGTTTCATATCTACCTTACTTACCTTACAGGATGTTGACCATATTGCACATTGAGGAACCCTGGCGAATCTATCTGACAGTTATCAAGATCAGATGTAATCGCACTCCTATGCCACGGACACTTCCGACCATTGTTGAATCAAACACAGCCTTCCGAATTAAGCTTGGTATTTAATTTGTGAAAGTAAAGAATACAAGTCCTACTACACTGTTGGGAGTCTAGCATTTAAGCCATCCTTGAGACCTGCACAGATTCAGCCTGCACCTAGGTGACTCAAGGACTCGACTGCGGATGGTGCTGTACTTGTGAGAGACTTCAGTGCTTTTCCAAGAAAAGACGTTCGCAAACGTAAAATGGGGAATGGGGACGAGGGCACTCAGACATTGAAAACGCAGAGTCAGCGTGAAGTTAGACAGGGGATGCGGGTGCAAATCGCGGTACAAATCGCTGTGTTGCCATTGGGACGCGGTGCAGGAGCTGGGGAAAGATGGCGTCGATGTCGGGATACAAAGCCCAGCTGCGGGACGATATGTGACCGACCAACTAGGCCTCACGGGTGACGTAGGCGTAGCAGAGGATTCTTGACAAGTTTCATGAAAATGGGCGGAAATGAGGCTAGAGGTCACCGGCCGTCAGATCAACTCCATTGCTCGATCAAGCAGGCGCCAAGTCGCAATCATGACCCAGAAGAACTCCTCCTCCCTGCCATAAATGCATGTATGCCTTCTTCGCCAACGGAGCGCCACGCTAAAATCTGCATATTGATCCTAAAACTTCCTCCATCAAACCGATGGCTTTGAGCATTCTTCCGACCATACGTTCATACTGTGCTATCCTCGTAAACGAAGCGAATATCCCGCGGTCTTTGCGTATTCCGCTGTACGAATTCATCATTGCCTGGCGGTCTCTCGTTTCTGGTGTTACCGGTCAACATACTTTGAAGACTCATGCACACGCTCTCAACATTTTGAACGGGCGACCAGCCTTGAGTTCCGAGCAGATCTAGACAAATAATGCCATTAGAGTAGATATGTGGATGGATTGGTATCGTGCGAGAAGGTGTGGCGACGGTCATGAAGGTAACCTCCGGTGATTCTATGGACACGTCTTAGCGTAATGCTCGTCTTACTGAGGGAGCTGTGGAGAGGGTTTTTTGATCGAGACTGGTGATGGAAGGCATACCTATCGGGTAGTTGCTGCTGAAGCGGAATCGAAGGCGATATATCTGGTCTTGGTATAGCGGATTGGAGTCCAAGACCCGAATATCCATCTGCCATTCCTTGAAATCCGGCGCTGTGACAAGATCGATGCCTGGAGGGAGGGATTGCTGGATCTGGACGAGGTAACTTGCATCAGAAATCGGTGACGAGAGGCAGTATTATTCCACACCTTCATGAGCTCCTGAATACAGAAATCAGCTTCAGGCGGAAATTGATTGAGATGGTCCGAATGGGGAAGGGATACTTTTCCTAATCGCTTTGATGCAAACATCTTCGGGTGAGGTAGTTCTAGGAAGAAACTTAATGGGAATCGACCGTTTTGTTGATAAATAGAATATAACCGATCGCAGCAGCGAAATCAAGCGGATTCACCAAGCAAGCACACAAAAGCGCTGTTCTTATGCCACCGCATGTTTACGCAAATTATGAGCAAAACGGCCTTGCGCAGCCTAGGAGCCTAGCTAGCTAAGAGAGGCCAGCATGGGTGGGGGTCCGGGGGGCAGCTTGCCCTACCCGTTACCCCGCCTAATCGGCTAGTCCTATGCTGAATGTGCGGGTTAGGCATGGCGGAGCTTAACTTCACGAGCCTTATCAAAGTCAGCTTCCAAGGTTGTCAATTCATGCGTTGTTCACGGTTACTGCCATAGAATAGGTATTGACCATGACGAATGGAGTCTCGACATCAAGATATCGGTGGTAAGATCCTACAGTCTTTCATTCCACCACACAACATCTAATTATCGATAGGACTTATCTTGACAACTTCCTAAACAAACCCGGTCCAACATCGGATCCAGAATGGGTTCCAGGGGAAGACACAATCGATAGTCTAGAGACATCGAAGGTACTGTCAGTAAGCATAGTGTTTCGGTATGAATAGCAAGTGGACTAATTTGTGATAGAGTGATGTGTGTATTCTTGCCCAGTTGAGATACGTGCTAATGCAAACTCCAGAGGAGCTGGAGGGCTAGGATGTGAGATACTCAAGAACCTGGCCTTGTCAGGGTTCAAGGATATCCATGTTATAGATATGGGTATGCCATATGTGACTCTGCCAGTCTGGCTGCCGACAGCGCTGATGTGATGCAGACACGATCGACGTCTCCAATCTGAATCGCCAATTTCTATTCCGAGAGGCGGATGTGGGAAAGTCGAAGGCCGAGTGTGCTGCAGCTTTTGTTGAGAAACGAGTGAAAGGCGTCAAAATCACTCCATACAATGGTAAGATTCAGGACAAGGATGAGCAGTACTACATGCAATTCAAAATGGTGGTATGCGGTCTTGACAGCATCGAAGCGCGACGATGGATCAATGCTACTCTAGTCGACATGGTCGATATGGAGAATCCGGAGAGCTTGAAGCCTTTAATTGATGGTGGTACCGAAGGTAACAACGACTGAAAACTTACCGGGTATCAAGAGATGTTGACTCACGGGCTACAGGTTTCAAAGGTCAAGCTAGGGTAATCCTACCCACCATGAATTCATGCATCGAGTGCCAGCTAGACATGCACGCCCCTCGAGCAGCTGTACCTCTCTGTACCTTGGCAACGATACCGCGGCAACCTTCACATTGCATTGAATGGGCACACATCATCGCCTGGGAGGAACACCGAAAGGATGAAGTCCTCGATACTGACGATCCCGAGCACATCACCTGGCTGTACGAAAGGGCCTTGAAACGTGCGCAAGAATTCAACATCCCAGGAGTGACCTATTCCATGACCCAAGGCGTCGTCAAGAACATCATTCCAGCTATTGCATCTACGAATGCCATCATTGCGGCTAGCTGCTGCAACGAGGCCTTCAAGATCGCAACATCTTGTAATCCGTTCCTCCAGAACTACATGATGTACAGCGGAGACGAAGGCGTCTACACTTACACGTTCGAAACGGAGAAGAAGGATGACTGTCCGGTCTGTGGGAACCTTGCGAGAGACCTCAGGGTCAATCCGAACATCACTTTACAAGACTTTATCGATAGTCTTGGCGAGAGGGCAGAAGCCCAACTGAAGAAGCCGACGTTGCGTACCGAAGAGAAATCTCTCTACTCTCAATTCCCAGCCTCCCTTAGAGAACAGACGGCACCGAATCTGTCGAAAAAGCTTTCTGAGCTGGTGGTTGATGGAGAAGAAATTGGGGTTTCCGATCCGGCATTTACCATATCATTCAAGTACAAGCTCATTTTTAGCTCCTAAGGTTAGCATCCTGCCCGAGCGCCCATCATACTGCATAGCACTTGGCGTTAACAGATCGAGACAATTGACGACCAAGTTGTCTGAAACCAAAACCATCTATTAGATGCATAACATGCAGCTCACCTCAATTGATGGGTATCAGCCTCGGAGCTATCCAGATCTAATTTTCCCAAACGCCTCGCAATGCTGCGTTCAAACGTGGTTCTGTAAATGATCCTGGATGTGTCACCTCATAACATTGGCCAAAGACCTCTTTAATCTCTTGCATTTGACCTTGAGAGTTCTGACGCTTTCAAGGAAGAGATGGTCGCTCTCAAATTGGCCTGTACTTTCCACACTGAAGATGAAATGATCTTGTACCCTTCCCAGCTTCACTTTCCCCTGAAATTCTTCGTGCCGCAAGCATTCTCTTGATACAGTATCCCTGAACGTGTCCCTTACGACAGCTTGCTTTTCTCCAATGCGGCCTTCGTAATCGCTACCCATCCTGTCGCTCTCCTCGTCCGTCACGTCCTCCAAGCCGATCACGCCCTTCGGGAAACATCTCGCGAATTTCTTCGCATCGTCACCGAGTATCGGCTTAACGATGTCAATCGTAGGCAGCAAGCGATAACTCGCCGTCGCCACTGGACTGAATTTCGCATGATCTGCCCCGATGCCTTTGACGCAATGCATATCCAAGTCAATGACCTGACCCGGCCGCATTTTCGCCAGCAGAATATCCGGGTTCACAGGCCTCACAACGCCGTCCGGCTCCGGGAAAAACTGTGTCTGTCGGCCCATAGGTTCAAAGACGATCTGATGTGCATAGACGCTACTTCCCACATACAACTTCTCAGGATCTGTTTCCCCCGCCTTGGGGGGATTATCTCTCCAATCGCATTGCGCCTGCAATTTCAGCACCAGGGTATTCATATCTGTGGCCGGTACCTCTGGCTCATCGTCGTTCGTATCTTCGTCCGTCCGTGGTGGTTTCGAGTATGTCATCCAATTGAGGCCGGCGAGCGAGCCGGTAAGGGGCACGAGACCGAGGCGTGAAGCGAGGACTTCATCATGTACTATGGATGTGTTATTATGTATGAAGACTGTTCCGATGGCGAGAGTAGGGATTTCTGCGATGAGGATGCGTCGAAAGGCGTTGGAAATAGAGGCATCGATGCCGATGAGGGAGAAGGCGGCATCGTAGGGGGAGTTCTTGTGAAACTGGACGTGGAAGCTCTGCAGCATGATCGTAAGTAAGGCATAATTGTGTTGGAGCTTTGGAATCTACCTGCGAAAACCTTTCGAAGCTCCAAGCATGGTCTTCACCAGGGTAATGGCCAGGGAAATCGGTGGATGTGATATTCGTGACTGTTTCTGCGTTTACACCAACGATCTGGAATTGATCAGCGTTTGGAGATCAAGGAGAGATTCTGAAGCTTACAAACCTTCCTACGCCGAGCCTCTTCTGGCGACAGTGGAGGTGGAGCCATCGTATGAGAAACTATAAGTTCCGCATTTCGCAGGGATTCAGATACAAAACGAATCTATGAAGTGCCGAGGAATGTCTGCCGAGGACTAGTTCTGCTAGCGCGAGTCGGCTAGCGGGCCGCCGACCCAAAATTCATGGACATCATAACCCTACCGTTTTCGACGAGCCTCTTTTCCGCCGCCCACGACAATCATTTCCGTTCCCCAAAGCTCTCTTCCTGAACGCCATCGGACACAATGGCTTCTCCCTTCACACGACTCGCAGCACGTTCGGCTAAACGCCTTTGCGTACGCAGCGCGACTACAAACACCTCCCTCCCACGCCTCTTCGCTAGAACAGTAGCAACTTCCAACCCACGGCACTATGCTACGCCCTCCGAAACCCCTGCAGAACAGACAGGCACGCGCCTCGTCCCTGTTGACGAACGCTTCGGCCAACCTATAAATCCAGATGAACAAAATGACTTGAACACAACCACGGAAGAAGGTGACATGGCCGAGAACCGCAAAATACGGCATTATACAGTCAATTTTGGTCCTCAGCATCCTGCAGCGCACGGTGTGTTGCGATTGATCCTCGAGCTCAACGGAGAAGAGATCGTACGCGCCGATCCACATGTTGGGCTGCTGCATAGAGGCACCGAGAAGTTGATTGAATATAAGACATACCTGCAGGCATTACCATATTTTGACCGGCTAGATTACGTATCCATGATGACGAATGAGCAATGTTACTCATTAGCCGTGGAAAAACTGTTGAACATCGAGGTTCCCGAAAGGGCCAAATGGATTAGGACGCTGTTTGGGGAGATAACGAGGGTACTGAATCACTTGATGAGTGTGCTCAGTCACGCTATGGATGTGGGAGCCTTGACGCCGTTCCTATGGGGCTTTGAGGAAAGAGAAAAGCTGATGGTAATTCGACCCTCCACTGCTCCCCCAAAACAAACCTAAGTCTTACTGTACTCTAGGAATTCTACGAACGTGTCTCCGGTGCCCGACTACACGCAGCTTACGTCCGCCCTGGCGGTGTCCATCAGGATCTTCCCCTCGGCCTCCTCGACGATATATACCAATGGGCGACTCAGTTCGGTGACCGCATCGATGAGACAGAAGAACTCCTCACAGACAACCGCATCTGGAAAGGACGCACACAGGGTATCGGTGTCGTTTCCGCCGCCGACGCTCTTAACTACTCCTTCTCTGGCGTGATGCTCAGAGGGTCGGGTGTACCGTGGGACATCCGGAAAAGCCAGCCATACGATGCCTATGATCAAGTCGAATTCGATGTGCCGGTTGGTGTGAATGGAGATTGTTACGATCGCTATCTCTGCCGTATGGAGGAATTCCGCCAATCGCTACGCATCATTCATCAATGTCTCAACAAGATGCCGGCTGGCCCGATTCGCGTCGAAGACTACAAGATCTCGCCTCCACCGCGCGCAGCCATGAAAGAGAATATGGAAGCCTTGATCCACCATTTCCTGCTGTTCACTAAAGGTTACACCGTTCCGCCCGGTGAGACATATTCGGCAATCGAAGCGCCGAAAGGCGAGATGGGGGTCTTCATCGTCAGCGACGGAAGCGAGAGACCGTATCGGTGCAAGATAAGAGCGCCTGGTTTTGCCCACTTGGGAAGTTTTGATCAGATCAGTAGAGGCCATATGTTGGCAGATGCGGTGGCCATCATCGGGACGATGGACTTGGTGTTCGGGGAAGTCGATCGGTAGAGAAGGCAGCATTGCAGCGGGATCGACGTTGAGGTATATAGGCGTCTCTGGGGATTCTTGTACATAGCTATGAAGATGATGTTATCGCAGACCTTTGGGGCGGGAAATCTGAATAACAGGACGAACTGCCAAGCGTCCTAGGCACTCCAGAAAGCTCCAGCGCAACATGGACGTGGGACTTGAAGTTAGATGGTAGTATCTCGAACGATCTATCTGAAGTACAGCTACAAAGGCTACGGCGTATGGTACAAATCCTCTGCACATGAGCTATCGAACAAACCTTCAGCCTGCCGACTTCTAAGCCTGTTCCAACGTCGTCAAGCCATTGATACCCTGCACCAGCTCATCTCCATCCACTTTCCGCCGTAACCTCTCCCGGACCTCGGCCACCAAATCGCTCAAGCTCACCAGCATGCCATCCTTCTCCGGGTGGCCCTCTGGCAACCCCATCTCCTTGATCTTGACCTTCCCCTGTGCCTGTTCGTCCTCACCTAGGATCACAGCGAACGGGATTCCGTTCTGCTCTGCCGATTTGAACTGCGCCGGTAATTTCGGCTTCTGTTTGTATGCGAATTCGGCTTTGATGCCGGCGTCCCAGAGGGTTTTGGCGACTTGCATTCGTTCTTTGAGGAGGCCTGTGAAGCCTTTGCCGCCGAAGGCCATGACGAAGACGTCTACTTCCGTACTATCGATCGGGGTGTCAGCGTTGGCCTCGATTTCAAAGCTGGAATTCCGGACAGGCAAAGAATTCAAGGGCAGGGATTGATTAGATGAAGGGACATCGAATCTTGAGACGCATACCTTCTTACTGCTGCAGCGCCTTTATCCGCCTCCATCCTTGCTTTGGTGATTGAGAAAATGCGATCTACTCCAAAGGAGATACCGACGCACGGTATTTGCGCCTTGCCCGAGAACATTCCCACAAGCTCGTCATAACGACCTCCAGCGGCCACACTTCCAACGCCTACGGATGGGTCGTTGGATCTGTCTTCGTCAAATTCATTCGCTTTCTCCCGTTTCGCAGGTTTCTGTGGCTTCTGGCTGGAAGTTGTTGGGGGAGCCGATCCTTCGGTGACAACCTCATATATGACCCCTGTGTAATAGTCAAGACCACGTGCTAGGGACAGGTTGAAGTCGATCTTGTCTAGCACGCCGAACGCCTCTAGGTATCCGAACAGAAGGTCCATATCCTCCAAGCCAGCTACTAAATTTTGATTCTCCATCGCTCTTTGGTCTTGCCTTAACGCTTCTAGGACATCTCTTCCCCCTCTCCTCCGCACAAACTCCCATATCCTGTCGGCGACCTCCTCACTCAGGCCCTTCTCTTCCACCATCTCTTTCCTCACCTCCTCCCAAGGCGATTTATCCAGCTTGTCAATCGCTGAGCTGATACTTCTCAGCTTCTCCTTCGGAACCCCACAGACCTCAAATATCCCATCTAGCACCTTTCTGTGATTGATCTTGACCGAGAAGCCTCCCTGTGACGCCCAACCCAACCCCTGATCTCCGAAGACCTCACACACAATCCGCAATATCTCCGCATCAGGCAACATTCTGTCGTAGCTCCCTGCAATATCGAAATCGCACTGATAAAACTCCCTCATCCTTCCTTTGGTCATAGCGGGCTGATCGCGTCTGTAGACTTTGGCGATGTGGTATCTCTTTATAGACTGTATCGAGGGGTTCATGGCAAGCCATCGTGCGAAAGGAACAGTCAAATCGTAACGTAAGGAGCATAATTCACCGCCTTGGTCCGAGAGGTCATAGATGAGTTTGCTATCTTCGCCATATTTGCCAGAAAGAATGGGACGAAGTTCGAAGACTGGGGTATCGATTGTGACAGCGCCATGGCGCTTGAAAACAGAGATTATGGTAGAGAATATGCGGTCACGGATGACCATATCCTTACCATCCCCTGCGCTACATGTTAGTCTGGACTCCTCGTCGAGGCTGAATGTACGGTACAGTCTTTCGTCCCCTTCGGGGTCTTCAGCTGATAGGGAACCTTGTCCTTCTCTTTCCCCATCTCTGCGGTTTCAAAAGGTTCGAAGGCCTGGCTCGTAAATGCTCGTATAGGGGGATGTTGCCTGTTCAAGGCTTTGCTTGTGGCAGACCTTATAGGATAGAGGCGCACAAGCCATACATGAGGCCTGTATAAACACCACATACGAGGGTTGTCGGCTGAGCCATGCCTTTCCCAAACCTGAGTCACTTTGATATTGACTACGCAGAGTGTTCTTGCGGGCCGCCGTAGAATAGTTCTTGAATTAGCGGACATCTTCCGCCTCTCCACTGGCCGCTTGAAGTTATCATTTATGCACTCAGTACATGGGCATGGCGCCCCATCCAGGCATTGATACCGATCTGATCAGGGAAAAAGCACGTAAAGATTTATTGAACTTGCTTGAAGGCGTATGTAAGGCTCATCGGACACAGATTGACACAGATCTGCACTGCTGAACTGCTCTAGGTCCGCGGGAAAAAGAACTTGGTGATTGAGAAGTCGCTTGCTGGCCCGATTGGCGTCTTCGTCAAATTCTCCACCCTACAGGATCACGGAGTCGACAAGGTTTTCTTTCTAGAAAACGACAATGTGGACGCATCCCAGAAGAATGTCATCTTCTTGGCTCGGGGAGAGAAGGCCAACCAACCGATAGCAATAGCTGGTATGTATGTGCTATCTTGCTCAGTGTACCTGATTTTTCCATTCATTGTCTTTCATTGCGTCCACTTTCCTTGATCCAATATAAAATACTTGCATATGACAAAAGGGATGATAAAGTAGATTGCGTAGATCCTTACCTACTCTACCTAATCAGTCTTGATCCCAACATGAACAAACTTCAATATTCAGCTCCTTATATAGCGTCACACTGCAAATGCAATAGTTTTTACGCCATTATTGTTTGCTGACATTATTCGCCTTGCAGAACAAATCCAGCGGCTCCAGAAAAGTAGCAACATAGAACACGAATTCTCCATTATCTTGGTGGCACGACGGACGTTGGTCTGCAACAAAATCCTAGAAGAAGCGGGTGTCCTGGGAGACGTTGGTGTACAGGACCTTCCATTGCACTTCATCCCGTTAGAGCAAGATGTACTCTCCTTGTGCCTCGGAGACTCTTTCAAAGACTTGTATTTGGTAAGATTGCTTACCTCAAACTCATTACTATGAATTGACGAATGTAGGGAAAGGACCCAACATCCATATTCCTGGCAGCTCAAGCACTCATGCCGATACAGCAAACCCATGGCCTCTTCCCGCGCATTATCGGTAAGGGAGACAACGCCTATAGACTTATGGAGCTTCTGCTTCGCATGCGTACCGAAGCTGCTGCAGACGAGAGTACCCCATCCAAATTCGGCTTGATGCCAAGCGCAAGCATCGAAAGCCTCATCATCATAGATCGAGAGGTCGATTTTGCGACGGTCCTTCTCACACAGTTGACCTACGAAGGTCTACTAGATGAGATGTTCGGTATCGAGCATAACCAGGCTGAGATCGACACGTCCATCGTAGGTCCAGCGCCAGGAACCCAGCAAGGGAGCAAAGGCGCAGCCGTACCATTACAACAAGGTCTCAAGCGGAAGATCCAGCTCGACTCCTCGGACAAGCTCTACGAGCAAATTCGAGACGCAAACGGTGCCATCGTAGACAGCTTGTTGAACAAAGTCGCCCGCCGCTTACAGATTGACATGGACAGTCGCCATACAAAGACCAGCGTTTCCGAGCTCAAAGACTTTGTAGGCAAGTTGTCCGGCTACCAAAGTGAGCAACAGAGTTTGAAGATCCACATAAATTTGATAGAAGAAATCATGAAGAACACCCAATCCGACATCTTTCGGCGCAATTTAGAAGTCCAACAAAACCTCTACGACGGCTCTGATCCGTCATACCAGCACGACTCAATCGAAGAGCTCATTTCCCGCGACGTCCCTCTTACAACCGTCCTTCGCCTTCTTTGTCTCGAATCTTGCGTCTCCGGTGGCCTGCGCCTCCGAGATCTTGACAACTTCAAGCGCCTCATCCTCCAAGCCTACGGCTATCAGCACCTCCTCACTCTCTCTGCCCTCGAAAAGATTGGACTTCTTCAGACCAGAGCTTCAGTAAACGTACTCATGAACCCTCTCGGCGTCGGTGCGGGAGTCCCCGAAGGATCAAAGACAAACTACAACTACCTACGCAAAGTGCTCCGCCTGATCGTCGACGAAGTCAACGAACAGAACCCCAACGACATCGCCTACGTCTACAGCGGTTACGCTCCGCTAAGCGTCCGCCTCGTACAATCCATCATCCAAAAGCAGCACCTCCTAACCATCACTAAAGGCACCTCCGCCGCCTCCAACGGTACCAGCAGCGCCGCGCATGGCTGGCAAGGGTTCGAAGACGCCCTAAGGAACGTGAAAGGAGCAACATTCAACAAAGTCCAAAAGGGGGACGAAGCGGCGGTCAAAGCGCGACATATGCTCACCGGTGCCGGTGCAAAGGTGAAGACGGTCGTGGTGATGTTCCTGGGCGGTATCACGTTTACGGAGATTGCGGCGTTGAGGTTCATAGCCAAGCAGATGGAAGGGAGCAAGAAGATCTTGATCTGCACTACTGATGTGATTAGTGGGGATAAGATGATGGAGGCGGCTATCGAGAAAGGGGATTTCGGGAAGGTTTAGAAGGGTTGGACAGGGGATTTTCGAGTCAGGGTATTGAAGTGTTAAGTATTGCTTTCAATCAATTCTGGCACTTCATCATGAGGTCGTGGCGTAGGCATAAATCTAAACATATGTTGCATCGTTAGCAACCCCACGAAACGGGCCTGATAAGACGTACAGCGCGATAGTGGATCGTACAACATATAGCCAAGAATATCATCAGCACAGTAGAAATGCCTGGCAGGTATAGATGGATGTCTATGTACGACACGGCTTATTTCTCATACTGCCCCACGACCAGAATGATTATATCTTCTCCCCAAATTTCTTACACATTAGGCGTATGATAAAAAAATTCCCGAATGCTTTCGTATTTGCATACATACTGATACATATGGTACGTTAAGCATCAGAAAAGGAGTACGTACTGTACCATGCCGAAAAAACGCATCTTGATCCGTTGCCTGAATATAAGGGTGTTTATTTCGTGAAGAGCACCTGCTCGAAAGTCCATCTCAATCAGGGATGGATGTTGCGAACGACTTCATCGAGTATGCCCAGCGGCCTTTGTTGTTCGATGCATGAGTCTCGATCTTAATTTTGTATTTTGAGAATGATGCATGCAACGCACAGGCATCAGAGCAACAACGCTTTACCACCAAAACCATCATCATCATCCAACCGATACATTACGTAAACTTAGTATCCTGATACTGATAGTCCTGCAAGGACTGTTTGCACGCACACACACATACACACAGGGGTATCAGTGTCCGTCTGATGCTCCACATACACATAACAAGCACACCTCTTCAAATCCAAATGGTCAGCCTCACGCAATATCAATCAACCCACCCATTTCATCTCCCTCCTTCTCCTCATCCATCTGAGCGAGAACTTGCGCGTAGTAATCTGCCACACCTCCAAGTACGCGGCCATGATCCGTAAGCAGCCGCATCATTTCGCCGTACACAACTTCGTCATCGGCGCCATCCGTCATCACCTCAGTCGAAGGGAGCGCTGGGCGCCAAGCACCGAAGATCGGATGGGCGTCGTGGGGATCCTCTTGACCGATACTGATGCCGAATGGCGATGGACCTCGTACGGTAGATTCTGATAACTGTGACTTCGCATAAGTCGTCGAAGTCCCGAGACTTAGGTCCAGGTTCCCCATCAGAGCGTCCAGATCCAGTGTCTGCCGGACCTTTTTCGCACTTTCAAGGTTGTCGGGCATGCTGGAGGTATATTGATGATTGAAAGCGCTGCTATTCATGGAGGGAGTATCGTATGTAACCTTGTCAACATCGTCCCTAGGAGTGCCAAAAGTGTCCATCAGAGCGTCCAGATCCAGTGTTTGCCGGACTCTCCTTGCACCATCAAGGTTGTCGGTCATGCTGGAGCTATATTGATGATTGAAAGCACTGCTGTTCATGGAGGGAGTATCGTATGTAACCTTATCGACATCGTCCCTAGGAGTGCCAAAATTGTCCATAAGGGCGTCTAAATCCAAGGTCTGGCGCGCCTTATTCATGTTCTCGCTATCTTCGCTCTTGATGGAGAATGATTGGGCAGCAGAGGTGTGGTTAGAGGAAGGCTTTGGAGCGGATGCGTATAAAGATGTCGGAGGTCCTAGATATGAGTCTTCATACAGTCCGTCACCTGGAGATCCGTAGTCTGCAGTGGCCGCGACATGCGCATGGTCATATGATTCCTCTCCTGGCGAGCCGTAGTCGTTGACTTCGCCTAGCGTCCACGCCGCCGGACTCTGTTGATACATATCTAAAGTCTGAGGCTGCGACTCCAATACCTGAGACTCATTGACATGATCATGATCACCACTCATGCCCATCTGTTCGCTCGTAGCAAAGTCCCACGCCATGGTAGGTGGGCGATCCTTATCCTTGAGGCGCTTTGCCTTAAGAGTCGATGGGTCTGCTAGGGCGATACTGCCGGAATTTGAAGTACCAATCTCACTCGCGTCGACCACTTTCCCTTTGCTACTAGAGGCGGATGCATCATCAATTGCATTGCGCAACGGCAGATCAGATTGGCTGGATGTGAGGCTTGGATAGATGTACTCTGAGTTACGTGGATCAAATAAACGGCCGAGCTGCTTTCCCCCGCGGGTCACTTTTGTTCTGGTTGCTCCCAACCTTGTGGGAAGGACCGGTATTTGATCGTCTATCAGATCTGCTGAGGCGCCCTGAAACGTTGGAGATCCGCCAGGAGTGGCTTCACTGGTAGAAAGGTAGGGACTGGTGGGCTCGGATGCGTCATAGGAGTTGAAGGCGTCCTCTTGAGCTTGAATCGACGACATGTCGGCAGCCTGATCAAGGTGGGATGTTCGGTAAGTGTCGTTGCTGAAACTAGCGGGTAGTTGATATTTAAGGTCGGAGGACACACGATCCATCATCTCCGTCGATTCAAGTGTACTAAATCGCCATTCAGGTTGCTTCTCGATCTCTTCAGTTACCTTTGCTGCCGCCGCTCCGTGCGGATTGAAGAGAGACTGACGCTGGCCACCTTGGTGTGCCCAATCCTGAAATTCCATCACAAAATATTTGAGTGAAGATGTGGGATACGACAGTTCGGTTCCCTTTAGGTATGGATGTTCCAAGACCTGCTCCATAGATGGTCTTAGATCGGGGTCCTTGATTAGGGTAAAGGCAATCAACTCAGACAATCCTGATGAGTAACCTTCCTGCAATCCTAACTTGGGCGCAGCACGAGTACGGAGGGCGAACTCCAGATTCTTCATGTCGATATCAGACCTTGGCGGACGGCCGGTTGCCATCTCCCACAAAGTGCACCCGTATGCCCAAGTATCGGCCTATCCGGTCAGTCAGCATCCACGAATCCACAGACTATATATCCATACTACGAGGGATCCTCCCTACCTTGGTTCCATATCCTTTGTCTTTTCCATCTTTTCCTTTGAACACCTCTGGCCCCATCCAGTGTGGAGTACCAATGACTGTGGTCCTCTTGTCCGCCTGGTTAACCAAAGTGCCAGCAACACCAAAGTCAATGATTTGCAGTCGTCCTTCCTCATGGATCATCACATTTGCAGCTAAGTCGGTGTATAATGTCAGTATCCAGTTCTACGATGCTACATGCCAGAATTGTCACTCCGAGACACAGTATCGAGACAAAGCATCGCACCTTTAATGTCTCTGTGAATGACTGAAGCTTTATGGACTGCATTTAGGCCTATCGCCAACTCCCGTGCAATGGGTAGAAGGTATTTCTCTTCCACCTTATTGTTGGTAGCTTGCATCTATCAAAGGTCAGCTTCGGTTTCATCATTCTTAGACAAAAGCATTTGAGAGCATTAGGCATGGATGATTGCTAGGCAATTGGAAAGGATAAGGTATCTGGGATGATCAGACTCACGAGAGTATGAACGCTACCTCCTGGACAATATTCGGAGATTATCCAGAACTGGGAGTATACTTCCAAGACCTCGTAAATCTTGTTCACATTTGGCGCTTTGTACGACTGTATTTGTTGAAGGGTCTTCAATTCTTTAAGGAAGTCTTGTGCAGTCTGATCTCTGTCTATCAAGTGGGCCTGAAAGTCCACAGCGTCAACCTCGAGTATCTTTATGGCCACTCGACCGTAACCCTCTGGCCTCGTATCGCGTCTGGTATGCTATTAGCGAGTGGGGTCTCAGACATATTATCGTAGGATCGGGAATGTGCTCGCTCCGCTTCGAAAGCAACGAAGGCAGATCAAGCAATCGCTCTGCTAGGCAAGACTCACGCTACGTAGACTCTCCCATAACTTCCCTTTCCAATATAATTCTGGAGTTCATACGGAGGGATCTCGTGGTTATTTTCCCAAAGTCGATTGTGAATGATCGTCTGCTGCGCTTTTGCTTCCTCTCTTGTCCTCAATTGGCTGTACGGAAGTTCTCTGGAATAGAGGGACAACCGGTCTATGAAACTCGGATCTCGCGAGCTGTCCATGACGGAGGCTGAGTTAGTAACGTGTCGCCCGTTCTGTTGCAACTTGCGCTACAAGAGCTCTGGTCTCAATCCTCTCAGGTAAGAAGGATGGTATTGCAACGTCCAGTTGGTCTTACGAACAGCTATTCACCAACGCTAGAGGATTGGAGATTGGCCTTCGAGATCCTGAACGTTGGTTTTGATGAAAGCAGAAGTATGTGCTCGCAGGTCGGTAATTCGCTCTTTGATAGCTACCTGTCAAAGGTCACTTGGCCCTGAACATCGGGTGTACTGAACAAAAAGGGAAAGGTACCAGCCGCTCCTGGGATCAAAGTCCCTATACAGCTCGAAGATGATAAGTCGATCAAATCATCCTAATCTGTCCCCACTCCCAATTGTCTGGCAGAACGGTATCCCTGTTATCGTAACGTGCTGCAAAACTGGACCCAAGAAGCAGGGAAAGAGGAAGAAAAGTTGTAGCCCTGATAGCTCCAAGATCACACTTATACTGGGGCCCCAAGATTTTGTGTCCTATCAATTTCCCAACTGTTCACCACAGCACCTGATAATACCATCCCCCCTCCATCCACCACAACACACAACTGGTTTCAATGCTTCATCTGTAGGTTCTGAGGTGATACTACCTATGCCCTGATCGTCAGTCAATTTGTAAACGGTAGTCGACGTTGTTTGAAGAGCGACTTAGCGGACTCTGGAGAGAGCCTAAAAGTAGCTCAGTACCTCTAGTTACTTCCGGCTAAATGAAGGCTAAACTCTAATCCCTGGCACGCCACCGCTGGCTCCGCTCGGGTGCGGATCTATCCGCACCAAAGTCGATTACAGAACAATCCGGACACTAGACCAAATAGAGAACCGCACCAAAAATCATATGCTTTTATTCCTCCTACCATCAAAGGTTCCTACCACGTATCGTAACGTCTCTCCCTTCACACCATGCGACAAGCTCTGAGTGGCATACGCCCTAATAGTACGTTGCAAGACTCTCGTACGTGATGTTAGGTCGGAACTCTCAAGGGATTCTCTATCTGGCCAAGTGTCCCAATTATTTTGTCAACGACGTGGTACTCAAGTACGGTATCCAGCATTGGCATATCAAGTTCTCACATGCTCCGAAGAAGTCAGGAGACTTCCTGAAAACAGTGGGAGATCGTGATGTAATTTTACCACCAAGAAAGTCGAACATTGAAGTTACTTGATCGCATCATAGTGAAAGATCGAATGAGATGAGACCTGCGCGTCGGTCTACAAGGGCAGTACACCGTATGTACACGTATCTAGCATGTAGCCATTGCCTAACATTCGCATTCATAATTCTCCTACACCTCAATGTAATGTCAAGAACGCCGCGCTGAATGCTCGCCTTGCTAAACCATCAGTTATTCTTCCCACAGCCGTTCACAGTAGTGCCTTTAGAAAGATATCCCTGTACCATCGGTCTCTGTGTCCTCTTCCGCTTCACTGTCCATAGTCTCCTCTTCATCACTGCCACTATCGGTCGCTTCCCTATCCTCAAGCCCTCCAATAGCAGCCCATTCTCGATAGTCTCCGTCTATCCACCTTTTGCTCTTTGGTAAGTGATAAGGATCAAAGGGGAAATACTCGTCCAAGTATTGATGATCCTCATCCTTCCTCGCTGACAATGCTGTCTCTCTGTTAATCTGGCTGTAGGTATTTCCTGCGTATTGCTGTACCCGAACCCGCTTGTTGGTCTCAAGCAGGTGGTATACATAGACAATGCCTAGATGGTTCGCTAAGCAAGAAAATTCTGTTACAATGGTTGGCGAGCAGACTTTGAGTGGATTTAGCTTGGAAAATATGTTCCTTGATAAGGCTTCCTTGACTCCAGAACGCCACTGATACTGCTGGCCGTATGCTTCCAGGTCGTCGTCTTCTAGATCGTCATCTGGACTCGATTCGAGGTCTCGCCAGCGGAAGCAGAAAATGTACAGCATGGCTTGCACCAGAACATAGAAGGAAGAATACCGTCTCATGTCAGGACCACGGCAATTTGGTTCGTTCTGGCGTCTGTAATGCTCAAGCTCTCTGGCAAGGTAATCGAAGACTTCTCGGACGATGCTGGATGGCACATGAATACCCCTCGCAACAAAGCTAGCAAGGTAAGCTGTCGAGGCTTGTCTTATAATGGCTGGTTGATTCCTATCGAAAGTGATCTGAGCACAGGCTCCAACGAAGGTGTCGATGTGCGCGGTCGACTTTTGCGAGAAGTGGAAGATGAGGAATTGAGTATGTCGAGATCGGTGTGTAGGTAAAATGACAGTTGTGAATTGAGAGAGAAGGACATTGAAAGATCCAAGTTGATCCTCCGGAGATGCTTTAGTGAAAACTTGATCGTAATGGGAGAATAGAATGTCCAGAATTGCATCCATCTTTTCAACATTTTTGGTGATATCCTTTGTTCTTCTCGCATCAGCATCCTCTTCGTACTCTTCAGAGTCTGACTCTTCTTCACTACTATCGGAATCCTGCATGTCTTCCATCAGGTCGGGCCGGACCTTGTTCACCAAGCCTTCCCCAACCTCCTCGGCCAGCTCCTCCAGATCCACTTGTATGCGAACGTCAATCTTGACAAGCCGCTCCGTTATCAGTCTCAACACTTCTTCCCGTAGTTGCGGAGCGTACGCGATCAATTGGAGAAGATTTTGCACATATATGATATGGTTGCGGCGAGACTCCGTTTCGTGAGGGAAGGCATTGATCAAAGACGAGGCAAGTATGCGGCTAGCAGAGGGCATGACCTGCAGTAAAAAACGTATAGCCTTATGTACTCGGGCATAAACCATTGACCTAGGAACGACTGGCAAATTCCGTAATCGACCGTTCGATGGTGGAGTTGCAGTAATGTTGTTGACCAGCATTCTCATGATTTCTCCCAAAAAGATTCCTTGGACTGATGCAAGATTGGCCAACAGACGCACATAAAGTGTCACATAGTCTTCCGGTCTTCTCACCCATTCACTCTTGAGAACGGTGTGGACCAAGTCTGAATTCGATTTGGTAAGCGCCGAGACATTTCCAAGCAGCGCCAATGTATAGCTTCTGAGTGTCGTGGAGCTAATCTCGTCGGAATCATCCTTGTTTGCTGCATAGATACTCTTGACCTTCTCATAGCCTGAGCTATCCCCTGAAAGCCGCTTTGAAAAGGCCCGGCGCACTTCCTCATATATAACTTCTGGGGCTTGGTCCCAGTCGTCTACAACCCTCACTTCAACATCAGAGTCGAACGTAACCTTGGCTCTCTTCCCTGGACTGGATGGTATCGTGTCTTCGTCGTCGTCTCGTTTACGTACCAGATTAGGACGGCGGAGAACTGGCTTCGATGTTGCAGACACAACAGGGCCGGCTGGACGTAGAGTAGTGGACATGTCTGCTACTGTCATTAAATGGCATAATTGACGTCAAGAGATGCCGTAAAATTATTGGTAATCATATGTGCATGAAATTCAGATATGACTCCTCCGGATATTTGTTAGACGGCGCACGCGAGTAGAAAGTTCGCTACGTGCGACTTCAAGCGACCTTGGCGCTAGTTTTAGGTCGTCGGGGTTTGCCGCTTTAGCGTGGGAGCAAAATCCCCAATCGAGATACCAAAGAAACGCGACGTCTTGTACAGCCCCACTTCAGGGGTCTCAGAGATGGCTGCTGAAGTGTCTGACAACGAAGAGCCGTGCCCATCCCGTTTGTGGCTCTTCAATCCTTACTCTTGTGACCCAAAGATTACAACCAACATCTTCCCCGCAGTCATCCTCGACTATTCCTTTGTTTCACACAATTATGGCCCAAAGCGCCGTATCGCCAGCAAAGCTACTAAAGAGAGCTACTACCATTCGTTACATGCAGGGAGCTCATCAGGACGAGGATAGCAAGGGGGTAGTACAGAGTATGCTAGGATGTCCCTGAGAGGTGAGGACATTGGTTTGAGACCCTGTGAGACGTAAGTACAAATATCCGCTCGATTTTTGTTCCCAGGGGTATACTCACCCAGCTTAGCAGATGGGCAATTGGTTATTGATATGAAGGAATAGGACAGGAGAAAGGCACTATTTAACTATACCGCTGTCGACGTCTCTCATACCCCAGAAGCATTGATTCTTCGAGAATGTCTACCTCTCCTGGACCTTGCTACATTAAGGACTCCCCCTGCTTTATCGTTGCCACCAGCCGAGAGATTATCGACGACGGACTGGAATGGTCACCGTTAACTCTAAAGACTCCCTTTGCAGAGTGGTTCTCCACTGGATTTGCTCGAATGAGGGGCTACCGTATCGATAAGGAAGTTAGACGTGCGGTCCAAAGCTGAATGGGACTGTGCCCGTGAACCAGCGTTGAGTGAAAAACAATAGCGACCCTGAGAATACTGTGTAACTTATCTCACCTACTTTCGCTAGAAACTATTCGCAGGTATGGTGTGTCTACCAGTCAACACAGCAAGCTGCTTTACGATGATACCCAGTATCTGCTAGCTATGGCTCTTGCAGATAATGCTTTTCGAGGCATAGGTTCATTCGGATGTCTATGGCAGTCACAAACACTCCCGGGCGAAGACGAGCTTACCTTTTGTTCCAAAATTACTTTCCAAGAAACAAGCTCCGGCCACTGTTGGCATTGAGGGGTTTTGTTCGGTTTTACTCTGTATCCCTGCGGTTACGCCGGAAAAATTGTTCAGACCAATACCGCAGAGCAGTGTCATTCGGAATGGTCTCCGAGTATCTGTGGCTGGTGATTGGGCACCGACACATGCATGAGCCTCATCGTGCATAAAGTCAACGCTAACTCAGATCCAACCTCGGAGAGACTGGAAGCTCCCTTACAATCACTATAATGTGTAGCCACTCAGCCTGGGTCACAAGATACCCTATTGACCATGTCAAGCTCGTCCTTCAATCACCTATCTCGGCAGCGTCTAGTGGAGAACATCACACTCCTATGGACACTCAACGAGATCCCTGAGCAGCCCAAAGATAACATATCCCGCTGTGAAGAAGACGGGACACGACAGCTCACTTTGGAGCGAGAACGGCAACTTGCCGATAGCTTTGCATTTATCTCCGCCTCGACGGATAATATGCTCCGTGTCATGGCGGTGTCTATCGAAGAGGATACTGATGGTCATGGCATAACAATCCGTGTGGCTTCCAATACTGGTGATCTCTCAAGCATGAAGGAAGCGTTGGGTGACATTGCGAAAACACTTGAAAAGGCCGCAACAAGGGGTACGAATAGGCTTCCTGAACTATCAGCATCTACTGATACGAATCACAGTTGATTCACGGATCACAATCAGGCGTCAGCTTTTCATACAGATAGTCACACTGGATAGATTGCGAATACTGTCTCGCTTGAGATCTCGGCATGCCATAGTAACGCGGAAAACGGAGGGAAAACCTGGTCTTCTGGCCCTGCTGAGCAGAACCATCAACGACCCTTCCATCAAAGCGAGCGGCAATTCTGCTAAGCCTAAGGTCGCCAATGCGCGGTTTCAGACAAGACGGATTGTGGAAGCCTTTGATAAGTTTGAGACGGCTTATGACGTTGGTGATCCAAGTCTCTCAGAGGAAAGACTTGTTGACGTGCTTATCCAAGCTCACGAATTTGACGTAAAGAATCTCCAGGTAGCCCTCAAAATCTCTTCCAGGATTGATCCAAGTCTTGTGACCTTCTTGCCGGAAGCGATCAGCAAGCTTGGGCGCTATTATTGTGTCACGTGCGATCTTATTGATGCAGCGCGAAGCTTGCAATACACAATCTTCGGACGCGTTACAACAGAGGTTTTGGAAGAGCCTGTATTGGACTCTTGCTCTATCACGAATGGCCTACTCGACTTTGATGGAACTCTTGAACGAATCACGATGCTGTCTCATCAACGGCAAATCGATCGTTATGGTTCGCAAGCTCTTTCTTTGGCGCGCACAAAGTACCATGCCCGCGTTTGGAGTCGCCTCGCCCCATGGAAGATCCATGCCGAGATTCAGCTGCTGTTCTTTTACGAGCTCAATCCTGATATTCCTCCTCCGCGATTTGTCTGCTCAAGCAAAAGTGCTTGCTATCTATGCGATTTATTTATCAATTCACACGGAAAGTTCCGTTTACCAAGGACGCATGGCCGGCTCTACGACAAGTGGATCTTGCCTGAGTGTTCAACCAATCAAGCGCTTTACAGCCAGAGCATCCAATTAGCGATTGACCGGTGCAACACCACGCTAGAAGGCAAAATCTTACAGACACTTAATACCAGACGACCTTCGTTCCGCCACCCCAATGAGAGCGTTCTTCATATGCGCGAGCCTTGGTCATCAAACTCCACTCTCCCAACATTAGAGACAGGGCAAAGAATGACAGAAGCGTTAGAAGGTGGAAGGAACAAGGTAACGAAAGAGCTGGACGAACTCACACCTACGGGCTCAAACGATAACAGCTTCTCATCCGAATCTGCCGTCGAAAGGAGAAGTATGAAGTCTGGGGAGACCATTGCTGGGAGGGTTATGCCAAACACGGACCAAATAATTGCAGAAGGGCAAAGAAGCGTAAGCTCATCGGGTCAGGTAGAGTTACTCCTAGCTCGAGGTGGTACACTGTGTCATAGACTGACCCGTTCGTGCGATACCTTGGTTGTGCGAACCGTTGCGATCACTCTACATGCAACATGGGACTGGAATCCCATAGACCCAACAGAGGCTGCCTCTGGCCCTTCTATAATGCAGGATGATTGCTGGGTTCAGGTAAAATGGCTCTCCAGTGGTAGTGACATCACCCGTGGTGACCAAGATGTTGATTTGGAGACGTTAGGCAGTAATCCAGACATTGCTCAAGAAAGAACTTTCGAGGGCGGGTCAGCACATAGTCAGAAAGCGCTTTCCATCCAGAAAGGAGGTCATGTGTTAGTGATTCAATATTATTTGGAGGATCCACACTCCGATTGAGCCCGCGCACCGCTTCTCTCCGGGTCTCGCAGGAGCGATCATTGGCCTGACAGTAGCTGCGACATTTGCAATAGCTACTGTCGGCGTGTTTCCGCCCAACCACTTGCGTTCCCGTGCATGTTTGCTTGATGGTATGATATGATTGCTCGGTATCATGATTGCTTGTCTTTCTTTATCATGTTTGTTCTGTCATTCTTTCATGTATCTAGCCATACAGACGTTTATATAGCAACTCCATTCAGGACAGTCCCCCTGGACAGTCCCCCTCTCCCCCTAGCCACATTTGCGGGGCGGTGGTTTGATGTACGCTTACCAACATAACTACTGCGCACCACGACCGATTAGTATCATTTAAACGCTGATGTTATATATATATACTGCTCCATAACATGTACTCCTACTATTAATATGATCATTTATTATAACGTGGTGGGAGTAGCTGTCGCATGACTTCAAGTTCTGATGGTTGGACCCTGTCAGCCCTACGGCTTAGTAGGGTCTACCGAGGGTCGGTGTCAAAAGTCTCTGCCGACTTTTACCCGGAATTGGGCGAGAAAGTCGGCAGAGACTTTTGACACCGACCCTCGTACGGAGAAATAAGCGGTGTGATTTCGAGTAAGTACGACAGCGAGGTCGTACGACGGTAACACCATAGGGATGTATATATGAAGTATGGTCGGTGGATCTATAGCCTCGAATAAAGCCTCCCATAAAGTGTCTAAGTAGTACTCGGGCTATGTGTTAAGGACTATGGGTCAAAATTTTATACCTATTACACGTCCGCGTACCACTCTAACAGCCGAATAATATTAATAGTAGCCACGGAATAACTCCAAATAATCGTTTACCGTATGACAAGGGCCAGAAAGGGCGTGGAGCCAAGGAAGACGAAGAGACTAGAGTCGCAGGTAAAGAGGGATAAGGCGGACGCTGATTAGAAGTTAGAGGCGAAGGAAAAGCGTGTAGCCAATCAGAAGGTAAAGAATAAGAAGAAGGAGGCGAGGTTAATAGAGCCTAGGAAGGAGGATGTTAGCCAATTAGCTAATAAGTTATTAAGTTCATTGTTGTAGGTAGGATTAGTAGGATAGGGCGTACGTATATTAAAAAGAACTATTGCAGGCACGTAGTCTCACGCGATATATGACGACAGCAGTAGCGACTGCGACAGCGACAGCAGCGATAGCGACAGCGACAGCGACAATGTATAGTTGCATGTTGACAAATGGTAAATAGTACTACCCCGCAAATGTGGCAAATGTGGCTAGGGGGACTGTCCAGGGGGACTGTCCTGAATGGAGTTGTTTATATAGTAAGTAGACGCCTCATAACAGCTAGATTGGAAATACATTCCTATTATTCCTGCTACGCACCGCGTTGAGAGCTACAGTGTTGTCTTCCCACCTCTTGACCTCGAATCGAAAAGGCGACACCGGTTGTCAAGTCTGGAATAAAAGCATGACCCTTGACAGCGCCAAATCACTTAGTGGACAGACACACTGATAAAGTAAAGTACTTATTCTGAAGCTGTCTTGGCAAGCCTGGTGGCAGCGGGCCGGACCGACCTCGGGTAAAAGCCCAAATCCCCAGGCTCCCAGGATATCCCTGCTACCAGGCATATCTTATTCTGATTTGGGTATGCTAACACTTTTAGATCGGGTACGGCTCTGGACAGACCCCGCATGGCTAACGAGAGACCCCTCGGAAAGACCCCTTGAAATGATATGCGCAATGCACACGCGATGTACATAGATCTACGTAGTAATGGAGGTATCAATTAATGTATCTACTGTGCTTATTCCGCATGTGATTGCTGTCGCTGTCGCTGTTGCTCACTGTCGCTATTATGGAGGACTGATATTGACTTGGCGCTGTGGCGCTCCAAATATTCTGCTACTTGGAGGTATTCCGGCATCATTACCTACCACATTCATTAACATCTTTAGTAGCATCATTAGTACGAGACATTTGCTGCTTTACACAGCTATTATTAGTCTTTAAAGGTGTACGACTTCGTAATTATAATAGAATAGTAGCGGCCTCCTTTTTAGTGGCCACCTTAGTCAGCTAGAACTATGCTTACTAATCAAAATTACTAAGCACTGTCTTTAGGTCGACCAATAATAGGAAGGGGTCTGTCGTTAAGGGGTCTCTCGTTAGCCACGCGGGGTCTCTCTTGAGCCGTACCCTTTAGATCCTTACCTATGCCTTTAGAGTTGCGCTAACTATAACGATGGCATCCACTACTCTGGCTGAGATCTCTCGCCTAGATCTTCTAGATCTCAATGCTCCTCCTTCTGCGTCAATCGTTGACGTCAAGCAACTGTCCTCGTACAACTGGATCGAGGCACCTACACCGACCATTACTGTCCCTGGTAGTCCATCTCTTTGGTCCGCTCCAACAGCTCCTCGAAAGGTGAAGAAGGACTCGGGCCTCATCTACATTGCCCAGAATGCTGCTCGCCACCCAGACAGTCCGCTTGAACCCCTTTTTCGCGCGTTGTACATCGCAGATCCTTCATTTGACATCCGCTCGATTGATATCGTGGCCGACCGAAACAACATCCGTAAACTCCTCTCTTTTGTCAATCCTAGCTCGAGCAGAAGCGGACTTGAACCGTTCACGATCAACATCGAGGTCGCGAAAAATACTGCAATATTCTCTCGCGCGGAAACTGCGACCCACGAATATATCGGACCACATGAATTTAGGGGCTTTGGCCACGAATTCGAGAAGGCATACACTACCAATCAGATCGAGGGTAGTACTGGACATCACAGAATCATCTCATACCGTTTCGGTGATTTGAATTTCATTGTTCGCCACGAAACGGACGGATATGTAGACGCTGGTACAGAAAAACCTTCTTCTGATAGCAGGGAGCTGGAAAGCGATAAGCTCTCTAACATGCTGGGGTCCTTGTCTCTATCTCCAACAAACAGACTTCCTAACATCACTACTGCTGGGTCTAAGTTGACCATCAAAGAAGAAGGTAAGGCTATACCGCTAGGATCAACCCTTGAAGTCAAAACACGTGTCTTCCATAAGCCTCTTGATATCCAGGAGATCGCACCGCAGCTATGGGTATCTCAAACACCCAAGCTCGTGCGAGCTTACCATCGCAATGGTACGTTTCAAAACCCAGAAATTGAAGATGTAGCGGCTTTTATCAATAGGTGGGAAGAACGCAACCAGTCAGACCTGAAGAAATTGGCTTCTCTAATCAACCGAGTTCTCACCGTGGTGAAGGACTGTGGTGGAAATGCCATGGTCAAGTATGATGAACAGGAAGATAAATTGGTGATTCGGAAGGTTACCGGCAAAAAGATGCTGCCGAAAGACTTGTATTCCAAATGGGATGATAGGGACAACACCGAAGGGGAGACCAAGACGGGGCGTGGTCTAGGAGCCGAGAGTGCAGAAAAGCCTGCCGACGAAGTGGAAACCGAAGCAGAAGGGAAGTGCGTCGGGGATGGTCCTGCAGACGCGAAGGGCAAGAAAGCTGCAGAGGCAGCGAAAGAAGGCGAGCAAACCTTGCCTGAGAAACGGGTCACGAATCCAACCCCGGCAAAAGACAGAGGTTCGGATTCGCAAGATAAGAGAGGAGAGCACCTGGCTGCTGATTCTGGGGAGGCTCTTCCTGGCTCCTCTCCCGCCGGTTGATGATCGACTCGGCACTCAAGTAGCTTTAACGGGCGTGACAGGTGGATTTGTTACCGGCATAATGGCGCGAATGTTGACGATGATGGTAATGATGATGATGATGATGATGATGATGATGGCAATAATAATTGATTTTGGTTCGATCGTGATGAGACTTCAGCAGGCCAGTGGGCTGAGGATACCGCCTGACATGAATGTCAACACATAGGATAGTTCCACCATACTTGAAATTCTACTCACTGCGAATATACATACGATTGAGTCTGTGACCCTTTTGATGGCGACGATCTCTCAGAGTCGCCAATCAACTAGGCAATTGTACAGCCTTGATAGTTTTGGTCTTTGTAAACAATGCCGGTACTTAATTACCAGACGCATGCTGTTCAAATTTTTTCAATTCTTTAGTCCGTTTCACTTTACTTCACACGCTCATCTGTCGAAGGATTTACCCATGCACACGCGGTGAGCAAAATAATTCGGACACCTTGGCAGGAATCTCAGCTAGAAGGGTCCAAACTATTTTGCTACCCGCGTGCCATGTTCTTGTTTTCAGATCTGCCGATGTAAACACTAAACTCTACCTAAGGTAGGTACGCTAGGGCTGGCCCGCTAGTCTGGATTTTGCAGATCTGTGGATTTCAACCTGGAAACTGTTGAATAGTAATGATGTCAATGAGTCATCTGCACGTGATTTGGGTATAGTGTAATAGTATTATAATAACTAATAGATGGATATAGCTATGTAGAATAGAATAACTATTACGAGAAATCTCTATTAGTCTACTAAGGCCCCCTAACTAGTCCTAATTAGTAACTACTAAGGTTAACCCAGCCTAAATTCTAATACTCCCTCTTAGATTAGTAATAACGAGGTAGGGTCCCTGTCGTTAACTACTATATCTAAATACCCTTATACTTTACCTAGAGCTAGTCTTAACTATTATCTAGCTAGGTTAAAGTTAATAGGACTAATAGGTTTTATAAGGGGGTCTATATATTAAGCTTTAATATTAACCTATTTAAGATAGATTTCTTTAGTTTTAGAAACTAGTTAATAAATTAAATAGTATCTTATTTAAATATATTTTATAGTAGTATAATTAATTAAGTTAGTAGCTAATTTTATAACTACCTAGTTATTAATACTTAGGAGTACTAGTACTACTCCCTTATTATACCCTAGCTCTTTAAGTATAGGGCCTAGATATAGAGCTTCTTTATATACCTCTATTATAATAATATATTTAGACTCGTATATAGATATTACTACTAGCTTTTATAATTTAGATTACTAGGCGATAGGGCTATTAAATAGTTTATAGATATATACTCTAGTAGAGCGAGACGTCTTATAGTTATTATAGTAGGACGCGTTAGTAAAACCTACTAGGCCGTTATTCTTACCTAGTTAATAGATTAGGCTATTATTAATTATCCTAGCTAGGTAATATAATACCCTTTTCGCCGTATTTATATATTATAGAGAAGGGTTATAAAGAGAGTAACTTAGGGTACTAATAATATAAGTAATATCGGGCCTAGTTATAATACTTAACTAATTAAGTACTCTTATAAGGGACTAATAAGCCTCCCTATTAGATAAGGGAGCTATATAGCTATTAGGGGTAATAGCGATATACGCCTATTTTATAAGCGACTTTACTAATAAATAATTCTCTATACTAAGCTATCTTAATAATTATATAATATATTTTATCTAATTAACCTAAATAGACTATTTATCTAGATTCCTAATAATATTTATGCCTAGATAATCTTTTAAATCTCCTATATACTTAAAGTTAAACTTCTTATTAAGTTCATTTTTTATATAGGTAATTAGGTCCTAATTATATATTATAAATAGTAAGTCGTCTATATACGCCGTAATAATAACTTTTATTATAAGGTTAATAAATACGTAATAATTATACTTAAGGTAATTAAATCCTAGCGACTTACCTACCTTATAGAGGGTCTCGTACTATTTATAAGACGCTTACTTAAGGCTATATAGAGCCTTATTTAATTAATAGGCGTATCCTTACTAGCTATTAGTAAAGTAATATAGTTACTCTACCTAGATTTCTTCTTAAATAAGTAATTCTAGGAACGCCGCGATAATATCTAAATACTTAATAACTAGCCTATACTTAGTAATTAGGGTAAGAAGAAGACGCTATAATAATGCCTTTAGGGTTAATAAGAAGGTCTCGTTAAAATTAATCCCCTTAATTTAGTAGAAGCCCTTAACTACCTACTAGGCCTTATACCTACTTATTTCGCCTATTAGCCTATATTTATAGGATAGGACCTATCTTCCTAGTAAGATATATACCTTCCGGGGTAGCTTATATAGTATTTTCCATGTCTCCTACTTAGTATAATTAGCTAATTCTTCTTCGGCGGTAGTAAGCTATTTCTTATTATTAGGCCCTTAAAGGGCCTTATCTATTAATATTAGATAGGGACGCTCTTTATTAACGGCGACGACGCAGGTAAGTATAGCCCTAAACCTATTAGAGTTATTAGAAGACTTTAGGCCTTACTTATTAGTCTAGCTATAATTAATCCGTAGTTTATTATAACTAGAACGATATAATAAATTAGGAATAATTTTTTAGGATTTACTATTCCTAGCTAATATCTTATTAATAATAGCTAATAATATTCTAGTAGTAATTTAGCGTGTCTAACTATTATAACTATTCTAATTTTAAATAGTTAATATTTCTAACTCCGCTTAGCTAATTCTTATAGTCTAATTATTTAACTTATATTAATTTAACTTAGGTAGATTATCCTAATTACGTCTATTTAGACTAGTCGGCCTACTTATATTATTAGTTAGGCCTAATGCTAATTAGCTATTAGGAAGAGTTATTACTAATCTATTACTAGAGTTACTAGTATTATTAGTATTATTAGTATTTTTAGTACTATCTAACGCTCCCTTAACACCCTATTAATTAGGAGGGGGTACTCCCTCTAAGACCTTACTATTATAATCTAATTAGTCTAACTAGAAGTAGCTTAAGAGGTCTATAATATAGTTATTACTATCTTCTCTATCTACTAGAAGCTTATTATCTTCTATTAATAGTATAACGGCCTTTTTATTAAATATAATATATACTAACCTAATAAGATATTATCCCTTAATATCCTATACGCGGTAGATACTCTTACCGTTATAACTAAGGAAGCGACATTTAATAGCCTTATTATCTAGTTTCTTCTTATTTAGTAATATATTAAATAAATAGCACTAATATCTAAAAGGCTTTAGGTATATTAATAGGGGTTTAAAGCTATACTATTTCTTAAAGGGGGACTTCCCGTCTTTACTAGGTATAAGGTTCTTAATATAGTTAATATAGTAGATAGCCTTACCCTAGAACTCCTAAGGTAGTCTAGTATTAATAAGAACTATTCTAACTTTACTAAATAGCGTCTAGTTCTTTCTCTTAATAATCCTATTCTAATATAGGTTATATAGTACCGACGCGGTTAATTATATCCTATTCTCTTTATAGATCTATTAATATTCATAGCCCTAGGCGAGTTTATTATTACTTTAGATAAAGGCTAGTTAATACCCCTAATTCTTCTAGTATTTTATTCTAAAGGCGAGTTTTATTAGTAATTCTCCCCTACTAGATATATAGTCTATAAGAGAAAATCCTAATACCTTATATATAAATACTATTACGTTAGTATATCCCCTAAGGGTAGTTATATATCTAGCTAATACTAGGTTAATATACTAGTATTATTTAGGGATAGTAACTCTATATATAAGTATTTCTAAGGGTATTCAGGTAATTTTCCCTAATATATAACTTTTATATAATTCTTATAACTCGTATTTTTATAGGCGATTAGCGGCCTTATAGTTAATATTAGTAGTACGTACTATTACTTTAATAGCTTTTATACTAATATAACTATATTACTTATACTATTAAGTCTATAACGCGTCGTTCTTAGCTAGTATAAATAATTTAAGGTGAAAGGCTCTTATTTATTATATCTATATTATTTCCAGCTAGTATATCCTATTATATAGGAAGGCTTATAATACCTCCTACCCTTATTTATTATAGAACATCTCTTTTCTATTACTACCGACGTGCTTATATCCTTATAAGTCTAGCTAGGTAGTTAATAAGAGATTAAACTCTATATTAGGGATATAGTAAATATTAGTTAATAGAAAATTATTAACTCTATTATTAATAACTACTAGGATTAATATTATCCTAATACCCTTAACTTTTATCGGCTTACCCCTAGTAGGTCCTAATACTATATAGTTCTAAACTAGTAAATAGTTAGTAAACTTAGAGCGGTCCTAGAAGGTATACTCCTAGTCCTCTAAGTTAATAATAATCTTATAAGACTTATTTTACTATAGGCTATACTTAAAGCGAGTGGTATAGGATTTATCTTATTTTTATTCGTCTAGAAGATTTTACTTACTCTACTAGTAACTAGGACCTTTCCTATTTTACTAATAATTATTCCGTACTTCTAGCTCTTTCTTTATTTTAGAGGTAAATCCCGCTAGTATAAGGTCTAGATAAGCGTAAAAATAGGTATTAATATTATAGTTATTATTATAAAAGGTATACTTCTCGCCGTTACCGCCTTAATATCTATTATTTTAATATTAGCCTACTTTTAATTATTTACTAAAATTACTAGTAAAAGCCTTAGTATCCTTAGCTTTATTAGCTAGGTCTCTATTAATAAGTAATATAGTAATATATTTAAAGTCGATATCTTCCTTCCTAGAATAAGAGATCTTAGTAAGAGTATAAACTATCTATTCTATATACTCTAATAGACCTTTCTTAAAGATAGAGGCTAGAAAATCTTAATATAAGGGAGTCCCTATTTACTCTAGCTAGTTCTTATACTTATTAAACTTAGCGAGGTAGGCGTAAAGGTCTTTAAATTAATTAGATTAAAGGGCTATTAAGGTAAAGAAGACTACTCTTTTTATTATATAAGACTCTATCTTATATAATAACTTTAATTTTACTTATATATCCTTAGCTATTATAATCTTCTTAATTATAATATAGACGGCTAGCGTATAAGTAATCTAGATAATAATAAGGGCTATCTTTTCCTTCTTAATATATTTATCTTATAATTTATTAATAAGTAGTACGCCTCCTTTAGTAGGCTTAATCTAAATTAGAGGTAGGTATTTAGGGTTAATAATAAGATCTAGGTTATTAATAATAAGATAGTTTTAAACTACTACCTCCTATTACTTATAGTTCTCCTTACCTTTAAGCTTCTAGATTTTATAATAGTTAGCTATTATACTACTAATAATAAATAGTCTAGGGAATAATACTTCTAAGACTATCCTAAGACTTATTAAAAAGCTTACTATATAAATTACGCGGTTCCTAGGTTACGCTGAACCTAGGCTTATAACCTATTAAATAGTAATAATATTAATAAGTTATTTATACGTAATTTAGGTGTAGTATAATAGTATTATAATAACTAATAGATAGATATAGCTATATAGAATGGAATAACCATCACGAGAAATCTCTATTAGTCTGCCAAGGCCCCCTGACTAGTCCTGATTAGTAACTACCGAGGTTGACCCGGCCTGAATTCCAACAGAAACTCCTCTTAATATTGACTCACACTTTGGCTTCACAAGCACCTTCAGACTCAAGATGAGGGGCAAACGATCGAAACAGTATCGCAAGCTCATGCAGTATGCCCAAACCCGTCTGCTGACGACTTGTGCTTTCGCTGATGGTCTATCAAGACAGTTCTCGCTCACATTCGGCTTTCGTCCTCCATACCAGGTACTGGGTAAGCTTCTCAGCCCCATCAGATCAAAGATCACAGCTCACCACTGCTCTACAGTTGACACTCAAATGATTCAGGATAGCGAGGCCTGGAAGATGGATATCGTGGGTGGTCTGGAGCGTACTCTTGGAGACAAGGTAAAGCCAAGTGTGTATTGCGATTGTCTCTTCCTATGGTCCAAAGCCGCTGATTCCTCTCTCGTCAGTGATTACACAGTGAGCGGCTTATGCTCGGGCCTTTTACGGCATCTTCTGACATGCTGCATCCTAGATGTTCCATTCGGCAATTGTACGCTATTACCAATCTACCCCAAGACAGGAAAGATATGGTGATATCGGTTGCCAAAAACATGGAACGACGCCGGTGTAATCACCACACACTCGATCAACCACTATCCACACTCGAGTGTTTGTCTTCTGTTATTGATCCCAAGTCTTCGAAATTAAACCCACACCACTACGTTGTGGCTAGTCAAGACAGCGAAGTGAGAAGTTTTTGTAGAGATGTGAGAGGGGTGCCTCTGATATACATAAAGAGATCCGTTATGGTTATGGAAAAGATGGGAGAAAAATCCATGGTTGTAAGGGAGGGAGTTGAGAAGACAAAATTCAGAAGTGGTCTAAGAGCGAGGGGAACCGGAAATTTGGGGAAGAGAAAACGAGGAGACGAGGGTATTGAGGGCGACGCAGATGCGGCTGACACTGCGAGCATTGCAGAAGATGATGTGAGAGCCATTAAAAAGAAGAAGACGAAGGGACCGAAAGGACCAAACCCCTTGGCTGTGAAAAGGTCAAAGAAGGCGACAAATGCTGTCCTTAGACCTGACGCGGATAATCATCGGTCGAGGGGGATCCCAGATGGACTTGAAGGAAGTGGAGCGCAAATCGAGCCCACACAGGTTGCTGTGGATGTTGTTTTGGGCGAGATAAATGACCCCTCGACCAAAGGAAAGCGCAAACGGAAGCACAAGTCAAAACACCTCGATGATATAGCTACTACCTTCAATAGCAACGACGAAGTAAGTTGATCAAAGGAACTGGTGTCGGATGATATTGACGCATCCATACCACCTGATCGCTTCTGCTTTGCAGTCCCCCAGAGTGGAGATATAATGGTAAAGTCTGCATACCCTCGAAGCTCTCCCTTCGTCCGTCACAATCATGGCTCGCATGGTTGCATAGAACGCCTCGCTATGCCCAGAAACGCCAGGTCTCGACATCTCCTTGTTGGATGATCACCCATCGTATACACGCCTTCTTTATGACTCCTCTTCAATTTCCCTCCACACCCGCTGTATCCTCTCCTTCTTCTCCTTTGCCTTCTCCCTATTCTTCGCGGTTCTTTCAAGGCGCTCGGCGCGTAGACATTTGTTAACATCCCGCTTCGCTGCATTGCAGCCCCCAGTCGCCTTCCAGAGAAATCCTCGAGCATGACATTCATCGAGGGCAGCCATCACCTCTTCGCATCCTATCTTGCTATCAGTAAAGCTCGGGTTGGATGGTAGATGCTCTGCGTAGTGGAGTCACATTCGAGGTTGAAGTGAAGACTATTTACCTCGATTATCTTTAGTATGTAGATGAGGATGCATCTTGGTTTTTATGGCGGGCTGTCTCGAATGAAGGAGACAATTGTTGCAGGCGAACTGTTCGAGCGAGAGCGGAAGCGATCCGTCCCCGCTAGGTACCATATCATTCGGCCAAAGGTTTCTTACTCCTGTCGCACACTCTACGATCACTTACGGGGTACTATCATTCTCCAGCGGTGATGGCCCAGGCGCAAATGAGTGTCAAGAAGCAGCAAGGTGGGCATTAAGAGCGAAAACCTGCTATTTCACTGACCCGGTGAACCAGAGCTACAACAGCAATACACCAACTACAAAAACAGCCTACAACAACTGGCTCAGAGAATTGGCGACATCGAACAAGATACAGAGGAACACAAGTATGTACTTTAATCGAAGGGCATCCTCCATATATCATACCCAAGCCCCTAAGCTTTTTCAAAATCGTCTTTGCCAGAGGCCCATCGCTTATCACTTCGAACAGGCTTGTGTTAGACACACTAGACCCTCTTAAACCAGATCGCAAATGCTTCCGAATGATCAATGGTGTGTTGGTAGAGAGAACTGTGAAGGACATCAAGCCGGCGCTCCAGATCAACTCAGACGGGCTCAAGAAGGTTTTAGAGGAGTTGGTAAAGCAGTATAAGAAGCAGCAGGACGAGATGGAGAAGTGGAAGGCTCGTGCTCCGAGACACGAGAAAGAGTCATCTTGCTGACAATATTCGGATTCGCAGAAGAAAAACAACATCCAGGTCGTCCAGCAGTGAAAGCCCTCGCTCTGTTTCTAGGCCCCGATATTCGCCTGCTTGCCTCGCTCTGTACAACACGTGTAGGTACAGCTCCTGGACGAGGCAAGATCCTATGTGTGTACTCCATTGCATCTTCGAGAGACCTGCGTCATCGCATTCGTGGCTCATGTCGCACAATGCATGTATGCCCGAAGTTCTCGCCAACTGCATAAAATCTCCGGTCATCATTCATCACGGATGGCGACCCCCCAGCTAAATTACCGTCACAGTGGTCATTCGACACCACGGCAGAGCGAACTTGCAGGATGCGCTGGGTTGGATCGGATTCGGATGCAGGCTTATGTCAAGCGTAGGCAAGGCGCTCATAGGGTGGACTAGTTCAAGGTACCAAAGGAATCTGATTCGGACAAGCAACGTCAGGTCGACTTCGACGCGATGATACGGTGCTCCCCTGCAAACACATCGGTACATGCATCATGCGACAATTCTAAAACATGCCTTCATCTCGGAAGCTCACTCGATAATTATGATTGAGGCTTTGCTCTAGGCTTTCGGACGGAGCATACACGATCTACAACATCCGCTTTTACAAGTACAGCTTCACACGAGGGTGCGAGCGTTCTTCGACACCTAAGACTTCTCACTCAGCCGGCGATGGAAATTAGTATGCCCATCCCCCGCGCGGGATCCGATCACTTCATCACCTGTCATGCTCACGAACAGACATGCGGGAAGTGCGTCTGGAAGGCCAATGAATTGCGCATGGGCGGATACCTTTCAATCGTTTCGAACCTGTTTCGTGGTATGCTTCTAAAGAGGATATATGGACAGCAGACTACAGGCTGTGATAGCCGCGAAGCCCCATAGCCCATCGAATCGCAGGTTTCCTGTTCTTGGTCCATGTAATCCCGTAGGATGGAGGTAAAGATCTAGCTTGCGGAGGTTTGGTCGAAATTGGTAGGAAGCGTTGATACCCGAAGATAGAATAGTAGCCGGAGAGTTCTGACCCCTCAATTTCGCTGGACGAATTCAGTAGTGTGGGTGAGCAGAAAGTTTATGTAGCGTTAACTGCTGTCTTTGACCGAGTCCTTGGGTCTCCTTGTCTGGTATGGTTGGCGGTATAAAGTAAGGTAAGGTATGAGCTACATTGCAAGGCTAGGAAGGAGAATCTTCAAGGCATCAATGCCAGCTGTTCATTGGGAGACTTGGGAGACAATAGGATTGTTCAAGTGGACACACCGACACAAAGCATTTGCCGCCAGTGGTGTGGCCCGCACAGAATCCCTGTCGCCTGTCGAGGACTAGTCTCCCTTCCTCGTAGTATGTACTCGGTACCACCATGCCGTTCAACACACTGTCTCTACCTCACCCCATCTAAAGTACCCAATTGATTTGAAGCGAAGCGACAAGCAACGCCATCTTCCTCTCCTTGAGGCGATCCTACACGCGTTTGACGCGATCAGGTACATCTGTAGCCATCATTCCCCATATCTACTCTCCGTTACACACAACTCTCTCCTCCCAAAGAGAGCTACACTTTGGGTTCAATCGTTCTCCAATTCTGTCCCTCGAATTCCCCCACCGCCAGTTGCGCCTGGACATACTAGCGCTATTCAAAGTTAGCAACCACATGTATGCGCCGCCAACGTCAAAGTTCCCTCTCGTGGAAAGCTAAGCCTTGAAATAGATTCCCCGACCGCCATTGGAGCCCAACTGCCTGCGTGTCGCCCACCTTGACGCATTATACCAGCGGCGAAAAACTGCAAGGCACGTCATAACATCCCGAATTTCAGCACGCAGACCGGCATTAGCAGTGTGGTAGTGAGCGGTGTTCACGGTCCACCCACGCTTCTTGCGCGGGAGCACTACCAGGATCGCGCGTCATTGTCGAATCACTGTTGCTGCCCTGGCAAATTGGCGCAGCAGTAGCCAATTCATAGTAAAGCCTCATTCAAAGTGTCGCGCAGAAATCCGCACTAGGATCGTGGTGAAGCCATACTTCCAACAGACTTGCCAATTGTCCAGCACATCGTTGCGGTCCGCTGATTCCCACCCAACGCAGTCGCCTTACGCTTTCAAGACCAGTCACTAGAATCGGTCGCTTGCCTTGGGCTCTGCAGCCTGCCTATATTATAATGTCGGCATCCCCTCCGGAAAAGGGTGCTGAGCCAGGAGATGCGACGCCAGACAATAATTCCGAGAGCATGGATAGAGGAGAAGAAGTTCAGCAGAGGGAAGCGTACGATTTTGAAGTTAAAGAGCAGGATCGATGGCTGCCGATAGCAAATGGTTGGTCACATGCAAATTCCTCATGCATTATTCTCGTCCTATGGATTGCGCGTTTTCGTCTTGCGACGCTGCATGATGATGGCACCCCCGTATTGCCGTCGCTTACAGGAAGTCGCACGCGCAATGATCGTTGGCTTCCTTCTCCACAGTCTAAAGATCTACACCAGCATTTCCTTACTTAATTCTCTATGGTCAAGAGACACAATGCTTAGTGGGCATTTACAATGTCCCGAGATTCCCCGCATTCAATATCACCTCCACCGCGTGGTGCAAGACCTCACAGCCTTACCTCTGATGCTAACATAAGGAATTTTGCTCCAGTGGCTCGGATTATGAAGACCGCCTTACCAGAGAACGCCAAAATCGCCAAAGAAGCAAAAGAATGCATGCAGGAATGCGTGAGCGAGTTTATCTCTTTTATCACAAGCGAAGGTGTGTGCAGCCCCTGATCCCACAACAACAGGAGTTGCCAATCTGATCCCATCTTCAGCCTCCGAGAAATGTCAACAAGAGAAGCGGAAGACTGTTAATGGAGAGGACATTCTGTTCGCCATGACTTCAACTGGTTTTGAGAACTACGCTGAAGCACTGAAGATCTACCTCGCAAAGTACAGAGAAGTAAGTTGCCAGTCGCTCTACCTTTATAGCACTCCGCACAGCCATTCAGGTCATCTTTATATGCATCGGTAAGTACATAGGGCTCAACACTAAATTGTGGATCGTAGTCACAATCGCAACGCGGAGACAACCAGCAACCCAGACCAGGCAGTGGCTATGGAGCGCCAGGAGGTGTACAGCCTAGCGCAGATGGGTCTGGTGCTGGTGCGACTGCAGATCCGTCGACCTCAGCAGCGTATCAGGGGCAGGATCAAGCCGTCAACAGCATACTCAGTCCTCACGGCCTCGATCCCTCACAGCAGCAGCCCGAACTTTATGGCGCTGTCTACCCCACCACGGCGAACAACAGCGTCGCCACTGACCCGTATTAAAAGTTTCAGCCTCGTCAATAGCCCTTGTACCCGAACCGTGGAGCCTTCACCCCTCGCCAGCAGTAGGCGCGGCCCATGGTGGACCAATCTTAGCTCGAATATCTATGAGTTGAATGGCTTCGCCGACATTGGCAAACCACTCAAGTGCTGACGAGCATCCATCAGCACAAATTTATCCTTGATGGGCCGGTCCTTGACCTTAACTTCGCTGTGATTATCGGATGCCTGGATTTTTGGGAGGAACCATGTTGAGGGAAGATACACCTGGGTGGTTATATTCACTACAAATGTATATTCACCATCGAGCATGCTCTGGGAATTGCTCATTTTGATCATTTGGCAACAGGAAAAAAGCGGAGTATCGGCATGCAATCGGCTGGCTATTGGGGAGGGCTTCCACCCACAACGGAGTTCTAGGGGGATTGCATAGATTTCACGGGCAACTACGGAGAATGGAAGGAAAGAGGGACAAGGGTGATTTTGATATTGAGATACCAAAAGACTTGGATGTGCATGTATAGTAGGATACCAAGGCTTGCCATGTATGCACCAGATTTACCATACTCAGAGGCTTCTAGCCTAAGTTTTCAGTAATGCGAACTGACGCTCCAGTACAACATATTGCCTCATGCCGTGCCCTACCTTTTAGCCCTAAGCTGACAAGCCATTGACCAATCATCACTCAGTATTACACACTTAAGGTGACATGCATTTGCCGCGGCTGCAGCCGTCTGGACAATAGGGAACCGTCACTTTATTTTCACTACTTCTTTGTTCCCAAGTTTCGTCTGACATGTCTCTTTGGACAGTTTCCTGTATCACTGTATCAGCGCTGGCGATAAGTCTAGCGCCAGGGGTATCAAGGTGGGGACTCGCTTAGCATCGGCTCTTCACACGAATCTCCCGCTCAATATGTTGTAGATATCTCATTGCTACGTTGCTCAAGACCATCCTTTTCTTATATAAATATTGAACTCGGGCATGTTGATTCTCGTGTTTGTAAAATAGAGGAATGTGATATAAGAATTTGCCTGCCGAAACTCAACTCTGCATAATCTTGCTCGCCGTTCATTGGCTGCTAATCTCCATTGTTCGCCCCATCTTTCTGACCCATCAATCTCCCCCACACTATACAGGCCTTTGATTTATGGCACCTTCAATTGCTACTGATACCCAAGGCTCGATGGACACTCAGATGGCTACATTCTCTGACAAGCTGAGCGTCAATGGTGTGCCAGCACGACGGTCTAAGGGGTCGAAGATGAGCGGAGGCATTGCGGCCCACGCAAGCAGCGACATGTTCAAGAGCCCAGTAACAGCACCAATGCCAGGGCAGGGTAACAGTTGTACTAATCTGGATTCAGGGATATGGGAAGCCAAAAGCCAAGAGATGGGATCGTATGTTCGCAGCGAGCCATCGATCATGCAGGAGGACGCCGTAGCTAAGAGATAGTAGATCGACTGAACGAGGAGAGCTCGTCGAGAAAGGTGGGAGTCTACCTCAAAACAAGAGGAATCGAGCCATGATGTCTAATTATACAACAGCCCTCGTCAATCAAAGGGGCTGTCAAATACCTTAAGAATCCTGGTAAACGCATAGTCTGTGGTGTCGGCGTTTCATTCAACCTGTGCTAACGATGGAAAGGCTTGATATCACTCGGTGGTGGCTTGCCTTCCAGTCAATACTTTCCCTTCGAGCACATCGAGATCAAAGTTCCTACACCACCTCACTTCGCCGAGCAGGAGACTAAGGAATCTGGTACAGTCAAGAGGATTGGCAAACATGACATTGCAGAAGGCAGAAGTATATTTGGTACGCAATATGCATCGCTTTCCCCAATCTTGACAGATGGCTGATATTCTCTCTAAGACCTACACGTCGCTTTGAATTACGGGCAACAAACTGGCTCAGCACAGCTGCTACGATTTATCACAGAACACACAGAGGTAATAGTAATTCTAGGCAATACCCGGATGGCTGCTCATAAGTTCATCAGATTGTACACCACCCACCTTACAAGGATTGGCAATGCTCCATGACTGTCGGCAGTACCTCTGCTCTTGATATGGCCTATCGGATGTTCACCACCCGAGGCGAGTATATACTGACAGAAGAGTACACCTTCTCCACCGCCGCCGAAACTGCGCGACCTATGGGCGTCCAATACATTGGTGTAAAGATGGACGAGCAAGGCCTCCTTCCTTCATCTCTCGACTCCATCGTTAGCAATTGGGACCCTGCGGCGCACAACAACGCCCCTAGGCCATGGTTACTGTACACAGTCCCTTCCGGACATAATCCTACCGGTGCCACGCAATCGCTGAAGCGACGAAAAGAAATCTACCGCGTGGCGCAGAAGCACGACATCTACATCCTCGAAGACGAACCCTATTTCTTCCTCCAAATGCAGCCATACACAGGTTCAGACGCGCCCGACGTACCACCTCCAGCCTCTCACGAAGAATTCATCAAAGCGCTCGTACCCTCTTTGCTCAGCATGGACATCGACGGTCGCGTCATGCGCCTGGATTCCTTCTCCAAAGTCATCGCCCCGGGCATGCGTCTGGGCTGGATCACAGCCTCGGAACAGATCATCGAGCGCTTCGTCCGGCACAGCGAAACCTCGACGCAGAGTCCCAGCGGCACCTCACAGATCATCCTGTTCAAACTGCTCGACGAAGCGTGGGGCCATGCCGGATACCTCGACTGGCTCATCAACCTGCGATTGGAATATACGAAACGGCGAGACAACATCTGCCACGCGTGCGAAACCTATCTACCCCGGGAAGTGGCGAGTTGGAACCCGCCGATGGCGGGCATGTTTCATTGGATCAAGGTTGAGTGGCAGAAACATCCTTTGGCGGCTTCGAAATCGCTGTTGGAGGTCGAAGATGAGATTTTCCACGCCGCTATTGATGGGGGGACGTTGACGTCGAAGGGGAGCTGGTTCCGCGCCGAGACTGGGGATCCGGGCAACGATATGTTCTTCCGGACGACGTTCGCGGCTGTACCTGCCGATCAGATCGCCGAGGCTATCAGGAGGTTCGGAGACGCGTTGAGAAAGGTTTTTCAGTTGGAGAAAGCCATCAATGGGAATGGAATGGCTGAGTAGCCACCTGGATAAGGGATAGTAGTCTTGGATTTGCTTTTTTCTTCATAATTCCATATGAGCCATGTATAACGACATAGAATGGTTGACAGCTTAGACTACCATATGACAATCAACACAGTGACCATCGTAAAATATCCTCGCAACCAGCACCCACCACTCCAAACCTCAATCCCCCCATCTCCCAACCACCCTACCATCCCCTCCCTTTCAGCCTCGCTCACCCTCCCACCATCACCCAAACGGCCAAACCCTCCTAATTAATAAAATTCACACAAAAGAAATGCAATATCAAACTTCCCAGCACGAAATCCGCAAACGCCCTACAAACACACCCCACACACATCATTAGCCAAAACGCCCTTATCCTTATCCTTATTCTTTCCCTTTTCCATTCCATTTCCCATTCCACCCATCGTCCCAGCTGGCCACACCTCGGAAGAGAAGAACAAGCAACGCACTCACCTCTCATGACTAACACTCGCAAACTCCGCCTTGTTGGCCGGGTTGGTCTGGATCCTCAGGCTAGCCGTCAGGACGAATTGTCCGACTGTCGCGCTGAAGCCGGCTAGGAAGGCGTTGAATGGCTATTTCTCCCCGCGAGGTACACGTTAGCATAGTTCTAATCTCCAACTTCCCATTTCCCATCTCCTCCCCCTCCCCCATTATCCTCCATACCCTCATCCCCATTCCCCTCCCCCAGTATCCCCCATCCTCCACACCCCCCCTCCCCATCCCCATCCCCCAAACCAAAAAGAAAAACCCCACTCACATAATTCCCCACAACCACACAATACACAAACTGCAACCCCCCCACCACGACCAAGAACGCCATAAACACATCAACGAGCTTGACGCGCTGCGGCGTGCTCTTGAGATAATTGCGCCATAGTGCCGTTAGGATCTCTTGTGCGGAGTGGAGGGTGGTATTTGCGTTGCTGATTTTGGATAGGGAGGAGGAGGAGGAGGAGGTGGTGGTTTTTGAGGGGGTTTTTGAGGAGGAGGGTGTGGAGGGGAGTTTGGGGATGGGGGGGACGGATTGGGCGGTTGGTGAGATTTGGGAGCGGGGTTTTGGTGCCATTGTTTGTTTGGGTTTGGGGGTGGGGGTTGAGGGGAGGGATTTGGGGTAGGATGGAGAGGGGGGTTGGTGAGGTGAGGGGGGGTTTGGGAAACGTAGATGTAGATGTAGACAAGGTGGAATTCGGAATTGGAAACGTTGCGGACATTCCACGCCAAGGAATTTTGCGGGCGGCACGTCCCGTATTCTACAGCTTGCTGAGCTTCCTCCTCCACTATCCCTCACCGTCATAAAATACCACTCTACAACTCTATCGACTTCAAACCCCAACTAAACCATCCACCCCGAAATGGTAACCCCCCCTCCGACTTCATATCCACATCCACATCCAGCCCCATCTCCTCACCCAAAAAAACATTCCAAACGCTAATCCATCCCACCAATGCAGGACGCCCCCTCAACCCAAGCCTTCCTCCTCGCCCTCCTCACCGCCGGCGGCGGAATAACAGGCTACATACGCACCGGCTCCGTGCCTTCGATCGCCGCGGGCGTAACCGTAGGCGCTCTGGTACGCGTTCCCCAACACCAACTACCCTCTCCCTCCCCCCTCCTCTCAATCATATCACGAGAAAAGATTCCAAAACTGACTCAGATTCTTTTTACGAATGAAATAGTACGGTCTCGGCGGCTACAGGATGCAGAACCGACAGACGTATGGGGTGGAGATGGCGCTGTTGGCTAGTCTGGTGCTGGCGGGGAGTTCGATACCGAGGGCGATCAGGTCGCAGAAGCCGTTGCCGATCGGGCTGTCGTTGGTTGCGGCGTTTGGGCTGTATCGGTTTGGGACGGTGTGGAGCGCGCAGGCTCGTTGATACTTGAGCGGTTGTGAGAAGGAATGAAGGGGGTTTGAAAGGCATTTATTTCATTATGGGTTTTTACGATCGAATGATATTTCGAGTGCAACATGTGCCAAACAAAGAGCAATCATACAATAATCGGCTACCCTTACGTCAAATCCAAAATCGTCTTTACAGGATCAACGATGATTTCGTCCTCTTCCTCGTTGAGTAGATTGCCAATCTCGATGCTGTTCCTCAGCACTTCTCTCGCCGCATCTTCGTCAATGTTCATGTCGTCCTTGATAAGCAATACGCCAAGCTCAGGAACCAGTACAGCATGCACATACCCAGAAACGCCCCCCAGGGAGATAAGCTTGTCTGTGGTAGCTAGTCGACGCAGTTTGGAAGCGAAGCGGGTCATGATATTTTCCGCCCTGTTGATGATTAGCCAGAATGCGAGAATCTTGAAAGCCCGAGAGAGCCATACATGATCCTGGCACCCCTACTTCCATAGTATCCAGGAGTTGGTTCTTCCAGTTCATCTCCGTTCATCAAAGTCTTCCGTAACGTTCTATCCTTCCCGCTTTTAACCAAATCCTCGAAAACATTCCTATAGAATGATGATTTTCTCCCTTGCAGGATTTCATCAATGGCATGATGGAATTTGTTGAGTCGCTCGTTAAGACCATGCCAGTCGATGTGCGGAAAGCCTTGTTCTCTCCATTCATTTTCTGCCTTGTGCTTTTTGTATGCTTTGCAAAAATCGGCTTGCTGGCGAATTGTGAGGCGCCTTCCGCCGGTCCACTCCTTAAAGAAGAGACTTTCAACCCTTTCGTTACAACAAGGACATTTGGGCGCCGAATCCTCCTTTGCGAAGACAAGAGCCGCATTTGTGACATACTCGACGTTTTTCTGGGTGGGACTGACGTCGATAATTTCTATCTCAGGAGGCGGTGAGCTCAAGGTTGAGGAACTCCTAGAATCGTCAAAGGAAGTCGATGGCAAAGAGGATGTAGTCTTTGACGACGGTGGAGCTCTAAATTGGATGTCAGGTATGCCAAGCTTCTCCGCCGAAATGTGCATGGCACCCGAGAGTGCTGCTGTATCTAATTGTATAGAATTAGTAGGAACGCACCGCTCGTTCGAAGATGCTGAGGATCTTTTTATTCCAACGTCTTTATCTTTATTTTGGCGCCCCACAACTTTAAAATGGTGCAGGGTTTTCTGAGAGGAAACCCTTGGAGGTCTTTTGAAGAGTTTCTTGGACGCAGTCTGATGTTGATCCTGAATGCTCTCGGTAGATCGTTGAGAAGCTCTTCGTGATCGAGGCGATTCCTCAGGAAAAAGAGGGGTTTTGAATCCATCACCAGAGACTGTCATGGAAGCAGCGGCCGGTTTAACATGACTCGTGGAACTCTTAGTTGAGCTGAGGTGAACGTTTTGCAAAGCGGTCTGCTGCGAAGACTTCCCATATGATGGACGGTTGGGTTTGGCTCTTTTATTAGAGCTCCACATTTCCATTTGATCGTCCTGCTCGTCGGCCACCTCTTTCCGCCTATTCTCGCTTTCCTGCGAGCCATCACATTTCTCTGATTTGTTGCTCAAGCCAAAGACAGTTTTTCGTATGCACGCAGGATTACGCGTAGCAGATTCCTCTCCGCAAGGGCTGACTCCCGCTCTTTCCCTCAAATTTCGAGTCCTGGGACTTCTAGTCTTACAATTGCGTGATCTCGGCGGAGTACTGTCTGACACAACAATGGCCCCTCCTGCAACTCCCGCCTCTGATTCTTCATCACTCGAGCTTTTCGGAGGTGCGTTCACGTCGTCGGACGTGGGGTCTTCTTTCGCTCTGAGGCTATCTCCATGCAAGCTTGTCGAAAGATTTTCCCATCTCAAGCCGAGATTTCGATGAGGTTTGCGACTAAGATCGAGAATGGCGGCCATCACCTATGCTCATAAAACATGCTGTAATCTCGCTTTCTTACAATTGGTCGAAGCTACCCTTTAGACGCGTCAAGATTACGCGCGAAAAAGCGTAGTCTATCACTCTATATTCGCTTCAACACGTTATTGAACTCCTTACCTAGATAATGACCTTTGAGAGATAGAAGATTGAGCCATTTCTTGAATGGATTATCGTACAAAAAGTAGGTACAAACAACAAGCAGTCACAAGTCCGGTAAAGGCACATAAATGGTGGAAATCCATGCGGCAGCAAAAAAATACCGTCTGTTGCACAAGTAAGATGCCCAAAGGCCTATCGAACACTTCTCCTAGCAAGGTCGGATCACCGATCACCAACAACCACATATGCTGAACAAGTATCCATGACGCCACGCTAAAGCTTGAACAACCAAACGGATCTATCAGAACGTCATCCTGACCTCTTGCTCCTTTCCGAATTCTGGATCGTCTTCGTCCGCCCTAGTAATGTTCCCCACGTCAGTACTTGCTTATTGAAATCTCATGTAGAGTCAAGAGACATGCCACGTAAACGTGTAGGATCAGGGATAATTTGGCTTGAGGAAACCTACCATGCATTATGATCAAGACCAATATCGCTGCTGCTTGGCGGCACAGTCAGAGATGACCGCACCGAAGGCCATTGGGACGGTGGCGTGCTTGCTGCTGTTTCCCTTAACGGAGACGATAATTGGGAAGAATCCACCGAGAACTGGGCACGTAGCGGCGATGGTGAAGCCAGAGATGATTCAAAAGACACTTTGCTATGTGCGGCACTTCCTGGAAAGTTGGCCGCTTCGGGACTTTCTCTGTAGCCATTCGGTGAAGACAATTGCGACGACTGTTCATCTGATTCATTGAGGTGCGGGCCCCGAGCCCTGCGCTCCTGTACTCGGGCTTGGACGACACCATAGCTTTTTGTTTCACGTTGAGGACTCTGCCTAGCCATATCGATCTACAAAGAAATCTCATACTCAGCATCTCATCATCCAGATTGGTAAAGATTGGATATGTGATTGGGAGTAAGAAGCCGTGAACTTTTCCGGTATATGAAATTGGTAAAGCCGAGATACACATACCTCTTCTTGGTTCAATTTCAAGGGCGGTAAAGTGGACTCAAGCTGCTTCACTTCGATCTGTTCGCTATGGAGCTCGGCTTTGATAGCCTCGATGTCGAAAAGAACATTTCCACCACCTTCAGCATTGCCAGTGCCCCATTCGTCTCCTTTCCTCATGCTGTCATCGTACGTTTCCCAGCCTTTCTTTTCCGCGAGTTTACCTTTCTTGAAAAATCCAAATCTTCGCTTTCCAGGCTTGACCTCGGCCTCTTTGCGTGCTTCGTCAAGCTCCCGGATGAGCTCACGTTGGCGTTTATCGTGATTCTCCGGGTCTGGATCCTCTATTTCCGTGAACTCATCGCTCTCAACCTCCCAGCCTACTTCTCGAAGTAACCTTGGCATTGCAGCACGGTAGGCCATATGGCCGTTAACAAGCTTAGTGACGTCGATGTTTTCAAGACCGGGAATGCCTTCAACCGGAGCAAGACCAGATACACGCATGATGCCTCCGCTCGTAGCACGAAATAGATAGCCTAGACAGATTAGCACCACACAACACTAGCTAGCATAGTAGCTGTACCTAGGATCCAATCATTCGACGCATAACCGCTGACAAATCTTCCAGATATAACCGTTCGCACGCGCATATACTCATCTTTGTTAGCCACAATCGGCGACCCAAAGAGATAGACGTTTTGGACTACGCCAAAGGCACCCTTGTTTGCCAATTCACGCAGACACGAAAAGATAACTCGAGCGCCCAAAGAGAAGCCAACCAGTGTTATTGGTCTGACACCTAAATTTCGGTCGATCAAGGAGTCGGCCAAGATCAAACCAGCAGCGTTCGCTCGGCCCATCGAGACTGTCCAAGGATTATCTATTAGATATGATAGCTTTGTCAAAACGATGGGCAGTTGAAGGGAGGCCATCAGTGCAACCAAGATGGTGCTGCCCAGTACTTGCTGCAATCCCTGTGTGAGAGCCTCGGTAGCTAGAATGTTAATAGTGTCTCCCATGCTCTGTAACATCTCTGGCTCCCAGAGTACAGAGTACATATCTCCCATGACTGGATCAGTGGTGCTAAAAGGTAATCGGACATCGTCAACCTTCCCGTTCATCCAGCCGGAAATAGTGACTATGAGGTTCAGACGCTTGTTATTATGAAGAGGTCGATATTCGAATGTGCGTACAGCACCAGTTCTTCGATTGGACGCTCTCACAGCTATCGTACCGCCGGTGAGCACAGCTCCAGAAGTGATCAAAGCAGTGCCCCCTGCTCCAGCAAGAAAACCACTCGTGCCAGCTACACCAATCGTCGTGAAGCCCGCAGCTAGACCGGCGCCGATTACAGGTGCGAGCAGACCTGCCGAAAGTCCGATGACCAAACTACCACCGACTGTAGCAAGACCCATCATCATATACCTTCGCTTCAACGTCCGCTTCCTCCGATCCTCCATATGTTCTGCCTCATCCCACGTCTCTTTGTTAGCTGCCTCTTGCATTTCTAGGGAGTCCGTGACACGCTTCTCAAAGCGGCAAATGTCTAACCATGAGACTTCCATGGACTCCCCTACGCGTTCAAGGAGCCTTCTCGAGCGTGAATCGTAGATTGAGTCGGCGATCAGAACTAAGAAAAGATCGCATAGAACAGTCCACCGAATATCGAGATCGATGTCCTTCGAAGTCCCTAATTGAGATGGGCTGCGCACATCTGGCATCTCCTCTTCTGCGCGTTCCTGATAGGCGGGTAGTGGTTCTGTCTCTTCGGCTGTTTGTGAATAAGAGGGGCTTTTGGACACCGTCAAGCCTTCCTTCTCGCCGTTGAGCTTCGGCGAAGCCAGCGAATCCTTATCTGACAATGCTTCTGCGGCTGCTTTCGCTTCCGAGTCCGCCTTGGATTGATCAGCCATAGGATTCTTGACGCGTGCATTCTGCATCAAGACTGGGGTCAAGTCTCCGGGTTCGACGCCATGTTCAGGCAGCTGCTCGATCATGACCTGTTCCGAGGTGTTGATCTCCATGTGCATATAGAGCCTGACCATCATCTGTTGACTCCACATTTTCATAGATTCGACTGCGACAGCCAACCCCTTCTTGGTACTCCTTGTGCCCTCGATATCGCTCAATTCTTTGACCATGTTACCCATCGCCAACCTTGTAAGACCCACATATGCTATTCTTTGGCCCTCGGTCAGCAGCGTCTTCGTAGCCTGCAGTTGAGCCAAAGGGTCCCTTTGATCTTCGTCTTCATCTAAGAGATCCGTTCCTTTTGCTTTGAACAGATAGTCCGTATTCTCGTCCATGCTCGTAGCTGACTTTGCATCCTCATCGAGCTGAACCTTTGTATATCCCTTCCCTGCGCCTCCAAGCCCAGTGTATGCATCCGCTTCCTCCTCAGAATCTTGGGTTTCTCGAGCGATGAGCTTGTTATTGTCATCATACATGTCAAACGGGGCAAAGGCAGGCATTTCCTGCCACTTCTCCTCCTGACCATAGTCCTCCTGGGGTTTATGCGAGGCAAGGGCTTGATGCGACCAACCTGATACTCCGCCGGTATTTCCTCCATGAAAAAAGCCGTCTACGACTGGTGGGTCTCCTGCGTGAGACTTACCGTTTTGCCGTGGGGTTTCGTTAGCGGTAGGTTGGGTATGGTTAGGTAGCTTGAGGAATGGTATTTGGGTTGATCTCTCGTGTTGCTCTGCTTCACTCCCGTCGTCCTTGTCGGCTTTTGGTGGAGGCTTTGGTGTGTACTCTTGGATATTTTCTCCGTGATCTGCGAAACGAGCTTGGGCTGAATGATCATGGAATACGGGTTGGTCGACGGTATCTCGCTCTTCTCCCTGGGAGGCTGCAACTTCTGAGCATCGAATTGCATGTTCTTTTTCGGAAGACTGAGAGCAGCTTCTTAGAGCAAGTTCAGGATGCTTAGGGTCCTCTGGCATCCTGCCATCCTGGGATGGAGCCAATGGAGGCCGTTGTGACCTCTTTACTGGGAGACCGACCACACCTAAATTTACCGTTTGGTCTATCAAGTAATTTGTTAATCCACCGTTGGCCTCTAGACGCCCAGCCTCTGCGCCATTGCTTGTTGTTCTCGAAGCCAGCGGAGGCTCGCTACCGGCCATTGCACGGGTAGGCGCAAATCATTTGGTCGGCTATGCAGCTTGGGCGACTTGAAGGATTGAGCTATCTCTTCGATTGGTGTATTCGAAACAATTTCAACATAAGATACTTCAAAGAAATTGCATTCTGTAAGTTATGGTAGCTGTCAAGGCTGCTTATGGGTAAAGGGAGCTAGGCCCTTTTGAACATCCTCTGCAGCATGAAGTATATATCCATCCCATGTAAGATTTTCGCTAGTCAATAATGGTGTATACATGTATTGATGGCATGGGCTAAGTGACGATGCGGTCAGGCTAAACTATTGGATGAGGGTGGGAGCGAAGCTACAAGTCGAATCAAGGAACCGGCATCCATAGATATCAGCAAAGGGATGCGGGAAAATTGATATCATAATTTTCATAATGTAATGGTGACCTGATGCGACTGGACACTCCTTCCTTTTCATGATCGCGAACTAAAGAAATGAGTTGCTGATAAAGATTGTATATTTGGGTTGTAGGATACTGCAAGAGCTACACCAGTCGGATCAAGCCTCAAACAGCGCGCCGCCACAACAGTAAATTCATACCAAACCAGTCATAACGCCCTTTCATAGCCATCGCATCTTGTGTCCAGCAGAGCAACGGCAAGGTGGTTCGTAGGTGAGAAGGTATCAACAAGATTGAATAGCCGGTCCATATGTTATCCTTCGCTCACAAGCATCTCCTCCCGCATCACGATCATTGCCTAGATCCAAACGGCATTGAAAGAGCTGAACGGATTATTGTAGGTTCCTCCAAAAAGGCCCTGGATCTCGTCCATATAGTCTTCAGCACCAAACTTGCAAAGTCCATGTTGCATCAGGAAATGTTCCTCATCATCAAGTATGAGGACATTCCTCGCGCCAATCTCCTCGGCTAGCTCGTTGACTTTGGTCAGCTCAGCGCCAAAAGGGTGATCAGGCTCTGGCTTATTGGAGAACATGTCGACGCTACTGCGTGTGGTAGGGATGTTGTGGATGGCAGTAGGTGGCATGGTCGTCTTAGAAGCAGATCGCCGGATAGCGGAAGCCTGGTGGGATTGCTTGGTGTGTGAGAGTGCTCGCTGTGGGATCATCGGGCTGTCAGAGACAGATGAGCCCTGGAAGCCGCGGGATGTCGAAGTAGAAGTAAAGTATGAGGACAAGTGATTCGGCTCTACTGGGCTAGGAGATTCGCTGAATGAGGTTTCCGGAGTGGTAGCACGTGAGGATCCCGAGAAAGTGAGGGAGCTGTCCGATTCATCTGAAGAGCCGTATATATTTGGGGCGTCGTAGGCTAGGACGTTCGTTGTAGACAAGAGCTCGAGGGGTGAAGAGATGGCGCTACGTTTGATAGAGCCGGCCTTCCTCATGCTCATCGTTCGGTGGGTTTGAAAGTGGGCCATGTCCGCCGCTCCCTGTCTCTTACGACCGGTAAGTGCTCGTGCAAGCTCCATCGTAACGCGCGGTGATGTTATGGAGGACAAGTCGAAGGGTGGTGTTTGATATAAGTGATAGGTGCGAAGTGATGATTGCTATTCCAAGGATGCGGTAGTCGTATGAATTTCGACAATGACCCCGTGTAACAGCTGTGTAACAGTGAAGATTGATGGTAAGTTTGATTGGACGTGTCTTGATCTGGTGATTGTCTGGCGTCTAAATGAAGGTATCTTGCGGTGCCTAGCAGCGAATGAATGTGATCAGATTTGAATCTACGGACACAGTCCGGATGATGTCTGATATGATGAAGTTACGTGAAAATGACTGTGATGATGTGAAGGAGCGTACAAAATCTCAAATGAACAGATGGATTTAGGAAAAAAGAGTGTGGTGAAGGAGAGCAAGGGAGGGATTCCCAAATACTGACGGAGGAGTTCAGGGGGAACACTTCTAGGCCAAGCTAGGAGCACGAAGCCACGCACTATCGATCCTAAAGCGGCACGATGAGACGAATATTGAACTCTAATGTGTATTCTATTACATAGTACGTTTACTAGTAGCACATCAGTAGACCATGACAGACCTCATATCATTGGCTGAAGCCATTAGCTTGGTAGCGTAGCGTGATTGCGCCCACTTAGCCGTAATTTTCCCCGAATGTGCCTGGTGGCTGGCTGCATATTGGGCCAATCACACATAGAATTACCTAGGACGGGATCGTTTCACAAAGCATTGGTCCATGTGTTGGTGCAGCAAGGTTGGGGTGACGAGGGATCGAAGGATTTCAACGTCTAAAATCCAACCGCTTCTCTCTGACGTCCACACTCTCCGACTCTGCTACGCGCACCGATGAGCGCGTCCCTTTGGTTTATGCAATTTCCCAGAGCTCCTCTTCATATCACTCGAACCTTGCTCATAGCTGTTCATCCATTTGTGCCTTTCCCCCGTACGAGGTTAGCCCACGGCTCTTTTCTGCTGTCAGTGAGAACGGTAGGGGCACATAAAGGTTGTCAGGTTTCATCCCTGCGTCATTGACGATGAGTGAAACCCGGGAATCCCTTGATACCATCAGAACGTGACCCAATAGAGCGTCGAGATCAGATCCCGCCACAGTGACGAATGTTTGATGCCATCTGGAGGTATTGCTGCAGATTGCGTGCCGAAGATTGCCTCAATTATGCTTGATACAGATTCGTTGTGGGTGGAGCGAATGTTGGCAGACTGTTGGAGAGGCAAGCTCCTCTTCGAAGTACACTTGGCTCACATAGCCAACAACTTCATCTAAGCCGTAAGCGAAAGATCTCCTTGGTTATGTTATCATTGTGCGATGCCTTTTTCATGATGAAACATCGTCCATTGACTCAAATTCGTTCCCTGCTGTTGCATCTTCGCCACCAGGCTCAACGCCTCCCTCTACTTCCGAATCGCTGCTGTCTTCATCGACGCCAACGATTCTCTCTTCTTTCGGCTCGGTCTTGCTAGGAGCCATCCGGCTTGCAAAGGCTCGACGGACGGCAGCATTGGTAGAGGTGTCCCAGATTTGCATCGCACCCTTACTACCTGCTACGGCCAATCGAAAAGCCACCTCCGGGTCAGGCGCGAATTTGGTTGAAAATACCTTTCCTACATCGACATTGCGTGAGACTACCATGCTGGGACCATCTGACTGTACGTTCCACAACTTGACTATTCTGTCCGCTGACCCAGTGACTAAAAAGCCAGGAACAATCGGGTTAGCGTCGAAGGCAGAAATGGATTCATCGTGGGCTTGTAAAGTCCATATAGCTTTCGACGCTTCGGGCGTCTTGGGCGCATTTCGGAAATCGTTGAAATGAATTATGCCATTCTCTGTTGTGATGTAGAAATGATTTGGGTTGTGGGGATCCCACATGACCGTTTCGACATCGCTCTCAACTTCCCATCGCAGAGCTTCTGCCTCGGGGGCTCTCATATCTGCTGCCGCAACTGTCCGGTCGTAGCTTCCGCTCAAGAGGACAGTGCTCTCTCGAGGATTCCAAGCTATCGAGCATACTTTGTCTTTATGAAGCGCATACGACTTTGCACATTTTTGAGTGTTCAAGTCCCACAATTTGACGGTCTTGTCTGCGGACGACGAAGCCAGAAGGTTTCGATGTTGGCGATTGGCGGCCAATGAGAGGACCGCATCAACGTGGTAATCATCGTTAGCCTTCTTGGACTTCTTTCGTTTTGTTTTCTTCAACTTTTGGGCAGGATCAAGTTTGCTATCTTCTCCGCCTTGACCTAAAATAGCATTTGGATACATGGAATCGATAACATCCAGGTTCCAGATTTCAATGTCCGGATCGAAAGTACCCACGGCCACGTAATTGCCCTTTGATTCAATATCGATCACATTGATGTCCTTTCCGACGGGCAGGTCAAGCCACTCTACACAGAGTGGTATTGCTGGGAGCATAACATCGTGATGGACATAGAGATTATCTGCCTCGTCCTCATACACATATATTTCCAAATGTGCGACTTCATCCTCCACCTTTGCAGCGACTATCATATTGTCTGTAGCCAACACCTGTAGATCCTCCCTCTCCTCGTCCTCATCCTCGTTCTCTTGCATCGTAATATACGGGTCGTCGGCGTTTGAATCATGATAAGCCAAGGACCTAACATTACCAAACATAGCCAGGTTCTCTCCATCTCGCGTATTCGAATCACTATCGTAATGCGCGAGGTCATACTCCTTTAAGTCATCATCTACATCACTATGGTGAGTTAGGGCAGTTCATCCAATAATGAAGTAAATGGTATTTACGCTTGCAATTGTGGCAATCTTACGCCGTTTTCTTCAGCGTCGGAGTCTTCGGTTTCAGGACCGTCTTGACGGCCCCTTCTCGCGTTTCCAAGATCTTCATTTGCATCCTCAAGTTGCAATTTAGCGAGCTCCGAGATCCTTGCAAGCTCATCCTCGTCAACGTCGTACTTTTCAGGAAAACTAGCTGCAGCTCCACGCGGGACCCATAGGGAGGCTGTGATCATAGACATGGTGAATCGCAGGCGATACCATAGATTTGTGTTGTAGCTATAGGGTTCCGCGAAATGTTTGATATAGACTGGGTGACTGGGAAAGATTAGCGAGCTCGGGTGATCGCCACTTGGAGACACCATCCCTAGATCACACTAGCTTTTCCACACACACACATTACTTAGTACTAATCGAATATCGGAAATACTGATAGGAGATCATGTTCACCTAGTCGAGCTAGCTGAAGAAATACATAGACGTATCGTATGCGTAGTGTTGGTCCAGCATCTCATATGTAATCTACGTGCCTACCTATACCTTTTTGCCAAGCCATTCTCTTTATTGTAACTTGCGTGCTTGCAAGCCCTACGGCAAACTTCGGCACTCAGCAGCGACTTTTCCCTACCAACCCACAGACCTCACATTGGGGATTTAATGATGACCCGACATTTCCGCGACATCATCCAAGTATGGTGAAATCGTACTTGTAAGTGCGTCTATCTCTGACCCGCCCAATAGAGCGAAACGTTAACCAGTACAGGAAATATGAGCATGCGAAGACCTTTGGGCTCATAACCTCTGCTTCTTCCAACACAATATGGTGCCAGGATGAAAAGGCTCCGAGTGCCGTGCTGCGCACGCCTGGCGCAGGGCGAGGCATTGTTGGCGCCGATGAGGAGATTTTATGTTGGGACATAAAGAAAGGAGAGCTATTGAGCCGATGGAAAGACACCAACTGTAATGCTGCGGTCACCGTCATTGCGCGTAGCGTTGCAGACCCGGATATATATGCGGTAGGGTGAGAAGGATGCGAGCAATACAATTGAGCAGTCCATACTTACACGAGTCCGCAGATACGGTGACGGTAGCATAAGGATTTGGGATTCGAGGATAGCAACGGTCATCATTAGCTTCAATGGTCACAAATCTGGGATCACAACCTTGGCCTTCGATATGGATGGGGTCCGACTCGCTAGCGGAGCGAAAGATACGTGTATAACAATATGGGATCTTGTCGCAGAAGTAGGACTCTTTAAGCTACGGGGACACAAGGACCAGATCACAGGCTTACAATATCTACACCCCAACGATCGAGACGTTGACACCAATGCTGAGGCAAATGGACACCAGCCCAAAGAGGTGGCCAACAGTGACCAGCAACACCCTGGATACCTACTTTCAACGAGTAAGGACGCCCTGATCAAAGTTTGGGACATACAATCACAGCATTGTATTGAGACCCATGTTGCACAAACAAGTGGCGAATGCTGGTCAATGGGCGTATCTGCCGACCAGTCTGGAGTCATCACTGCAGGCAATGACGGGGAATTGAAGGTCTGGTCCATTGATCTGTCCGGTCTCACCAAAGCCGCAAGAGACGTTTCTGATGCAAATCAGAGGAATTTCCTGAGGGAGCGAGGCACATTGTACCGACAGGGCAAGGATCGGACTGTAGGCGTCAGTTTCCATCCCATGGGTACTTACATTGCTGCACATGGCTCTGACAAAGCCGTAGAGCTTTGGAGGATCAGAACGGAGAGCGAGGTCCAGAAGACACTTGCCAGGAAACGAAAGAGACGAAGGGAGAAATCGCTGGTGGGATCCGAGCCAGAAAGCAAAGAGAATCTCGAACCCGTAGATGGCGATAAGGACGCCGACGATATAGCCTCAGCGCATATCTCAGATGTCATTGTTCCGTATGTCATAATTCGGACTCTTGGAAAGGTCCGATCACTACACTGGGCTAGCAGAAAGGCAGGTAGTACATTTGAGCTGCTAGCAGCAACCACGCATAATCAGCTTGAGCTTTATAGGGTGACAGCAAAGCGGAAAGACAAGATCACCATATTCGATGAGCCACCAGAGTACACTCGGCCATTCTCCGTGGATATTCCGGGTCACAGAACAGATGTTCGATGTCTAGCCTTGAGCTCGGATGATAGGATGCTCGCTTCTGCCAGCAATGGCGCTCTCAAGATATGGAATGTCAGAACCCAAAGTTGTATCCGGACTCTGGACTGTGGGTACGCACTATGTACCACATTCCTGCCGGGAGACAAGATCGTGATAGTTGGGAACCAAAATGGAGAGCTCGAGATCTTAGACATTGCATCGTCTACGCTGATAGACACTGTAAAAGCGCATGAGGGACCAATTTGGACGTTACACGTACACCCTGATGGCAAATCGATCGCAACAGGCAGTGCAGATAAATCTGCCAAATTCTTCAATTTTGAAGTCGTCCAGGAGGAAATACCAGGCACCAAACGCACAGCGCCACGCTTCAAGCTCGTCCACATTCGGACTCTCAAAGTCTCCGATGACATCCTCAGCTTACGTTTCTCCCCTGACTCTCGCCTCATTGCCCTTTCCCTGCTTGACAACACCGTGAAGGTTTTCTTTGTCGACTCGCTGAAGCTGTTCCTAAATTTGTATGGGCATAAGCTTCCCGTGCTGGACATGGACATCTCCTACGATAGCAAGCTTATCGTAACATGCTCTGCCGATAAAAATGTAAGACTCTGGGGTCTAGATTTTGGTGATTGTCACAAAGCTTTCTTTGCACACCAAGATAGCATCATGCAGGTAACCTTTGTACCTCATGGCCAAGATGGCAATGGACATCACTTTTTCAGTGCGAGTAAGGACCGCATTATCAAGTACTGGGATGGCGACAAATTCGAGCAGATCCAGAAGCTAGAGGGTCATCATGGTGAGATTTGGGCTTTGGCTGTCAGCCGGACAGGAGACTTTTTGGTCAGCGCAAGTCACGACAAGAGCATTCGAGTTTGGAAACAGACTGACGAGCAAATCTTTTTGGAAGAAGAGCGCGAGAAAGAGCTTGAGGAAATCTACGAAAATACACTGACCACAACCCTAGAGCACGATGAGGAGGACGGAGAGCTGAAAAGCGAAGCCGTGGCAGCTGGGAAACAGACAATTGATACCCTCATGGCCGGAGAGAAGATTGCTGAGGCATTAGAGATTGGAATCCTAGATCTGAAGATCATGGAAGAATATCACCAAGCCAAAGCAAGTCAACCGAATTTTGCACCACCATCCCGTGACCCTATATTCCTTGCCTTTAACAACATCTCCGCCGAGGCACACCTACTCAATGTCATCCAAAAGATCAAAGCTGCCGCCCTTCAAGATGCACTCCTTGTCATTCCATTCGATAAAGTCACTGCTCTCTTTGTCTTCCTGCGGATGTGGGCAGAGCGACGGTGGAATATGGCTCTTACGTGCCGTATCCTCTTCTTCATGCTGAAGACACATCACAAGCAGATAGTGGCAAGCAAAGCTATAAGAACGACACTAGACGAGATTAGAGAGCAGTTGAGAGCGGCATTGCAGGCACAGAAGAACGAGATGGGTTTCAACCTAGCTGCGCTGAGGTTTGTAGGAAGAAGAATAGGAGACATGGGGAGAACGACTTACGTGGATGAAGAAGTCTGGGACGATGAAGAAGAAGTTGCCAAAGGAAGGAAGAAGAGAGGCTTCATGAATGTAGCATGACACTGGCAAATCTGCATATACTAGTAATAATCACTTCGTGAATTATGTTCGTGTGCACGGTGACCTTGGAACCAACTATATCCAACACCTTCCAGTGCCCAGAATTTGCATGGGATTTGAAGCGAGTGCATACATTCAGGCTGCTAGTGGAGCCAGCCTCGTACTTTGACGCTCCTTACGGTCGATAAGTGCGCATTTCGTCGAGGTGGCTCTTCTGGTATCTTCCCACCAATTCTTCGCACCAACTCAATGGAGCCAATCCGATTACTGATAACCCATTCGGCTCTAACCCGTCAGATAGCCTCCCGTGTCTTGCATGCAATGTTTGCGGCATACAGTAGTGCTCGCGTGCTTCCTCCACCACGCTCTGCTTCTGCCAATAAGCTGTGTACCCCCTCACGCCCTCACAAGCCCATAAAACAACGTCCAGGTCAAGACGAAGCTCATGCCCCCATCGAGTACATTCCCAGCCCACAATTCACTCCAAGCCGCCTCGAAGTAATCGCCTTGTTTCCGCTTCGCCAGTAGTCCCCAGATCAAACAGCTTACGAAGAAGGTGCCGAGTAGATAGAAAGCGAAGCCGGCGTAGGATTCGAGGCCGAGGATGCCGGAGGCCACGCCAAAGAGGGAGGCGGTTAGGGAGCGGATGTTTGATACCACCTACGGATCTGTCAGCTGGTTTCTAGGAGGTAGATTTTACTTGGTAGGCGTTCGTGTTCGGGGTGGGGCGTGTAGGGTAGACATAACGGTGACCCACCTGTGTATTGTGCTGGACGGACTCTTGGACTATAGGTGAAATAGCGAGCTCGTGCTCGGTGGGCATGATGAGATTGAGTCGGCAATGTGGAGAAAAGCTCGGATTGATAGTTCACATCCGGCGGAGAGTCCTAAATTTGGCGGCCGCAGGTGTCTAGTGCGGAACCAACATCTAATCTAAGTATTCATTAGAGGAGAAGGCCAAATTGCAGCAAAACAGCATCGCGCCCGTGTGTCATGTCAGATAAGGCAATGGATCCTAGGAGTCGGGCCCTTGTACGAGAAGCGGCCGATCCTAAGGTAATATGAGAGCAGTCTTAAGGAATACCGCTCTTGTCCATCCAGGGCGACGATGGGCCTCGTCTGCCATACTGTCCAAAGGCACCAAGACGCCTTTGCCTGAAGAAGCACATCATCAAACACCCAAATCCCCTTTCTACTTTGACACAGGCTATGCTCTGTATGCTAAACGACCCTCTCGTGCATTCCCACCACCCTTCGTTTCCCCGCCCTCTGGCTCATTCTCCGACCGATTGAGCACCCACAACCAATCCAGGGACCGGCGATCTTACGTGAACGGGGAGATGATAAGGGGGATCACTAACGGGGACGATGCTGTACTTGCCCAGGAGAACTTCATTGGAGCAAATGATGGAGTGGGGGCTTGGGCGACCCGGGAAAGAGGCCATGCCGCGCTTTGGTCCAGGCTGATTTTGCACTTTTGGGCCCTGGAGGCTGAGAGAGACTCTTCTGTTTCCTTGGCAGCTTCGTCGTCTTCGGAACCAAACCCAGTCGAGTATCTGCAGAAGGCTTATGAGCAAACTATAACAGCGACCTCTTCGCCGAATAAATGGAATGGTACCACCACCGCTTGCGCTGCTCTTCTCCATTACAGAACCATCGAAGCGTCAGACCGCCCAACACTCTATGTGACGAACCTTGGAGATTCTCAATGTTTGGTCGTGCGCCCAAGAGACGAGACGATAGTGTACAAAACCACTGAACAGTGGCATTGGTTCGACTGCCCACGTCAATTAGGCACCAATAGTCCAGATACGCCTAATGCAAATGCTGTGATGGACAAGGTGGATATTGAGGAAAACGATGTTGTACTTGCCATGTCAGATGGCGTCGTGGACAATCTTTGGGAGCATGAGGTAGTGCAGAATGTTCTTGACAGTATCCATAAGTGGGAGGCTCGAGAAGGTGGCGACGCTGTAGAAGACCGAGCTGGCGGGGCTGGTGGCGGCATGCTCTTCGTTGCAGAAGAGCTTGTGAAAGCTGCACGGATCATTGCAGAGGATCCCTATGCGGAGAGCCCGTTCATGGAGAGGGCCGTCGAGGAGGGTCTGGCTATGGAAGGAGGTTAGTACCTTCGACAGCAAATTGGAGGCGACTTGTGCTCATTGCGTTTTAGGCAAGCTAGATGATATCAGCGTTGTCGCTGCGTTGTGTAGAGGGCGAAAAGGATGAGCTCTTTGAGCTAATGGATTATCAGGGGCTACTGATTGTAGCTGATATTTTGTCCACGACAATAAGCATACGAAAACCATCTGTAGCACAACCAGATGGGAAGTTGGGGACGAAATTCGTAAGGAATAGGCAATCTGGGCTCCAAATTGGCCAACATTGGGATTCCGACCGTGTAAGAAAAGACTCTTGATCGCCTTATCCAGAGCTAGAAACCATCGATCAACACACGATCTCGGCCGAAAAGGGGCCAACACGCGCACGTGGCGATCTGCCGATGAAAGATACCTCAGCTCCTTCCTGTTGTTTGCTGTTTGAGTCTGTTAACCATAAGCAACCTGTCGGCCCGTTGGGTACACGAAACAGATCAAATTCAAGATCCCGATTTTCGCGCTATAATGGAGTCTTAACGGCTCGACATTCCGTTAGTAACCAGCAAAGTGGCGAAGACAATGGCTACAGAAATGAATCAAAACCTTCACTTGCTCATTCGAACGCCCTTCATCCGTGACGTAGGAGCTCTCGCCCGCATACATCTTGCTGCATTCAGAAACGATCGTCTCGTTCGACTGATGTATAGTGAGGCCAATCACTGGAAAGCTGTGGAAGCCATGATAGAAAAGCGAATGAGTCATGACAACGGCGCAATCAGGATTGCTACCACGAAAACTGGGGACCGAATCGTCGGATGGCTATGCTGGAGCCTTGTGGACCCAATAATGCCCGCTCAGGACGATCTGGCGTCTCGAGAGTGGACTACTGCCGCAATCTGTGCGGTAGAGGACGCCGAAAAGCGCTTGACAGACACCTCAGGGAGGCCGACCGATGTGGCTGAGTGCGAGCGCCGGCGGAGCATATGGAAGATTATTTCGGATGCCTCTAGTGCAGCTTTCTCGACGTATCCAGATACCGTGACCCAGATGAGCTACATCGTTGTCAACACTCTGGTGACTGATTTTGCCTTTGAAGCCCGCGGTGTAGGATTTGAGCTCTTGACCTGGGCTACGAAATATGCAGATACTAAGGAAATCGCTATCCGGGCGCAGGTCTCACCATGTGCGTATGGACTGTTCAGAAAAGCTGGGTTCGAGGAAGTCTACAGCCAGGTGCTCGATTTGGATGGCATCTACTACGCCGGTGTCGCCAAAGAGTACAGAGGCAAGTCCGAGTGGGGGAATTATGAAGTAAAATTCATGGTGAGAAAGGCCAGAAACCGCTCAGAAGTTGATCAGACTAGCCAGCAGTTGCGATCACTGTTGCCGTGAATTTTTTCAATTGAAAAAGCCTACACCCTCACCGGCATTCGAAGTACATGATATACTCTCCCAAATATATCTGTAATTTATCGATTGAGTCGCGAACGAGGTTGAGGCTTGGAGCCCATTGATAGGAGAAGTACGGACGACTGTTATGTAGAACGACCACAGTACGCAAACTCCTGAGCGATTCAGCTCCCTTTTGTTTCCAGCCATCCATTATAAATCATACTCAGCTATCGATCAACGTTTGTGCATCTGAACAATCATGCATTGCGTACAACTCATTTTTACGTTCTGGATTCCAAAAATTAATCTGTGTGGCAGTGACCACTCACCTTCTCCCGTACTAAGGTCGGCATTCGGTATCCACAATGAGAAAAGAGGCCAAGATAAGAGAAGTTCTCCGAATTCACCGCGAGGAACATGCCTCTCGTCAGAGTGCACGCCCTGCTAGCCCTGCGGTATCGTCACTCAACTCGATTTCTCCTCACCCCGCGGATAGCGTACATTTCACGACGGTTGTTCAGGCTCCATCACCACTCGTACCTGTAATGAAGGAACCATTACTGCAAGGTGGTGACGCTACGTTCTCCTCATCCCCCCAACCAGTACCCAAGTCTACCAGCAAGAAGCGTAAACGAGCGATTTTGGCAACCCCAATCATTCCAGGCAATGGCAAAGACGACATTGAAAGGGATCCCTCTTGGCATACCTTCTCTACCTCGTCTATCTCGGATATGTCCGATGGAGGTGGAGTCGTTGAGGACTCTGAGGATGAGCGGGAAAAACAGGTTTTGTGGGCTGCCTTCTCAACTAGATATGCTGAGTTGGTAGAGTCGCAGACTAAGCAAAGCTCAATTGAGACACCTTCCTCTGCAGATCGAGAAAAAGTTGCAGCACCCACAGTATTGAAAAGCTTTACAGTCACAGAAAAGCCAATTGAAGAAACCACCGCCAGTAAAGGTAGCTTGGCCGATCCGATCGAAATTGACAGTAATTGAAGGGCTGTACTAAGTCGGAAGCCATGGCATATCCCTCCTGGTCAACAACAAGAATAACCGCTGTTTGTGCTGAGACAGCATGATAGCTACACGTTTCCACCCCCTGTGTAAGCGGTCTGTCACCTCATATCGTCTCTAATCTTCATTCTATATTTTCAAGATATTCTTGACTCAATGCATACTTTCTTGTGTGCTAGATACCTGACCCCAAAGTGGCTGGTCTGATCGAGCATGAATCTCTCGCCGAATCACAATAACATCACTTATGCCCACACCACGAGCTTCATCAGTGCTGAGGAAATTGCGCACGGTCCTAGGACAGGCGTGGCGTAAAGTTCGATACTGCCCGTCCTTTCGTATTGATCGCTCACACTTGCTCAGTGGAGCGAGGCTTCCTCCGGTACCCAGACTTCGAGACCTCTTTCAATACAGTTTCACGCTACCCTCGCCACGTCTCAGCAGTATTTTCCTCTTTCATTGTGGCACACACTGTGCATCGAATACCCCCATCATTCGATCATGTACATCGCTGACACTAAGCTCGAAGCCCATACGAAAAACCAACGACTGGGTGGTGAACGACACTCAGCGACAGAGAGCACCGACACAGGAGCTACCACTCGCTCTACGCTTTCACACAACGATGGACGATCTCCAAGGGCAATACTTTGGTGGAGACGACTCCTCCAAGACCATTACTCCCTAAAGCGGCAAAGGCAGTTTTGCCGAAGCCTAATGCGGCATCAGAATGCACACATTGGTGCTGATGGACAACCTCGTACAGCTGTAGTAATCACGCAGACGACGGACAACTGCTGAGGCTTCCAGACTAGCAACTTCTCGATAGATTGACGGCCAGTATTAAGACACCATGCCAACGAGGATCACTGTCTTGCAAAGTAAGAAGAAAAGTCTCCGAGAAATCTACTTTGTCTATCGATTGTATGTTGAATAGTTATCTACCATCCTGTGCGTTTAACCTCGAAAGGGAGGAAGTGAATGGGCGCAGGCCAAAACTATTACAGCGCGCAAAACAACTTATCTCATTATAAACAATCCACGCCCTTCACATCTTCCTATATACATTCCTCAGTTTTCGAAGGCATGCGCAGACCAGGGTCGCTTCAATGCCTTACTGAGTGGCATACCAAGCAGTCGACGCAGCAGCGTCCTTGACGCCTGTGCAATTGACATCAGCGCCGAAGAGCGCACCCGAATTCGCAGCATCTAGAAGCTGGTAAGAAGCTCCTCCATTTTGGAACGTGAGCACATAGATTTGACCAACGTAGGGCTGGTTATCGGCCCATTGACGGCCCTTGTTGATACCTGACACTTCCTGTGAAGGCAGTGTGGTATTGTACCATTTCCCGTTGCCGCCCTTGGAGACATCGTAGTCGACGAAAGCGGTGCAGCGCCACATCTCAATCACTTCGCCGTTGCTATTGTCGACAGTGGATTGGTCGAGGAGGAGACCACATATGCAAGCGCCAGTATCGATGAATTCGGGGAGATTGGGTTGCTCGAAATGGCTGGCGGTACTATTACGCTTTCGGAGACCTGTGACGAGCTTTGAGAAGATACTGGTCCGCTTCCAAAGCCCAGGATGATTTTCCATTCGCTTCTGTAGGTCGGTCTGGAGATCGGCATGCCCTGCGATGTCGGTCAATCAGAGAGCCAACATTGGACGACCCTCAAATTGCCTATCCTTACGCTTCCCAAGACTAGCAGACAATTGAAGGGATTCGGCAGCACTATCCGAGCGCGGCCTCACGATTTCACGAGATTCATCGGAGCGCTTCCCAAGGCCTGCGGCAGGGGTGAAGGTGTCAGAGGCGGGGTCGGCGCGCTTGTTCACCAGGTCCGTGACAGGGTTGGGGAATGTGGAGGCGGTGTTGACATCTCCTGTTTGATATTGATTAGTAGTACTTAATCTTGGAGCTCGCAAATGGTACGTACCAGCACGCTTCGCGAGATCTTTGTGCCCAGCCACATCCGCAATGCCACCTATTCGAAACAAGTCAGCAATACACTACCATTCTTCCATGTTAGAAAACAGGTTTTCTCATAATGAAGGAAATTGTGGTGGGGGTTTTTGCGACGAGGGGTAAGAGTATCCTAATGCAGCTACTTGTCAAAATTGCCAGGGATATGCATATTGTGATCGGACGCAATTGCTTGCCAAAACATCATCACACTTCGAAATTCCAATGGAGCCCGGCAAATGCACCAGAACACCTGGCCGAAGTGCATGGTCTAGTAAAAGTCTTGCAAGGATGAACCTATAACGATGGATCATCACGTACCGTTGTGCTCTGCGAGTGGAGAAGCAAGAGCACCTAGAGGTAATGCGAGCAGGATATTGGCGACAAGCATAGTGAATGTGTTGTTCTGACTAGATGCGTTAGCAAGGTTGAGCTTTCGAGGAAGACGGGACAGTGGAGATCCTGGATAGCTCCCAACAGGAAATCCGGGGTGCACAGATCGGAAGACCAGGGAAGGAGCGGTGGCTTACTTCGTCGATACCAGATATCTGCCAGGGTTTGCCAAAGTCCAAGGCCGATTGGGAGTGTGGAGGAATAGCCTTAAAGAAAGTAGGAAGGCGCAGAGTGCAAGCTATCGGTTGTCGAGATCTTGAGCGATTGAAGAATTTCCATGGGAATTACCTTCAATATATACTAACTCACGCAGAGGCCCCCTCCCCCCCCGCTTTTATCTCGACACCAACGCCCCTGCACAGATCATGTCGAAGAAAGAAATGAGGGGAGGGGAATCGTACTCCAATGAAGCCATATAACTAGATCATGCGGGGACTGCAGTGTGCTCTGGGCACCAACAATGAGCACATAGCTACAAGTTCACGGACGTCCTGAAGTCAAATCACCAGGATCACGGTACGGTCGAATGCCAGCACATGACAATCCAAAGACCAATGCAACGACGACTGGTGCCCGCTTTTTCTTCGATCGAAGGACCTGCCTCAGATCAAGTGGGAACTTCGTTTGGACATCTAGTTATGCCACCAGGGTACGGGATATTTGCTGATTTGATGTGCAATGCCCCCTCATTATTTATCAGGAAGGTCCGCGTGCTCATGCTATAACTAGCGATCGGTTTCGAGAGGTTGACATGTTCAACGTCTGATATTCTAGTGGTGAAGTGCAAGGTCATTGACGTGAGTGATGTGAGGAGATATGAGGATTTAGTTGTCAAATATATTCGGATCGACAAGATGCTTACACAACTTGAATCTCCATTCTCCTAGTAGGTATACTGAACATGATCTCATAGTCAACGTTACCGCAGAAACCAAGCCCACACAGTGAAGCCTCATTTCAGCACACAGCTCAACTCTCCTCATCCACCCACAGCATTAACTCTCAACACCTCTCAAGAGAAAAATCTTAGTCCTCATTCCCATTCACCTACAGCACCCCGACTAGTATCAAACCATTAGAGCGCCGTCTCCAAGTCGTGTCAACGCTGTCAGCTCTCGTCATGGTAGATGTAGCCCGTGTCAGACCTCTACCCGCACCATATGCCATCATATTCAAATACTCTCAAGTCCGTTTCCACGTGTTTTCATCCAGAGAGGAGAGAAAGGTTATCACGTTTTAATGAAAGCAACAGGCGTGGGACATGGAACTGTTATTGACTACCTGCTATAGTGGGGCTAGATGAAAGGGGTTTTTTGGGCTGGGTAGGGATGGAAGTGTTGTTGGGGGATGGGTTTGGGGGGTTTGGGGTGGAGGTGTGGGGTGGTTATGGATAGGAGGATAGGAGGATAGGAGGATGGGAGGATGGGAGGATGGGAGGATAGGAGGATAGGAGGATAGGAGGATGGGGGGGTTTGCTGCTGAGGGTTTTCGAGGATTTGGGTGGTGTGATGGTGTGGGTGTGGTGCGGTGCGCAATGGCAGATGCTAGACGATAAAATTTCGAGATTCTGTCAACGTAATCGCCGTCGATGTGGACGAGAAGAGGGATTCGCTCATCACGTTGCGGACACTCTAATGCTAAATCTCAACAACCTGCTTTTTTCGATGATGTAGTCAAATTTCACCCGCTGTTGATGTCACCAAGGTGATTGGGTGAGTTGTAGAGACGGACTGGACTGCGTTCACAATAGTGACAGCCTTGGGGCGGTTCGGATTTGATTGTGGATTCGATTCGCGTGTACAGAGTACTGGACATCTCGAAAGGGGTTTGATGTGCTTACCGAGTATATCCTTTCTGCAGACCTGGACTTACAACACCTAGCGGACAAGCCTTTCGCAATTGGGAGTATCTTAGATGGTCTATGCATTGAATTCTCCAATCCGATTCGGCTTTTTGAATCTGTGAGTGTGTCACCCTGTTGGCTGTATCCCCGAATCTCTAGCATATTATAAGAACGTCTGCGGATTGCATTTGATAGCGAGAGTGGCAAGACAAGATCATGCTGCCAATCCTGCGCCGTGGTCTTGAGAACCATCATCTGCAACATCTTCCGCATAACCACGCGTTACGAGTCTTGGATAGCCAAGCTGAATGAGCTGAATGGCACAACGTGAAGATCAGCCCTACAGATATCCCATCCTGCAGAAAAATGTGCAGCAGGCCTCGGACATTGCCACTGCCATAGCAAAGTATTCACCTGGGATTCAGACATTCAGGCACGCTTTTTGCGAGATCAGACATTGTTGAAGGGAACTGAAACCTAATCATAGATCTGTGGAAGAGGGAGGGAGAAGGGTGGGGATGCAGCACAGATCGCAAGGCGGTATTGATATTCGTGTTGCGAGCAGGGTGACATTCGGAGAGCGCGCCATCTAGGAAAGCTGGTAAGGGAGCACACCCTGTCCTGCTTGGGTGTGATCGGGCCCATTGCCTGGGGTTTTCTCTTGCTGCCTGTGGCGATAGTCGACAGGGTTGTGAACCTGGAACTTGCTCAACTAAAGTACGTCGCAATTTCCCTGTGGGGATTGGGTCAATGATTGACCGAGCGCTCCAGATCTGAAAAGGTCGTATGTGAGCCGCCCTGTGCAGCAGATATTGAAGGCAGCTCATCAGTTTGTCCATACTTGAATTCTTATTCGCGAAGTAAAACGTGATTGAGGATTTCCTGATGTTGGAGACGTTGTCATCTAGAAACCTCGGCCCACCCTAGGCGTCAGCGGTCGTTTCACAGCACCCTGTGTGGCAACACGCTTGACAGCTGACGTGACAGGCCTCTTTATTGCTATGCCAAGCTCAGCAGCTTTCGCAAGTCTCTGAGCTTCTCGCTCCTTATCATCGGCCATCTTGGCTTCTATCTCCATCTTACGGTTGAATTCTTGCTCCGTTACCCTTTTATCGCGGACCGAGTAGCCCTTCTCCTTGACGGAATAGAAAACGCCGCCGAGGTCGGCAAGCCACTGCCAAGTGTTAGTCGGCAAACGGAAGATCGAAACGATGGATTGTACTTACATGTGGATCTACTTTAGTGACAGTAGACATGTACTCTTTCGAAGTGAGTATGAGCTCATGATAAACCACATAATCTGGCAAAAATCCCAGACCGTAAAGAGCGCTTGTTGGATGTAATTGCACAGTGACGCTGGTCCGCAGATTGATATACTCGCCGATGCCTTTCTGTTTGGCCGCCTGGTGGTAGTAGCCTGAGCAGATGCATTTGCAAATGATATCCCAGTCGCTTCCACAACTTGTCAGCTCCATCTTCTGCATCTTCATAATGTCGTGTAGTTGTTCCCTAATCTCTTTTGCCCTGCGGAGGGCTTTGGGATGCAAGAAGTGCCGAATACACCAGCCGTCTGAGTAGCCGTTGGATTTCCACTGTGAGTATATATGTAGAAGCGTGAGATGATCCGACTCTGGAACGAAGAACTTTTCTCGAGCAGCATCTGATTCTTCTTGGCGCTCCTTAGGCCGATAGAATACACTAGGGACCGAAAGCATAGAGACAATCGTAAGCATTTCCTCACTGCATCCATAGTCCTCGGAGGTGATTATTAGCTTGGCGAGCGATGGGTCCATTGGGAACGCGGTCATCATCTTGCCCATCGGGGTCAGATTGCCAATATTATCGAGCGCCCCAAGCGCCCAAAGGTCGAAGAGTGAAGTGGTGATCGTATCTTGAGGTGGCGGATCCATGAAGTCAAAGTCTAGGAGATCTCTTACACCTAAAGATTTCAGAAGTAGTACGGTGTTCGCGAGATTAGTGCGCTGGATCTCGGGTATGGTTTGGATATAGAATTCATCCTTGAACGCCGCCTCGGTGTATAGGTGGTAGGCCTTACCAGGGCCCGTTCTTCCGGCACGCCCAGCTCGCTGAGAAGCATTGGCTTGAGAGATGGGAGTAATTTGCAGAGCATCCATGCCCATCCTGGAATTATAGACTTTGAGTTTCGAATACCCGGCATCAACAACATACATGATACCGTCGACAGTCAAGCTAGTCTCAGCAATGTTCGTAGCCACAATAACTTTTCGTACGCCCGGTGCAGCCTTTTCGAAGATCTTGGCTTGTAGGTCTGCAGGCATCTGACTGTAGATAGGGAGGATGCTCAGCTTTGGCGGATCGTTGAGCAGTCTGAGCCTCTCCTCTATTAATTCGCAAGTAACCTCAATGTCTTCTTGACCAGTCATGAAGACCAGAATGTCTCCGGCAGACTGTGACACATGAATCGCAAGGACCTGCTTGACGGTACTATCCACATAATCCTCGCAAGGGGTTCTGGAGTATTGTATATCAACAGGGAACGTGCGACCAGGGATGAAAAACTCTGGAGCTCCACCATAAAAACGCGAGAATCGATCGGAGTTCATTGTGGCAGAGGTCACTATGAGCTTTAGATCTCTCCGACGAGCCAGCACTTTCTTGATGAGTCCCATCAGCACGTCCGTGTTCAGCGCACGTTCATGAGCTTCGTCCATGATAATGCATGAGTATCTGTCTAGATCAGGTTCATTAAGCGACTCTCGGAGCAGTACACCGTCTGTCATGTACTTTATTGAAGTTTCCTTGCTGGTACAATCTTCGAAACGAATAGCGTAGCCAACCAGTGCTCCAAGCTTGACTTCCATTTCCTCGCTGACTCGTTTCGCAACGCTCATGGCCGCCACTCTCCGAGGCTGTGTACATCCTATGAGCCCTGACTTTGCGTATCCATCCTCGTAGAGAAATTGGGTGAGTTGAGTGGTCTTCCCTGAACCAGTCTGTCCTACCACAATCACCACTTGGTTATCTCTTATTACCCTAAGCAGCTCCTCCCGCACTGCAAATGCAGGAAGGTACTCTCTCTGTTCACGAAGTGTCTTACTCTTGCTGAAGATACTTTGTCCTTCGCTCTTTTTCATATGTTCGGCAAACTTATTACTGCTTTTGATGTCTTCTTCGCCAGGAGCAGCAGCTGCACTATCTCCTTCGTCTTCTTTAACGCCCATAAGGTTTCCCAAGGTAGTGCCGGCCATCTTTGTGGCCTCCTGAGCTTGCTTTTGCCTCTCTTTCTGCTGTCTCTTCTCTTTTACCACCTTGCTGCCTTTCCGACTAAAGATGGCCATATCGCTCTGGGGATCACGCACTGCTGGTACGGGATCCAACTGCTTGGTGAAGATCTTTCTGCCGTCCAGAAAGGGTGGTTTGATGTCGTGCACTAGGAGATGCACCCTCGTAGCCTCCTCATCATCATCAAAATCGTTGTCATGATCTCGACGTTGGGCAACGCCTGAGGTTAACATCCGATTTTCCTCCCATGCATCTACGTCCCTTTGTTTCTGCACCGCTTTTGCGCTGACTCGTTTCCCAGTCTTTTTCTCTAGCAGAGCTGCTTCTCTCTGCTGGGCTGCCCATGATGCGTCGGAGCCGAATGGGTTATGCGCCTCATCCCCCAAGGTGTGACCGAACTCGTCGCCAGCATACCAATCACGGTCCAGAGCATTTGAGTCTTCTTCACTTACGAAGGGTTCGGGGCCGTCGAATTCTTTCTGTCGCGGGGTAGAAGGGTATCTTGACGTCCTTGGCGTTGATGTTGTAGGTACCTGGCCAACCCCATTCCTATGTATGTATGGCGACTGAGAAGTGCCATTGCTTTTGCTGTGTAGGGGTGTTTGGGCCGAACGGAATGACTTTGCGGTCAACGGTCCGGTGGGTTTGACGAAGCGATCGGTATCAATTCTGCGCCGCTTGGGACTGTGTCCGCCGTCCATTTCTGAAATAACTGAGACACCGAGGATGACAGAAGTTCATATCGGCATCACGGAGGTCTTCAACGTTGAAGCGTCTATATTCTATCGGAATAAAGTCACCTGCAATCTCCTATCATGACAGCGCAAAGAGGACCCTAGCAATTAGCACTACCGGAGAGCTGGTAGGACTAGAGCTCTTCTACGTTTTCTTAGGCGAAGGTATGTTCCTCATCAACATATATGATATATGGTGCTGGAAGAGAAGGAAGCATCAGCACTCTATTCCGAATTAGGCATAGGCTATTCTATGTGACACCGGAATACCGACCCCGATACACCAAGCATTTCTTCTCTTCAATACGCGAAATCGGACCATTTCTCTATGTGGATATCGTCACCAATATGACTGATCAAAGATCCGTAAACATCATACGCGCAAGATCTGTTGAAGACATCGAAGTTGCAACCGTTCTCTTCGCCGAGTATGGGAAGTCCCTAGGCTTAGATTTGGCATTCCAAGACTTTGAGACCGAAGTAAATACTCTCCCAGGAAAATATGCACCTCCATGGGGAGACATCCTGCTTGCCCGAGACGCCAATGGCAATGCAATGGGATGTGTCGCTGTACGCCCCCTTACTCCCCCGGTCTGCTGTGAGATGAAGAGACTCTATATCTTGCCCACAGGGAGAGGTATGGGCATGGGCAAGAAGCTTGTCGATGCGGTCATTGAGATAGCAGGCTCCTTGGGCTACAGTGAGATCAAATTGGACACTTTGCCAACAATGGGTAACGCCATTAGCCTTTACACAAAATCGGGCTTCGTTCCTACTGCTCCTTATTATGATACTCCGCTCAGCGGAACAGTCTTTCTAATCCGACAGCTTCCTGCTACCTATCTTCATGATTCAATTAGGACATCAGGATGAGTCCTATCAAGCAGTCGGAAGAAGCTCCTGTAAAGGTGATTAATGTCTTTGAAGAGCAGTACCGTGGAAGTCCTGCTAGGACCCTAGGAATTGGGATCCAATTATACATATCGTACTCACATAGGCATTGGTCTAAGCTCGCATGTTGTGGCACGAAGTGAAGCAAACAACTAACGGCAATCGACTCGCGAGACGGAATAGATTGACATCGATGGAATGATGTACTGCAAAATAGACCCACTCATGTGAATCGAAGTAGGCACGATGTGAGAAGCAACCGCAGGTGGTCTTGTTGGATAAAGCTAAGAAGGCTCCAAGAACCATCCTAATATCCAATCTCTTCGTGGTCGGTCAGATACCTAAAGACCGATTGATTATCAGGACGTTATGCGTGAGTGAAATTACATAATCTATCAGTCCCTGACACGTTCATCTTCCAGTTTCATATCGTACCACATCTCCTCAACGCCTTCCATTCAACCACAGCTGTTTCTCATCGAAATACTATCATACTCAAACTCTCAGTCCCCTTTGCCTCCTCAATCCATCCTCTGGGCCATTAAGACCATGGAAAGAGGAGACATGACTTGTGCGTGATGAGGTTATTTGATATCCAACAGTGTCTTCGATACGCTGACTACGATCGAAAGACTTATTTGACGTCACGTCACTAAGAATTTCAGTAAATGGAATGGCCCTCATCGTTGCACAATTCACTCTTCTGCTACGTATCCAAAGGTTTTCATGCGGCATTGAACATGGGATCACGGAGATCTGAAAACAGATAATGGAGATGCTTGAAGACGATGAGGTAACATTCGGAAAATACTCGATGCTGGATACTCCAAAGCCATCAACATGAGGACAGACAAGGAATATAATGCGAATGGAAGCAGCTCGTCTAACTCATCATCTTTGGCAGGGTGCGTGGAATACTAGCACTTGTGGCTACTATCACTGATGGTATGATCTAAACGCAAGATCTGATGGAAAGAACACTCTTGGACCAGATCTCTTTATATCAATGGTGATACAGCTCCTGAAACCACTATTCGTCAACTGTTTATCGACATCACGATTATTTACAGACGAACTTTAATTTGATAAGAAAGGCCTTAAATGGTACATGAGGGACCTCCCTTTCGATCTCGCCATGCATAATGCGAGTCTGAGAAAGGATCGAGACCCATCGTGGATGGTTATAAAGCTAGACGGTGCGATTGTTCTTAACCGGCTTCTCATACAAGGCAACTCGATTTGTAATTTCGAAATTATCGAACTCTCTTGCTTCGTATATAACGTTGACGTTACCTGTAACATGGTGATAAGTATTCGTGAATCGACTTCTTTTGGGGAACGACACTATTCTATTTTCGACTTTATTTTTGACGACTTCTACGAAGTGTATAAGTAACGGTCAAGATACACTAGCTTTTAACGATCATTCAGTAAACTTAGTATCTTGAGTACACGGTCAGCAATATAGTGAACATTTGATCCACCCACTATCACGGTCGTACCCTCCTCTAAGGCTTCTTCCCTGGAGTAGGTCTGAAAGGCTTGAACGAATGCTTATAGAACTCCAGATTAAGCAGTCAACATAGAACCGAAGTCAATAATAGCTAAGGCGATGTGCAATTGAGTACATAATATATCTTATCCTCAGTTGGAGAGTTGGAGAGCTTGTTGTACTGGCTTGGCAGCCTAGTATTGTAGTTCTAGGGTTAGGGCCGAGTACTCTCTATCTCGCCAGCCGTTGCGACAACGAGGAATAGATTCGAAGCCACCGTGCGCTCAATACGACGACTCCATAATGATACCATGCTTCTCCTAGATTACCAGAATGTTCTAATCCAGTCGCTACTCATAGAGCGCTTCTCTGGGTAAGTCCCACACAACTGTCGTCATGGCTACGCAACCAGCAGGCACTGAATCATGGCTTTAGAGCACCGCCAGTCTCAATTGATCAAGTAGTCTCAGATTTCGATAACGTCGCCTTCCATGTATCAACTCCCGAAACAAAATCCAAGATCCTCATATCCATAGCCGTGAAGTGCTACAAGGAGCTCCTACAGTATGGGGCTCAAGAAGTGCTGGAACGAGAGTACGGGTCCTATATAGTCCCGCCAGAGGCTGGCTACGATTTCTCGGTCCTTATAGATCTGGATAACCTGCCTTCGGAGTCCGAAGCACGAGAAGAACTTGTACGTCGAGTATCCCTGTTGAAACGTAATGCCATGGCCGCGCCCTTCGAACGAGCGTTCGACGACTTTGCAAACCGGCAAGAGGAAGCTTCGAAATTTACGAGGGAGTCGGCTCCTGAAGGTCTAAGAGAGGGCGGTGAGGTGATGGCTATTCATTATAGAGATGAAGAGGCTATTTACATCAAAGCGAGTCATGATAGGGTCACGGTTATATTCAGTACGATTTTCAGGGAGGAGACGGACCGAATTTATGGCAAGATTTTCTTACAGGAGTTCGTCGATGCAAGGAGGAGAGCCATACAGAATGCTCCCCAGGTGCTGTTCCACAATGAGCCACCACTGGAGCTGCAGGGTGTGCGTGGACTCGCTGATGGGAGTAATGGTGAAGTGGGATATGTAACGTTTGGTATGCCAATCGACTCAATCATAGTCATCTCGGAAACTGAACGGCGATTAGTCCTTTTTCCTAGACACCTCACACCGCAACGGCGACAAGAAACCATCTCTCACATCCAAACTTTCCGAGACTACTTCCATTACCACATAAAAGCGTCGAAAGTACGATATTAATCCCAACCCTGGCTATCATGAAGCTGGAGCGAATCTGACACCATGCAGGCCTACATTCACTCGAGGATGCGACGACGGACGGCCGACTTTTTGCAGGGTAAATTCAGCTGTTTGGTCTTAAGAGAAATGTAAATGCTGACTGTCCTCAGTGCTGAACCGAGCGAGACCAGAGAACGAAGAGAAAGAGAGAAAGACGGCGAGTGGACGTACATTCAGAGTTCAAGGGTGATAGAAATTGCTCAACCTGTTGCTGAAGCAATGACTCGGCATCCAAGAGACAATACAGCATTCATGATTGCCACGAACCGAATATCATCAGGCTTTCTGGTTCTCCCTAATTTTGTATGCTCGTGGACTTTCAAAGTCCTTTTGACTTCCACCCCACATTCCCTTCCTCTTCAGCTTCGCCCATTGCTCCGCTCTCTTATACCGCCCTTCCAGACCCCCAAATTCAGATCCAGTCTTTGCTTCATATACGGTCGCCAACCCCATCCTTAGCATCTGCAGACCGACATCACGTCTCAGCAACCACCTCCTCACATACACAGTCGCAACCGCTCTGTCGTATTGATCTCGCCTGTAGATGTATGCTCGCACGCGCCGATGCAGGATGTATTTTGACAGCCAATCGAGCGCTTCTTGTGAGTAAGGCTGGCTTGGTCGTCCGAAGTGTGCGCATTCAGGCGCATCAACACCAGCAATTCTTATGCCAATCTACCTTCGACCCTAATTAGCGTTCCACTTCTGCTCAAAGCCCCATAGCAGAATACACACGGTCTGATCCTTCAGCTTTTTCGAGCCCTGTGGCACCATCCGCCCAGGCATCCAACCCCATCCCCCTAATCTACCCCCAGGTGTATGGAAGAACCTAAAGTTGTCCCCATCGCCAACACTTGTCACACGCCCAAACAAGCTTCTTTTCCTCCAGAAGGTGGGCTCGATGAAGGAGATCTGAGGCAATCGGCGTAGGTAGCTGCGGTAGAAGCTGTAGCTACCGAGGACAGTCGCTGTAAGGAGGACAACGGGAATCACGTTGCGCGGGTCGGTGTAGTGGCTCCAGTCTGTGGCGTTGAGGACGTCCGTCCATTTGACAGGCCTCTTCCTGTCTTTTGCATCATCAGATGACCAAGGCCACCATGGCATCGCGCTGCTCGATGTCGCTGCAGGAGAGAATGATATTGTGGGGAAGGGTCTTGAAGCGCGGCGCCCCGCGTCAACCTGCCGTGCCACGCGCCAATCGAGACAGTGGATTTGAGAAAAGTGGCCTCAATGTAGAGGTTGACGGCAATGTGCAATTGATTTCGAAACTTCTTATGAAAGATGGCGATATTGTCCCTCTGGCTCCATTGACTCGTGTTACTCATAACCTAAGGTTCCGCTCTGAGAGACTGTTCCCCACCGAAGCCCAGGGGCGTTGCCTCTGACGGGGCTCCCAAGGACAGCAACTTTACTGCCACCTCACTCAGTCGCACATTCCCCTACTACAATGCCTGCAAAATCACGGTTCACACGGCTTGATGCCTTCACGAAGACGGTAGAAGATGCACGAATACGAACAACGTCAGGAGGAATAGTGACAATCGCTTCATTGCTTATTGTATTTTATCTTGTCTGGGGAGAATGGTCAGATTACAGACGGGTCACCGTCCACCCTGAAATCATAGTCGACAAAGGACGAGGTGACTTTCCCCATCATCTGACTGAACCCGAAGCAAAAACTGACATAGCAATTCCCAGGCGAACGGATGGAAATCCACCTCAACGTCTCCTTCCCGCGCATACCCTGCGAACTCCTAACCCTCGACGTAATGGACGTATCCGGCGAGCAACAAACAGGCGTGAAAGACGGCCTGTCGAAAGTCCAACTAGCCTCCCTAGCCGACGGCGGTCTCCCCATCTCCATCACAGCCCTAAACCTCCACGGCGCCGAGGAAGCCTCCCACCTCGGCCCCGACTACTGCGGGAACTGCTACGGCGCCCCCGCCCCGCCCACAGCGCAGAAAACCGGCTGCTGCACCACCTGCGAGGAAGTGCGCGAAGCCTACGCCAGCGTCAGCTGGGCCTTTGGCCGGGGCGAAAACGTCGAGCAGTGCGAGCGCGAGCACTACAGCGAGAAATTGGACGCGCAGAGGGGGCAGGGCTGCCGCATCGAAGGTGGCTTTCGCGTCAACAAAGTCGTGGGGAACTTCCATATCGCGCCCGGACGCAGTTTCAGCAATGGAGCGATGCATGTGCATGATCTGGACAACTACCTCGACACGCCTGACGGACAGGCGCACACCTTCACGCACGAAATCCATCATCTGCGCTTCGGCCCCCAGATCCCCGACAGCGTCACCAAGAGCCTCGGCGCCAAACAGATGCCGTGGACGAACCATCATCTCAACCCTTTAGACGCGACGATGCAACAAACGGACGATCCGGCCTACAACTACATGTATTTCGTCAAAGTGGTCAGCACGAGCTACCTTCCGCTCGGATGGCGGGCGAAGGCTGGGTTGATGCAGAGTCAGGACGATCTGGTCAACGATCTGTTGCCGGTGGGCAGCCATGGCCGAGGCGAGGACGGCAGTCTGGAGACGCATCAGTATAGCGTTACGAGTCATAAGCGGAGTTTGGGCGGCGGCAGTGATTCGGCGGAGGGGCATAAGGAGCGGTTGCATGCCAGGGGGGGGATACCGGGGGTGTTCTTTAGCTATGTGAGTTCGCTCTTATTCAATCCTGCAAGAAAAAATCTGTGAGATCGGATTCGTAAAAGCTGGGGACTGATGTGAGATTATCTGTGTAGGATATCTCGCCGATGAAAGTCATCAATCGCGAGGAAAGGACGAAGTCGTTCGCAGGCTTCTTGACAGGCGTTTGCGCAGTTATTGGGGGTACGTTGACTGTAGCTGCAGCGATAGACCGAGGAGTGTACGAGGGGGCGTCGAGGATCAAGAAAATGCATACCCGGTGATGTCGGTCTGCTTGTTGCATGTATTTAGATTTACAGATATCCAATATGTACTCAAGTACTTCTTTCCAATGCAGAATTACCACGACGTTTCTTACAGTATCCCCATCCCACGCTCTCATGTTACAATTGAACGAACGATACTTACCCCAAATGCCCCAAATTATCCCTCCGAACCCTCTGCCCAGCCACCGACCTCATAGTAACATTCCCACCCACCGTCCCATTCCCATCCTCCTGACTCGTCCACCCACTCTGCAACCCATACACCTCCGCCGCAACCCCAACCCCCGGATTCAACCCCTTCGTCCCAATCACAACCGTATCCAACACGCCCTCGGTGAAAAAAATCATCGTCCCCGCTTTCTCGCCATTATTCAAAAACACCTCCAGAATACTCCGATCCAGCACGCCGAGCAACCGCACCGTCCGCGTATCCTCATTCAACCACACATCCGTGCTGAACCTGTCGGCGAAGAACACATTGTCGAAACCGCGCGCGTAGCCGCGGTCCAGCCAGAGCGGGGTGTCGCCGTTGCCGCCGCCGAGGAAGATGCCGCCGCGGATGGATTCGCCGGTGACGCTGCTGAGGAAGGTGAAGTTTGCGGTGCCGGTCGTGTTGGCGGTGGGGATCGAGGTTATGTTGATGGAGAAGGCGAGGGCGCCTGAGGGGACGGTGCTGCCGTAGTCGTATAGCAGGGAGGAATTGAGTAGGGAGGTGGAGTTGGCTAGGGACGTGGGGGTGGTGTAGAGAGGGCTGTAGTCGTATGGGTAGGAGAGAAGTGTGTATGGTGAGCGAGTCGTGTTGGCCAGCACGTTTTGGCGTGGCACTGTCATGAAAGAGCGGAAGTTCTCGAGATTGCCGGTTGGTACGACTTGAGCATATTCCCAATTGCTAGCCCAGGCCATGCTGATTTGTGGCGAGTTGGAAGGCACGTTGTAAAAGAATTGGCCGGCATAGTTATCTTTTGCAAAGTCGGTCAGACGGGTGGCCGCGTCGGCTACGGTGAAATGGGTGCCATTGAAGGTGCCGGGGAAGTACTGGCTGATGCTGCCGCCCAACGGAGCCCCAGGATTGATGCTGATTTGCAGAATGTACATCTGGTCTGTCGAAGCGAAGTTGGACGGATCCAGGGGATTTTCGATGGAGGCGTTGGCGAGCATAGGTATGGAGACTAGATTCGGACACTCGTATTGGAGACCTAAAAGCCCGGCATGTGAGAAATTGGATGCGTGAGTCCAGTTTTTGAGATCAGGAGATGTGAAAATGCCAATCACGAATTCTCGTGCGTACGCGATGACGGCCACCCATGATTGTGTCGGAGCGTAGAATAAAACTTTGGGATCGCGGAATTGGGTGCTGTTGATTGAGATTACGGGATTGCCAGGATATTTCGTAAAGGTATAACCACCATCTCTGGAATAGGCGATCTGCTGGGTCTCCTCCTTTGCAGTATTCAACGTATACATCGCCACAACGCCATTGGTCTGGTTGGGGAAGAAGCCACTGGTATTGTTGATATCGATCACGGCGGAGCCTGAGAAGATGCCTTCCCCTTCTGCGCCCGGATATATCGCAATTTGCTGGTTCTCCCAATGGTACAAGTCTTTTGAAGTGGCGTGCCCCCAATGCTGATTCCCTGCGACCACATCTGTTGGATTGTCTGGAATAGAAACATCAGCTTGGAAGTTTGGGGAAGACAGGCTTACTCACACTGATAGTATAGATGATATGTGCCTTGTGCGTCTAAGAACATGCCATTGGGATCATTCTGTCAATATATTAGCCAAATTATCACCCTGAATCCTCGTCATTCGGATGTGGACCAGGATAAGTCGAGCCTCGACACTCTGGACAGCTCTTCTAGGAGATGGGTAATGTGCGACTTATGCAACTCATGTCCAATGCAGCTTACCATGAAATCAATGGGCGGGCTGTAGTGAACCTGCGGCCGCAGAGCACCTGTGTAATCACCACTGATTGGTTTGCCTGTTGGGACGGTGGGTTTGACATAAGAGGAAGCGGAGGACTGGGCACACACTGTGCATACCAGAGCAATGACTGAGCAAAGAGAGGACACAAACATCTTGCTTAGGAAAACGTTGTTCAAGGTCAGGGATTTGAACAGGAAGAGCAGCCGAGGGCAGCTTTATTTGAGCAGAACAAGGCAACGCCGTGCAGCATCTGGTCATCTCATGAATTGACATTGTCCTGAATTATAGCTTCCCCTTAGAGCTACTTCCCCGCATCGTCTCCGCATACTTCTTAAGGCAATTCCGCGGTGGCTTGGCCGCGTGGGCCCAAGGTACGGGAGCAAGCATGGCCTCGACGGTAAGCTTTTATAGCCTTGGTGCCATGAGCCGCTGACGCACCGTTATTGATCAAACAATGATAGAGTAAGTATGGTGCGGGCGAGGCGTTGAATGGAGGGACGAGGGGATGGAAAAAGTGAAAAAGTGAAAACCCCGCTTCAGCCGACCCGTCGCCGTTTATGTCCCGCCAGGTCTTAAGCGCAGCAATCATCTTCGCATTGGACCGTTCAAGGGAGCCATCATTGCGAGATGATTGATATTTCCAAGAACCTTCGATCTGTATGAAAGTAATTTTGGACATCTATAGAAGACATACCAAGTAAGACGAAATTGGAGAATGCCCAGTCCAGCTGCCAATGAAAGTCCCCAGCCCCTAAACTTCATTCGCTCATCCTAGCCTGCAACGAATTATTCTAGGAGCTAGATAAAGGCTCGATGAGTAGAAGAACTTTCCTTCCCTATAGTGCGAAATTGTGCGTGAGACTTTCAGCCTTGTCGAGCGCGACGCTGCTTGCTGAATTGATACCTGCACCGTTGTGCGAATGCTTGCATGGCCACCAGATTATCCTGGTGCCTAGACCATGATTGAACTGCTCTCTCCATGGTATTACAACACAATCGAGAGCTCGTGCCGGTTCAACTTCTCTTCGTCCAGCTTCGGGAAATAAGGGACCATGGCATCGGCGCTTTGAACGTACATGTCGTTCATCACACGCCAGAATGGCTGACGTACTCTCCTGGCAGGGTGGAAGAGTCCGGCCATGACATAATTCATCGTGATACCGGTACCGACAGCATTCCGACATCCGTCAATAGCTTCCACAATGCGGTCCTGCTTTTGGTCAGCGATGGTGCAGAGACCGGATGGGGCAAAGATACTTACAATGACGTGAGGCGAGGTCTCGAACAAGTTCGGCCACAGCAAGTTCATCAGGTGGATGCAGGCATCCTCGCAACCAAGTCCGACAACTCCCAATGCCATGTGCTTGACGACAGACGCCGCCGTCTGTCGGTGAACTTGGTCCCGGTCGATGAGAGCGTCTTCAAGGAGGGGAGTGATTGCGTAGACGTAGTCCTTGGCCATTTCACCTATGTATTCCATGAGGAATGACAGGCTCTTCAAGACACCATTTTGCCTACATAGATTTGCAGTCAGCATTCTTGTTGGAGCCACAAATCAGTAGAGGATCTGACGTACACGTTCAATTCAGGAACTCTGTACTCGTTCATGAGCGCTGGGAGTACGGTGAAGGGGGCACAGGTCTCTGCAACAATACCAATGGCAACAGCGGTACAGACACGTGACTGACGTTCTTGGACTCGGAGGTTGTTAAGCAGAGTTGCAAGCACATCTTGGGGGCCAATTGCCTTCGCAATGAAACCGAAGGTATTGTTGGCCGCACGACGAATGCCTTTCTTGTGAGCTTTCAGCATGTCGAGAAGTTCAAAGCAGATTCTCATCCATTCCCGAGCATTGACACTTTCAGGCCCTCTATCGGCAATACGACCAACAAGGTCAATGGTATTCTCCTGGACCTTCTCATGACGATTACGTAGGATGGGCGTTAGGCGCGGCAGGAGATCCTTGATTGAAGGCTGCATAGAGTTGATGCCGACAACGGTGACGATGGAACGTAGGGCACCTAGGATGGAACCTAACACCTCAGGATATTCTTCACCAAGATATTCGTAGAGCACCGTGCCCAGTTTTGACATCAGTTGGTCCTCGCCACATTGCTTCATTACCATTGCAATACGCGAGATCAAGTCAGCAGCCTGCTGGCGGACGGTGGCGGACTTGTTGTTCAGCCTCCATAAGATAGTACTAACAATCTGGGGCAAGTATGGTTTGCATCGTGTGCCGAGTGCATTTACAACGGTTCCAAAACCGTTGAGCATAACGATGTCCTCAACGCTCTGCTCTTGGAATGAGTGAAGGACGCCGTCAATCAAGCGTTCTTCAAGTCTCTCGCCAATGTCCGCTGCGCCAAGGGATGCTATCACTTTTTCAATAGTCTCCAGTGTCATTTTGCGGTATGCTTCGCTCTCATCCTTCAGGTTCCCCACTATCCTTTCGACTATCTCACTAACGCCGACCTTCTGTCCCAGGTCAACAGTGGTCTCCACAACCTGGCGATAGTTCCTTTTATCGAGTGCCATGCGGCGAACCCAAAAAGATTTGAAAAATTCGCTGAGGACGTGTTCCTTGAGATAGCCAGCAGTGACACCATCTGTACCTGAACACTGGGAAACAACTTTGAGAACAACCTTCTTCATTTCCTCATCTGGTGATGAGAACTCCCGAAGCAAGATTTCCATAATTTGGCTTGTGTAGTAATTGGCGTATTCTTCGTCCATCAGGGGAATGATGTAGCCGACGGCCTTAAGGAAGCCTGCGAGCCCTTTTCCTCTTTGCTTTCTAAGATGTGTGTTAGCAGTGAACAGATATATATCTGATGACAAAATAAAAGCACAATGCAGAAAACAAGAAAAGTCCAGTCTAAAAGAAGGTCCTTAAGAGCCACGCGGGTAGCAAAACAATTCGGACACTTTGGTAGGGATCTCAGCCAGAAGTGTCCGAATTATTTTGCGACCCGCGTGAGAGCGTCTCCGAAGGGTTTTCGACACTGTCGCCTTGTGCTTCATCGTCTTATTGTGCCGGTAGAGGTGGCCCGTGTTAGCGAAGCTCATGTTGCAAGGGACGCATTTCAACATGAAGCAAAGGCAACAGCGTCGAGATCCAGGAAGTAAGTAGGGCGCCCCATGGTTAGAAGGCGCTTGCAGTCAAAGTAAATATAGGAAAAGAGAAGTTGCGAAAAGAAGGAAAGAGCGACGCACCTTGCTCCCTGCCATAAAGGGTTGAGTATCTCGTCGAAGCTCTCAATACCATAAGGATTGGCTGCTTCTGCCAGAGCAGCTATTGCTAAACTTGTGACAGTACGCACTTTGGCTTGTTCGTCGCTGAGATTTCCGCTAATACATTCCACAAGACCTGCTAGGTGAGGTAACACAGCACAACCCATAAGAATTGGTATCTGTTGGACGATCTTAACTCCTGTATGTCTAGCTTGCCAAGACTTTTTGCTTCGGCATACAGCACGTAAAAATGGTAGAAGGGCTGGAATGCCGAGAGCTGAGGCGACCACAGCGAACGCACGGGCGGTGGTATTCCTCACTACCAATGTCAGCTTTCGCCTTTCAGTAGTGGTATCGTGACTCTACTCACCATACTCATCAACATGGTCAATATCCGGACGCATGACCGAGATCTGCGAGGTTCGACATTAGTATTACCATTCAGGTAAACAGATTTAGGTGACGGCGTACCATGTGTGCCAGCCCAGCAGCCTTGCTAAGATTGGAGATGATTTCACGCCCTTCCACGCGAGCGTAGTAATCCTGATCTATAAGTAACGGTTCGATCACCACAAGAATCTTGTGTACATATGGGCGGACTAATTCGTCGAGTTTGTACAAAACACGGTCAATGACCTTGACCAGCAGATGTCGTTCCTGGTCCTCGAGGGTCTTCTCCATCAAGAGAGGAAGGATCTGGTTGAAAAGAGGACCAGCGCCGAACTGGCGAGCGTTATCTGTTAGTTGACGTAGTGCGGTCTTTCGCATTGGTGGCGTTCCATTCTTGACTTTTAGTAGCAGCCGCATAATCTTCCTCTCCTTCAATTCTTCTACTGACATGGCATTTTCGTCTCCACCGTCAACCAACTTCCCAAAATATGCCATATCTTCAGCTTTAAAAAACTGTAGATCTCCAACCCCAGGGATCTCCGTGGGTAATTGCTTGCCCATCGCTCGTGCACTCTCTGGTTCTTGCATCATGAATCCTCCAATCCCACTGGAACTGGCTACAGGCGCTGGTGTGCTCATGAGCTTTCGGGCAGGTGTTCTTATTGGAGCGTACCCAGGAGGCGGATCCAAGACTTTATAGCCCTCGCTAGGCAACATCATGTCCAACTCCTCGTCTGACAACGGGGCATTTCGTGTAGATATATCGGTCCCAAAGGTGGTCGGCATCATAATCGTCCCTGACTGAGATGGATGCATTGGAGTGGCCAGTCCCTGTTGGCCAACTGGGGTGGCATCATTTAGTGACGGTGCTTGATCCCAGCGGGATCGTCGCGGAGTCGCATCAACTGCGGCTTCCCCAGGCACTGGTGTTTGATCCCATCGAGATCTCTTCCCTTTTCCGTCTGCTGACTCTGGAGCAGGAGTGCTCTCATCTGTGACATCCCATCTCTGCTTACGCTTCCTCCCTGTAGCCACAGCAACTGTTGAGCCTGCCTCCTTGTTCTCCTTATCACTGCTGTCTTCGTGCTTCAACGTAGCTTGGTGTTCCACTATCCCAACCTCTCCCTTTTCGTGTTTCTCTGCTATGAGCTTCTGCACCCGTTCTTCTTCTCTTTCGATATCTCTGGCCGCCATCAGCTCACGATAGGTCTGCCCTTCATCCTCGACGCCTGCTGCGGAATTTGCTGCAAATGCATCCGCTCGTTTCGGAGTGAGTGGACCACGGTTGAACCGCCGCTTCTGATAATCAGTCTCCCGGCTTGCTACGCTGGCCTGTTTCTCTCGTCCAAGCAGGATATCCTCTTCCTCAACCCCAGCCCCCGAAGCGAACTCATTCATCTGAGCCTTTGTAGCCGTGTATTGGCCGACCAGCCGCCTGCTAGTATCTGCGTCTTGCATTTCATTATCGTCATCTCCATTGGCTGCTATTGACGTATCATAGCCAGAAAACTTGTCACCTCCATTTCGATCGTAGAGCTCGGTATCGAAGCTCTCCGTAAGGGAAGCCTTCGTCGATGAGTCAGTTCGCTGGTTGGAAGGGTCGAAAGTCTTTGAACCTTTCTTTCCGGCAGCCGCAGCGTTGCGCTCTTGCTGCAGCCTCCGAACCTCTTCAAAAGCTGCGTCGGACATAGTGTGCAGACGCAAAGTCCTCGGGGAGTCTCCGATGACAGGCTAGAGAAGGTGGTGGCGAGGTCGACTGATTAAGGATGTAAGAAAGCCCAGGAAGATGTCAAGTAGTATCGTGAAGAGGGCAACGGCACATTCGGGCCGCGATCACGTGTAGGTGATGTTGAGATGAGTACTTGGCAAGTGTAACCGAGCGATTCCTTGTCGATTTTAAAAACATACAATTTCGAGGTTGGCTTCTACATTCATTGGACCTGCGAAGCAACTGGTTCATCTATCATCGGCAAGAACCGCTTGTAGATATGATAGCAAGTTGTCCTGAATATCACAGTCGGACCCGAACTATGGGAAGTGATCAAGATGTGTGATACAATGATGAGAGGATAAGGTTACATTGCACATTGGCTCTGATACTGCTTGGCAGACTCGCTTTCGCTTCAACACGGCTTGAAGCTTGATCTCAAGCAAATCCTTGCAACGAATCCCGTTGTATTTTGCAAGATGCGGGATGCGGTTGTCGTGATCGAAACGCAAAGAGATAAAGTACTAGCTGATCTCAAGCATAAGACGAGCTTCGTCCTTCTAATTTACGTCGAGGAAGGCTCTTCTCCTAGTGCATTCCAGGCTTTTGAGATCCCTCTCTGGTGAGCACATTGCGTCGTATCATGGCAAGCTCTTCGGTCTACCTTAATGATTGTACAACGACTCCCGCGTGCAAGAGAGCTGATAAAATCATATCCGGATCGTGGTCAAAGCCTTCCACTATCCCTCACCACGCACCAACCTCAAAATTCTCCTTCTCGTATGTTAGTGTTAGTCCCAAATGAAACGGTCCAGGATGCTCACCTCTGAGAAATATGTTGTTACCACAGTCCTGTCTGCAAATTTCCTCCCTGCAAGAGCTTGCAAAGCCTTTCGCGCTGACTCCGGAGTGTCGTACTTGACATAAATTTTGCCGACACCATTTGATTGTCTACTTCCACCACTTGGGCGGGGAACCTTCATCTCGAGCACCTCGCCATACTTGTCGCATTCTTCCTTTACGTCTATGCAGATTTCTAGACCAGGTCAACGTCAATGTTACGGGTCAGTGGGATCTCACAAACCTTCATAGTCCTCATTATCAATGAGCTCCTCCGGTGTGACCATGTTGAGCAGCTGTAACACTCTACCCTCTTCCATATCGTTTGACGTAGTACCTGCAAGCATGGACATAGCATTGACACCCATTTCGAGGCCGGCAGCCTGCGTAACACCGATACTAGCTCGTTGTACCTTGAGATGCTTATCACCTAGCTCCATGCCATTGAGCCCTTCGACAGCGATATCTGTCGATGCTGGATCAACGTATTCACAAAATGCGATGCCCTGAATCAATTTTAGCACTATTCCTTTGCAAAACTCGAGCGACAAACCCTAGACTCCTCGGTACTATTGTCTTTAACTAGGACAAAGGCCTTGAGCTGTCCAAAGGCAACAAGCAGCTCGGTGACTTGTTCATCTGTCAGGCTCACCAATAGATTTGCAATGCTGATTTTGTTGGGTGTATCCGGTACAATAGACGAGATCACTCCTTCTTGGTACTCCTCGTCAAGATCGACTGAGGGCACAATGTAGTCTTTTGGTCTACGTATCGACAAGCCCTGGGATCCACCGTTTATCGTACCATTAGAAGTCTCCATGTTGTCATTGTCCTCCATCATCATACCATCGTAAGCAAGAGCTACAGTAACCTCTAAGGGATTCTTAAACTCTAACAGTGCGAAGGAGCGGTCTTTAGATATTTGCGCTGAGATACAAGGATCCGGGGATGATACCACGTTGAGACCATTGAGTTGTAAATTGAAGAAGTTGATAATGCTTTCATCAGTAGCAGACGGAGGAATATTATGGACGAAAAGTCGTTTCGATTGGCGGGCATTCGATGGCTTCAAAGCTGCATTGCCAGCGGAGCCGCTTGGTTGGTTCATGAACGCTTGCAACCTGCTTGGGTCCATCGGCTGCTGCCGGGGTGCACCTGGCAGTGGGAACATACCTGGATAGACGTTAGTGAGGAGATCATCGATCACAGTGGGACTTCTATCTCTCACCCGAAAGTTTCGCCTGCTCTGCGGTTACATTCTCGTAACCTGGGGGTTTGATATCCCACTGTGTCAACCTTCTCTTCCTTTCGGTGACAGGAACGGTATCAGTCAAATCAGGCGTAGGCTCCTTCTTTTTTGGTGGAGGACTGGCACTCTTCTTTCTGCCTCCCATCTGCATTGCAAATTCGTCTCGGTCGTTTCTTGGGGGTCCGCGACCACCCCCACCACGATCTCGGTCCATGCGACCCTCGAAAAGATCCCTGTCCCTTCGTGGTGGTCGGTCGAAATCATCACGCCTCGAATCGCGTCGTGTTGTTCCGCGATCATCTCTGTCACCTCTGTCACCCCTACCTCCTCGATCACCCCTGTCACGATCCCAAGCTCTATCATCGCGACCAGCTTCTCGACCATAGCGGTCTTCCCGTTCGCGTGCACGGTAATCACGGCTTGAGGAATAAGAGTCTACATCTGGTTCGCGCCGCCTTGAGTCACGGTCTCGATGCCTGGGCGACCTTGATCGCCGTCTGTCACTTCCTCGGTGATGGTCTCGGTCTCTGTCTCTTCGATCGTCCCTGGAAGACTGTGCCATAATACAATCCATCAATGTCTGAGAGTATGTCAAATCATTACTTTGAAGCCTTACATAGTGATCTCTCGAAGAGCCATATCTTGAAGAATCTACACCCACTGGATTCCCCGAATCAGGCTCGTGCTTGCGAATTCTGGGTAGGGCGTTTGTTGATGCCATGCCTCCTGATGTGTGGCTTCGTCAATTGTTGTGCAGAGATGTTGAAGTCACAATGCTCGGTAGAGTACTTCTTCTGGCCGTGAGGCGGATGATATTCCTGTTGACAGATTGAGCCAATGAGCTTCAGTCTGGACCTGTGCGAGGCCGCAATACGGATAATCTGTCAGATTTCGAGGTAGAAAAATTATAAGCTAAGCGGTATATGGAATAGTCTACTCCGTAGAATAGCGCAAGGCGAAACGCGCCGTATCTGGCTAGCCTGCCGCTCACCACCCTTCACTTCTGGCTGCCGTGCTGCCCTCCCCTCAGCATTTGACTGCTGTCACAATACATGGATGCTCTCTCCCCATCAGTGTGAATACACCTCCGTATCGTGCTCTTCCTGTAATCTTTGCAATGTTTCCATCCTTACCGGACTTCTACCCGGCTCCCACAGAACGAGGTGGTGCTATAGTCCACGATGGCACCGGGCCCGTTGAAGGCCTCCTGGTCCTTTCTACTCCCTCTCCTTCCTCTCTCTCTTTCTGGCCTTCTCTCCAGCTGTGCGCTTCCTCTATTACCTCGCTGTTACTTCCCTTTCACCTTTATCCCGTTCGTAACCTCGATTTTCCATCACTACAATGGGCGCCTTTGCATTCCATGACGCATATCCTGAGACAGGTGACATCTTAATGGACGAGAGCGACAGCGAACAGGTAAACTCTAATATCGAGTTGCACGCTTCTAATGCAGATCTACTAGAGTTGAAGCAAGAGCTGAATAAATTAGGCCCAGAAGAGGCATATTGAGACCTAGCAGATGCCACTGTTGCGGCTCAAGAAATAACGCTACGAAGATGGAAAAGGTATACCTCAACTTCTATACTATCCCGGCTGCAACTCGTTTTATTAACCGCTGAGGCTGACTTCATTTGCTTGTTATCCAGGTACTATGACATTATACGCAAGGTCCACTTGAGATTACTCAGGTCCTGTCCTTCAGAGGCTACCTCATCTGGTCTTACAAGGCGCACCCTCGTACCCAGAGCTTAAATATATACGAAAGCGTATAGAAGAACTTACGCCAGCTGTATTAAGATATATACCATAAAGCAGTGGCCGATGGTGTTAGCAAAGAGATCACCAACGTCCGTCCTTTTTTGGGGGGGATTTCCCATCAGGCAGGCTTGGCTGACTGTATACAGTATCTGCACGGGCAATTCTGCGGCGAACGTGGCCTAATCAAGGGCATGAGCACAAACATGTTGTCGGTCACAACGGCCTTCATGACGCTCTTTACTACCATCGGAAGTTCGACACCGAATTCTTTACTCTTAAACTAGAATTATTAGACGCCTCCCCCTTAGAAGCGGAATTTTACTTCTTACTATCGAGAGCTTATTATTCATTAATAAATCTAATTTATTATTATATAATCCTAAATAGGTATATCCTATAATAGACCCTAAGTAAAATATCCAGTTATTTAAGAGGTATACTGTTAGTCTTACTATAAGATAAGACTATAAGAAGTAGAACCAAGGTACCTATTAATAGAGGAACTTTCGCCGGTGTCCGATGACGCTTGGAGAAACGTCTTTTGAAGTAGGTCGTCCTGTGTCTGATCACTAATGAGCTTCAGAGACCGCACTGCTAGAGCTTTCCCGAGGTGAGTCTGGGGCATTTCGAACATTACTAATATGCATCCAAAGCATGCGAGGTCATCTCTACCTCTATATGCATACCATTGAAAGGAATCAGAAGATCGCCTTGGGAAGGGCTATGTCGTCTTACGTAGTTCCCCAAACCCATGAGGCAACATTATCCCGAGATATGGAGACAGACCCTCTGATAAAGAGCAGAGGGCAGTCCTTGGACTTCCATTTAGCGGTGTCGCTACGGATTGATCTCCTCCGCAAATTATTTCCTACCTCCTTACTTCGTATCTTCAGTGTCCTCATTATGTGACTGGAACTTCTGTTTCCTGATGTCTTTCCACCCCATACCCCAGCTAAAAACAAACGTTGTCGCCGCAAATGCAGCTGCCAAGTAGAAAATGTGGTTCACACTCTGATTGTATGCTTTCAGCACCCCCTCCCACGGCGGCTTTAGGTACAGCCTCTCGTACATGGCCAGCGCCTGCTTCGATGACTGTTTGCGCGCCGATACTGGGGGCGAACTCGGGTACGGACTGGCGAAGCCCACTATTGAAGGCAGTCTGTGCAAAGGCAAGGGAAAGTGCTCCGCCAAAGTTTTGAGAAAAGATGACAAGCCCCATGACCACAGGTACCAGTGACGATGGAAGTGCGTTCTGAACTGCTACGATCGGCTACGAGAGACCATGATTAGCATAGGAGGGAGTTATCAAACATTAAGATCTTCTAGGGACAAGCGCTCACTATTTGGATTCCCATCCCACGGCCTGCACCGTACATGATTTGATACCCCGTCCATTTGCCTGTCGAGATTGTCGTTGTCAGGGTTGATAGCAGGCCGATACCTACTGCCGTAAGGACACCGCTGGCGATCATCCACGGTAAGTAGTATCCTAATCTGCCAATTGTCACAGGTCATTGGCGATGCTTGCGAGACATCTGCATGTATCATGACTTACCAAGGATCCCACCAATAGTTGTGAGGGTTATTTGACTGACAATAGTTGGCAGGAGATAGACTCCACTCAAAGTCGGCGGCGCACCCTTGATAGCTTAAAAGTAAATCGGCAAGTAGTACGATACTATCCACTGCGACCCAAATGCAAACAAATTCACTAGGTTTCCAGTCCATACAACGCGTTGGCGTATCATTGGCCATGGCATCATCGCCTGATCCCCTTACTTATACTCCCACACGAGAAAAAAACAAAAAGGTGCCGAAAGAACCACAAAAGAGTCCTATTACAGTGGAAGAAGACCACTGATACCGAATACCGCCCCACTGAAGAGCTAAAAGTACTTGAATAGCAGCCGGGGCAAAGAGCACGAAGCCAAGGAAATCGAGCTTGTCTACTGCACTGCGAATTTTCCATTTATCTGCATCTTCAACCGTTCGGTTGGGAATCTGGATGAGGAAGAGGAGGAAGGCAACTACTCCACCGATGGGAAGATTTATATAAAAGCACCAACGCCAGGTAGTGTATTGCGTAAGTGCCCCTCCAATCAGGGGACCTAGCACAATACCGGTCTGCAAGGTTGAGATCATGATCCCAAGGTAGGTTAGCCTTTTGGCCATCGGAACACAAGCTGCTACAATCGTAAGGGCGCCGTTCATCAGTCCTGCGGCACCAATGCCAGCGATGGCTCGCCCTACGATCAACATATTCGAAGAGGTGGCGACGCCGCATAGCAAGGAGCCCAACTCAATGATTGCTAGGAAAGTCATGTAGGTATACTGAAGCTGTCAGTCATGCTTCCCACGACCGGTACTCAGGGATTACTCACTTTGTTGTTGTAGTAAGTGTACAGCTTGCCTGTCAGCGGCTGCAGCGAGCAGCTAAACGCACATGTCGATCTAACGCATTTCTCAAGAAGTTCGAAGGAATTGATCCTACGTACTTGCCGAGAAAGTAAGCACTCCCATACCATCCCACATCAGGTAGAGAATGGAAATCACTGGTAATATAGGGAATGGCCCAGAAAAGACAGCCAATCGAATTTGCATTATGTCGGATCCGCCAGTGCGCCCTCGGTAGACTGACGGTCGCAATGATGGAAATGTCCAGCATGTACAGAATTGCAGCCATTGTCACCGATATTATGACCACAGCGAGCTTGATGCCGGTGATGTATTCATGTCCTTCGCCGGTCGCAAGGACTGTCTTCTCGTCCCCGCAACGACGCTCATGTTGGCGATCCGCCAGGGTTGTCGACGGCTCTGAGCGAGGTTTAGTTCTCTTTGACCTGACTTTACGAAAGATGTACCTTGCTTTTCCGTCATTGAAGTAGTCATTATTCACCCAGAATTGAACAGCACCCAAAAGAAACCTATGATAAGGTTTGAAGTAGTTCAGGAGTGGTGAATCCCACACAATCAACGGAGCCTGGGCACTCAGACGTCAACTTCCATTAGACGCGCAGCAAGAGTGGGGGAAAATGCCATGTAGTCACTACACTCGTATACGAGGTTGGTGTGCTTGGTGGGAGACTTACGCAATCTGTGATACCCATATGATGACTCTGCCGTTGCGTCCTTTATCTTTACCAAGTGGGTTATAGACGTTTCTAAGAATTTGGTTGTGTCGGTGTATTCAAGGCACCTAAGATGTGGTTCTTGGTTGTGGTATTCAAGTCGGACTTTTTGACGTATCATATGGTTTCGAGCCATGCTCCGGGGAGCTCGAAACGACATATGCGATCTCCTCTTTGCGTTGCAACATGGCGCAGCAAAGCCTAATCGAGTGGATACTGAGAGTTGCCTGAAAGTGCCAGAACTTGCCTGAACTTGGATGCGGCTCTACGTCGAGACATTGGCCCCAGATTCCCTCTTTTGGATTCATGATACTGCGGTGTGTCTGGTCCGGTTATCAGTCCTCTGCAAGGCGCAGCTTTGGGGGTAAGTGGCTATCCCTTGCGCACACATGAAACAAGGTACGTCTTGTCAGGGTAGGAAGGATGGCACCGTGCCTCCCGTAGCGTCTGATGAGGTTTCATCCGATATGGAATTAAGCCACAATCCTTCAGCTGCCGCCCATTATGTTCCCAATCCTTTTGACAGCTGTCAGCTTTGCTTCATATTGCGCGCCTGCATAGAGCTATAATTTATTCACAAGCAGCTATCATATTGAGGTCCCTATGCCTGGAGATTTCCTGACTTCTCTTCTCCGCAGCCGCATCAGCTCAGACCTCGGAGATCATGGGCACACTTCCCCAGCCAGTCGTCGATGCTCTTCAATTCGAGAAGGACAACTGGGCCGATGGCCCAGCAACAGGAGACCCTTTCTACACCGTTTCAGCTGAAACAGCAGACGCACCCCCAGGAAAACTACTCAAGGTCGAGGCGGATGTCAATACAAGCAGATACCTGCTGCGCTCGTCCACTGCTATATCACGCATCGTGTATCAATCCGAAACGGTTAATGGTTCTGCGGTACCTGTATCCGCATACATCCTTTGGCCTTACTCGCCTCGAACACACGAAGGTCAATACTTGATTGCAGCATGGGCCCATGGAACCAGTGGACTTACCACTGACAGTGCTCCCTCTAGCCACAAGAGAATTCAGCAGCATTTTCTAGCCCCATATCAACTACTACTCCAAGGCTATGTCGTAGTTGGGACTGATTACGCTGGACTGGGTGTGGGGAAAACTGCATCGGGAAGGCCCATTGTTCATGAATATCTTGCCTGCCCTGCCCATGCTAATGATGTTCTCTACTCTGTCCTTGCTGCACGCCAAGCCTTTCCTGTACTGTCAGAAAAGTTCGTTGTCTTGGGGCACTCTCAGGGCGGCGGGGCTGCATGGGCTGTCGCTCAAAGACAAGCTGTGACTCCAATCTCTGGATACTTAGGTGCCGTGGCTATATCGCCGCCGACCAGAGTCACTGATGAGACTGGCGAGTTTTTATCTATCTTAATAGCGGGCATCTGCCCAGGGTTGGCTTCTGCATTTCCTGATTTCAAGATTGGAGAAGTTCTCACGCCAGAATGCATCAATCTCCTGAACACAATGGATCAGACGGAAGCAGGCGTATCTAGCACAATTGCTCTTCTCATGAATCACGATCTCCTAAGACCTGGTTGGAGACAGGTTACACAACTCGAGAGATATCAGCAGTTGATCTCAAATGGAGGGAAAGCCATCGGTGGTCCTCTCTTGGTCATCCAAGGGGAAGCCGACCCTCAGATCCATTATTCAGTGACAACGACTGCAGTCAAAAAGACCGCCGAGTCCTTTCCATCAGCTCAACTCGAATACGTTTCTATTCCTAATGTCACGCATGATCCAGCATTACCGGCTTCTCAGAGGTTATGGATGGACTGGATTGCTGATCGATTTGCTTCGCGGGAAGTAAAAAGTGGTTTCCAGCGCTCTGCGCTTCGTTCTGCCCGACCACTCAAATCTTACCAGCCAGAGCAGAATTGGTATTTAAAATCTGCAACTCAATTTTACCAGATACCATGACAGAAATATTTTGGTACACAAGGTGGGATCATCGCATATCAAATGCAGAGTTCATCGAATAAAGGCAACTGTGCAGGCTACCAATTGAGCATCAATATGAACGAGCTAGCTCATGTATGACTTGGTGGTCTTTCAATCTGGGTGCGATAAGCAAAGGTCGGATTTTTTCCCGTATGGAAGCATCGTCGATCTACCGAGCCATTATTTGAAGCCCAAGTTGGGGAACATTCTGTCGTGATCTTCTCAAAATCGTTGCGCAAGTAAACAAGCGGTATGGAGGGTGAGGTACCTAGCGCTATAGAGACACAATCCAATGTTTTTCAGGAGATCTGGACATGCATGACTTCGCTTCGAGACATGCAGGTCGACTACACCCGTTGACAAAGACCCAATTTCATCCACAAGGCGTAATGGAGTCTCCGCCCTTTTTGTCGGCACTTGCAGTAGATTACGATCAACATAGAGAATCCTGGACGAGAGCCCTGCATGGTAACCAACGCTCTTGTACGGCAAAGGCGCTACATAACTTCTGGGATCTCGATCCTTCCAGGTTAGCATTGCAACGCGGCACGCACAGGAGTCGAATGCTAAGGTATCGCGCTCTACGAACCTCACTTTCCATGTACGAAGCGCACCACTAGTATCAGCTCCGGGCTTTTCACGGTAACTACGTTGCCCATTGGCCAGCCTTCTCTCAGACCTGACCATCGTCCAGGAAGCTCAAGGCTACTGTCACAAGCCCGAGATGACTGCTATTTGAGTCCCACAGGTCCAAATCTTCCAACTCCTAGTCCCTCACCATCGTCTTCGGTCAGAGACCAAGGCCACAATTTTCATCATCGCAATTTGATCGTGAGTTTATCTTCGACTTGTATGAGAGCATGTCTTCGTCTACGATAGATCGCTCTAAGCAACCTAATCATGATCGTCAAGTCATTGCCATCTCGGCTTCGTTTGCGGCTCTTTCTACTACTGCACTTGGCCTTCGTCTAATGTCGAAGAGACTCAAACGTTCTCAACTTTGTTTGGAAGACTATCTAGCCATGATATCATGGGTATCTCTATGCGATGCTACTTTAATTAGGGACTTGGTAAGGCGCGCATAGGTATTGACACTCGGGGAAAGCATCATGATTCCGACTGGTAGGCATATCGAACATCTGGCTATCTTGACAGGTTTCACTAACGTTTGGAATTGGAGAAACTCGAATTGGCAGTCTAGGCCGGCACATCTCGTCACTTTCCAAGGAAGAAGTCACATCTTATGTGAAGACATGCGATGCATAGACGTCGAAGTAATAAGGACGAAGCTAATCAGAAAGTACTCAGATGTTCTATGGCGTAGGGTTTCTACATTCTACCGCGATCGCAATGGCAAAGCTCTCCATCCTTGTCCTACTCCACCGCATTTTCATTGGTGGCACGTTTCGACTCGTAACGATGATCTTAGGCGTTATAGTCATCGGATGATGGATAGCTTTCATGTTTACATATGCCTTCATATGCTCTCCAATTCGGGCTAATTGGGAACCGTCCATTCGGCATCATTGTGGGAACAGAAGCGTTGTCAACCTTTTCGCTCCTACTCCTTGGATGTTGACAGACTTCGCTATCCTAATCTCACCTTTACCAGTGATCAGAAAATTGCAGATGCGTCGCAGTGATAAGATTGGCCTATCTGCCCTCTTCTTGACAGGGGGGTTGTGAGTTTACAGCTCGCCTTTATTGATCACTGCTGACATCCTGGCAGGACCTGCGTTATCGCGTGCTATAGATATAGCACACTTTGGTTCGATAAGACCGATAGTACTTGTAAGTTGCTGCTCTGTAAGGATGACCCGATGTGAACTCTGGTACCTAGGGTCTGCTACCGGAGCTGCAATCTGGAGCGTCATTGAGACGAATGCCTCCGCACACCATCAAGAAAGGCGAAGTGCTACCTTAAATTTAAACACTACAGTGACGGAACACGTCTGATACAGACCTGAAGCTCACTGATATTCGCTCATTCATGCTCTGGGATGTGAACTGAAATCCCGAAGACTCAGAACGTGTAAGTGTCTGCACTACTATGACGCATTATTCGTGCCTTATGACACGTGAAGAACAGCGGTATTGGATATATAAAAACTCGCTACGCCTTTGCATAGGCATATTCCAAGCTTCCGAAACGTTCTCAAGCTCAGACATGTTTTCTTTCAAGGCATTTCAAGCGCTACGTATCTGACCTGTCCTGAGCATAGATTCCATGAAGGCTACGACAGCCCCTATGGCTATGTCTGCGATCTTGTCTCCGTCGCCCAAATTCGGGTCGAACGAACAAACGACAAGAGAGCGCGGATTTGTTTTCTGCGGAACGACCGTCATGCATCCCACAAGGTCCTCGACGCTCATTCCTCCGGGGGTCTCAAACCCGTTCACCTTACCCACAGATTCGTCCAAAACGTCAAGGTCGAGATGTACTAGTGCGGATGAGATAGATGTCTTGCTCAGCCGACCGGACAATTCTCTGACATAGTCGGTTTTCTCGCTCGGCGAGCCCCAAATAGCATCCATTCCATACTCTTGCACGCGCTCACGCTCCCCGCCGGTGCTTTCCCTTAGACCACAGAAAAGGAAATGCTTGTCGTAATTTATTGTCTGGAACCCAGGGATAGTCGCCGCAACAGCATGGAAGCTTTTCCCGGCTAGAATCGGGAGACCCATGGCGTCGAAATAGCCGTAGTCGAGCGTGCTTGGAGTGTGAAGGTCGTCGTGCGCATCGAAGTATATATACCCGAGATCTTTCGGCCCGAGCCCACATGCAACACCTACGCTAGCCATGCAATTGCCCGACAAAACTAGCGGGAAGGAGGAAGTAGCTATAGCTTCGCTGACTGCTAGGGACGTTCGAGCAAGGATTTCAAAGCTGCGGCCAATTTCGCCCTCGAAAGTGTCCACACGCTCGATCTCTCTCGTGAAAATTTTGATGCCGAGCTTTCCCAGGCGGTCCGCTATGCCACGAGATGTGATTCTGTTAGGGCCATCGCCGACGCGATGATCTCGTAAGCCGGTGTGGTACGGGGACCGTATGATCGTGAGAGATGTAAAATGCTTCATGGCAATTCTGTGTGCTTGGGCTGCGGTCTAGGAGTAACCCTTGAAAGATAGATCGTGCTGTCACGAAGGCGACTTTGTATGGACGAGTTCCTGTTTGTAATCAGAAAGAAACGGAAATTTCAATTTTCTTGGAGAATCCTTCCGTCGGCTGGACTCCATTTTACTTGGCGGGGTTATCTGAATTTGTAATCCACGAGACGCTCTACTCCTGATAAGGTTTAGTCCCTTCCGACTTAGCATCATGACACTGCGAAGATGATGTCAGAAGGGAGGAGCAAGAAGCTTAGCTCCAAGATCGCACCAGGCTTCCAAGTGTAGACTGTCAGCTTGCGCCTCGTCCATAGGATAGACATAGTCAGCAAGCTGAGTCCGAGGGTCGTTTGGTCGTACTCCGGGTGGCTAGATCGTCGGAACGGCGCGACGCTCGCTAGCGCTGTCAGTGCCATGACTAGTAGCGTAAAGACCTGATAGAAGGAAGTTGGTTTCTACGCCGTACTCTTGCACCACTAAGTTCATTCGTTGGTGGAGGACCTACTGCATTATGAGATCAGTGGTGGTCCATAGTACATGTAATGATTTCGCGGTGATTGTGACCCGGGTGTCTCGGAGCCACTGGTCGAGCATACGGTCCAGTGCGAACAAAGGATTGCCATCAGACAACATTTGACTTCACCTCTGCGATCCTGTGCCTTTCCTTTACCGTGTTGACTGCGTTTGGACCCGACAAGCAGAACAGTCATTGACGATACGCAAGACCGTGACCAGATCATGATGCAGTCGCTTTCTTCGTACCATGCCTACGCTTGGGCAGCCTTCACAATAGTCGCCATCACTCTCGCCAGGCTTCTCACCCGCACCAGGGGCACCAAACTGCCTGGAGCTCCAGTGGTGGGTGCCCAGTATCCGTGGGAACCACTGCTGTTCACTAAATATCGCTTTCCCGCGGGTGGATGGCCCATTGTCTACGAGGGGCACAAGAAGGTGCGTGGGCCAGCAGGACTTATAGACAAGTTGCGAAGTAGAACTTTGCTGACTATCAGCAGTTCAAGAACAATGTCTTTACCATCGTTCGGCCGGAATCCATCATCACTGTTCTGCCAAAGAGATATGTGAATGAGCTCTCCAACATTCCAGATACAAAGCTCAATCCGATCGCCGCTATAGTTGACGTGTGTGCCTCTTGAGCTTGCATGAAGAACGTCCATAACTGAATCCTAAATCCATCCAGGATCTTATGAGTACTTACACCGGCATCGACATTCTGATAGGGAGTCATCTGAGCCCCCATGCCGTTCAGACAAAGTTGACTCCAAGACTGGGGTCGTTTCTGGGTACCTTTGAAGAGGAGCTCGAAATTGGCATGAAGAAAGACTTTCCACATGTTGGAGGCAAGCCGATCTTACGCACAATCCTCGTGATGTTATGCATATCACTTACCCACAAGCAGATACTTGGGTGAAGGTGGATCTTAACGATGTCATATTGAAAATCGTGTCCCGCTTAACGGCGCGACTTTTCGTTGGCTTTCCCCTATGTCGCAACGACGAATGGTTATCCATCAACACATTGATCGTGGAGGACATTTTCCGCACCGTCGTCATCATGAGGCTTTTCCCACCGATCCTACACCCACTCGTCAGCAAGTGCCTTCCATCGCTACGGAGACTACGAAGGTGCATGCGCCGAATTCACGCCCTTCTCATACCAGTCCTCCTTGAGCGGAAACGATTGGAAGCGGAGCAAGGAGACTCCTATGAACGGCCCGACGATGTTATCCAGTGGATGATGGATCTAGCCGACGAAAAAGAGGCAGAGCTCGACAATCTTGCGACGAGATATGTCTATACGATTATTGGTTCGATGCATACGGTCACAAGTGCCATCAAAGACACCCTCTATGACATCTGCGCAAGACCAGAATACGTGAAACCCTTGCGAGAAGAATTGGAACAGGTACTGAAGGAGGATCATGGCTGGAAGAAAAGCACAGCGGCGAAAATGCAGAAGACCGACAGTTTCATGAAGGAAGTCCAGCGACTCAACCCTCCAAGCGCTCGTAAGCAATATACCATTCATGATGTATCAGTACACCATGAAGCTAACTTCGTTATCCCTTCAGTCGGTTTCAAGAGAGTTGTCAAAGAGCCCATCATTCTCTCCGACGGTCTCCAGCTCCCCAAAGGTACCTATATATGTGTCGTGACCACCTCACATCTGCAAGATGACATCGCACCGCCCGGTCCCAACAACTTTGACGGCTTCCGCTACCACAAGAAGGCTATGGAGGCCGGATTCGGCCGGTACCAGTACTCCTCCACCGACGGCGACCACATACACTTTGGCCATGGCAGATATGCCTGTCCCGGACGATTCGCTGCGTCTGTGGAAATCAAAATAATCCTCGCGCGAATACTCCTCCACTACGACATGAAATTCCCCAAGGGTCAAGGGCGGCCAAAGAACATGGCTGTCCTCGAGCTCAGCTTTCAAGACCCGGCGGGGCGTATCATGTTCAAGCAGCGCTCTGGGTAGCCATCCCATCCCCAGTTCAGACCAGATGTTTGGACTTACGCCCAGACACTAGATATGTACAAGTACGCAGTAGACATATTTCCGATTGATCGGCCTGCGCTCAGCCTTCCAACTGTTGGACATGGCCAGAAGGGAAATGGACCTCGGCGTGCTTCATGAAAATATCGCATTTGGATGGATTTATAATAGCTCTATGGTACCGAATGACCCATGCGCTCGAAGAAAGTGATGTTTTATCCGCAAGTTATGATCTTCCACGGTAGTAAGCGTACGTGCATCTGCATAGCCTGATGGCTAGGGTATTCTACGGTAAGCACGGATTACGAAAGGCGCAACTTGGGAAATCCAATCCTCGACTAGTTCAAGCGTAGCATCGTGCATGCATCGGCTTATCTCTGTCGAGGCGACGGGAGTGTTACTATGTACGGTATGTGCTGTACAATGTACTCTACCGGTACCAACTTCAGCCCCCACAAGCTGCCACTTTTCTTGCGCTCCACTAGGGAGTTTTTTTTTGGAGGTGGCCAATTTGCAACGCCATGGGTTCCTTAATTCTATTTCATTAGCTCCACCTGAGAGTGGCTGTCGCATTTCCACAAAACGGAACCCTTCGAGTGCTTGCACATTGTGACATTGATTCGTCCGATGTGATAAAAGTCCGATTTTCAAACATGGCCTCGAAGAATTACGATATGCTTGATGCGCGGGCAGTTGAGCTTCTCTTGTCGATGATCGAGAGCCATGACCCGTGTTATGGGTTTGGAAATATGACCTGTGCTGTCTATGACACGGCATGGGTGTCGATGATCACCAAACCCGTTGGGGCCCATCTTCAATGGCTGTCTCCCGAAAGCTTCCAGTATGTACTCGACTCTCAGGACGCTTCCGGAGGCTGGAGTTCGGACGCATCCGAGATAGACAGTATTCTCAACACCCTGGCCGGGCTCTTGGCCCTGCGGAAACACGCAATGACAGCTTGTGTCTCAGATAGGGACACTCGACCAAAGGGCTTGGTGGCCAAAATCTACAAAGCTGCTACTTTTCTTCAAGAGAAATTGCAAACTTGGGACGTCGCGTCTACGATACACGTTGGTTTTGAGATCTTGGTTCCCAACCTTCTGGATCTTCATGAAAAACAGGGCTTTGTCTTCGACTTTCCAGGGCGCGACTTACTTATGAAGATCAGAGACTTGAAAATGACCAAGATTCGACCAGAGATGCTGTACGTGAACACCAGTGTGACGGCGATTCATTCGTCGGAGGCTTTCATCAACCAGATCGATTTCGATCGTGTCGCTCATCACAAAATCCATGGAAGTATGATGGCGTCTCCGTCTTCAACTGCGGCATATCTGATGCATTCTTCCTCTTGGGACCACGAGTCCGAGGCTTACATCCGTCACGTAATTGCCTCGGGTCCAGGTAAAGGGGATGGCAGTGTACCGAGTGCTTTCCCTTCCACTTTCTTTGAGATCTCCTGGGTACGATCATCTCCCCTTTAACGTAGCGTAAATTTAATGCGATTATCTTAGATTGTGGAAATACTTGCGAAAGCGGGTTTTGATATAAAAAAGGTCGGCGGTGAACACGTACATAAATCCAGAGAATTGCTCCAGAAAGGATTCGATTCCGGAGATGGACTGATAGGCTTCGGTAAGTGTGTGGTCATGACCGAAAAGCAAAGAACATCCTAACATGACCATATGCAGCTCCCGCCGTTGGCACTGACGCAGATGATACGGCGAAAGGCATTGCTGCCATGGCGGCGCTTGGCGCATCCATTTCAGCGGACAGGCTCGTTCAGAAATACGAGCAGCCTGATTGCTTCAAAACCTACAGCTCTGAGAGACATCCTAGTTTCAGCACGAATTGCAATGTGCTGACTGCACTGCTGCACGCGACGGAACCAGCAAAGTACGTGCTGCAGATCGAGAAGATTGTGCGATATATTTCTGCAACCTGGAGGCGATCCCATGGAGGCATCTTAGACAAATGGGTAAGATAATGATCAATGTCATTGGTGCACGCGCTGACGTTTTGCAGAACCTCTCTCCTTATTACCCGGTCATGCTCATGTCTCAATCCCTGATGGAGGTCGTCACTATTTGGGACAAGGGCCGCTTACCATCTTTACCTGACGATTTAATGAACGGAGAAGTCCTCGTGATTCTCTGGCAAGCCTTGACCACGACTTTACAAGACCAAAACACCAACGGTTCCTGGGGCGCACCTCCATCTCGAGAGGGGTCTGCATATGCCATTCTAGCTGTCAATGCTCTTGCATCTCTACCCGCGGCTTCCATAATCCGGAATTGTGTTGACAAGGCTCTCGAAAGCGGCCGCTCATTTCTGATGCAAACTGTGCAGGACAGTCTGGCCCCTGAGAACCTGTGGATTGAGAAAGTTACGTACGGATCCCGGACATTGTCATCGGCTTACACTCTCGCCGCACTCAGATGCTCACCTTCATGCAGTTCATTCAGCCGTCTTTCAAACTCTGAAGTTGGCACGGCCGGTAAGTCCAAAGCGAACAACATCTATAAGAGGATGCCTATGTTTTCTAGCATACCTGAGTGGCGGATTCAAGCTTGGCAAAATGAAGCACAATATTTTGCAACTTGGCTCAAACGCACCAAGAATGATATTTTTCCTGGCATGGGCCAACGTGAAAACAAATACACCGGATTCATAGCGTTCACATGGATCGCAGGTAATGAGCTTGTCCAGCCCCGACCTTTGGCATCAGATGTCATGTCCAAAATGATGATGCTCTCGCTGCTTATCTATCACATGGATGAGTACATGGAAGACGTGGTCGCATCGCAGCCTCGAGCCAGTTTGAGCGAGATCAAAGACTCCGTGAAGAGCATGTTTGATGTTGTCGATCTCGAGGACAAACACCAAGCTCTGGAGCATATGGCGAACGGAGATGCCAAACCGAGAGGCTCGAAGCGTGATGCTAACGGAGATCTAAAATCGATGTGTTCGAAGCAAGAGCCGAATGGAGATATCAACTCGTTTGGTGGCACGGCGGAAATTGCTCGGACACTGACTCGCTTCCTCCATTGGGTCTTGCAACATCCAGAAGTAAAAACGGCATCCACCTACGACAGACGCCAACTTTGTGTCAACATTAAAGCATTCCTTATCGCACATCTCACGCAGATAGAAGATAATCATCAGCTCCGATCAAAACAACGGGATCATTCAGCTGAGACACATACCAGCTCAACACAAGAAACATCGTTCTTTACATGGGTTCGCAGCACTTCGGCTGATCACACCGGTGGCCCGTTCGCCTTCTATTTCTTCCTGTTGCTCGTCGAGAACGCAAATCAAAGACCACGTTTCCCGATCTGCGAAACAAAATTTATCGCCGAAGATGTGTCACGGCACTCAGCAACACTGTGCAGGATCTATAACGACCTCGGCTCCGTGCTGCGCGATCGTAGGGAGGCCAATCTCAACAGCGTTGACTTCCCCGAGTTCCAGGTGTCATCGAAACCGGGGGAGAGCGAAGACTCCATAAAGGCAGACTTGTTGCGTGTAGCGGAGTATGAAAGGAAGTGTCTCGACGGTGCGTTGGCGGCGCTGAGAGGAATTTGTGAGGAAAAGCTGTGGAGGGCGGTGAAAGTCTTTTGCGACGTGACGGATCTGTATGGGCAGATGTATATGTTAGAGGATCTTACGCCTTATATTAGGGAGCAAGGGCAAAAAGGCAATGGGAAATGAGAGAGAATAAATGGTGCGGTGACTCTCGCGGAGATGCTAGATGGAGACAGTGTGTGAACATTATATATTGGTCTTACTCAGAAAATGAGGAAACAATGGTAGACGCAGTGCTAACTTTTAAGCAAACTTGAGTCTCTAATATTCCAAAGTAAATAGATCGATGAACGAGTCCAAGCTATGTTTTATCTACGTCAGTGTAATACAAAGCAATGTACGTACAGAGTAGTAGCATTTTAAACGCCGAGGGGAAGGATTTCGTTTAGTTCTATGGAGACGCGTTCTCCCCAGCGGGGTGCTCATCACCTACCAAAGTCAAACACTTTCGGCAACTGAGAGGTCTGGGATGCTCACCTAGATCATGCAATTGCCAGACCGGATGAACGTTGCGTGAGCGAAACCTCGCGGTCACACCCTCCCTCAACATCAAAGCCGCCCCCAACCTCGCCTCGACCCATCGGCCTCGTATCCTCGCCCTCATCTCAACCAATCGCCCGAGCAGCAACGACAGGCGCAATTAAGGGCGTACAACGCACGCAATCACGGCAAATTCCACGAACGTAATAGATGGACTAAGAAGGCCGGATGCGCAGGGATGTGGCAGCTTGTGCGCAAGCTTCTGGGTTGCGGCAGTGATGTCAGTGGAGCGGTATCATGAGCAAGAAGAAGAAGAAGAAGAAGAAGAAGCGAAAGCGTTGTTGGCGTCAAGCACTGCCTTCTTACCCTCATCTATACGGCTTCCCAGCTTGTCCATTACGGCTTGGAACGCTCCGAAGTCAATATCTCGAGCTCCCCCTCATGACAGTGTTCTGTCTCTGCTCGAGTTCCCACCATCGCCTCCGGAATAGGCTGTGGATATATAGAGCGCTAAATATCGACGTGAACTTCGGTTGGGCGACTAGAGAAGGAGATGTGGTTGAGGCTACAGAGGCAGACTGATGCTGTCGTCATGATTCAATTGAAGCACAAATGATTGTGAATGAAAGACCCTCGTGATGCTTGAAACGAGTAGAGAAGTGTTGAATTGAATCAGTACATTTCGGAGATATTCATGCTTGTATGTCTTCTCAGAAGAACGTGCACGTTTACATTCCACCGTCGGAACCCTAACGGCATGCACTCGCATTTGCATTACAAACCAAAACCCCCAGCCCTTCTTTATTTCGCACTGCTCCCTTCTAATGACACCAAGGCTGTGAAGCTCAGTCTGCGTGTTTGCGAGTGATGTTGCAGTACGCTGAGCAATGTCAAAGGCCAGGCGGTCGAGGATCAGTGATCTAATTGGAATCAGGGCGATGTGATTTCCTGGTTGAGACACGCAAGCTTTTCAGGCGTTGTGAAGACTGCGTTCGCTTTGAGAGCTGAGGATGTTGCTCATTCGCGTGTGCGGCACTTGATCGCCGTGAGATGGTGCATGCTGTTCTAGACGAGGACGCCGCTCGACTACTCACATGAGTGGCTTCGACGTAAAAGCCGGCAGAATATTCAGCCGACGGTAGAGCGACCTGACCAATGTTGTGTGGATTTTCACGTGCTGTCAGAGCGTGGAAGGGGCGGGGAGTGGTAGGATTTCTGAATTTTGGTGGGTGAATCGTATAGTGGAAATAATCGCATCGCTCGAAAGGATTATGTTTCAGCGGTATAAATGCTGAGATATTATGTGGCTTGCCTATTTGTATTGAAATGAATATAATTCGTACACCCACGATCACGTCGAGGAACGAACAGTCACTGTGACAATGAGTTTAAGATAGCCCATCCCATCAGTCAGGCTTGGATATCTCGCTTGGTCGCTCACTGAAAGTGTAGTTTCAGTATTTGTGCCCAACAAAGTGCATCCCACCGCCTTCAACATCGAACACGGCAACCACGTTATGCAAGAACGCAGCGCCAATGGCGTAGAACCCCTCCTCGTATGCGGATCCAAATTCGAATCCATTGGTGAAGCTCGTGGCGCACGTCTCACCAAGGGAGACGGGGAGAAACATGTCGTTAGGATGCATCGTGAAGCTTTTACCGCCAATGTCAAGACTGAAGGTAGGTGGCATGGCATTGCAGGGCACCGCATACAGCGAAAACGTCTTGTTGTAGATGGCGGGAGGGTTGCTGTGCGGAGGGAGTGGTCTGAGTATTGTGGTGCTTCGAAGGGCTGGGGGCAGGGAATACTTACAAAGCTGCATTGATCTGATCGGCAAGGTCTTGAGGCAGACGCAAAGGGTATGTGCCGCTGTCGACAACAGCCCTGTAGCTGGTTGCTTGCTTCACACCATTGAGTTCGAATCCTCGTGGCTGGATTGGGTAGTATCGTTCAGGTCTTTCGCGGCCGAGGTATTTGAGACCCTGGAACGGAGTGAAGACGAAGTCTTCCGCAGACATCTCAATGGGTGGGAGTCCGCCAAACGCAATATACCCTCCCTCAACACCACGCTCCAGCGCCAGCGAAAAGAACGGCGCGACAGAATGCTGATACCCAATCGCGTGGTCGCTATACATGCTCTCAAATACAGTTTTGTAGGGTGTAGCAGTCCCATTCGGGGGAGTGGTGCTTGCATTCTCGTTCTCATAGAGGGCGCCAACTGCTGCAGGGGCCAGGCCAAAGACGCCACTGCGGACTTGATCGCCAAGCTCGTATCCACGGTTTACGAGCGCGACCTTCTGGTTCTGGACTGAGCGGCCGGCAACGGTGACATTCGCGTATCCGAAGGTACCGTCGAATGTCTCGGTTGTTCCGTAGAGTTGGTAGTATGTATCGTTTCCGATTTGTGGGATCTGGGGACCAGTATAAGGATCTCCAAGAAGGCATGCGGAGGTCGGAACAGGAGAGCCAGCTGCGTCTAGGCATTGGAAGTCGGATGCAATCATCCAGGTGTCGGCGCTACCAGTGTCGACGAGGAGATAGCGAGGAATCTCATTGAAGTGAACTTCAATGCAGTACTGGACATTCTGGTTCGTGGGGCGGATGACAGCATTGTAGGATGGTCCTGCCAGGGAGCTAATCTGGCTGGAGTCATTGCGCTTTGTCAATCTCGTATAATCAGAAGAATGCGTCAACCTAATGGCTGCCGAGTCCAAATGACGATAATCCGTGAAGGAAGTTGCGAGGGCGGCACTAATGAGACAGACGAAAAGATCAAGCATAATGAAGAGGGCGCCAATAGCTGTATGTTCAATGGGAAGAAATCCAGAGCATGGGTAGCTTGAAGGAGCACTCGTTTGAGGAAGGTGCTTGCCTTTATGTACGGTGACTCGCAATATTCGTGAGGAGTTGATATTCTCATCCACTTTAAGAGAAGGGCCGCGCTCGGGTCGAGGTGCATGCGTGATTACTTTACTGAGCGCTGCATTGAGCCCATCTGGGTTAGCGTGCAGGCGGTCAGCCTTGCTTTTCTACTTGTAACCGGCTCCATGGCTTGCGGGGCATGCAAGACTGCCGAGCATGGATCTTCAAGTTGCATTCAGGTTCGGTTGTGATCAGTCTCGATCTCAATGGTCAGTATACATTCTGGATTGGCCATCAATATTCGGGAATTTAGTGCTGCGGCGGTCTTGGCGTCAAACAATGGAAATTTCAGATAAAACTATCATAGATTTCATCATACGCGCGCCTCTCCCTAAGAAGGAAGCGGTCTCTAAGCCACGTCATCTCGGTTGTGAGAGGCTTCGTCTTTGGTCCAGAGAAGTCCGTTCGATAATCTTCCAGCCATTTCACGGATGAAGCTTGAATCGTAATGTTATCGGTCGCCATGTGAGCCGCGGACAAGGAAAGGATAAGGTACATTGATCCCAGTGGACGGTATCGTCCCGAGCATTCCGCCACCTTGATGATTTCTTGTGCGAGGTAGTGCAGTTGTTCCTTGTGTTTTTGTCTTTCCAGATCGAGACTCTCAGCAACGCGATATACAATGATGCTCACCGTCAGAGCCCAACCATAGGATCGCAAGCGAAAGGCGTGAGTCGCTAAAAACCCGTATGGGGGACCATGATGGATGGAGAGTAAAGAGAGATCATTCTCGTCTAAGTAGGCCCGAGTCTTCCCAAGGAAAGGCAGAACGTTATCACAGAGCCCTTTCGCCTCCTCCCTCAACTGCGAGAGTGTTGTGTAATTAATGGTCTTGCTTTTCATGACATTTCGGGCACGCTGCATCAAGTCTGGCACTTGTGCCAGGATGCGGAGCAGTTGACCATCAAGGCTTTGAGTATCAAGTTTATTCGTGACAAGCTCGGTCCATTGGCGCTTGGTAAGTGTGACCTTATCGTTCGTCAAAGCCTCGACAACCTATTCAGAAGATTAAATTTCCTCATCGAACTGTGGGAGATAGTCGTACCACGGAGCCTCGCTGCACTAGCAGGATGACCTCTTCGAAAGTGTTGCGTGGGCCAGCAAAGCCTCTGCTCTTCAGAATCTGAGCGACGCCGGTTGAATGGCTCACGCACGACGTTGTGCCAAGAAACGACTGTGCAAATCGTAAGTCTGAGGCTGACACTCTAGCTAGATTGAATTACAGACCTGATAGATCATGATCAGCTGTATAGCACACAAAGTCTCGGACGCTTGAGCCGTGGTCCGCTCTTCTAGACAGCTCCGCAAAGCTTTCAATGCCTTCCCATGCAATCTAAGAACCTTCGTATCGGGTTCTCTCCTGCCACTTCTGAAGCCAGTGAAAGAGGCCACGAAGGCATCCGAGGTTGCATCAAGGGCTGCGTTGCTTCCAAGTCTGCGGGGAATGTCTATGATAAAGCCGCCAAAATTGAACAGCAAATTCACTTCGATGCCAACAGAAGGGTCAAGAAGGGTGATGAGCGCGGACGTAAGATGGGACTTTTCATTTGAAGGTGCACTGGAGGGCGTAGCTTGGGCGACCCTTGGAACAATAGCTGTCTGGCTGCCTTCGACAAACTTGAATCTAATGGACAAAGTGTAGTCAGCATTGATAAGCTCGTCGACACAGTGCGCTTTGGCAGGCATGGGGAACCTCGTAGGAGCCTTGACAGTGCACTTCATGCTTCATGAATCAAGGTTTGAAGGATGCCACAGAGCAGAGACACCATTGCAAGCAACATCACAACACTCCCACTGCGTCACATATTTCCTGTGGAAGCGACCAAGCCGGGAAGACGCAACAGACAGCGATGATCGACCTACCTTTGCTGTCCAAGACCGACACACTGAAGTCGCAAACGGGCGCACCGTTGGCAACGCGCAGAAGCTGCTACACACTAACCTGTGATTAGCGGGACGGTTGGACAAGCTTGAGAATTCACAGTACTTTCTTCTTCTGCTTCCTGCACTGCTCACATCCACGACCAGAAGGCACGCCAGGCATCAGAAGGATTGTCCGGTGGCCAGATAGTTGACCCGTCTGCTAAAGCCTCGTAACACCTCCAGCGCACAGTACATCCTGATCTGGACATCAGTGGAGCAGGCTCATCAAGCGATTGCAACGACTTCCGCGTCAGCAGCATCGGCTCCATTACGTAAGGTAGCTAGTCTCATCGGGAAGTACCTTAAGTCCCTTAGGTAAGCTTACGTCAACGGCTCTTGGCGGCTGTGCTCTGCATATCGCGCTAGGCCTCGGCAGTGGAAACACTAGAATAGTCCCAAAACGGTCATATGCAGCGCTCCGAGGCTCCACCAATCTTTCACAACGCCTCCTAACAGTCATCCTTTCACCCCTCGAGCGGTAGCAGATGACACGCGATGATCTTACAAAGCCTACGATCAGTTGCAATTGTTAAGGCTTGGCTTATCAGCTTGAGCGATGAGTCTGACACAGCATGGCAGTGCAGCAGATGCATATCATTGCTTTGGAGCTATATAAACCCTATCAAACCACGCCTTTTCTTCAACCTCCTTGACTTTTAAAGAAGGACAAGATCATCTCTCGGACCTTTATGCTAGGACGCATCAAGTCTCAAACGCGCATGATTTTAGCCTAACAGTCTTCTCCTGCTTGGCCTACCACATCATTCAGCCATCTCAATTGCCAATCCAACATGTTCGAAGAACAAAACAAGCAAGCGACACCAGAAGCGGCAGCGACAGGCCAGAGCGACCATATCTCTCCTCCCAACGAAATACGCACCCTTCACGTCAAATTCGACAATTGGAAATGGCGCAAGGCCTCCATCTTCGACAGCGATCAACAAACCGAGCTCTACCGTCTCGAATGCCACACACGGAAGCCCCAGATAATCATGCTGCCTCCCTCTTCCACTTCTTCCCAACAGCCAACTCCCGCCCCAATCGGCGAAGCAAGCTTTCACGCCCTCACCTGGCGCATCGACACAACTCTGCACAACCGGAACCACATCATCGCCCTCACCTCCCGCGGCGTACTCAAAGACGGCTTCACCTACGACTCTCCAGCACACAATGGGGCGAAACTGACTTGGCAGAGCCAGACTAAGTGGGATTACTTCAAGATGGTGCTGCTGGACGAGACGGCGATGCCGGTGGCGAGGATCGCGCATTCTTGCTGGTCCATGACTAAGGCTGCAACCATTGAGTTATTGCGGGAGAAGGCAGGGCAAGAGTGTGACGGAGAATTGATGGATGAGATTGTGCTGACGGGGTTGGCGGTGCTGACTAAACGTTTGATCAACTATAGTGCGAGTGTTGCTGTTGCTGCTGCTTGACCGTGATCGAGGTTGGAAAGATCGTCGCCGGGAAAGAAGCGGTGAGGTAGGTGCGCGAGACGGTAAAGAATGCCACTGCTTGCAAGGGACTATTCTCAATCTTATTACCTGAGAGCATATCTGGTTTCAAGCCTCGATTTGCAATTCTCAATCTTGTGACACTTCACCTTTCATCTTTTCCCAATACTCAAAAGTCAATTTCGTCCCTTTCTCCTTTCGCGCTTGCCATTCTTGACTCATGAACCGAGCGCGCTTTCTTTCCAATTCCTCACTACCAGACTCGCTCGCCCGTCCCATCCACAGCCGACCCTGTACCATCCTACGTCCTACAATTCCACCTCGCCATCAACCAGGATAAATTCATCATCTTCTTCGGCCGTGTCGTAGGCGCGTCGCGCATCGCGGCCATCAGCTAGAAGTGGTTTAGGAGTAACTCCACATATAGTCGCGAACGGGTCCATCATCGGGCCTGCTAGTTCCAGCATAGCGCTCACAGGCTAGAATCCCACGATGCACGTCACCTCCTGGAGCGGTCGCAATATTCGTCCGGTCTGCTGTTCCGGCGCCGTAGGAACGCCGTAGTCGTCTAAATGCAGCACCATCATGGTTATTAGATGGGCCTGCGGTTAGCCCTGCGCGTCCGGACTCGTCTTTAGGTAATAAGCTACGCAGGGTCGAGGTCGATAATTAAGACTCAGAGCCCCATATCTAGGTATCAATAACATCCACAAGGCTATCTTCGTCCGTGTCGCGAGAGGTTGTGGAGGGTTGGGAAGGCGCTGAAACATCATCTTCGGCAATGAAATGAGTTTAGGGTTTTAGGATGTAGAGCGAGGGCACAGGTGCACCCGTATTATCGCTCTCAGCCTCCAATAGTCGAGGGCTGCCTGCAGCACGATCTTGATCCCGTCTTCAAAAGTTAGTCCTAGGTCCGTCGGTTATGGCACGGGAATGGCTCTCGGGTACATGGGCTCGACCTGGTGCAATATTCTCTTGATCTCGACCATCAATTCCTGCCAAAGGGTTTTCGGCCATGGCGGTACCATTAGCTGCGGTCACTTTTAAGTTATCCGGTCCGCTATTGATCTCATCAATATTGAAGATAGATACGCCCCGTACACGACGACCACACTCTCCACGAATCCGATGCTGAGGAGGCTAGCGGCCAGTTTTGGTAGTAATAAGATCATCTCCCACATATCTACTGTTCTCTACTGACTCTCCATGCGTTACATGGCCATATTTCTCATCTCGTGCATAGCTTCGCCCGCCGCCACCCCGAATCAGTGGCGGTAGGTGGAAATCTTCGAGAGAGCCATTATCGTTACCGCTGGAGCTATCGACCTCGGTCGCAGTGCTGTTGAGTGTATTCGGATTGGGTGACTGATAATGAACTCTTCCCTGGTCGTGGAAGGCATGGCCATACATTTCACGACCCTCCGTAGCGCCATGACTTAAGGCATTGCGATTACTACGAGACCGTGTTGTTCCCAAAACACGATGATATGCCGATAGCGAATTGGTCTGCCATGCTAGTAGGGAAGTAGGCTCAGTTGCCGGTAGCGCCGTACGTTGCCATACCGCTCCAGCCTCACGCGAGCCTCGGTTGGTGCCCTCCTGGCGATCCTGAAGATTTCCTATTGGCAAGCGTGCGTTCCCATTGCTATCCCTCACGTAATGACGCTCTCCGCCACGGTGACGATGTCCGAGTTCGGCATGAGCCGATACCCACAGTACGACCTCGACAACGCTTTTCTTGATACGTCGATTGGATCGATCCCCGGTGCCAAAAGCGGACGAGGCGGCTGCCTCGGGTTTGACACCGTGACGTATGCATTGACACTCTTCCTGGTTATCGCAGATATCCTCATCATTGCAGCGCCAACGCTGATCATCGAGGAATGTCCTGATAGCATCTTCTTCAACACCGTGGAAACGCAGAATCGTCTCGTCATTACGCTCTACGTTCAGGTCGTGGACGGATGGATCGCCAACACGATCCGGAAAGTGATAGTCGGTGGACAAGGGGTGGTAGTGTAAGACGTGTCCATAATTCTGGCAGTAAGTAAGATCGCCCCCCATATTGGCGACTGCTTTGGTGGAAAAGCAAAACCAGGTGGATGATGATGAGGAGTTGGTGAATGAATCAGGCGTGTATGGGGAGAGGGAATACTTGCGAGAGGGAGAAATGACGGCCGGTCGATCTCTTTTAGGGTTGGGGGACTGTGTCACCAATCGAACCATAACACTGCATTTTGCACTACTTACCACAAAGGGGATGACCAAGGACTCCAACATGTTCAACAAAGAAGTAAATCTGCAGCCACGTGGGTTAGGCCCCCTTTCTGAAATACGTAGAAATGGCCAAGACACGCAAGACTGCTTATCGAGAGGCCGCAGAGCCAACCAAAGTTGTTTCGCGATTGCAGGTATCCATGACGGGGGTTGGGGGCAGAAATAGGGGCATCCAGAGACAAATTATATCAAAAAACCCCGAATCTTGTTTCTAAAATAATTCAACACTTCATTTTTGCGATCGATTCTCATTCGAAATTAGCTATTTGCCAGCCATGGAGCGAATATTTTTTTGCAGCTAGCTTTCCATCCTTCAAGTAGAATGGAGAAGTCACCCATCTGGTAGTGTTTCTCAACATTAGCATGAGGGAGAAGACCTGACCGCATCGTACCCCTCAAAAGCACGAGCATCGTTTATTGCTGTCTGGAAATTGATCCAATTCCGTTTGGCGACACCGAAATCATGAGGGCAATCATGCATCTCTTGGAGCAAATCTCGAGCCTAGAGGATAAAATCGGTCAGCCATCCTTGTTCAAAAGGCTGCAAGGCAACTCACGTCGTAACCTTTCTCTAGGCCCCAAAAATAACGGGCGTTATATCTGCCAAGAATCTTCGTGGCCATTTTGAAACCTCAACTAGAGAAAATAAGCAGCTTAGAAGTGTGAATAGAACAATATACAGTTGTAAGGGTTTCAATGTAGACAATCGGAAGACTTACGAGCTTATAAGAATTTCGCCGGTCGGGGCTGGCCAAATATTTATCACTTCTCCTTGATGCCATCAAGAGAGACCCGCATATTCAGTCCAGACTTGAAGAGATGAGCAGCTGCAGACTGCAGTTAATAGCCAGCCAGAGTGGCTTGAAAAATCCTGGTTTGGACGTTGTAATTGGTCCTGCGGCGAGTTTTCTGCCAAAGTCTCCCAAGTATTCTATTCCATGGAGCCGATGTGTGTATAATTTGTAAGCGTTAGCTCTTCGCACCTAGTTTAATACGGAGTATCTGCTGGTGAACCCCACCTTCTTCAGCCAGTTATGGCTTATAAGATTAGTGATTACTTCCCGCCTGACTGCTGCACATAGAACCGAGAGAACAAGGTAGCTAGTCTTCTCCAGTTGCTACTGCGTTCGAGCTCTTCGTCCATACTTATACATTTGCAGGCCCATATATGTTGTGCCTCAGAGTAGTCCGTTTCCGCTCTCCAAGCTGTATTTTCATAAGAGATCTCTATCGGATTCGCTCGGCGCCGCAGTACCATCCCTTGTTCAGATCTGATCCTCCTGTACATCGACCTCAAACCCTTGAAGTTTCGCTTCGCCTCATGGTGAGTATCGGTGGGATTCACTAAACTACCGCTGCTAACGTCTCCCCAAAGTCTAGAAACAACAGTACCAAGCCTTCTGACACAGCGCTACCCAAAGGATGGACGGATGATCGGTTTTATCTACAAATTGAAACTTTCCCAAGCAAAGCCTTGAGTCTTCCCACTGGAAAATCGATCCTCTACGATGATAGAAGATCGGTGCATCTTATTGACTATAGCGGAACTTACTACCTATGGAACGAAGTAGGGAACGGTTGATCAGATTCTCGAGCCGAAAAACCTTCCTGATATCTACAAAGCATTAGAAGTACTGGAGGCCGGAGACGTATCCAAACTTAAAACCCAAGCATTACAGCCATAGTGGTCTTCTAGCCATAAACTATGGAAAGTATGGCTGTCCAAGAGTGCCGCCTAGTTGTGTTGGAACGGGCAATTTCTGGGACTCGGCGTTCATGTTAGAATAATCACGTAAAGCAAGTCATCCAGCCACTTTTGCTACCATGAATACACGACACTGATTGACGATGCACCCACAAACACCTATCTGTTACATTCCTCCTTTACCGCCGTGCTCTCGGATGCTCATTACCATCATTACTGGCTCGTCTCTCACATTGACCGTTGGGCTTGCGCTTCAAGACCCTAAAATCAATTAACCGCTTCATCGTAAACTTTCTATCCTTTGCTTTCATATTCTCGGTTGATCTTTCGTCCAGCATTTCCAGCTTCTTGCACCCTTCAAAACTAAGCAATACGTAGAATTGTCTCCCAGATAATAATCTTCTCGTCTGACCGTTCGAGAAAAACGGTTAGAAAAGATAAGGACGTAAATACTTGTGTTGCAAAGTGAAATATTCGGTACGAGAGGAAGTAGATGAGACCTACGCCTACGCTTTCTACTATCTACCGTCGATTCAAGAGATAGTTAAAGTGACCGGTTGACAATGCTACTGTGTTTGATGTGAGAAAGGTAGCTAACTCAGTTGATTAGTCTGATGCCAAAAGAAGAACGCCATCGCTCCCGCCCATCGAAAAACCCACGGTCCAGAAACGACGCTACGCCCAACCAAACACAAACAATCCCATCGTTCATGCTCGCTTTCACGCAGCATCGCCCCTTCCTCCTCATTCATCAACTGCAAAAGATCATTCTAATCTATTAACCAATCACACATCCCCATCCTCACTCTCATCCCCACTCTCCCTCTTCCTCTCCCTACCATCAACCCATCTACTTCAGTCCAGCCAAGCAAGACCCTCCTCCACCCCAGGTACGATTTCGTCACGTCAAGAAAGACACAAAACCGAATGTCTAGGCGTAAATCTTTCACTATCGTGGAAAGAAGAACTCGAAGGAAAGGAAGAAAGGAAGTGCTGCTCTGATAGAGGCTTCTTTTCCTGCGCGGTGAGAGAGGATTTGAAATGAAGTGATGAGGGTTGCTAAGACCCGCTTAGGCGCTGAGGCGGGGGAGTGATGGGGATGTTAGAAGGATCGTCAACAAGGCTTCATAGCCTTGGATCAGCGCAGCGATGCTGTGCTCTGCTTCAAATTCTGCCCTTTTGATGAATGGCAGAGCCTAAGCTTGCACACCTATCTTTGAAAATCCACTGACAGCTCGGCCGAGCACAAGGTAGCCAATTCAGGGTCCCGCATCCCGGGTTGTTTGAAACGTAGGCAGCTCCATCTATAGTAAGCAGCATACTACGTTACACTCTAGGCAGGCCATTTCGAAGGTTTTGAAAATTACCGATCGATTTCACATTTCACGACGCTAAGAATAACAAGTGAGAAGGCCGCCTAAAACGGCGTCGAGACCATCTCAATTCAGACGCGTTCTCACCTGCACACAAAGTATCCGCGTCTACTGTCAACCACCGATGTCAACACAGTACTCCCTCTTGCACATTCATGGCATTACAATGGCGCCAGATTCCCATAAGTCTGGCTGAGCTTTGCCTTGACACTACTCTTCGCTGCGGACAGTCCTTTAGGTATGATAGTACATATGCATTGCTACTATATCTGATCAGAGTACTTTAGATGGAGGAAGTCAGACGACATATGGTCCTGCGCTCTTCGCGGACGTATTCTTTCCTTGCAACAAGACGCTACACATCTACGTTACACAACTGCACTTCCAGACGACCTGCAAGCGCTGTCGATACCTCCCTCTACGCCAGACCATCATAGCAAATGGTCACCTGAGGACGATGATACCGAAGCCTGGGTACATCATTATCTCAACCTTGGCCCAAATCTGACACAACTGTACGAGCAATGGTCTACGGTGGACACAAACTTCAAGAAGAAAGCTCCCAGATTTACTGGCATACGCATACTGAAGCAGGACGCATGGGAAGCATTGGTCGGATTCATCTGTAGCAGCAACAACAACATCATAAGAATATCTCAGATGGTGAGCCTATAAGTGGGAAATGCTCCGTCGCCGTGTAGTGGCTAATAGAAATACTTCTGGCAGATGGAGAAATTGTGCTTGCACTATGGCCCTCTAATTGGCTACATAGACTCAAGACCATTCCATGACATGCCTCCACCTGATGCGCTCACTGATCCTAGTGTCGAAGCGCATCTGAGACAACTTGGTTTTGGATACAGGGCCAAATACCTACACAGGACAGCTGTTATGGTAATGAAAGAGCATGATCATGGTTGGCTTGATAGCTTGAGGAATCCTGAAAGCCCTTTACTGGGTATGAAACCTTCAAGCGCCGGTGAGATGGTGCATGGAGGGAGGGAAGGTTATCGGACGGCACATGCGGCGCTCTTGGCATTGCAAGGAGTGGGCCCCAAGGTTGCTGATTGTGTATGCCTGATGGGCCTTGGATGGGGTGAAGCTATTCCCGTAGATACACATGGTACGTCATACTTCCAGATACACACCTTCGATGAACATCTGGTCGCTAAAATGACCATTGCAGTCTGGCAGATTGCCCAGCGCGACTACAGATTTGGTAAGGGTAAAAACATCAGCTTGACAAAAGCCATGTACGATGCAGTAGGGGACAAGTTTCGAAGCTTATGGGGAAAAGAGGCTGGCTGGGCACATAGTGTCTTGTTTACTGCTGACTTGCGAGTGTTCTCTGAAAGACTTTCAGTCAAGGTCGAGGTGGCGGATATCAAGGCAAGAGGTGCCAGTACAGCTCTCATAGAAAGTGGGGTGAAAACGGAAAGTTTGACCCCTGTTAGTATGAGAAGAGACAGCATCAAAAGAGAGTTCGAGGAAGACAAGAAACCTCTGATTGCCGTCAAGGAAACTGCGAGGAAGCGCAGGCGCAACGCATAGTCTTCAAGGGATTCCTGTCACCGATAAAAAAGGGCTTCGATCCAGCACCATTCCACTTTGCCCAATTTCCTTCCCACCTCGAGTTCAGATGCGGACCTGTGCTTGGCTAAGATTGTTCCGAGCTGGGTATGTCTGATATGCTGGGTTGTGCACATCATGGGTAAGCTACCTGTAGACAGCGGATAGCGATGAAGGCGTCCCGGATCGTTTCTGAATTGTAGCGAGGAACGATCATAGGCCCTGGAGCTCCATTTTGGGCCAAGTGTCCACGATGCACACCAATAAGAACTGTACCTCACTGCAGTCAGGGCAGTGCAACGTCAGTCCCTAACACATTCGACCTGATGAGGAAGGAAGATAGCTAAAACGGACAACGCGATCTCGCGATCAGCCACGCGGGGTGGCGGGATCTGTTGTCCTCCCGATACGAGGAATGTGAAGAATGTCGTGGTCAGCTAAACAAGAGAGCCTGATAAAATGAATGTTTGGCAGTAGATGTAGAATCGCCTAAGTGTTTCTATATACTCCGTAGCGAGCGATTCAATCTCTAAGGTACGGTGCATCTCCGCGCAGAATAAGATTGAAGGCCCACGATGTACGCATGCGATTGGTTGAAGACGGTACGCTAGTGGAGCCAGCGGGCTGCAATGGTCCATGGCAGAAATATCCTAGACTCGGGAATACTCCTCACTTCACGCCTGCGTTGGCTTTTCATCGACATCACCACCCTGACACAGCTGTCAACCCTCTCTTTTGCGCATTAGCAGGTTCCAAAGTGAGACACAGTGCATAAGGTCACTGTCGCTCGCTTGGCTCAAGAGGAGGGTTGATGCATGATACCTTTTTGACTCGCCAACCCCCTTGAACGTTGCTCCATCCTCATATCCGCAATCCTGGCTTCATAACATTCACCTATCCATCAACCGCCATTTGCGAGCAATGAGGCTCTTCTCGTTGTTTGGCCCCACGGCAGCTGAACTCGCGTTTCTCGTACAGCTATGGCCGATCATGACTCTGGTCCGGCCGACGCAAGGAGTCAACTTCACCTCAATCCCCTCGACGGATCTCAATCTCAACGATATGGGCCAAGTAGCTCTCCCTGGCAGCTTTGACTCGATATCATTGTACACATATCAGCAGCAAACGGAGAATGCGTTCAGCACTAATGGGACCCAATCGCTCATCATGCAACTACCTAATGGAGACTTTGCGACAACAGCTTCAGCCGATGGATACATCAAGGCCATGTGCCCTTTTGAGATGCATGATGGAACGTTTGCGGGAGTGATAGTGGGGGGGAATTTTACCAGTCTAGGTGGCGTGGAGGCTCAGGGAGTTGCAATGTACGACTCGAAGACTGCTAAAATCACGCCTCTCCCAGGTTTGACTGGTTCAGTCAATGCCATTCTCTGCGACAAAACAACGAACACCGTTTACGTTGGAGGGGAGTTCAAGGGTGCAAACTCGACAAACGCTATCGCTTGGGTTGGGATGTCAGGTTGGGCAAACCTGCCTTTCGAAGGATTCAACGGGCCTGTCAATTCGATCATCATGGGTCCGAGGGGTGATATCATCTTTGGCGGATCATTCACTGGTTTGGGAAACTCAACCACCACTATCCCGAATCAGAAAGATCAACAAGTCATCAATATTTCATCTGCGAACATCACAGCAGTAGGCACATCGACCACGGCTGGCTTCAATGACGCATCCAACATCGTCTGCAAGACCAACGGTCAGGATGGACCCAACCAAACATGGCTTCTGTCAGATGACTCTCCAGGCTCCTGGACGGCAGCGATGAATTTTGGATACGAACCGAGCTTGCTCAGAATCTGGAACACTCATCAAGATGGTCGTGGGACAAAAACGTTTCGATTCACAGCTATACCACTCAACGGAATCATGAACTTCACTTACACCGACCCCGATACTGGCGTAGAGGGGTTGTATTGCGATGCTCGATGCCCTCTAACGTCAAACAAGTCCGTTCCTTATCAGGACTTCCGATTTTGGAATATCGTGGGCATGAGTGCATTCCGAATCGACGTTTCAGATTGGTATGGTCAAGGAGGCGGGCTTGACGGAGTGGAACTTTTCCAAAATGGTACTGTTTGACGAAGACCATCAACTATGGTAGTGTGATACTAACAGCTGTAGATATATTTGCCTATGCCGTAAATAGTCTCAACGAGCCTGCATGTGCAAACATCGGTTTTCGCTCGGAATCTACAGCTACCGGTCCCTGGACTGTCACGCCATCTGCTTCGAGCAACTCGGAATACCTAACTGCTGCAAATATCACTGGGTCAGGTACGACCACCTCTGCGGTCTCTGTGCTATTCGAGCCAGACATCAAGCAGAAAGGCAATTACACTGTGACATTATTCACACCGGGCTGTCTACAAGACAGCAGCTGCAGTGCTCGCGGTATCGTCAATGTCACTGCAAATTACTCCAGCACAGCTCCATCCATTGCACCAATTCTTATCTACCAGACCAATTATTACGACAAATATGATACAATATATCAAGGCCCCGTTGACGCGAATAGTGACGGCTTCCGGCCTTCAGTCATGCTCACACCATCATCCAATCAAAAGGATGGCTTCTCTATTGTGGCGCAACGTGTGCAGTTTTCGATCGGTAATTCAACTGGTGGCCTTAATGGACTTTACGAGTTTAATCCCAACTTGAACACCCTAAATACAGACTTCTCGAACTCAACTATTGACCAGGCCGGCATGAACCTGAGTCAACGAGCGATTATCAAAAGTATGGCAGTACTGAACAACATCACTTACGTTGGTGGCAACTTTTCCGATACTAGCACTGGCTTCGAAAACATATTCTCCATCGGAATCGGCAACTCCACTGCGTTACCGAATGGAGGGCTCAATGCTGAGGTGATGACCATTACCGCATATGAAGACTTGCTCTACGTGGGAGGTAATTTCACGAATACCGTGAATGGAACCGTCACTGGACTGAATAACGTCGCCGCCTACAACACTAGCAGTCAGAAGTGGCAGCCCTTGGGCGCAGGCGTGAGCGCAACGGTTTACTCCATCGTGACTTTGGAAGTCAACATCACTGCGAACCAGCCAGAGCTCTGTGTCACTGTCAACGGATTCTTCGACCAGCTTGAGGCATTCGGTCCAAACAAGGTAGTCCCTGTCTCTGGATTTGGGATATGGGTCCCGTCTCGTCAGAATTGGCTCCAGAACCTCAAACTACAGTCCCAGGCTATTAGTGGGCATCTCAGTACCATGACCAACGTGACCGGATCCACCCCTCTTCTGGCAGGAACCTTGTCTGCTCAAGACATGTCAGCTGATGACGCTGTCTACCTTACCGGAAATCCTACGGCCATCAACTCCCTCAACGTGGGGATCCGACCGCAGCAAATAGGGCCACAGACCCGCAAGCGAGCAATCAGTGGGCAAAACGTGACTGGAGCTGTTACGGGCCTGTTCTACGCCCCAAAGCCTTCCGGGGGTTTGAACGTGACGGTATTGGGGGGCCACTTCACAGCTACGGCAAGCAATGGATCTACCATAGATAACCTGGTCTTCCTCAACAACACTGGCACCAGCAAAATCACTGGTTTAGCTCCTGGCCTTGATACGGACTCAGCTTTCTTGGCTCTTGCAACGTCTAATACTGTCTTATATGCTGGCGGAAGTGTCACCGGAAAAGTCAATGGTGGCGACGTCAACGGTCTTATCGCTTACGATCTTGGATTAGCAGACTATTCATATCCGCAGCCGCCTCCATTCGTTGGCCACAATGTCGCTGTCAATGCAATCACTATCAGGCCCAACAAGAATCAAGTTTATGTTGGCGGCAGCTTTGATACGGCCGGATCGCTTCCCTGCCCTGGTGTTTGTGTCTTTGAGAACGGTCAGTGGAACCAGCCAGGGAGTGGGATCGGTGGTAGCGTCTCGGCGTTGACCTGGCAAGGCACTGACATACTACTTGTTGGAGGCAACTTAACAATCAATAACAACGCGACATCCTTGGCCAACTATGATACGGCAAAATCGCAATGGACAGCATTGGAAGGAGCAGCTGAGAGCGTTCCAGGACCCGTAACAGCATTGGCGCCTGCCAATAATGGTGCTTCCGCATTCTGGGTTGCCGGCAAAAGCATTAACGGATCCGCTTTCCTTGTGAAATACGATGGCAGTCATTACCATAGTATTGGTGACATGCTGGGCAAGCAAACACTTATCCTAGGACTGTCTGTCCTAGAGCTCGGCAAAAGCCACGACGACACTAGCCTCGTCCCTAAAGACATGATACTTCTCGTCACAGGCCAACTCAATCTACCCGCTTTCGGCAACGCTTCTGCCGCACTCTTCAATGGTACCACTTTCTCCCCGTTCATACTCTCTACCTCACGGAACAGCGCCGGGAGTCTTTCCCAATTATTTTCAGAGAAAACTGTAAAATTCGGGGCAGCAGGTATGAACGAGGATTGACGTACCACAAATGTGATCTTCTTGGCTAACCTTGAACGCAGGTGGTCACATGGCCGTCGGCTTTGTCGTACTCATCGCTCTCGCATGTGCTCTCGGCGCCATATTCCTTCTCGTCGTTGCCGGCATCCTCATCGAACGCTACAGGCGCAAGAACGAAGGCTACAGTCCAGCGCCGACGACCTACTTCGACAAGACGAGCAACATGGGACGAATACCGCCGGAACACCTCTTTGGTCGGCTGGGACCGAGTAGACCGCCGATGCTCTGAGTTTTTGCCGAATCTTAGCGACTTTTACGAATTTGATACCCCACACCAATTACCGCATGGCATTTTCCCTTTATCAGGCGTCCTCCAGCGATGGCGTTTACGGGATACTCCTTCATCCTGAATGTACATATTAACTTACCTAATGCTGGTTCTGCCGCTCCTGGGAAGAGAATGGCACAGGCGGTAATGTTCTAAAAGCAGGGGAGGGGAAACTGCGTGATTGTTTTCCACCTAGATGGATAAGCTTCCATATGGCGAAGCCTGGTCTATAACTTCTATTTAGCTCTGAAAGAGAGAGAGAGAGGGGGGGGGATGGGGAACAACCCTTCACTGTTGTCCTAGTTGACATTTCTATTCCGGCACCTCAGCGACACCAGAGCGGTTCGCATTTTAGTTGGCACGGATGTGGTCGAGAAGAGTAGTGTATTTAGATAATGTCTCAAGAAAATCTATCTATCCAAATTATCTTTGTCACATCTTCATCTAGGCATTTTTCAAACTTCTCCATTTTTGCAGAGCCGAGATCTCGGCACCTGTCCTGCGAAAAGAATTCTCATGTTCTATGATAGGGGTCGGTTCTTGAGGTGAGACTTTACAGCAGCGGGGCAGAAGCACAGTCATTTCATGAAATGGAGATTTGGCCTCGGTGTATCTATCGCACTCGCAAGGAGATAATACATCTATGATTGACGGCCCCTGTAATACCCTGTTCTACCCAGCGGAGGCGACATCACCAACTCGCCAGCTCAACCTTTCAATACGTCTCTACGAGCCCACCAGCGGCATAGTAATGCGTTGGCGGACATACACCCGGACAAGCCACGCCACTGATATAGTTCACGGTGAGGATCCCGGCCACGGCGGGATCGTTGTCGTCGCTCAGGGGCACGCTGCCGCAGGTCTGGCAGCCGTGATCACTTAGCTGTTTTAGTTTGAGCTTGATGGTGGCGCCGGAGGTTCCGTAGGGGTTGAGGTTGCCTTCTGTGTGGGTTTGGGGAGGTCAGTAGTGGGGGTGCCGAATGCCTTTCGTATCTGGGGAATCAGTGGACTCGGTGACTACGTACGGGTGAAGGCGCAGATGCCGCCGAGGAAGGATTTGCCCTGCGGTAGACACGCGATGTGGGCGTAGGGTTTGTAGATGTCGGTGTCGTTTAGGGGACCGCAGTCGAAAGTGGAGTCGGGTTCGCAAGTGGTCCGACCATTGACGAGCAATAGCAGGAAGTCGATGTAGTCGAGACTTAGGTCTTGAGTTGGACAAAGGCTACTGCCACGGCAGTTGATGCCGAGGGCGTGGTTGAGCGCGGTGGAGTTCGAGACGGCGTTGAGCGTGGAATTAAATGAGATTGCGGCGCTCTTGACAGGCTGAGCCAGACATCTAAGGCATATGACGAGGAGAAGGCCGGAGAAGCTGAGAGGAGAGTTGGGATGGCTTGGGAACATGCTGCTTGACTGCTGCATAAGGTTACCTTGAAGGCTGAAGGCTTGACAGAGGTGGACATAGCGCCACGAGCTTGACTTCCAGCGACCCAGAGGGTCCATCAACAGGAGCGGTGGTCCTTGCACGATGATTGGAAAGACGTCAAACGCATATTGCCGCTGACGCTTACAGGCCCACGCAGACGGACCCGTACCAGTCAGAAGGCAAATCAACAACGTTTTCCACATGTCAGATCTTTCCGACAAGCATATTCCAAGCGCACCTCGTGCTTTGTCTCGTGATTTGCCCGATCACGACGATTGACTTTTCAATCTCATCTCTTCTTCCATTCCATAAGTACTGTCATACGTCAGCTCGAAGAACGAAGTCCATCTGGGATTATCCTGCCAGCGCTTGTATGCACGACGGCAAGGCTGGGAAGGTAGATGATCGGCCCTCGTGGGATTGAATCTGTCCTGACCGTGCCTCTAGTCTGCCGTGGCTGGAGCAATGCGTCTACCAAGTGAGCTGACCATGAGGAGCGCATATTCAGCCAACGACAGCTGAACCAGGAATCCTACAGGAGTGCACGATTTGACGCGTGCCTCATTCAGGAAATGAAGGCTACTATGCACATTCGAAAGAAACTGACTTGATAGGATCCCACACGTCATGTATAGAATACTATAGTAAGAGCGGCATGTTGGTGGTGGCAGCGCCGTCATACCTACCATGTACATGGTGTCCTGGATACGTAGTTGGGACTAACAAGCCTCGTGGCTCAGGATTATCACTCAGGCAGCCACCTCCTGAATGGAGACTAGAGCAGCTAAAAGTTGCCCCCATCCTCGGGCGGTGGTTGAGTTATTGATAGCATAGCCAATAGGCTTCCCCAGGGTCCTCCACGCTATCACGTAAGTTGCATCTCGGCCGCTGACCCCGGCGCACGCTAAAGGATTAGGCGGCGGTTAGGGGGTTGCCCCACAGATACCAGCTCTTACTCTTAGGGAGGATCCGCCCACTCAGACGATGCAAGTCAGTCATTGCGCCTTAGCTCCCATCCCTCCACCGACCGGCATCTCCCTAGTCTAGACCTCTCAGAGCACGCGAGCCCTGCAAACATCGGAGCGCCCTCTCTCTGAGCGCTCATCTCAACCTTGTTGGTCAACACCTGCCCTCATTGTTCATTGGCCTTATCAAAAGGTTTACGCTGTTGGCCCGGAGGATCGAGTGAGGATCCATCGTGCTCGATATGGCAGTCCTGAACCATCGCACTTGCAAATATGACCCTGGTCGTTGGCGCTGACTGGCTGCCACAATATGCGTTACGCGACCCACAAATCCACCTGGGATGGCCCTTACCACCAAACGCAGTGCCGTTGGAGGTTGTCAGCTCCCCAATAGGGTCATGGCATCCACGGCCGGAATTCTGTCTTTTCCTCTTTTCAATTCCCTATCGGTTGCCCTTGTCACCGTGAAAGATCTCCATCCATTACGTGACATTTCCGGTGCCTTTTTGTAATTGTCTCCAGGCCATACTTGTGTGCTGCCTCTCGTCAAGCCCCATAATTGAATTCTTGTTGGCATTCTCGCCGTTTCAGTCCTTCCCAACCTTCAATTATTACAGTCTCAGATTATGTGCAATGTGAGGGTGTCAGGTGAAAGAGATTGGAGTGAATGAACGATTTTGGCACCTCTATCGCTGGCTGAGAGTACCCAACGCCTCCCAGTGCTTCAGACGAGCAACGTGAGCATTATCTACACCATGGCGAATACGACGCTGGAGCGTGGTGCTTGCACTGCTCCCTTTCTGCAACTGTCGAAGTTTGATGGTACCGCAGGATGTAAGGTTTCGATACTGGAAACCAAGACTCTGAACATTGCTAAGACTTCCACAGACCTCTCTGGCCGCTTCTGCGCTCCTGTACCAACCGCCCAGGGCACTGTCCAGTGCTGCCTGCCTTGTCCTATAACAGATTGGGTGTACTCTGACGGTGAGTGGTATACAAGAACATTATTGTTGCGGTATAGGTTACTGAAGATGTTCCTAGACTTCGACACTATACCGAAAGCTGCGAATTGGCTCAATGTCGCTGGTATGGTATGCTCTGTGTCGATGCTCATTACCTACCTCATTTTACCGGTCTCGAAGACCAGTCGACATTACCTTACCGTCGGACTCGTTGTCGCGGTCTGTTTGATGCAGGTATGAAGTCAAATGTCCTGTGTCGTGGTCATGTCCGCTAACATTCATAGTTGGGCTTCATAATACCCCTTGCGGCCGAGCCAGAGCAATGCCATGACGCCATTACCCCAAATGATATGTACTCTGACATGATATGTGCTTTCTCCGGGGCTTTCTTGATGTTCGGGGGTTTTGCTGCTATTGCGTGGGGTAAGCTCTTGGTGTGGAGTTTGAGGAATCCAACATGTTAATGATCACAGGATTTCTCCGCTCATTATCAATACATCTACAAATATGTTGGCAGGTCGTACCGGGGAGAAAGTTCTTCTGGGGTTCGCTTCTCGCCGGATGGGGCATGCCCGCCTTGATCGTAGCGATCGCGCTACCACTCACAGGGACATCCTACAGGTTCGGAAATACCTGTCACATCAATCATACGAAAGCACTCGATGATTACTGGGGACCTCTACTGGCATTCGCGGCCATTTCGACAGTTTTGCAGTTCGCAACCTTTGGCTACTGCATCAAAGTGTACATCAGATCTCTCTTTGACGATAGCAACAACTCTACCTCCCAAGTCAGCTCTCAAGGATTGCCTTCGTATGCCTCTCATGCTGGAAGCGTCAAGACGGTGACGGCGGGGCAAGCCTATCGAAGAATTAAGAAAGTCATTGCACTGCAATGGCGAGGAACACTCATAGTACTTATCATAATTGTGAATGTGGTTTTCTTGGCAGTGGTGTTTGTGCAAATGGACAATACGGTCACAGCAGCTATGCATGATCTAGGAAAAGCGGAACCGTGGCTACTATGCCTGGTCATCAACGGAGGCAAGAAAACCCCATGCTTGGACAAAGTCAAGGCCGCGGGTTTGGTGACAAATGAAGCAACGGTCATGGCTGTCTTGATTTTGCTCTCGGTATGTATCGTTCCATCTATGTAATAGCATCTGATTAACATTGTTGTAGTTGAATGGAATATGGACGATGATCTTCCTCGGCCGTACATCCATGCTCATCGGCTGGGTCCAGCTCTTTCGCAGCACCTTCTCCAAACGCCGCACCGAGTTTGCCTCCGTCGACGCTCGCCGCTTCTCCAATCCCCCAAAGAACTACGAAGTCATCACCTCTCCCCCACCACGAACCGCAGAAAACACAGCCATAAAAGCGCCAGAACCAGTTATAACATCCCCTCCCCTGAAGGAAGAGTACGGGCTCTCACCCCTGGCACAATCACCTAGGTCATCTTCGAGCCACTACACCGACAGCGTCGACTACTCCGGCAAAGACTTTGCCGAGTACCAGCATCCCAACTACGGCAAGGAGGCGCATTACATAAGTCCGACACTCAGCTTTTCAACTCCCAGACCGCCATCGGCGGGAGGGCCTCAGTCGAGAGAACACAACAGATTACAGAGATCCTTCTCCCCGCGAATGGAACCTTTGCCACAGCCGGGAATACGTAGCCCGCCGAGTATATACCCACGGCCACATCCCAGCGGCGAAAGTCGAGGCGGATTGTTCTCGCCCGCATACGAGTGGGATTCTACGACCACGCATGCAAGTCCATCCTGACGACACGACCCTTTCTAGCGATGAAAAGCGTGCAACGCATTCCCCTCATATTGTATTTATGAATTCATTGATAGCGATTTTCAGCAGTGGGAGTGGGACCTTTGATACCTAGGGATCTTTCGGGAATTATACCATTTGGTGTACATGGAGGGAAAAGGTCAGGTCATCGTCGTGTATCACGAGGCATTTGCAACGCCTTAGGGGGGAGCTTCACTTCTATGTAAAAGCTAGAAAATCGGAACCTCAGGCAGGCATTCTATGGGCATGGAAGGGCTCTCAAAGAAAGAGATTATAAAACTCCGTAGGGTTCAATCCCATATATAATAACATCAAATTCGCCAACTTATCCTCCTCATCCTCCTCACACTCAAATGTCTGAAACCACATCTCCTCCCTTCTTTTCCCCCGGTGCAAAATGAAGAGCGTCAGTGCTTCCTCTCCTCTCCTCTCCCATATCTATCTATTTGCGCCGAAAGCTTCAAACCCCCCAATATAGATATAGATATTCCTCGGATATTTGAGAAGAGAAGGACTCATAGGATAACACCGAAACGGAGAGCATCGGAAGCTGAAAGGAAAAATGAAATGAGTCGACGAGTCTCTCTCTCTCTCTCTCTTTCTCCCACGCTAGAATTCTATCAACGTGCATGAAAATCTCCTGAAAAAATGAAGGTTGAAAAGTTGGAACGTCAAGGAGAAGAAAGGAAAAGGAAAGGGAATCGGCCTCCCCCCAAACATATCTATAAACCCCCCCCCCCCCCACGACGAACAATCCCAGCCATTGAATCTTCCCACAGAAATCCCCAAATCGACTCGATCGCTATTCTTTCCACTCCAGTCGACTGGCTCTACCTCGTAGATTAATAATCCCATATAGCAACTGCATCCGTCATGGGGTAAGTTTCAGGTACCATCCATGCTCTCCGACTGTAGTTGAAGCAAAACATAATATCGTACGTAGGAACCCCGTGCTGGTAGATAGATAGATGATACAGCCCGGATTTCCATATCCCAAATCGGGTTCATCGGACGAGGGAACTTGTGGTCTTCTGAGGCATTCTAGGATGACGGATGCCAGGACATGGGGTAGATTTCGGAGATGGGGTTATGGTTTTTTGGTCGTGGCATAGCTGATTTATCTGTGTATTTGATCATTTAAGTATTTGAGTATTTAACTATCTAACTATCTACTAAAACCCATAAAGAAAGGCGTTAATGATGGCTACGATGGGGCTAGACTGCATTGTACACTGTAGATATAGAGTGAAAGGGAGAGATAAGGTAGGCATTCGGGATCCCGAAATCCTCTGGAGTATTCTGGGTATCGTATCGTGATTGTGTATTTGGATCCGGTCGTAAGAGTTGGGTATATACTGTGATATGGAATAATGTGATAGATCAGACTGTTGATTATGGACGTGGTTGGGGTTTTCCTTCGTAGTTTATGTCAGGCTTATACGTCTGATATTCGAGAACTGGCAATCATCGTCCTCGAGTTTGCCTATATGGGATACCGCCTTTGATGGAACAATGGAAGCAGATGCAATGCCGTTCTATTTACTCCGTCTGTACCCCGATTGGTCACCGCGTATCCGGACCGATAATATATTGCAGTCTGACATCTTTTGTCGATTACCATTCGATAGGATGAAAAGTCGGAAGTGAAATCGAATTACCATGTGGCCTATCTGCTCCCGAGCCGACGCATCCACCAAGCTCGCTTGACACACAGACGTTAGGATTCATTTACTATAATAGATGGTATGGCAGGCCCGCAGCTGCCTTTGCCACTATCCATGATGGATGAATGCTATCCTTCTCAGGCTTAATACGGTCTCACGCTGGAGACATTTGATAATTTAGCTAACGGAGAGTCGATAGATGAGGTGGCTATTGCCCAGAACGCATCTGGGACCATCTCTAGTAAACAGTTTTGTTGGACAGAGCACCCCTATAAAAATCTCCTTTGGGGCTCGGATGTTTCTTTGATTCGCAGGAAGCTCACGTTTTCGGATGTGGTGTCTTGAGCGAGACGTAAGGCGGCCACCTTGTTAAGGAGAACCAGGTTTTGCCTTGAGGAACGACTTGGCCGCTCAGATCCTGCCGCGGTGAACTAAGCAGAAAAGACAGTAAGCCTCATTAGAAGCAATTACAGAGGGCAGCGAAGAAAAGGTGACATTGAAATGCGAGATTTACAAATAATTTCGCTTATAAAATGGCGGCTCACCGTATTGGCAAACTGTTCGATGTGTTGTGTGACTGCCTGAGTGCTGGTTTGCTGCCTCGACGTCAAGAATGAGGGGCGTCACGCCAGCTACGCAATGCGTCGACTTGGATCTGATGCATATATACCTTCGATAGCTGATGAGTATATACGCTCAAGAGCGTTCATGCTTTCTCCGACGAGTATAGGCACTTAAGAGGAGTGCGGACAACAGCGATGAGAGTTGAGGATCAATTTGATTGTTGAAATGCGAGCTTCAGTGCAAGTAAACTTTGCGGCATCGATCGAACGTTACACGTACTGGTTGTTACTGGTCGTTACCTGTATTGATACATCTGGAAAAGCGATACTGAGAGTCCGAACGGCGATGTTATTACAGTGTGATGAGCAAGCGATGAGGATCACCTCTGGGCGATGTAGCAAACTATTTCGAGGCGCCAGATGCCGTCCCGAGCTTTATTCTGTGTAAAGAAATCATTACTGATCCGCCGACCGCTGAACAGTGCTCCGGCCAGATGAAAGCCGAAATGGCGTCTGCGAGATCGAATGCTAACCTCAATCGAAGCGAAGGGAAACATGATGACGCTTTTCTGGTATGAAGAGAGATCCCTAGCAGCTGAAGTGTTTCCGAAGATACCTGAGCCGAAGTATGGCGAAAGTACCGATTCAGGCCCCGACACGATCTGTTGCAAACCTAGAGTACCGTCGCAGAACCGAACCAGCAACTGTTGCTACAAGCCAACCTGATTCTGAATACATGCGAGAATGATTGACAGGAGTGGGCGCGCATTTATTTGGCAGAGCGCTCCGCACCTGGGTAGATTAGCGGACCGCAATCAACCACGGGAGTACCTATCGTCAGAGCGGTAATTTTGGTCTCTACCTCCACCGTAAGACTCACGAGACTCCCTTGGAGCATCGCCATAACCCCCAGATCGTCCACCATCGCGGCCGTAGGATTCATTCCCACCACGATATTCGTCGCCACGGCTGCTGCTATAGCGATCGTCACGGCCTCCTGAGGCATAGCGGTCGATGCCACGAGATCCATAGTCGTCGCGACGTCCATATGAACGACGCTCACGGTCATCGTATCGGGATGAGCCACGGTAACTGTCTTCGTAGCGTCCCCCACCGTATCCACGATAACCACCTCCACCACGACGATCATCAAATCGATCGAAGCGGCCACCACGCGGCGGACCACGAAAGTCGTCTTCTGTAAATCCAGATCAGTGTCATAAGGCTTGATAGTTTCAGAATGCTTACCGCGCTTTGGCGGCCCAAAGTACTTTCCGGGGGTTGGTGTCCTAGGACGCGCACGCCTAGCTTTCTCGATGCTCAAAGTACGACCCTCGATATTCTCGCCCTGAAGCCCCTCCTTGGCAGCATCAGCTTCCTCCGCAGTAACCATCTTGACGAAACCAAAGCCACGAGACTCTTGGGTGTGAGGATCCTTCATGATAGAGCAGCCTTCAACGTTGCCATATTTCTCGAAAAGACGAGTGACTTCGGACTCGGAGAGTCGAGGATGTATGCCAGTGACGAACAAGTTAGAGCCTGGGTTGCGAGCATTCGATTCCCGCTCGTCCTGACCACGATCCGGGGGTGGTCCACTATAGTGTCCGTCAGCCAAGTCAGCAATGACACCGGACGCCTTATCGATTTACCGAGAATCCATGCGCCCATTTGGAGATGCGCTTCTATCACGTCCACCACGGTAGCTGTCGTCGCGCTTAGGAGGATAGTCGTCGTCACGCTTGGTTGGGCGTGGTGAAGCACTACGATTGCGTTCATAGCGAGTTTCATCTGCTCAGCTACTACGTCAGCGACAGGTTTCGGATGACATGTAAAATCAGGTATTGATGAACAAGTATTGAGGTGATGTGCTTGAGCGGTATGTACCCTCGTAACGACCATTCTCTTGCTCGTAATCCATTGCTTGAGCCATGTTATATTTCGAGGCTGAGTGAGGTCTAGGTTTGCGAGGAAGATTACCGCTGCCTCTCAAGAGAAGACTGGATGATAGGAGAAGCTGAAGTGTGATGGGGTGGAATGAGGCTGATGATGATGCAGATCACAATGGTGATTATGAGGCGTTGCTTGGAGTGTTGTTGATGAATTACTTATCTGTCAAGAATAAATTCCACAGGTCCCTGGGCTAGAGCCAATGCGGAAAAGGCGATGTTTGTTAATTTTCCTTTAATGTAGGACTGTGTACATACAGCCAAGCATGAGGTTGTTTCCGAATCGTACCATAGGCTTTATCTACGGCTCGTCTTAGTGATGAAAGATGCCCGAGGTACGACCCTTAGATTTGAAACGAGTCTTGTCTGTTTTTTTACAATTCAGTCACTAGTTGATGTTGGTGCAGCTAGTAAGACTCGAAATTGGTGGGCCGACTCCACTTCGAATGGCTGGTTTGACGAAGTGCTCGCCTGCAAACGAACACCATAAACGAGGGTGCGGTTGAATAACAAACTTGAGATATTGACGAGTCTAGTACAACATGAATGAAACCCGTTATCCTATGCCATTGACTTAGGGCTTAACGCTGAGGCCAGGCAGCAGTATCACCATCTGCGTCTTGCTCTAGCAGCTTTACGCTTTTTCGCCTTTGCCTTTGCGGCCTGTTCCGCGGCAACGCTGTCCACCAAATTAGGCGAATCATCAGTATCGTCGGGTACAAGGCCCAAAAGCTCTTCCTCGTCCATATCACTGAGGTCTTCGCTCATACCTCGCACAAGCTCTCTGCCCGTCCACCGCTCCTCTTGAATAGTTGTACCGACGGGATCGAACGGGTCCATGTACCATGGAATGCCCCCATAGAGCAGGGGCTGATGGTCACCTTCCGAACTCATGGGTGGCATCGGCGGCTCCGCGGTTGGATTTGTATCGCTCGCATGAACAGACGCAGCTTTGAGACCGTTGACTTTATGGGATGTGCCATTGGTGCCATTTGTTGATGGCACGGAGTCCGGAGTTGGTCGTTGACGTTTGAGATATGATTCCTCCACAGACGCATGGACTATTGCCGCAGCATCCATGTCAATATCACTAGGAGCAACTCCTTCCATTGAAATATTGACCTGATGACCATCAAGGCTACCTTCATGGATGTTTGCGCTGGTTTGAATGAGTCCAGCTTCACCACTGCCAAACTGCGACCCAACAAAAGAATCGCGTCGTGATGCATTGTTCTCAAGCAACTTGTCTAAGTTGGCGAACTCTTTTTCGATAGATTCCCGGCATAGTTCACTTTCCTTTCGTAGGGCTTCTTTAATTGGGTCCTTTACGGCTTTTGCAATTCGGCTCACAAGACTTTTTCTATATTTGTAGTCAGGGAAGGGTTCCTTGGCTGAGTCTTTACTGGGAGATTGCTCAGAGAGTTGTGCCGAGGCATCCATAGGGGACGGGTTCAAAGCTGCGTTGATGGTAGCATCAAAGTCTTCAGAAAAAACCGTGACTGATGTATAGTAGCGCCTGTTGAGTCGTTCTTCGAGCCTAGAGAAGCCTTCGCTAAAGACTCCTTTGCCATCAAGCCTTAGAAGGTGTCAGCAAACTAGTCTTCAGACGATGAACAATGGCAATACTTACGCTTGAGACTTTTCCAGAATTGGCCATAAGATTGGTGTGATTGGAAAGTAAATAGTATCGACGATACTTTTTAGTAGCTTCGCGTCTTCAAGCTTCTTTTCTTCTCTTTCCTTAATACTCGCACACATCTGTTTGAGCTTGTCGACATCCTGGGAGAGCTGTTCGGCAAAATCAATGCGTCTCTGAAGACGTACTCCACCCGCCGCACCCATGCCGACGAAGTTCCGACGTGTGATCTCCATTGACGTGAAGGTTTCCATCTGCAATTGCAGCCGCTTCAGCAAAGCCGCGCCTCGTCGCGCTTCTCTTTTCAGCGTCCAATATTTGCATGCTTCGGCTGCGAACTCCTTCCTCTTGCGAATAGTGAATCGTCCTAACGAAATTTCCACCGAATCATAAACAGCTTGTGGTATGACCGGTGCGCCAGACGGTAGCCTCCATACGACTTTTGGCTTCTGATCTCGTTTGCGCTTATTCGATCCCAAAGTGAGGGTGAGCTTGGGATTTAATGGTTCTTCGATTGAGTCGGGAACGGACGCTTCGATGCTTTGTGCAGGGCCCATTGTGAGAGCTGACTGCTGACTGTCCGCCCACAGCCTGCCGCGCGTTGTGTACCGATAATACTCCATGGCATCCGCGATTGCAGTGTCAACGTCATGCTCCCTTCGCCAGTCGACCGGAACATGTTTATCACAATATGCCTTCAGTACACTCGCATCAATACTCGCAGGTCCTCCGTGGCTTGACTTCATCTTGAGGAAAAGCTTGGATCTTCTAGCACAAGTGACGTGGAACGCAATATAACAGTTTTTGTTTCCGCATTGGATACAAGCACCCATCTTTTGGCGACAAATGTAGCAAGTCAGCTTCCATCTTGGCTTTGGAACTTTCTCCACATCCATTACTGGCTCCATGAAAGTCGAGTTGCCGATCGAGACTTCTGGTATCCAAATCGCACACAGCAAGTGAGCCCATCTCGATGAACTGGTCTGCTTGAAGGCTCCGTCTGTATTAGGACAGAAAATACATGTTGGCGTTCCACGACCAATCAGTTGACATTTCCGACAGAGCCATTGGCCCTCTGGTATGAACGGTACACCATAGCATTCTTGATGCACTGCAAGATCGCAACCATCACAGAAAACGATCGCGTTAGTGTTTTCGCAGTCACCATCATCACAAATGACGCACTTGGTATCTTGTTCCTCGCCTAGGCCTGGTGGCTCCCCATTGACAGCGGCAGCTGAGCTCGAGCGTGGGCGATGTGTTTGTGGCGGTTTAGGGTTTGGCTTTGGAATCCTCTTTTCAAGAGCGTGCCACTCCTTTTCAATTTTTGTCATTGTGATCTCAAATATTGCGGGCTTAATGGATTCAATTCCTTCCGCTTTTCGCTGGGCATTGTGTACGGCAAGCCAATGGTTGTCTTGCTCATCCATATCGTACTCAACTCGACCAACACCAGAGCTACCGATAGCTGAATTGCTCTCGCCCTCAGCTTTCCCAGTAGTCATGTCCAAATCTTCTTCAATGTTACCTTCAGTAACGCGGATCAAACTTCTCCCCGGCCTAATGTACATCTCGCCTTCCTGGTACCCAACATGCGCCATACCTTTGTCCACGTAGTTGGCTCTTTCAATGTTCTTCTCCTCAAACTTCAGAAAGGGATCTAGCCGACGGAACGAAGGCTTCGGTAGCGTCAGTTTCTCACGTGGATTGAACCCCGGGAGGGGAACGACTTTAGGAACGTCTGGGGCGCCAATGCCTTTCAACATTGAGTCCGATCGACGCAGAGGACGACCTGCACATCGCCTTGGTGTGGTATCGGTATCTCCTGGGGTAGCAGAGCCGCGATCATGACGATCCTGGCTCGTCTGAGCCTCACCATCCTCCACCACGAATCGGTTTCCTCTATCGCGAGATGGAGTATCGTTTCTGTTATCAGAAGACGAAGCCGGGGTAGGTCTTTTGACTCCATCAACTTCATCTGCGCCGAAGATTGGGAAAAGCGCCCCAACGTCTAAATCTTGGTGAAATTCCTCCCATCCTCTCTCTTCCCTTGGCTTAAAGCCGTCGCCGTGGACCACTGCGGCCGCGGCTGCGGCAGCAGAGCTAAAGCGTGGTCTTGCTGGTGGCCGTTCTCTTCGGCTTTCTCGCCGCGGTCGTGGGTACTCTAGGGGCTGGACTCCGTTCACCGCGTTTTCGCGTCCTACTCTACCCCTTGAACCAACATAGTTGAAACCGCCGGGCCCCGTGCCACCGACTGGCTTTTCCGTTCCATCAGGTTCCATGTACCTTCCGCCTCCCCCAGGGCCACCCGGCACATATTTTCGCTTCATTGATCGGGTCTCAGTCACCGAAGGACTGTCAGCAAATGAGCCGTTTGGCGTGTCACTTCGACCTGATCTGCGCCGAACGTTGAAAGGTAGGCTACTGGTTGAAGGCATTGGCGCCATTGCTGCGCCGTGATCAAGCGACGAGCTCGCGTTAGCTTGAAGCTGACGTGATAATTTGTTGATAATGAGGTTTTGCCTGCCACCACAAGATCCTGCGAAGTGTATACTCGAAGATGTAACTTCGCAAGAGGACTAGGTAATCGAAGCGTGAGTGAAGTCTCTTGGCCTCTGGCAGTGAACGAGGCTTACAATTAGGGAAACTTATATGCCACTAAGGAGCGGCGGCCCGAGCTGCCGATCACTTTAGCACTTCCGACTAAATCTTATTCCTCAACTTCTCTCGTTGGGAAGCAGGGACCATTCCATTGTTAGTGGTATCAGCGACTTGCTCCGCTGAGAACCTTTTCCATACTGCCGACCAGTTCATTTGGAGCGAGCGGATCAAACAAGGTCTTGATCGTGAGTGACATTGGTTTTTGATACATCGAGCTTGATGAAGTGATCTATGTGAGAGATTTGCATATACTGATCATTCAATGATGTAGCGCATACTTCACAAGTCACAATCACCGTATTGCCAACAACATCAGGTTATCGATTCCAGGTAACTGAATCCGCCGTAGCACAAAGTAGTAAGAACTTCGAGAGCATGTCGAACAATGCGTGGACCCGCAACGGCCAGTCAACGACACAGCAGGGGATCAATCAGCAACCTGGAGTCCCTTCGCAGGGGATCGCTGCACTTCCTTTCAACTCGCAAGAAGTGCAGAGTGGTCTCAAAAGCGGTATTCGGTACCAAAAGGCTTTATACAACTGGGGCTGAGAGATGATATAGGCTATTTGACAATAGCCCCGGGGGACAGGGCGTCGCTCAGCTACAAAACAAACAGCACAAGATCTAGTGGAGCCTGGACATCGAATCGTTTGTCTACACAAGCTGAACGTTCCGAAGATACAATGGCTAAGTTGGATTAGCAAGAACAATGGGGAACGGCAAAGATTTCTTCAATGAGCTCCGTAGACAAGTCTCCATTACGCAACAGGGAGGCGAACGCGCTGGCGGTTGAGAGGGTCATTGCCCCGTATTATGCATCGCCTAGGCTAGGATGGCGAGACCATACTTTAATGGCGATTCGGTACGTATGCACCTTGGAATACTTTTGGCTCTGATTCTTCCTCGGTGCCCGGTCGACTTGGAGGCTCCAACGAGAGGAGAATTCACTACACCAAGATATGCAACAGTAATATCTCCACACAGATGAGCAATACAAGGAAGCGTTTGTAAGTATGCCTATGGAGGTAACAGAAGGGCTTCTCATCGACCCCATTCCTGTTCAGCTCAATGACTTCCTCTGTAAAATTTGACACGAACTGAGTGAACTATTCGCGGAGTGATCTTGGCGCTGGATCTGCAGATGACGAAATGCTCAGTGGTGGAGACGTAGTACGGAGGAGTATGCTTCAATACTCAATCTGTTCCTTAAACGCCACGCTGCACAAGTGCAAACCACGTTTACGACTATGCCACGGCGTTGCTAATGTGATGGTGCTTGCCTGCAATCAAGGCGCGATCACTGGGTAGCACGGTAGTACCGCTGGGCAAATGACAATGCTTTCAAACGTGGGATACAATCAGTAAGTGATAGAGATGTGCCTGCAGCAAGCCCGTCATCCACGGTGACATTATTTATAATGTTGATGTGGTCGAAGCTTTTCACTACACTATCGTAAACAGGAAGGTGGGGGGAGCAGCCCTGGTCGTCACTTCTTATTTGAATGGTTAGCATCGCAAGTGATTGTGAAACGGCTTGCAGAAATGTTGTCACTGCATGAAGATTGACGATAACCGTCAGCCCATCACAATCTCAGCGCTTAGCGATTTTCCATCTGATTGGTTATACCCCACATTGCAAGCACCATCATTCCCACCCACTCAATAGATAGCAAGAGCACATATAGAGACACTGCGCTCTGAATATTCTTCTTTCCCCATCCTGCGTTTCAATTTTCATTTTTCATTTTTCCATAATTCTTTATTTGTTTTCATTTATTTGCTTCGATTGGCTGGTCCAATCATCCCACAACATTTTCCACAAGTCTTCGCGTACCCATACTGCAGCATCTCCTGTTGAACAGGCTAGATCTATAATCCACATCTCCAGCATTATTACCACATCATCCGCTTATTCCCAACTTCCTCCCACTTCACTCAATCGACCCATCACATTATCAAAATGCTTGCGCGCCGTGGTCCAGTAGGTTTTCTCTAGCCTACTGTTTCTTTAACTCTCGAGATATGTCTCTCGGGTGTATGAGCATGGAGTTGTGTTCCAAGGAGCGGAATGTCTACTTAGAGGGTATTGCTGACTGGAGAACGTTATTAGAAATTGGCTCTTGCCGTTCCCACCCTAAGCATTCCTACATCGAGCACTGGAGCCAAGTCTGCGCTCCCAAGGACCCCAATATCGCCATCCCCGATCAGTCCCACAGTCCGCAACACCCGTCTCAATCAAGTGTCTTCCTTCTCCTACAGCCAGGCACCAAACACGAAGAGCATTCTCAAGAAGGGCCATTCATCGCGGTCGGTATCGGGAAAGAAGCTCTCTTTCAGCGAAGAACTCGCAGTTCGATCGATCGAGCCTTTGCCTCAAGATTGCTATGGGGAGTACGTAAAGCTTAGTAAAGATGAACGGAGATGGGGGCGAGGCAATTGAGACGTTACTGAGTAGGCAACGCTACTTCAAAACGCAGCCTTAAAGGTTGATAAGTAGTTCAGCATAGCGGTATTCGCTAAGACCTGTACGTAACAGTCGCACTGCCGGGACGCTCTCAGAGGAGGCTTTGATGGTGAAGATGGAAACATAACATAGATGATGATGATAAATGATGATGTATGCTACTACGCTTACCAAACCGGTATCCACATTACTTAGTGCGTTAGTCAATAATCTACGAACAGTTCGTTTCTTCATTGCCGACCCACCATAAAAATTTACCGACTAGGTCGGAGTAAAGGCCTGGAAGTTTTTCGAGCCCTCGGTGAACTACATGTCGATCTATTCCCGTGCGTATCAGCTGACGGCTGAGACATCGACCTCATGGGATACCATAATCTCAGATAGTCAAGTATAAACGAACAAGCTGAGGGTGAAACACTACAGTGGAGACAATGCTTGAAGCCAGACAGTAGGATGTGGTCACTAAAGGCGATTATTAAACAACAAGCTGAGTTTAGCTTCTGCTGTTGAGAGCAGCACCTGAGCACGCTCGGGTAGGGAAGGGAACTCCCGCCCGGAACTCAAGGATCTTGACGAATATGGGGGCGAAGCAGGAAACATTGTATCTGACGGTACCTGCATAAGGCTAGTATGGAAGGGATAGCGTACGAGGCAGTGCATATATGATGTCTTGTTGCAGGATGGTTCGCAGAATTCTGGGGGCGAAGTCGACTTCTGAAACACAGGATCGTTATGTGTCAGAATGACATCGGCAGCGGACGTGAGTGATTCCAACAAGCACGACGCATTGTTTGAGGAGGAGCGCGGTAGTCAATATGATTGCACCAATTGTAGACTGGGTTGGGATCATAGCTAAAAACCCCGTCGTATCATAGCCATTGACAGCAGTAAAGATGAAGTTGTCTATTCCTCTTCTTTGATGGGAAAGTGATATCGAAGTATACTTGGTAGAATAAACATCAAGCTGCTTTGAGGTGCAGATACATACCTCACATGTCGAAAGTCCATGGAACAACCTCAACAACGACTAAGATAGCAGCGCGTATCTGCCATTGTGCAGGAATTTTCTATCTCTTTGCTCGTCAGCTCGACGACTGCAACGAATTGGAAATATCCAAAATGCATGCCAGAGCCTCAATTCGAATAGCAGACGTGATGCAAAAATAGATCTTTCTCCGCGCGATCCCTGTCCGGGCTAGTCGCGCTTGTTCCCGCTTCTAAATTCGCAGCAATGCGGCGGTTGCAGAAACATGACCGCTCCGTCGCCCGGCCTATGGCATGAGACCTCACCGCACTCTCCTACTACTATCCTCTAGAGCAGCCCTTAGGTCTCTCATCGTTCCTCTATGGTGCACTAGGTAGGCGCTTCCTTCCCTGTGGCTTGAAGGATAGTAGTGTTTCATGTTTCTTTCCTTCTACATTGGGTGTAGTCGGTTTCCCAAGAATAACCCGTGCACTCTGGCGTCAAGGCTCAAACAGGTACCGCCAGAGGTCTACTGCAAGACCTCCTGCACCCAGCTGGCTCGTGAAGGATTATAAGGCTCTACTTCGCCTCAATGCTGTCAGGTCTCTTCTCTTCAGAATGCAGGAGTAATTGTCAAAACAGATGCTACTTTCATACTTGTACATCTTTCGTTAGCCTCTCTCCCTGCAGTCGGTCTTTCTTTCCCTCTCACCACTTCGTACCTCGAAGTATATTCCATTAGTCTCATGTTCTTATAAAGTCAAACGTTCATTCCATCCTTTTGTTGATCTTTTCCTTTCTCTGTATAATTTCCTACCTTTCCTCCCGGCGAGGCTTTTCCTAAACAGTCATTAAATCATTCCTTGTTATAAGATGCCCAAGGGGGCCAAGACATCTATCAATTCATCTCGTCGCCCAGTACCATACCCAGTCGCTACCAACAAGCCAATTGCACCGTCTTCAAGAATGCCACCTCAAGCCGTAACATCACCCCAACCCGCTGGTACTGATCGTCATGCATCTCAATCTTGGCCTCCAGAGAAAGATGAACTCCTCATGCGTGCTCGTCAGCAAGGTCTCAATTGGCAACCGATTGCTTCCCAGTACTTTCCAGACAAGACCTCAAACGCATGCCGCAAACGACATGAGCGGCTCATGGAGAAGCGCAACAACATCGACAGCTGGGACGGCGTCAAGATGGAGACCCTAGCCAGAGGCTACAACAATGTCCGCGAACAGATGTGGAAGCTCCTCGCGGATCAAGTTGGGGAAAAGTGGCAGACTGTAGAGGCCAAGGTATGCAACTATCTGTCTGCTTACCCTGAATCTGGGTCATGGCTGATGAGAAGCTTAGTGCATGGAAAAGGGGCTCAAGACCCTCCAGGCGGCCGGCCGTACCGCTTCGCGGCGCGAACGCCGGCGGATCGGTAGTGAAGACGTTCAATACGACGAAATTACAGATAGTCGGTATCCGCCTCCACAACAAGATCACTCCAAACCGCACCAAGACGATGTAGACGACGGCGACAGCGCTATTGGCCCAGATGCTGATCAACATTTTTTGATTGGTGCCCAAGGTGACCGGAATCGGTCTTACCTGTCAAGTACTCGCAACGAGCAAGTGGCCTATCATGGCGGTACCATCACTCCACCATTCAGCAATTCCACATTCAGCACCCCTTCTTCAGCAATTTACACCCCAAACATCACAGCCGCACCCATGTATTCACCGCAGCCGGTAACTTACCAGCAATCGCAAACGTTGCCGAGCTTTAGTTCCGCGTTTGGTACACCAAGTATTCCCAGTATTTCGACCGTCATACAACACCAACACTCGCCACATCAACATACTGCTGTAACGACGCGTTAAATCCGCGAAGCAATCAAATTAGCAAGTCTAGAGCTCAAATGCTCTTCGCTTATGTTGTTTCCTTTGTCAGGGATGAGGATAAACTTAGCATGAAAGGCGTAGACGATAAGGTATCATGCGGATGGATTTCTGTAATGTAATATTAGAGGGGGCGCATATCTCTGGTGTATGATATCAACATTCGCTGATTTCATTCTGTCCATAGAATCGTCAACTGGCGTTGCTTCACGAAGTGGGGTATCGATGAAAATGTATAATGCATAGGACGACCACGAAATCATCCATTCAGATCGCAAATATGGTTCTGAACGATTTCACCTCCTCCAACAGTCCGCTCCGAAGATGCCACCCTCTTCCGAATCAGGGTCAATCGACCACTTCTTCAGAGCCCTACATGTGAGATCCGTGCTCCAGCCGCGCTCAAACATTTCCATCCCTGTCCAGGCAATCATTGCGGCGTTGTCGGTGCAAAGGTCGGGCGGTGGGAAAACGAGCCTGAGATTGGACAAACCGCGAGCTGCAAGAAAGGAGCGGAGTCTGTCAAAGACGGCGGGGTATCAGCTGTGTGCCAAAAATAAATAAACAAATCCTTGAAACGGTTGAACTCACATGGTCCTCAGAAAATCGTTGCTTGCCACACCCCCACTTACGACGAGCGTCTGCTTGTCCCGTTTCTCTTGGTACGGGTAACTTTTCCGATGCAGCTGCAAGTCGCGCAGAGCCCACCCAACCCTACTCGCTAGGTGTTCGAATGCCACCCGCATGACCTCCTTCGCCAGATCCACCCTTTCTTCACGGCCCATGTCTGGCTTCGCTTCGCATATCCTTTTCACGGTACTACCGAGACCGGAAAATGTAAACTCCATGGCTTTGCTTTTCGACCCCGATCGCGTTTCCGTGAGTGGTGGGACCAGCGACCAGCCCCAGCAGCTTTCTCTACGTGCGATCTCTTCGCCGCGTGATCTAGGTGCTCTATAGTTGTGATCGCTTTCGCCGCTAGGAAATGCGAAACGTTCCAGGAGCCGACCGTACATGATCTCGCAGCCTTCTTCAAGGACGTTAGGCGGAAGTACTAAGCGCGCTGCTTTGTCGATCATATCGCCAATGGCCAAGTCCATTGTTGTTGCTAGTATTCGGTGTTCCGTGATTTCTCTCGAATGTACGAGAAGTGTATGTCCACCAGATACCAGTAGCGATAGAAAAGGGAACGACGGTTTCGGGTCCTGGGTAGGATCATTAAGCGTGGAAACAAGGCGTGGCGTCAATGCATGTGCTTGCATATGATTTACCCCTACCAGAGGTATCTGCCAGGCTACTGCAAGGCCTTTGGCTGTGTCTAAACCGGTGGTCAGATTCGAACGCATCCCCGGACCTCGGGTTACGGAGACGAAGTCTGGTTTCTCCTTTGCGGCTTGGTCGCCCGCGATGCATAGTCTCTTTTCATCGTAATAAGTATGGCGAGGCAGACTCTGGAGAGCTTTGTCGATCAGGAGGGCAAGGTTCTCCTGATGAGACTCGAGAGAAACAATTGGATGAATTCCCTTGTGAGCGCTGTTGTTGGCGGTAACCTTTTCGTGGAATAGGAGGTTGCAGTACCTCCCATTTTTTCTTTTCAGAATCGCTACTGATGTATCATCACTTTCGCATGCTCAGGTCAGATTGCAGTCTTCGGGCAAATTACTTTGGGGACATACCATGAAGTCTCTATGGCTAGAGTCATTAGGTTGCGGCAGCTCAGCGCATGTAGTGTAGGCACATAGGTAGCTGCTGGTCGTTGCAGACATCTTGAACCAGCTGCTAGCATCCGATCGCCTACATCGGTTTCCACACCATGAGAAGAAATCTAGAGATAAACCACACATCCATAATGCAATTTGCGCAAAGGATACGGAAAGCTGAATATGGGAAGCGTGCGGAATCCATTCCGCCTCAAATTTCAATTATGCAGGGCCCAATGTTGCCCAATCTGGTCCTGATTCCGGGGAATCTCAATTGGCATCAATTGGAGGACGTGGACACGCTGACCAGCTGCGGTATCCGGAGATGATGCCCCCGTCACGAAATGTTCTTGAAAGGTAGCAGTAAGAGAAGGGTTTCGTGAATCCTACGCCCGGGCGATCTCTGGACAGCGGCGCGGCCTACCTTGTCAGAGTGGCGGAACGTGTAAGTCAGAGACAGTACAGTTGAGGGGCTGTGGGCTGAGGGCTGATGTAGATTAGCCAAGTAGGAACTATGGCGACTGCGAAAACTGCGATCAAGGAGTCTCTTTTGGGGACAACAAAAGAACCCGAACTCTCAACCCAGTCCAAAGCTACATTCAATCGCCATGCGAGACAGGATGATGAGACTCAGGAGCCTTTCATGACCCAGGACGATTTCGTGAACGCGATCGCCCCTCCTGGTGAGGATTATGTCAGTGCCACCAATATCTCTCACCACTTCTGGCAGACCCGTGGTATGGGAGAAACTACTGACACTCCCCGGACTACAGCACAAGATCAACAGAGAACAGTACGCCATATTATTCCAGGTTGCGGATAGACGAAGAACGGGACAAATAAGTCTACAAGATTGGGCCACCTTCGACCACCTGCTTGCCAAACCAGATGCCGAGTACGAGATAGCATTCCGACTGTTTGACGAAGAAGGTACCGGGACGATCAAGTATGATGACTTCCAGAGGCTATACAACCAGAACAAAGGTTCTGAAACTATACCATTTGATTGGGGCTCGGAGTGGGTATCCCTCTATGTAGGATCGAAGAAGCATCGCCATGATATTACGTACCCCCAATTTTCCCAAATGCTTCGTGGACTACAAGGCGAGAGGATACGACAGGCTTTCCAAATCTTTGATAAAGACAAAGACGGCTATATAGATCCGGAGGATTTCCAACGCATCATACTTGAGACTGCTAGACACAAGCTCTCCGACCATATCCTCGAAAATCTACACACCTTATGCAACATATCGACAAGTAGCAAGATATCTTACGCGAATGTACGAGCATTTCAGAATGTCATCAGGGAGATGGACCTTATAGATCTCGTTATTCGAAATGCCACACAAAAGAGCGAGGATGGTACTATTACACGAACAGACTTCTTGAACGAAGCTGCACGAATCACGAGGTTTTCCCTCTTTACACCCATGGAGGCTGACATCCTCTTTCATTTTGCTGGCTTAGATACCCCATCGGGACGGCTCTCTCTTGGCGACTTTGCCAAGGTCCTGGACTCCTCGTGGCAAAGTGCTTATGCATTGGGCATTGGAGCCGTGGGCGCTGCTTCAGGTGCAGCCGACAAAGCAATTTCCACAACCCGGCGTTATCTGCATAATGTGTTAGAATCGGCCCACCATTTTGCTTTGGGAAGTATAGCAGGGGCCTTCGGTGCATTCATGGTGTATCCGATCGATCTAGTAAAGACCAGAATGCAAAATCAGCGGAGCTCCCGCGTTGGAGAGATGCTGTATAAGAATTCAGTTGATTGTGCGAAAAAGGTCATCAAGAACGAAGGACCAAGGGGTCTCTACTCAGGAGTACTACCGCAACTTGTCGGCGTTGCACCAGAGAAGGCCATTAAGCTCACCGTCAATGATCTAATTAGAGGGCACTTCTCGGAATCAGAAACAGGCAAAATCTGGTGGCCACATGAGGTCCTTGCGGGATCAACAGCAGGTGCGTGTCAAGTTGTAAGTCGGAAAACCTGGTTCAATACTCTAGCCGCGGTGCTGATCTATTGAAAGGTCTTTACAAACCCCCTTGAGATCGTCAAGATCCGATTGCAAGTACAAGGGGAAATCGCGAAAACAGCCGATGTGCCACGGAGATCAGCAATGTGGATCGTCAAGAACTTAGGGCTGGTTGGTTTATACAAAGGCGCAAGTGCGTGCTTGCTACGAGATGTGCCCTTCTCCGGCATCTACTTCCCCACTTACAACCATCTGAAACGCGACTTCTTCGGAGAAAGCCCCAACAAAAAGCTCGGCGTAGTCCAGCTCCTAACCGCTGGCGCTATTGCTGGCATGCCCGCAGCGTACCTCACCACGCCTTGCGACGTCATCAAGACTCGCCTGCAGGTCGAAGCACGGAAAGGTGAAACGAAATACACATCGTTACGCCAATGCGCCAAGAGCGTATACCAAGAAGAAGGCTTCAGGGCATTCTTCAAGGGTGGACCGGCTCGAATACTGCGATCGTCTCCCCAGTTCGGCTTTACATTGGCGGGATACGAGGTCCTACAGAAGCTTCTCCCGATGCCTGGGAGTGCGAGCGAAGGAGCTTTAGTGGGCGGTCGTGCCGAACCGTCTGTTGGACTGCTGGAGGCGAAGGCACCATTGCCCTATCTACGGAGTCGGAACGCACTGAAAATTATTCTGGACCTTGACGAGAATTTTGGAAGGCCGAAGATTCCTAATGGCCAGGGATGGATGCCGTTGTCGGGATTGGCTAGGAAGGGATAGAATTTTGTTGCATTTCGTAGTGAGAAAAACGGTAATATGCATTGCTGGCGGAGGGTTTGTTGCATTTGCACCTTTTAGATTCCCGAGACATGCTGATCTTCAGTTCGTTCAGGTATTTACTATATTTTACATATTATGAGTAATTTTTGGCAACCTCACCCTTTATAGACTCGATGTTATGTTCTAGATCTGCGCCCACAGCACGTTCTAAGATCCTCACAAAAGCTTTCCTCTTCTTCTCTTCCGCATCCTGCGCCACAATATCCTCCATCTCCAACTCCTTCCGATGATTTTCCATCAACTCTTTCAAACTATCCGCACTCCCCGGCAATCCCAATCTCTGCACAGCCGTTGACGTTTTCTCATCGATGAAAGGATATAACTCTGGCCAAACCGCTTGTATTCTCCTACCAAATATATCCAAACCTGTCTTCCCAAGCCCTTTAACATGTTTCTTCAGCATCGCTCTTTCCCTAGTTGTATCATGATCCGACTCCTCACGCACCCGATCCAGAGACACATCGTCCTCATCAGTCCCTAAACACTCGACCACTGCGTCAGCCAGGAGCACCAGCTCTTCTGCCGTCTTCTGCCGATGCTGTGTCCGAGCCTTATCGAGCGCTTTTCTGCACCCCTCGTTCCCAGCCTCTCGAATCTTCTTCGGGGTGATGAAATCGTAAGGCGGATTGAAAATGGTACGGATGGATCGTAAGCCAAGCATGTGGCCGATCGGTCGGCTCAGAATGGTGGCGCATATCAACTCTTCGAAGGGGGTAAAGTATGATGTGGAATATGTCCGGGTATTCTGGCAACGGGTTTTCAGGTCTTCGATCTCGTCTTTTGGCCGGCAAAAGTCGAGCGAAGATGGGGAGAGAAGGTATTTCAATACATTGACTGGGTCAGGAGTAGCGTTTGCACCGCTACGTGCAGAGCGACGTGGAGCTTTGTTTGGTCGGGTTTTGGTGTCGGCCTTGCGCTTTTTAGAGGATGTGCCATCATCGTTACTCTTTGTCGCAAGGTCTTTGCTTTGCTGCTTTTTTGTCGAGTCTTGCGCTTGTTCTGATGAGGGGACTTTCGCATCAGCGTGTTTGTGGGCATCGGAGCCATTGATCTTGGATTTTTGGGGAGGCATCGGTAATATAGATGGGTGCACGACTACTGGAGTCCAGAGAGAATAACATGACAACGTTAGGACCGAACGTGATCCTGAACAGAGCGCCGTGGGAGCCCAAGAGCTGTCGTCATGACCTCGGAGCGAAGACCTGGTCTAGACGTAGATCCTACGCGCGACTTAGATACCTACGCGACTTAGGCTCGAGGCTCTTAGGCTCTCGTGGCTCTTAGCTTCTCCCGCTGTTAGTCTCTGCCCACCGAGAGCTCTATATCATGCACGAGTTCCCTCCTAGGGAGGCTATGACCAGCTCCCCACACAGGGCCATGCACAAGTCACCTTCGAAAGAGGCTATGGCGACCCCTGTCCATGGAAATGCTCTTCACCTCCCAGGATCGACTTTAGCCGCCCCTGCTCACGGCTCACCTCGCAGACTTCGCAAACTCCAGTCCGCCCATCAACTCGGCTCCAACTACTCAGCTTTGAACGGACCATCTCTTATTTCCCAACAGCGACAGCAACAACAGCGCAGAACAAGCACTGCACAAGATGTATCGATACCGCCAGTTCCTGCCTTGCCATCACCTCAAAAACACAGTCGCACACGCTCGAATAGTGACCTTCCAGGTCCTTATACAGGACCGTCACATAGGCGCAATGCGCTGAAAAATAAGGACGATCCTAAGGATGAACTCAAGTCTCTTATGCGCCGTGGGCCAAAAGGGGAGGTTTTAGGGGCTTTGGACGAACTTCGACATCTGATATTGGTGGACGGCTTAGAAGCGGACACCGATGGCATGGTAACAATCCTTGGGCAGTCAATGGCATGGTATATGTATCTCGCTAATTCATATACTAAAGTCTGATCTTCGTATCTACACCTGGTCCATATTACTCGATGCTCCACCTGTCCCAACAGACACCTATTTAGATCTCATTCGCCGCGGAGCCTCCCCCGCCTATGCTAAGATACGCAATGATACCCACCGGACCTTGATGACAAATGTCCTTTTCAAGCGCCGAGTCCGAGAGAATTCCATCATTCGCCTTCTAAATGCAATTGCTTGGAGGTTACATGACGCCAAGCTTGATCGATTGACGGATTCGACCCGAATGACTAACTCATCCACCGACTTGGGCAGTCCAGAGCTACACCACGCTTCACCTGCAGTGAAACATGCACAGGGTGCCTCAACAGCAACGACCGATGGCGGTTCCGAAGCTGGGGGCTCCGAACCAGGAATTTACGTTCAGGGGATGAACGTGTTGTGCGCCCCTTTTCTTTACGCAGCTCGAACCGAGCCCCAAGCCTTCATCACCTTCCACCGCTTTATCACTCGAGAATGTCCAGGCTACATTCGAGGTGCCATGGACGGTGTCCACAAGGGAGTTGCGCTTGTGGAGAGATGTCTGGCAATTGCAGATCCGAAGCTCTCCGCCTATCTGATGTCTAAAGGAGTAAAAGCACAGATCTATGCTTTCGCATCAGTGCTCACGATGAGTGCTTGTACTCCACCATTACCAGAGGTCCTTTTACTATGGGACTTTCTGTTCGCTTATGGATCGCATTTGAATATCCTGTGCATATGCTCCCAGCTTATGATGATGAGGGAAGATCTTCTAGCGGACAACAGGTAATGCAAATGTCTTCTATTTGGAATCATCATACTAACCACCCTCTGGTAGCCCTGGCAAACTCCTGAGATCTTTTCCGCCTCTGGATGCCAAAAGGATCATTGGGTTAACGGTCTCCATGGCTCGTAAGATACCTGACGATTTGTATGAGGAGCTTGTACACCATGCAGAGTGAGTGATGTGTATGGTGACAACGCTAGCTTCAAGACCTCGGTGCTTTCATTGATGTCGACGCATATTGTGCGATACGTCTCTGTCAAAATGAACTCAACGTTTTACACTACATTCGCTCAAGACACCCCCGAATTTCCAGACCTCTTTACACACTATACTCCCCAAACGAGGAGAGTTTAGTGTTGGTTCAGCAAGCGCATTCCAGTTGCAGTAGAATGCTATCGGATCACCAACGTCAGAGCCACAACCAGTGGCGCCATTACCCACGCTGCAGTAAAGAGCATATATTATCTCTCCTACAGCAACATTATCGCAGCGGCATGATGTCTCCGATTAGGGGGAGCTACTGATCAGAACGAATCGTTGCTTACCAGCGACAGATACCCTTGCCCCCTCCACTGTAATCATGCGTCCAAGACACCCATGTTCACCTCATTCGCATATCGTAATGCCGAATGTCTGCTATGTTCGATCCGATAACCATTCTCTCACGCAATACTCGATCTTTTGCCCTCAATTCTTCTGCAGGCTTCTTGTCCATCCCCCGGCCTCCAAACTCCTATGATAACTTCTTGGTTCAACTTGCAAGCGTCCCGCCGTACTGCTCTAAGCCTACTATCATAACCTCTCTCAACAGTCATTACCATCACGGGCGACGCGTCGGCTATTGGCGAGGCCACGGTAATCAGCCATACCGACAATCCCTACAACGGTGCCCTTCGCCATCGACGCTCCTCAACCCTCCCACCTTCTCGCCGCATATGACACCTCCATCTCTATCGCCGACATCAGGCAGGAGCATCCCGAACAAGCCCTCGCTCCGATCAAAAAAGGTCCACGCGCAACGCCAAGATCTATCACAGGACCATTCTGTCGCCACAGCGAATAAAGTCGACGCTCGGTGGATTGCTATACGCAGCGAAGCTCGTTGGCGTACTATTCACGAAAATATATGAACACTGAGAAAATTGGTGGTATCATGAATAATATAAAGCATCATCTCGACATCCCTTCCTCATCGCTAGCAAGCAGACTCCTGCCGCTCTCTCCACTGCTACTATCCCTTTTACTAGCGTCGCCATCTTCCTTCCCCTTTCCAGCACCCCTATAGAACACGTAATGCTGCAACATGAAAATGATATCGAAAGCGATGGCAATCTGCCCCAAGCCCAGCTTGACAGGGTTCCCGGTAATGCCTGACCAATCACTCTGCAAGCTCGAGTCAATGACCAGCTGCACAATGGAAAGGGTCCCGCCAACGACATCCATCAGGATCTGGACGATGCTCCATCCTGCGGTCGATTGGAGCTTGTAGTTGGTCCAAGCCTGAGGTATGTACTTCACAAAGGTGATGGCAAGTTTGACGGTACCGAGAGCATAGATCTTGACACTGGTCAGCCCTTTCGCGAGGATAATTACCCTTGATGAGGATTTAGAATAGACTTACAACATCGATCCATGCCCACATGGTCGGATCCCTTCCTCCGTCTTTCCCTCTCACAATAACCATTCCCGCAGTGAAAGCAACCCCAACAAGGCATAGACCTATGATACCATACACCACCTTTGAAACGTTCCATCTTCGCTTCTCAAATCCCCACGTCCTTTGCCAGAATTGGGACAACGTAACCCAGCTTAGGACTAGTGCATGGAACGCAAAAAGCACGTCGTTGAACCGAGTGGTCGTCCCCTCCCCATGATTCCTCGCTCGGTACTGATATTGGATGAGTGGCGAGTAGTAAAACGCTACGTACTGGAGGAAGAGGCAGGTGAATCCGACGATGTTCAGAATTGGAAAGGCGGGGGTCGTACCGGCCGTTGACTGGCGTTTGTAATTCAACCATATTTGTGGGTAGAAGGATAGGGACCATGATGAGACGCTAGGACGCCGTATGAGTATGGGGTTTCAAGGGCTGGGTCCATGTAATCAGAGCAGGTAGACGCACTAGATCCAACCCACGATCCTGGAGGTACGCCGGTCAATATGGATGTCTGTGATATCAAGGGATGCGATTTACCAAGATAAGACTTTGATGAATTGGACCGAGTCCGGAACAGACATGGCTGTGTCGGAGAATCGTCAAGCTTGATGGTTGAAAATGAGTGGGTATGCATCGCTCGCTGCTACAGGCATGGGTGTAGACAATACTCGACGGAGTGCATCATGAGGTGCCGTCTCAGTCGTCACTTCAACAGACAATAAAGTACCCTTCCGGGATAGAGTACGCGCTATCAATGGATAAAGGACGGCCCTCGGCAATGCGGGTTTCAGCCTCCAGGTACCATTTTTAGGGATCGCCCCGCCTCAGCCCCCAAAGCTTGCGTTCTCAGCCACTCAACGTACTTCATCCACATATCTCAATTAATTGCTACCTACTTTGCAATGCTGTAGCAATTCCACACACCTTTACACGCACATTTCACGATGAAGAAACTCGGTCTAGGCAAGAAGAAAGACGATGGAGATGAGGAAAAGCAGCGCTCCTCCCTTTTCGGCGGCAGATCCAAGAATAAATCCCCCAATCCCCAGACGACGAACCCTTACGCCAATCTCCCGACCCAAGCCGATGCATACAATCAAGCCAAGGCAAAAGCTGGTGTTCCAGGATATACACAGCGAGGGCCAAATTTGATTCCCGTAACTGCACCGCAAGGTGGTTATGGGAGCACAAACGGAGGTTACCCTGACGACAAGAAACGAGGGGGTAACGATTTCCTCGATGATAAGAAATCAGGAGGCTACGGAGGAATGAACGAAGGTCCTTCTCGAAATGGAGGTGGCTACAGCGGAGGAGGATATGGTGCACAAAGTGGCTACGGCAGTGATAAATATGGCGCTAGTGACTCGCAATCGCAGGCCGGAGGCTCACGACAAGGGTCAGGTGGCTATGGAGGTCTGGGGCCAGCACCAAATGCTGCGGACGATAACCGAGATGCCTTATTTGGCGGAGCGAAAGAAAGGGCGCAAAAGCAGTCCACCCAAAACATGGGCTACGGACAACCACCTCCTTATGAAGAAGGGCAGTCTGGAAGTCAATCCGGAGGCTATGGTGGAGCTCCAAGCCAAGGAGCGTATGGGGATCGGCAACTGACCGCAGAAGAAGAGGAGGATGAGGATGTACAAGGCACGAAGCAGCAGATCCGATTCATCAAGCAAGAAGACGTCTCATCGACGCGGAACGCGCTACGAATCGCAGCCCAAGCCGTTAGTCCCACACCTTTCCCTGGCCACACGGGGCGCATTCACTGACAGACAGACCGTAACAGGAAGAAACAGGAATGAACACCCTAGCCCGAGTCGGCGCTCAAGGCGAACGCATCCACAACACGGAAAAGAACCTCGACCTGACTCAGAACCACAACCGATCGGCCGAAGACAAAGCGAAGGAGCTCAAAACCCTCAATAGAAGCATGTTCGCCGTCCACGTCTCGAACCCTTTCACCGCATCCTCGCGCCGCGAACAGCGCGATGCCGATGTCATGGAACGGCACCATATGGAACGGGAAGCGAGGGAAGCCACACGACGAGCCGGATACGATACGAATCAGCGGTTGGAAAAGACGTTCAAGGATATTGGCAAGACGGACCCGAATGCTGCCGCGAAAAAGCAGTCGAGTTTGGCCGAGAGGGCAAAGTATCAGTTCGAGGCCGATAGCGAGGATGACGAGATGGAGAATGAAGTCTGTCTCTCTCTCTCTCTCCCTCCGTGGTTTTTTTCCGGCATATGTATATGAATAGATACTGACGCATACCTACCCTACCAGATCGATTCCAACCTCGACGCCCTCGGCGGCGCCGCAAGTCGTCTGAACGGCTTGGCGAAGGCCACGGGGCAGGAACTCGACGATCAGAATCGGTTGCTTGAGAGGGTCAATCAGAAGGTGAGCTTTTGCACAACAACAACATCATTCTGTATGTATGGCAAGAAACCAGAGCTGATTGATCCGTGTTTTTGTAGAGTACGAAGGTGGACGATCAGATTGCGATGAATAGGGCACGACTTGATAGATTTCGTTGATTTCTCGGATTTTTGGTGCGTTTGTTTGTGGTGTTGGTGTTGGTGGTCGGTGGTGCATTTTGGGAGTACGTAGGTATTTGTTTTGGGCTGGTAAGACGGTTTGGTTGAGTATGGGGCTTGAGGGTGCCGTCATAAATGATTGTCTTCCATGGTAATCGATCATAGTCCTAATTGAGAATGAAATTCTCAATTTCAGTCTCAGTCCCATGGATGAAACAATCTACAATATCAAAATACCACTACCTTTCCTAATATAACATTTATCTCGCTCGTTTCTCCAAACGCCTTTCCCACAGCCTTTGCAATGGACTCACTTTACCCTACCTCACCTCACCTCATCTCCACCTCACCTCACCCCTTCTCCTACCCCACCCCCATTCCTCCCACACAACAACCGCACCCTCCACCCTCCAAACACATACCTCCACCCCCATCCCCCTTCCCCAAAACTATCATCCTCACCTCCTCCTTATTGTCTCCCAATGCCATATCCCATCTCCCATATCCCATATCCCACAACCTAATTGGTTCTCGATAGACACCCCCCCCCTCCTCCTCCACCTCCTCCCCGCGCCCCCCCTCAAGATCCCACAGGCTTGTGGGAAAATCTGGCATTGAGGATATTTGAATTGGTGGGTGGGTTTTAGGATTATTGTTATTATGGGTATGGGAGTTTGGGAATTTGGGGGGTAAATCTTTCAGGAGAGGATGGGAGGAGGGTGTGATGGGGGTGGGATAGGATGGGAGAGGGGAGGAGAGGAGGGGAGGGGAGAGAAGGCTATGATGGGGGTGGGATGTTGTTATGTGATAGGAGATAAGAATGGGAGGATGATCAACGATGAGGATGGCGCTGGCAGGTAGGGATAGGGGGAAAGTAATTAAGGGTGGTTGTTGTTGGTGGTGGGATGGGGAGTGAGTGGTAGGTTTCTGGGTGAAAGGCTCTGGAGGGATGGGTTTGGAGTGTTTTGGTAGGGAAGTTGGTTTGGTCGTGTGTGGGGAAAATGGGAAGGGGGGTTGTTGGTTTGATTTTTGGTGGGGGTTTATGAGAAGTGGAGGCTTGTTGCGCAGGGGGGATAGCTAGAGATATAATGGGTATGTGTATGTGGGAGGCTGGTGGTGGATGTGGTGTGGTGAGATGTGTGAATTTTTATACGGTTGATGGAGATGGTGGCTGGCGTTTCGTCAGAATGAGTTGATAGGAGCTAGCATGTTGCTTCGATGGTAGCTTGGGTAAGATACGCAAGGTATGAGACCTTCGCTGTTGGGTGATGGTATTCATAAGATTGTGGATCATCGAATTGTCTAAGCTGTTGTTCGTTGTAAGGGTATGTCTGGAGGATATGGTAGATTGCTTGTACGAGTTCATTCTGGTGCGTGTGTAATGTACAGACGCTTGAATTGTTCGGTCACTGATCGCATGTGAGCCTGCATAGTCGGTTGTTGAGCATACATGTAGGAGAGACGAACGTGATGATAGAATGTGCTATCTTCTTGGTGGAGAAAGTTTGGGTTATTTGCTGGCAATGTTTAAACGGGGGAATTTGAACGTGCCTTCTAGGTAACCAATGTCATGGATTGCTCTCCTTTCCTTCATAATTTGGAGAGACAGGGCCGAAGCACGAAAACGGTCTGTATACGAGCAAAGGTATGGGTACTTGGAAGAACGATTCCAGAAAAGGTCAGTTCTCGAAGAGTCCCGCTCTTTTTCATGTAAGACTTGTCGTTCTTGAGGCAAGTCCGTAAGGATATGGTATAATCAGCTTATGCAGTCAATCCGATCGGATCGGCCTCTGTTCTTTATATTTTTATCCGGTGATGATACCTCCGCAAATGCCAGTGAATGGCGATCTGTTTTCAAGGAGGATCGAGTGGCTGCTGGGTTCGATCTTGGTACTTTTGAAGAGTAGTGGACATGATGCTTAGCGCATGCCATCGGTTCACCGTTCATCACAGGCTCGTCCAGCTTCAGGGAACGGCTGTACGTGGCGAAGTCAGGGCTGGAGTGGGTATCAGATATTAATGCTGGCCCATTCGGGCATGTATGATCTTGATAATTTAGGGCTCAGCGGGGACTGACCACCTCGTGACAAGGATCTTGTTCGTTGCCATCGGATGTACAGATTTCTCAGATCAGGAAGATGGCGTTGTATTAAAGTGAGGATAAGAGGAGACAGGAAGGAGGGCAATCCCTTGACAGAAGTTATCCTGTTATGTAAGGTGTAGAAAGCCAGATATCATAGCATAATATAGCTCTCGAGACCATGGGATTAGAAGTCTTGCCAGATGTTTATGCACGTGTATGAACATTGCACTCCGCGAATGGTGGACGACCCCTTGAGTATTCCGAGGTCCTTGATGTCGGCTTTATTCGGGCTGTGTATGGGATCATCTTACCAGCAGCTGCCGTGATGCATTGAGGTTTATTCAGAAAGGTTATCGTTGTAGATGGTTCCCAATAAAGGTCAAGGACGATCAATGAAACATAGGTGGAGGGAGTATCTCATTGCTGTGTAGAGTCCTCCTTCCTTTCGGCATTCTACAGTCACTTACTTCCTTTAGTGCAAGGACCCAAAATAGTAACTACACCAAACATTGATTGACCGACCCCATATTAACGAAATGTAACGATACACCCTGTAATACAGCATGCACAGATACAATACACCGCTTCACCGGATAGAACATCCTGGCGTAGAAATCTATCTTCGAATGCGGTAAGACCTGTCTAGAAGCTATTCGAGACATCAATTGAGGTGAATGTGAGGTTGAAAATGCCGCATTTGTCTAGTTGTGATATAAAAAGCACATGGCCATGATCTGCTAGCGATCTACCGGGCTAAGTGCCTTACATTAAGCTCGTGCTCTCGACCCATTGGGCCCGTAGGAACTATCCGAGGATCTGCTGGTGCTCTGCCGGACAATCTACCTTAATAATGGTAGCCTTGATTGACAGCTCGATATAAAAAGATCATAGGTGGCAAGAGGATGTGCATACCTGTTCCGCCGATGATCGTCAAGCCCTATGCGAGGTCGACTCATGCTAAGTGCGGTAAAGGCGTTACCGCTTGCCCTGCTGTCATGCAAGATCTGGATCTGCTTCACTGGAAAAGCTTCTAGATCGTGGGGCTGTGGTGAAGGTGCTGTGGATGAGAGGAGGGGTGCTGCACAATCTGATTCGTTAGGTTTCACAATTCGAGCACAGACGAATACGTTTTGCTATGCGATGAGAAAAGACACAATACGCCACTGTTCACACCGGTTCGACAGCCGTCTAATATCCAAGCCAATGAATCACTGTGTTCTACAATAGCATCAGCCTTGATCAAGGGGGTGTACCTACCTCGGCCAGGCAAGCAAGATGGATAAACTCCGTAGAACTATCCCATATCCTGGCAGCTTGGGCACTCGTCTCGGCTGTACCTCGGTAGAACCCCCTGGAACGAGTGCCCTGCCAGGATATGGGATACACCATCACGTTGGAAGAGCATCCATCCTATCATGTCGGCTACGGTAATCAACAAGCGCTCTCAATGACGACACAACAGCCGGCGCCAAAACTGGATGAGTTCTCATAAGTGGTCACATATGGCGTCACACTTCACTGTTGGAAGCATGCACAATGACATCGTTTCACATGTCGAGCACACCCCGCAGTACCGAATAGCGTCCTTGGCCTGCGTATCGGCGCCTTTACCGGGCGCCACAAACGCAAGTCCCTGATCCTCAAGGTGGGACAGCGGAGATAAGCAGCGTCATACGATTAATGGATATCGACGATAGTTATCGTCTTGGAGAAGCTTCTTAGCGCTTTTACCAAATGCAATCGGCTGTGATTCGGTCTCTCGTCCCTCGACATCGTTACCGAAACATGCACAGTACGCCCATAGCAAAAAGCATTGACACGCACGCTTTCCACGTCGTAAGCGGCGTCGAGATGATGGCTCGCACGTGCAAACGTATCATCAGTCCCTATCCAGTCACAGCCTTGCACTTCGTAATATGCAGTGAGTGGGCATTATCATCCCAGCGAGCTTCATCCTAGATACCTTACTCAGTTCTGGCACTGGTCTGTCGAAGTCGCCATGCTGTGTATCATCACTGTAGGAGAATAACATGATGAATTCTAACACGACTGTACGATATGATAGTATGTAGCTTTATACACATACGCAAATCATGGCAGCCATGCTCATCCTCTGCCATGATGCTATTCAACGGTCTGAAGTCCTTCCCGACACACCAACAGACCCTGATCCCCTTCTCATCCGATGGAGGTTCAAGCAACAGCCCCTGATCCATGTTCGGCGAAGCGTTTACCTAACTTCATTCGACCATTGCTAGCGGCAGATAAGCTCCGGGACAGCCAAATGGCGTTTGTGGCTTGCACTTGTACGCAGGCAGTCTCGCCTTACTATGTTGAGCCTAGCCAGTCAGAACACGGGTGTGTATTATCCCCTACTCGGTACTACGTAAATTAACGTCGTCACAGGAATCAGACCCCCAGCCCCTTAGCGTCAAGTCTTAGCGTCAGGGTTTACTTGAGCGCAACGCCAATGACAAAGGTGGTCCTTCCAACCCCTACCTCCGCTGCCTTTGACGTACTTGTATGTAATTTACCTTAGCACATATATCCTCCCCCCCTGTGGTGTTGATCATTCTTAAACATAGCCTCTCCCTGCTGATCATCTCTCCATTCAATATTCATCAGTCTTGAGTCTATCCAAGCATTTGCATAGCACACCACGGGACCACCTGTTCCAATAATACATTTATCTTGTTCGTGATACTCGACGTTGACACCGACGTGCTTCCTTGCGAGCCAATCTATAAGATCAAGACCTCGCCGTCCTGCAATTGAAGCATACCTTCAACTGCAGATCACCCGTTCATATCAACTGTCAAATACATCGACCAGTCGTCAACATGACTATGGCTATGGATCAGCGCAACCATCAATTCGGCTCCACATTAGGCTTCGACCACATGCCATACAGCAATGGACCTCAATTCACAAACCCCTGGTCTGCTGCCTCACCAGCACACCCCCAATTGTTCTCAGGTTCCAACAACGCTGGTTTTGATTCTCTCGTTAAGCAACAAGCATCGCGTTCCAGTGCGTCAATGCCGTACACACCTCTTTCCTCAACTGCACCATCAATGGGCAGCGGTTACCCCTATGGATCGTCGAACCTGCTAGACATGTCGCAAGACCTTCTCAATCATCCTCGTTCGATGTACGACCAAGGATATTCGGCTGCTCCATCATCGTCGGTCCATACATATGCTCCTACATCATCTCCATATGCCAACAATTATGGTGGTCTTCCGCAACCACAGCAATCGGATGAAAGGCGGTTGTCTCATACGTAAGGCTGACTCTGTCATTTTGCTACAACTTAGCTTACCCTTGCACTGCAGAAGCTCGGTCTCCTCTACATCGCAATCGCAGCCCACATTCACCGACGCTCTTGACGCTAGCCGAGGCATGGTTGCCCTCAGTCAAGATATGACAACCCCACGAAACATCTATGGTTCGCGACCCGAGCGAGGACCCAATGATGGGTACGGATTTCCACACACCCATTCCTCCTCGTCGTCGATTTCAGATGGAAGTTATACCTCATCGTACTACGGCAGCTCTGTCGCCTCTTCAGTGTCAGATTACGGTTCTCAATCAGACATGGAGTCCGTCAGTTCTCGAACATTACCACGACCGTCAGGGCTTGTCAACACATCAACACTGCCAGCCCCTCAGTCGATGATGGGTCAATTCAATTCCAAGGTGTCGTCGAGCACACAGAAGAAGCACAAATGCAAGGTTTGCGACAAACGCTTCACACGCCCGAGCTCACTCCAAACCCACATGTACAGCCACACTGGGGAGAAGCCGTACGCTTGTGATGCCGACGGCTGTGGTCGCCACTTCTCTGTGGTTTCCAATTTGCGCAGGCATCGGAAAGTTCACAAATGCGATCAGGCATCGGATCACGGGTCTCCCGAAGGATCGTGGGTATCGGAGAAGTGAGCCTATCGATCTACGGTCCTTTTCCCAAAGGCCAGCATTATCAATCAGATCGATTACTATCCCACCATGATCGAAGACATCATTACACCATGCCCTCGCATACAGATCGCAGGGCCATCATCCCGCCCGGCATGCGCGCCGACATGTTGGAGCTGTGTACGATACCAGGAGACGAGGTTACATTGCATCCCCTATACATCCGTAACGGTGCTTTTAGCAAGGCGTTCAGGGGCGTGTTTGGGGGATGTGTACGAGTAGAAGATGATAGAAGTTATACCCTACGTTCACTTCGGCGATTGCATGTCATTGGATTTACTACTAGCATATATAATTATTTACCGAGCAATATAGCTTCAATGCAGGATGAACTTCATCTATCTTTCATCGCATGTACAGTACTCATTTTCTACAACTTTTGATTAATTCATTTGCACACGAAACAGCAAACAACATCACGTGCAAAACACGAGACATTACTTCCCCAAGGTCAACAATACACACCTCCCCACCATCCCATCCCCTATCAAAACGTCAGACGCCCAATGACCGCATCCCGCTCCAACCATTTCCCTAGCGCTTCTCCACCAACTCCACTAGCGCTCCCATGCGACGTTTCAGCACCACCACATGTCGTCGGTGGCGCACCATCCCTGTCTCACATCCACCACTACTATCATATGCTATGATGTAACCAGCCGCTCATGAGTAAGGTAAAGTACATTAGTGAGGCTTGGCAAGGCGGGCAGAGAAGGAGCGATTGGGATAGGGTGGTTGGGGGCCGGATGGGCGGAGGTTTGATTGGTTATTGCGGGGGGGTGGGGTTAGTGCGTTTTGGAGAAGGAGGTAGCGGAGGGCGCACGACGGACGACAGATGAGTTGGATATTCCGGATGAGGTTTAGTGTTTTATGGTGGTCGATGGATTTGGGCGCGACGGACGACAGCTGTGAGTGAGATTGAGATTAAAGTATTTAGAGGTGGGGAGCGGATGGGGGTTAGTCTCCATGTGTGGACTGGGTATGCAATGCAATGCAACACGACAAATATGGAGGACGCGCGCGACGCACGACAATGATGTTGGGAAAATTCGGATGGGGTTAGCGTTGTGAGATTCGAGGCGTTACCTTACCTTATGTAGTAGAGTGTGCAGGCAAGACGCACGCACGCATGCATCCCTCCACTCAAAAACTCGCCAGACAGCCACCGGACGGCACGGACATCTGCATGCAGCGTTAACTTAAGGCACAATACTAGTACGATAAATCTCGGCGCCTTTCCCGGCCCCCTAGTTAGTACTAGTTACCGACCTTGCAGAGTGCGGTGAGGCACCCGGGTTTGCGACGGATGACAGATGGGTTGGGGATTGTTCGGATTGGGTTAGGGTGGTGTGGTTTTTGGAGGGAAAGGGGGAAAGGGTAGGGTATGCAGGTGGAATGGGTAGCCTTGTAGGTTTTTTCCATGACGGAGAGTGATGCTGCGATATCTGAGGGAGCGTGTTGCTGCAGTTTATCTTGAGCACGCTCCACCTTGGAATAGCAAGTGGTTAGAGGTTTGATCACGATCGATCGATTGGTGATAAGGTAGGTTAGGGTAGGGTAGGGTAGCAAGCAGGAGACGTCAGTCTTGCTTAGAATACTTTCAGAAGAGCCCGAGAGTTGTTCACGACATGGCGAAAGTATGAGTTGGAGAACAGGGTACGGCCTTGTGGACTCATTCTATTGGTATGGAGTACAAGAGCCAGATTGAACGTCAGGGACTGAAGCTCTTGCGTTCTAGAATACCAGTGACCGATTGGATGAACATGTTGGTGATATCAACACGTGATAGGCTTCGAAGGAGACCTACCTATCTATTCAAATGGAGCAGTGCACTATCTACTAACTAGCACTTGTACAATGGATGAATGAACAGTAGGACCGAGCACCCACATCCATCGCGTTGGCCTCATACCCCCAGAATATCCTGAAGGATCTCAGAGTCTCCAGATCTGAATAGTACCTATCACATACCTCCTCAAATTATATAACCGGGCTCATCCCCCCAAAAGCGGCCTATCCGTGTTATCTAACTGGATATCAATTTCACGCACTCAACCCCCTCCCTCTACATACTGTGCTTATCGTTCATATTAAGAGCTTTCTGTCAACTCCGTTTAGGATTAACGTCGATAATGAAGGGTACTAAGATCTAGGTACGCTTATAGGCTATGTAACATGTATCTTTATCGTGAAATGCGATGTTGGAAGAGGTAATTCCATAGTCAGAAATTTGATGGTTCTTGCCAAGAAATGACGGATGCCAGACTTGCCACGACATGGGCACATGGGCTATAGGACGTGGCTTTTGATGAATAGTTGATGGAACGGTTGATTGTCTAGCTATGGACACGTTGGCTATTTGTAGTCCATGCCAAGCATATAGGGCTGATACTGATATCCAACAGCTTTTCTACCAGCGATAGTGTCTAGCTATTCAAGAGGATGTTTTGTTCATTACCTAGTATCTATCTATCAAGTTCCCTGTACCTGAATGCAGCTCACTCATACCTATATCTATTCCTAAACTAGATAATAGAAGATCAGATATATCTTTCTACAGCGGTCCATCTCTTGTATTGACAAATTCCGTCTGTTCTATCCTACTCCTTCGTTCACTTTCTATTTGATATTCTACCGTAGTCAAGGAAGAATTCTTTATTTGGGGGTTGCTGTTAGGTTTCGTTTACGCATAGCGGTGAAGGACATGTATATATTCTCTATTCATCCACCACCTATCTCTCACACCCTCCCTCTCCCTTGATCGGACACAAGTATAAAAACACTCACAGCTCCTCTCACACATATATTGAGTATAAACACAAGCACTACCAGCCCATATCCCCTCCCCACCCCCACCACCAACACTACCACCACCACCCTAGTTCCCACACATGCTCTTCATAAAAATGGTCTCCATCTCCCATCTTAAACCAGCACACCCCCCTCCCACCTCCCCTCCCCCACCTCCTCTCCCCCAACCCCTTCCACCTCCCCCTTCCCAACTCCTCTCCTCCCCCTCCACCCCAACCCAACCCATCACATCCCCCCTCAGTAACTTCCTACCACCCCTACTTACAGC